>OBRT01000031.1_pt1 | contig 69785 bp, 53 predicted proteins | sample 1494891 | NCBI WGS metagenome assembly OBRT01 (sample SAMEA3360688, study PRJEB22359) | human gut metagenome | biome: ENVO:urban biome; feature: ENVO:human-associated habitat; material: ENVO:feces | place: Bangladesh | collected 2011 | reverse complement strand
CCATGGGCATCGGTTACAACACCACGAACGGCTTGCTGTTGCATCATCACACCAGGCAAGTTCAAATCACTTGCTGATGCCAACATCGGTTGGGACGCAAAAGCACTACCTGCGACCGTAAGTATCGCACATAGATAATTCTTTGTTTTCATAGACCCAAAATTTAAGTTAATAATAATATTTCTACTTTGAATATTGTTCGCAGTAAGGAGGGTGACGCATAGAATAGGTTGAAAGGTGTATCTGGTTCAACCTGTATCATAGCAATTACTTCCACAGCAAATGTAGTGATATCACATCAAAAATACAAATTTTATTTAAATTAATTTACGTTCCCAATTCATAAATAATGTTTAAGCTCACATTGGAGAGGCAAATTTAGGCGTAATGGATATTTGGTAGGCTGGCTATTTCAGTCTACCAAATGTCCATTACGCCAACTTTGCAGAAACATGGAAAGCATCCAACAATGGAGTCAACGTTAAAGAGCCACACAAATTCTTTCTATCGCAAGAACTTGTGTGGCTTTACCTATGAGATGTAACACTCGTTACAATCAAGCACCAATTACCAACCTGGATTTTGCTTTAATTCCTTGTTAAGCGTTATCTGTCCTGTCGGAACAGGATAGAAATAATGCTTTTTGTCAAAGGTACGAATCTGCTTCAAGGTATTCGAACCAATCATATATCCATCGGCATTCACATCAACTTCAGGATTCTTCAAATACTTTAAGTTAGCGCCAAGATAGATATTGGGATGCTTTTGTGAGTCTAACAAATCAAGTTGGTGCCAACGTATCAAGTCCCAGTAGCGATACCAGTTATCGAACATCAGCTCGCAACGGCGTACTCGTCGGATTTCCCACAACAAGTTGCTAACATTCATGTTATTAGCGGGATCAGCCTCTGGAGTTGTTGTCATATTTGGCAAGCCTGCACGCTTTTGTAAAAGGTTCACACTCTTATCCAAATCTGCTTGGGTTAGATTGCCTAACTCTGCTTTTGCTTCCGCATAATTCAAGTAAATCACAGACAACCAGTAGATAGGGCAATCGGTATATTGCTTACCTATGTTGTTTCGCTCATTGGTAGTCATTTCCTTAGGGTTATCATATTTGGCTACACCATACCCTGTGGTCGAAGTAAATTCATTCGACCCAGCACGCGAATAAGGCTTTCCCTTAAACACCAAAACCGTGTCTATGGTTACTGCCAGACGCTTATCGCGCACGGAGAGCAAAGAACTGATGTTAAAAACACCATTCGCATCTGCCCGTACCGCATCGGTATTATTCAATGTCGTTGTTGCCTTTGGCTTTCCATCCAAGAACAAATAAGCATCAAAGGCATCCTTTGTCATACCGTGTGTACCACTGGTATTCAAGGTATAATCAACCGTTGAGTGCATTAAAACGTTCTGAGAATAAGGCTTGTAGAAGATGATTTCAGGATTTTTACTCAAATCTATCGAATTATAAATACCCTGATAGGAAGCATTGAGCTTGTATCCTTTCTTCATCAATGCTTCACAAGCCGACACACACTCATTCAAATACTTCTGCGCGCGTGCCACATCCGGACCTTTGCCAGCATTTTCTTTAGCAGTACGGTATTTACAATAGGTCCCTTCAAACAAAGTAACATCCGCTTTCATTGCCAATGCCATGTCGGCAGTAAAACGCTGTTTGTTAGCTCCCTGAATGTGCTTGGCGGCAAAGTCTAAATCGTTTAACACGCTATCCATGACAATATCTCGATCTACTCTCGGGCCATACAGCACGTCATTATCGTCAGTAGACACCACATGACCTACCCATGGCACGTCTCCATATTCTCTTACGAACTGGTAATACTGCCAGGCACGATTCAAGCGAGCGATACCTTCATAGCTTTTCTTCACGTTATCAGCCAACGTAGAGCTTTTCAAACCCTGGATAATATAGCTGGCGCGTCGAATTTCTGTTAATGGATTTGACCAGTTACTTGAGGCAGAAACCACGTTGGTGTAAGACCACAGGTTATCTTGATAGCTCACTTGGTCATCACTTAAGGTCTTAAAATAGAACCATCCACCACCGCCAGCATTGCCATAACCTACATAGTTGTTGAGGAAGTGGTTACACTGGTTGTCTAAGTTGCTGGAATTACTCCAATATGTTGGGGTATTGGTAAAGGTGTCGTACGGGCTGATGTCCAAGAAGTCATTGCAACTCGACATCGCCGCTATCAAACCAATACCTAAAATAATGCTCTTTTTCATAATTGCTAATTTTTAGGAATTAAATTATAAGGTTACTTGAACACCGAAAGAGAACGTACGCGTAATGGGCGCTGTACGTCCCCAGCCACCGAATTTCTCACCATCACCCGTGTTCACTTCTGGATCTACAGGCAAATCGTGTCCTTTATGTAACAAGAATAAGTTATTACCACTGAAGTAAATACGTGCTCTCTGGATATAAGCCTTCTGGGTTAGGGCTGTAGGAAGTGTATATCCAAGCGTGATATTCTTCAATCGCAGATACGACATATCCGTCAGATAGCGTGACTGGGGATAATAGTTATTCGAGCCATTGCTGATACCTGATACCGTACCATGTAAATCATTACCTGGGAACAAACGAGGATAACGATTGCCTTGGTTAACATCATAACCCTTTATCGTTTTCCAATCATCCGAATAAAGCACCCTGTTATAACTATCCTGATGTGCATAAGATGCCAAGTCTGCACTACGCATCAATGGGAAGTTAAGTGAGGAGATGGTCCAAGCATCACGCTTGCCAACACCTTGGAAGAACAAATCCAAGTCGAATCCCTTCCAATTGCCGCCTAAATGGAAGCTATATTCGTAACGAGGCAAGAAGTTTCCTATCACTTTCAGGTCGCCATGATCATCGGCAGTGCCTTTACCACCATCAATAACCTCGCTACCATCTAAGTCTTTAAACTTAACATCACCAGGTCCATAATGGAAAGAACCCTGCTCCAAGCCTTTTTGTGAGGCAACACCTTTTGCATAATTCCATGTTCCATCGGCATTGCGTCCCGTGAAATCTGATTCTTCAAAATATCTATCTGTCTCAAATCCCCAGATATCTCCATACACCTTACCCGAGTAATTGGTATTCAACAGCTTCGCATCATTGCGCCACTCTTGTACCGTAGTCTTGGAATCACTCAAGTTAAAGTTAGCATATACATTCACCTCTCCGAAGGTGTGGTTCCAGTTGATATTAAATTCCCAACCGCGTGTACGCAGCGTTCCTGCATTTTGATAAGGTGCAGCGGCGCCTAATACATTAGGAAGTACTTGCGAAGGAGCCAGCATATCGCGGTTTTCACGTTGGAACCAGTCAAAGCCCATCATCAATTCGTTATTGAAGAAGCCTAAATCCAAGCCTAAGTCAATAGTGCGAATGCGCTCCCATGTCAAAGAATTAGCAACTAAGTTTGGCATATTATACATGGTCAGCTTATTGGCATTGGCAGCATTGTTCTCTACCCAATACGCATCATCTGAATCCGTTTGATTAATAAGTTCTTCAAACATGTAATTACCAATGGCCTCGTTTCCAATTTCACCAAACGACGCACGCAACTTACCATTACTCACTACCTTCTTCAAAGGCTCAAAATAAGCCTCTTCGGAGAAACGATAACCAGCCGAAGCCGATGGGAAGAATGCCCAATGAGCATCGTGAGGGAAGCGTGAAGAACCGTCATAACGACCATTCAGTTCTAAGAGGTAGATGCCATTGTAATCGTAGTTCAATCGTCCAAAATAACCTGCCGAAGCCCTTGCAGAGTGTGCCCAACTAATGTCTTGTCCTTCTTGTGAAGCCAAATTCAATTCAGGCATTTTCTCATCAAACAAGCCACTACGTTTTCCATAGAGGTAAATATAGTCAGTCTTCTCGGCATTCACACCAGCCATCGCTTTGAAATGATGATTTCCCCAACTCTTATCATAGTCCATATAAGCATTGAGTGTCCAAGTATTGCTCTTTGAATTGTCACGCCAAACGGTAGTTTGACTTGGACTTACTATATATCCTGGCTTCACTCCACTCCAGTTAATACCATAAACAGAAAAGTCTTCAGAGCCACTATTCATATTCTGTATCATATAGGTGAAATCGGCATTCAGGGTCAACTCTTTAGTTAAGTTAGCTTTTGCAAAAGTATTCAAGCGGGTTAAGTCAACCGTTGTACGACGATCAGATGCCTGCTTCTGCATGGCAATCACACGATGATCCAAGCCATCTAATGTTCCAGAAGGGATAAAGAAAGAACCCCAACGCCACAAATATTGATAAGTACTTCCCCATGTGTCAGGACGCTTGTACATCTTGCGTGTAAAGTTGATGCGTGCACCTATTTGTAACCAATCACTTACATTGCTTGTGATATTAGCCGATGCGTTGTATTTGTTCAACTTGTCAGGATGTATTTTCATCAATCCCTGTTTTTCATCATAGCCAAATGACAAATAATAATTGGTTTTACCAGACGAGCCTTGTACTGAGAGTATATGGCTCTGTGAAGGTGCAGCATTGTTAAAAAAGATTTTCTTAACATCCCAATCGGCGTAATAATAAGGTGTTTTGCCCAACATCACATAATCGCCAACATTATCATCGTCTACATATTTCCGCAACTCTCCATAGCCTATTTTTCCGCTGTTCTGTGCTTTCCACTTTTCAGCGTAAGGTAGAAGTTTGTCGAAGTACATACCAAACAATTCTACCTCGTACTGACCTGCGTTGGCTTTGCCTTCCAAAGCCATTTTAAGCTGTGTCGGCACGTCGGGATAGTCAGGTAAATAGGTTGCTTGATCCCAAGAGAAGTTGTTGTTATACGTCACCGTTGTCCGTTCTGCGGGATGTGCTCCCTTGGTTTGAATCAAGATAACACCGAAAGCAGCTCGTGTTCCGTAGATAGAAGTGGATGCGGCATCTTTCAGCACTGAGATGCTCTCAATGTCCTGTGTGTTCAGGAATGAGATGTCATCCATAGGCACACCATCTACGACTATCAGCGGATTGCTCACCGCAGAGTTACTCAAGGTACCTACACCTCTAATACGCATAGATGCTTGCCCGTTAATACTACCATTCGATGAGGTAATGGTTAGTCCTGGCACTGCACCTTGCAGAGCTTTCGTTACGTCTTGTTGAGGACGACCTGCCATGGTTTTGCTCAAGTCAACCGTCGAAACTGCACCCGTCAGGTTGGCTTTCTTCTGCGTACCATAACCCACAACAACAACTTCTGAAAGCTGTCCGGCATCTTCCTCAAGCTTTACTTGCATGTTGTCACTTGCGCGAAGCGTTACCGTTTTGTACCCTATGTAAGAAATTTGAAGCTGAGTACCAGCATCCACAGAAAGTGTAAAACGACCGTTTGCATCCGTAATCGCACCTGTGGTTTTACCAACCACAACAATCGTGGCACCTACAATCGGCTCGCCATGGGCATCGGTTACAACACCACGAACGGCTTGCTGTTGCATCATCACACCAGGCAAGTTCAAATCACTTGCTGATGCCAACATCGGTTGGGACGCAAAAGCACTACCTGCGACCGTAAGTATCGCACATAGATAATTCTTTGTTTTCATAGACCCAAAATTTAAGTTAATAAATATATATATTCTACTTTGAATATTATTCACAGTAAGAGGTTAACACTCATAAGAGTTTTTAGGGGTGTATCTGATTCTCCCTATCAACATGAATACTTCTGCGGCAAATTTAATGATATATCGCTAATAAAACAAATATTATTTAGATTAATTTATGTTTATGATTTATAAATTATATATAAACTTAGAAACAAAAGTTAACTTTACGGACATCATCTTTCGCCATCAAGTTGCATTTTGTCCAAATAAATGACAAAAAAAGTCTACTTACAAATCGATGAAATAGAAAAAAAACAATAGGCCAACATGCGACAATCATTCCCTACGAATGCAATGTAAATGGCCCATTTGAGCAATAGCATTGAGTAAAGGTGGTTATCAACATGCTTTTTCCAGGAAAAGCACATGGGTTAAGAGCCTTATAGCATGCTGTTAAGGCGGCAAAAGGCATGCTGTAAACGTGAAATCAAGCGAACATGAGGTACAGTAGAAACGCATAAACCCCGCAATTACCTGTCTATCAGAAGAGAACGTTTTTGCTCTATATTTTCATTATTTGAAAGATACGGAGCGTTGCTGACAAATATCCGAAATATAAAGAGATGTTTGTCAAGAAAATATCAACACGAGAACGTTAGGTGTGACTTTTCTTCGTAACCATATAGATAGTACAAGCAACAGGAAGCATCAAGTTCCCTGGTCAGTCAACAGATGCGTGGCGTGATATTTCATCAGTCCCTCAACCACATGATCGTTAATCATTTCAGGTTCGAAGCCCGCCTCACGACAAACTGCTCGCAACAAGGGCGCAAAGGTCACGGCCGTTTTTCCCGTAAAATACACGGGATATTGATGGTACGCATACTGGAACAAATTGCGCGTTAAGAAAAGTTTAAAATTATCAGTCACCAAATCTCGCACATATTCCATGTGTTGATAATCGGTCAAAAAAGTTGCTATCGAGGATAGATAATAATGTGGAAGCGGCTTATCATAAACAGTGCGCATCACTTCATGGGCTGTCGTTTGATGCTGAAAATAAAAAGATGAGATCAGGTCAGAAGGTGCCAACTCTTTCAATACATCCGAAAGAAAAGCGCGTCCAATAGACGACGCGCTACCTTCATCTCCCAGGATATAGCCGCCGGCACGCACATTTTTAACGATGTGAGTACCATCATAGAAGCAAGAATTGGATCCCGTGCCCAGAATACACACGATGCCCGCCGAATCCATGCACATGGAACGAGTGGCACCCAGCAAGTCGCTCTCTACAGTGACCGGTGTCTTAAACTGTGCAACTAAGGACTGGCCCACCATTTTCTTTCGATCCTCGCCATTACAGCCGGCCCCATAAAAATAGACGTGACCTAACTTTCGCTTGAAGTAGGCTTCGCCCAAACCCAACCGAATGCTCCTGCTCATCTCTCTGCGGGTTTGAAAATACGGATTCAGGCCTTCGGTTTTTTGCAAGTCAACCAACTCGTCTTGCTCAACAAAAGCCCATTCTGTTTGATCAGAACCGCTCACTGCTATCAAATTCATCGTGCTTTTACTTAGTTTTGCTACATGAAGTTGCAAAGTTACAAAGATTTTTTCAATTTGCCCTCACCATCGCTCCTTTCATGAAAACGATGCCAAGACTTTTCGTTCTTCGCCGAACAACACCCATTGTGATGCAGTTATTCAGTCACAAATAAAAGACTACCAGGGAGTAAGAGTAATGCTGTGAAATGTTCACTTCATGAGTTTTTCAATCTTTCCATTTGTTGTTAGAAAAATCATTGAAACCGCTTCGGGACGATTCCCAAACAATATCAAGCGTTAAATCATACAAATTATAGTGAATATTCCTGATTTTATATTTCTAATTCTAAAAAAATAACCTATCTTTGCTCATAACTAAAAATCAAATTGGTACATGAAAAAACTGATTGCCCTACTGCTGCTTTTAGGCACTTTCAGCACCACTTGCTGGTGCTCAACATCACACGTCGTTACCGGAGCCGAGCAAACACATCTTTACTTTCCGCTACTAAAGGGTAAGAAAATCGTTCTGTTCTCCAACCACACCGGCATGGTGGGCAATCAGCACTTGCTGGATATCATGGTCAACTACCGAATGAAGGTCATTGGCGTGATATCGCCCGAGCACGGATTCAGGGGAACAGCCGATGCTGGTGAGCATGTCACCAACTCCCTAGACGCGCAAACAGGCGTGCCAATCTACTCGTTGTACAACGGAAAGAAGGGGAAAACGAGCCTGCAAGTTCTCAAAAGTGCCGACATCTTGGTGGTGGACATACAAGACGTAGGACTGCGGTTCTACACCTATTATATATCCATGCTCAAACTGATGGACGCTTGTGCGGAAGTAAAGACACCGGTACTGGTTTTAGATCGTCCCAATCCGAATGGCTTTTATGTAGACGGTCCCATCCTGGACATGAAGTACAAATCGGGCGTGGGTGCCCTACCCATCCCCATCGTTCACGGAATGACCTTGGGCGAGCTGGCGCGAATGATCAACGGAGAAGGCTGGCTGAGCAACCAACGAAAATGCAAGCTCACTGTCATCACCTGCAAGAACTATACGCACCAGACACGGTATGAGCTACCCATCCCACCTTCGCCCAACCTTCCCAACATGCAGTCGGTGTATCTCTACCCAAGTACATGCTTCTTCGAGGGAACGAATGTGAGTCTGGGACGAGGCACATCAAAGCCTTTTCAGCAGTACGGGCATCCTGACATGACAGGGTACGGCTACAGTTTCACGCCGCAAAGCGTGGCTGGTGCCAAGAATCCGCCGCAATTAGGGAAGACGTGTCATGGCGTTGACTTGAGCAAGGCAGACACCGCACTCATACAGCGGCGAGGAATAGACCTGTCGTATGTCATCAACGCATATCGCAACCTAAACATAGGCAGCAAGTTCTTCACGCCCTTCTTTGAAAAACTGGCAGGCGTAGGATACATCAGAGAGATGATTATGAGTGGCTGTGACGCTGATACAATCAAAGCTAAGTGGCAGAAAGACGTTGAACAATTCAAGCAACAACGGCGGCCCTATCTACTTTACCAAGAATAAGCGAATGAACTAAAACCATCCTTTCCACATGAACGCTATCATCATTCTCATCACCGTAGGTATCTATTTCATCCTACAACTCGCCGTGTCGTTTAGGAAATCAACGACAGCCAACTCCGATTTCTTCTCGGGCAGTCGACAATCTAAATGGTATATTGTTGCCTTTGCCATGATTGGCGCCAGCATTTCGGGTGTGACCTACGTGTCGGTTCCAGGCATGGTGAACAAGAGTGGGTTTGGCTATTTGCAACTTGTCATGGGGTTCATCGTTGGCCAACTCATCATCGCATTTGTGCTCACCCCACTGTTTTATCGCATGAAGCTCACCTCGGTGTACGAATATCTGAGCAACCGATTCGGCTTGAAGGCTTATCATACGGGAGCCTGGTTCTTCTTCATTAGTAAGATGTTGGGAGCCGCGGTGCGCCTGTTCCTGGTGTGTTTTATCTTACAAATGCTGGCTTTCGACCCGCTGGGCATTCCGTTCATTGTCAATGTTTTCATCTCTGTGGGCTTCGTATGGCTGTACACACATCGTGGAGGGGTGAAATCGGTGATTTGGGCAGATGTCATCAAAACCTGTTGTTTAATCATTTCGGTGGTGCTCTGTATTTACTTCATCGCCCGAGACATGGGGCTTTCTCTTACCGGAACCTTCCATGCGATTGGACAAAGCAGCATGAGCAAAATGTTGTTTTTTGATGATCCCAACGATAAGCAGTTTTTCTTCAAACAATTCTTGGCGGGCATCTTCACGATGATTGCCACCAACGGACTTGACCAAGACATGATGCAACGCAACTTGAGTTGTCGCAACAGCAGGGAATCACAAAAGAACATGATTTTCAGCATCGTTCTTCAGTTTGTGGTGGTTTCCGCTTTCTTGATGCTTGGCGTGCTGCTGTACCTCTTCGCAGCACAGCATGGAATGTCAGAAACAGGCGACAAACTGTTCCCAGCCATCGCCACAGGTCCTTATCTCCCCATGATTGTCGGCATCTTATTCATCGTTGGTCTGGCGTCATCGGCCTACAATGCCGCCGGAGCAGCCTTGACAGCACTCACCACTTCATTCACAATCGACATCCTTGGTGGGCACTCGCTGAGCGAGAACCGTGTGAAAAGCCTGCGGCAGCGTGTACACCTTGGAATGGCCATCCTGATGGGTGTGGTCATCATCGCCATCAACATCTTGAACAGCACCAGTGTGGTAGATGCCGTCTACACCCTTGCCAGCTACACCTACGGTCCCCTCTTAGGCATGTTCGCCTTTGGCATCATCATGAAACAACAAGTACACGACCGCTATGTGCCATGGGTGGCTATCGCTGCGCCTGTGCTGTGTTTGATATTAGACAAGCACTCCATGCAATGGTTCAATGGCTATCAGTTTAGCTACGAAATACTTATCTTCAACGCATTGTTTACCTTCTTAGGACTTTGCCTGTTGATTCGACGAAAATAACGATAAAACAAACCCAAACATTGGTACATCTATATGAAAGCAATTGCGATACTTACTACTCATGTATGTTGTATGCTGTTTACCATTGGCATACATGCTCAAAATAGACCTGTGGTCTTTGCGCCTACTTGCGACACCCCTTTGGTGCAAGAGCTCACTACTCATAACCGACCAAAATACGGTCTGTCAAACCGCCATATAGCCATGTGGCAAAGTCATGGACGTTATTACGAAGCCAAATTAGACCGCTGGGAGTGGCAAAGATGCCGCCTCTTAGAAACCGTTGAAGACCTATATACCCAGAGTTATGTGCTTCCTTTCTTGGTTCCCATGCTCGAACAAGCGGGAGCCAACGTGCTGATTCCGCGCGAAAGGGATTGGAACAGCTTTGAAGCCATCGTGGACAATGACGGCAACCGCTTTCAACCAAAGGCAAAATATAGTGAATACAACGGAAAAGAAAGTTGGAAAAATGGCACAGGAAAAGGCTTTGCTTACCTCCGAAAGACCTACACCAACTTTGAAAATCCGTTTACCGATGGCAGTTATCGTATGGTGACTTCGATAAAAAAAGGAGCAGCAAGCACAGCCGAATGGGTTCCACAAATTGACGAAACAGGCGAATACGCTGTTTATGTAGCCTATCATACCGTGCCTGGGAGTACCAATTCAGCCCGTTATACCGTATATCATCGGGGAGGAGTCAGCGAGTTTAAGGTGAATCAACAAATGGGTGGAGGAACTTGGATTTATCTTGGAAAGTTTGTATTCGACAAGAATTTAGGCAAGAGTCAGCGCATAGTCCTCAGTAACAACACAGGAAAAGCAGGCGAAGTAGTGACAGCCGACGCTATTAAAATAGGTGGAGGAATGGGCAATGTTGGCAGACCAGAAATAAGTACCTACCCTCGTTTCACCGAAGCAGCACGCTACTGGATGCAATGGGCGGGCGTTCCTGACAGTATTTATAGCCCCACAGCCGGAAAAGATGATTACAAAGACGATTATCAAGCACGTGGCGAATGGGTGAACTGGCTGGCAGGAGGGTCTGAAAGCTATCCCAGCGGCAGAGGTTTGAACATCCCCATAGAGATGTCTTTGGCCTTTCACTCCGATGCGGGTGTCACCAAGAACGACAGTACCATTGGCACGTTGGGCATTTACTTCACACAATCGTATGACAGTGTGTTTGCCAATGGGGCCTCGCGACAGCTTTGTAAAGAGTATACCGAAACCATTCACAACAGTATTTTACGAGACATACGGGCACAATTTGAACCCGCATGGCACAGCAGAGGTAACAAAGACGCTTCTTACTTTGAGGCCCGCACGCCCCGGGTGCCAGCTATGTTGTTGGAATTGCTGTCGCATCAAAACTTCGCAGACATGCGTTATGGACTCGACCCTCGTTTCCGATTTGCAGTAAGTCGTGCCATCTACAAAGCCATGTTGCGCTTTTCGTGCAAACAACATCAACAAAAATACGTGGTTACACCGCTCCCCGTGAGTCACATGGCAGCCCATTTAACGGATAAGGGTCAGGTGGAACTCACTTGGCAAGCTGTTGAAGACACGCTTGAACCCACAGCAAAACCCAATAGCTACATTATTTATACGCGCTATGGAAATGGTGAATTTGACCATGGAAAAGTGGTAAAGCAATGTAAATATGTGGCAGACGTACCCAAAGACATGGTGTGCAGCTACAAAGTCGTGGCGATGAACGAGGGCGGTGTGAGCTTCCCATCCGAGATTGTGGCCGTAGGACGCAGCAGTAAAGCAGACGCTAAAAAGGCTTTGGTGGTCAATGGATTCAACCGAGTGTCAGCTCCGGCCGATTTTGTTGCACCCGCTCCGTTGGACACCTTGTACGCTGGATTCCTGGATAATGAAGACCATGGTGTGCCCTATATGGTAGATATCAGTTATGTTGGCAGTCAGAAAGAGTTTAACAGGTCGCTCCCATGGCTCGATGATGATTCGGGTGGCTTTGGCGACAGTCACGGAAATGAAGAGACAACGGTCATTGCAGGCAACACATTCGATTATATCGCCCTGCACGGCGATGCCATCTTAAAAGCTGGATGTTCGTTCGAATCATGTAGTCGGGAGCGCTTCAACCGTGTTGAGAAAGGCATCCAATGGATTGACATCATCTTAGGAAAACAGCGACAGACAAAGTTAGGCAACGGCAAAATATATCCTTTGCGCTACAAGGTCTTTACGCCCGAAATGCAACAAATACTCACCACTTACACCCAGCAAGGCACATCCATATTCGTATCGGGGGCATACGTAGGCAGCGATCTATGGAATAACAAATTGGCAAAGCCACAAAAAGAAGACATACTCTTTGCAACTAACGTACTAAAGTACAAGTGGCGCAATAGTAGAGCGGCCGTCACAGGACGCTTGTCGACCGTAAAATCGCCAGTCAATCTCGCACCAGCTGCCTACAACTACGCGCATACGTTGGGGCCTAAAACCTATATTGTAGAATCGCCAGACGCTATTGAGCCTGCTTGTGACAACGCCTACACGGTGATGCGTTATCCCGAAAACAACTTTAGTGCGGCAGTGGCATACCGTGGTGACTACAAGACATGGGTCATGGGCGTGCCGTTTGAGTCGATATTGGATGCTACCAGCAGAGAGAAGCTGATGGCAGAAGTCATACAGTTCTTTAAACAATAAATCCCATTACTAATTATACCTATGGTTATGAAGAGAATACAGACCTTTATATACAGTCTATTAGCACTTGCCTTCTGTGTGCAGATACAAGCGCAAATAGGCACTTTCCGCTTTGCCCAACTGACAGATATACACCTCAATCAAAATAATCCCAATCCAACCGAAGACTTGCTTCGATCCATTGCACAGATTAATGCGACGGACAGTCTTGACTTTGTTCTCGTTACGGGCGACCTTACCGAGGAGGGTGACAATGCAACGCTGCAAAAAGTAAAACAGTGTTTAGACCTTTTACGCTATCCATATTATACCGTGATGGGCAATCATGAAACCAAGTGGAGCGAATCTGGATGTACCATGTTTGCCAAGATATTCGGTGGCGAACGCTTCTCATTTTTCCATAAAGGCATTCAGTTCATAGGTTTCAATACAGGTCCTTTCATGCGCATGGCATTCGGTCATGTGAAACCGCAAGACATATCGTGGATTCAATCGACCATCAAGGACAAAAAACAACCGGTGATATTGGTCACCCACTACCCTATTTTAGAAGGCGATGTAGACAACTGGTATGAGCTGACCGATGCTATAAAGCCTTATAACATACGTCTTTTCGTTGGTGGCCATTATCACAGAAACAAACAGTCCACTTACGATGGAATTCCTGGCGTACTCATCCGATCCAATCTTCGCGATAAAGACGCACTGCCAGGATATGGCATTTATGAAGTTTCTCCAGACTCTATCATCGTTTACCAGCAACGTATAGGAGAAAAGAAACAGCGTCTATGCGCCTATTCCTTAACCCAACAGCTGTTCAGCCACGACAAGAAAGCCGACAAGTATCCTGATTTCTCAGTCAACAAGACCTACCCAAACGTTAAAAGGCAATGGTGCGTACAGACGGGTACGGCCATCTATAGTTCGCCTGTCGTTGAGGGAAACAAAGTTTTTGTGGTCGATGATGCTGGCATACTAACGGCATACAACTTGAAAACGGGTAAAAAACTGTGGGCATACCAGTCGGGAAACCGTATTGTGGGAACGCCTGCGGTTGAAAATGGGATTGTTGTTTTTGGCTCAGCCGACCAGTACATCTACGGCATTGATGCCAAAAACGGCAGTTTAAAATGGCGTATTCAGGCCGAAGCGCCTGTGTTGGGAGCCGTTACCATACAGCAAGGCATCGCATATATAGGCAGCAGTGACCACATTTTCCGTGCCATTGACATTCAAAACGGAAAAGTAGTGTGGACCTATAACAAGGTAAAAGGATATGTAGAAACCAAGCCTTTGGTTACAAACAATCAAGTTATCTTCGGCGCATGGGACAACACACTTTACTCGCTGAATCAGAACAACGGTCATGAGAACTGGCGTTGGACGGGCAATCTCACTCGAATGCACTTTTCACCAGCAGCCGTTTGGCCTGTTGCCACGCAGAATCGCGTTTTTATTGTAGATCCCGAACGAGCCCTCACGGCCATCGATTTAACAACGGGTGCAACCATTTGGCGCACCTATCAGTCGAAAGTACGAGAAACGATTGGCCTATCAGCAGACCAAACGCGCATCTATGCCAAGACAATGCAAGACAGTGTGGTGTGCTACAGCGCCACCTCTGAACAACCCAAACAACTATGGAGAGCCAATTTACAGTTTGGTTACGAACACGCTACCTCCATGATGGCCGAACAAGGCGATGTGGTTTTAGGTAGCACCAAAGATGGTTTGATATTCGCTTTACAGGCGAAAACTGGTGAAATCAGATGGAAACACAAAATAGGCAACTCACTCATCAACACCGTAGTTCCTGTAGGACGCCGACAACTGTTGGTGACAGCTGCCAGTGGAGAACTATGCTTACTACAATATCGATAATACTCATCACATCAAATAAAATGAAATAATGAAGAAGATAGATTGTTTTTTACCCTTCATCAACGAGGAGCAATACCAGCAACTGTGTGCTGCGTTTGAAGATTTTACATCTCTTATCAATATTCATGCGCTCAAAGAGAGCTTGTACCAATCCAATACCTTGCAGCAAATAGCCAAAGAGGCTACCGCCCCATATATTCTTTTGCTTACCAAGGACACACCTTTGAGCTTGCATTACAGAGCTTTACAACGATTGATACAACTTGCCGAAGATACCCAGGCTGCGCTCTTGTACGCCGATCACTATCAGATTAAAGCTCAAAAGCGTATCAAATCGCCTGTTATTGATTATCAACTGGGGTCTTTACGCGATGACTTCAACTTCGGTTCGCTGTTGTTTTTCAATACCGCTGCATTCAAAACTGGTGTTCTCAACCTCAAAGACAATTACCAGCATGCCGCACTGTATGCCCTACGCCTTTGTCTGAGTAGGCACCACCAGTTGGTACACGTCAACGAATACCTGTATACTGAGATTGAAGAGGACAACCGAAAGAGTGGTGAAAAGCAGTTTGATTACGTTGATCCACGCAACCAAGAACGCCAAAAAGAAATGGAAAGGGCATGTACCGAGCATCTGAAAGCTATTGGAGGCTATCTCGAGCCTGTGTTCAAAGAGGTAGATTTCAACCTTACCCCATTCGAATATGAGGCCTCGGTCATCATTCCGGTCAAGAATAGGGTTGGCACCATCGAGGCTGCCATACAGTCTGTCTTGCGTCAACAAACCAACTTCAAGTTTAATCTCATCGTGATTGATAACCATTCGGATGATGGCACCAGCGAAATCATTGACCAACACAAGGGTGATGAGCGTGTCATTCATCTCGTTCCCCAACGTACCGACCTCGGTATTGGTGGCTGTTGGAACTATGGTTTGCATCATGCCAACTGCGGAAAGTTCGCCGTTCAGTTGGACAGCGACGACCTGTATTCAGACGAACACACCCTACAAACCATCGTAGACGCCTTTTACCAGCAACAATGTGCCATGGTGATTGGCACTTATCGCATGACCGATTTCGACCTGAACACGCTTCCTCCAGGGGTGATTGACCACCGTGAGTGGACACCAGAGAATGGAAGAAACAACGCACTGCGTATCAATGGGCTAGGTGCTCCTCGTGCTTTCTACACCCCTATTGCACGAGAAATTGGATTCCCCAACACAAGTTATGGTGAAGACTACGCCATGGGACTGAATATTTCGCGCCATTATCAGATAGGACGTATCTACGACGTGCTTTATCTGTGCCGTCGTTGGGGCGGCAATTCGGATGCGGCCTTGAACATAGAGCAAGTAAACGCCAACAACATCTATAAAGACCGAATCCGCACTTGGGAGTTACAAGCTCGTATGGTTCTTAACAAACAAAAAACAGAATAAGAACAGCTAATTTTATACTGAATATCAAGTAGTTATAGAATGATAGAATCTATGCGTTACAAACTCAATGAGATTAAGGTGCAAACTCAATGAGATTAAGGCTCAAACTCAATGAGATTAAGGTGCAAACTCAATGAGAATGTAAACCCAATGTTTTACTCCGTACATAGAAGCTGCATTAAAACAGAGAATAAAGAATGAAACATATAACATCTAACATCAGTCCTTGGGCATGGATACCCACACTATATTTTGCCGAGGGCATCCCCTATTTTATCGTTAACAACATATCGGTCATCATGTTCACCAAGATGGGTGTGCCCAATGGCGACATGGCCATGTTTACCAGTTTATTGTATCTGCCGTGGGTAATCAAGCCCCTGTGGAGTCCGTTTGTCGACATTCTGCGCACCAAACGTTGGTGGATTGTAATGATGCAAGCCCTCATGAGCTTGGCTTTCATTTTGCTGACGTTTACCCTTCCACATCCTTCACCCGACATCATCGCTTCGGGCAATACACCCGTGAGCATGTTTACGCTTACGTTAGTGCTGTTTATCATCACTGCCTTTGCATCTGCTACCCACGATATCGCGGCTGACGGATTCTATATGTTGGCACTCAATCCTTCACAGCAATCGTTCTTCGTGGGCATCAGGAGTACATTTTATCGCTTTGCCTCTATCTTCGGACAAGGCGTTTTGGTGTTCGTGGCTGGATATTTAGAGCTGCACACGGGCAACATTCCGTTGTCGTGGATGATTACCTTGGGCATTACGGGCGTTTTGTTCACCATCATTACCATTTATCACACCTTCTTTATTCCTTATCCCCAACAGGACAAAGGAAAGGTAGGTGCCGCAGGTGTGCATGCTAAAGACATCGTTTCAGAGTTTGGACGTACCTTTGCAACCTATTTCAAGAAGCCCGGACTGTGGATTGCCATCGCCTTCATGTTGCTGTATCGCTTGCCCGAAGCCTTCTTACTCAAGATGGCTGTGCCCTTTTTAGTAGATAACAGTGCTGACGGAGGCTTGGCCATGTCTACACAAGAGGTGGGATTGGTCTATGGAACCATTGGTGTTATTGCACTGACCATTGGTGGCATCATCGGTGGTATTGCAGCTTCCAACTGGGGACTCAAGAAGTCGTTGTGGCCAATGGCTGCCTGCATGACGCTTCCCTGCTTTACCTTTGTGTACCTTAGTATGTTCCTTCCTCACAACATCATTATCATCAGTGCTTGTGTGGCCGTCGAACAGTTTGGTTACGGATTTGGTTTCACTGCCTACATGCTGTATATGATGTATTTCTCTGAAGGCGAATTTAAGACCGCCCACTATGCCATTTGCACCGCATTCATGGCACTGAGCATGATGATTCCAGGCATGTTTGCCGGTTATCTGCAAGAGTGGTTGGGTTACGAACACTTCTTCTGGTTGGTCATTGCCTGCTGCTTGGCAACCGTCATGGTTACATTAATTATCAAAGTTGACCCCCATTATGGACGTAAAGATGCTGAAAATGTTAAATAATTCTTTAAAAAAACTATTTTTACTTGCCTTCATGCTTTGTTTCATTGCCTCCGTTTTACCGGCAAGAAACAGACAAGTATTAACTGGTATTGATGTGTTAGAACGTCAAAATTTCAAACAGTTGCAAGGCAAGCGCATAGGTCTGATCACCAATCCTACGGGTGTTAACCGCTATTTGAAGTCGACCATCGACATCTTGCACGATGCACCTGGTGTCAAACTGGTGGCACTCTACGGTCCTGAACATGGCGTACGAGGCGACATCCATGCTGGTGCCAAGGTGCAAGACCAAAAAGATGAGAAAACAGGTTTGCCCATCTTCTCCCTCTATGGCAAGACACGAAAGCCCACCAAAGAGATGCTTCGTGGCATCGATGCTTTGGTGTACGACATTCAAGACATTGGGGCACGCTCGTTTACCTTTATCAGCACCATGGGGTTGGCCATGGAAGCGGCTGCCGAGAATGGCATCGAATTCATTGTACTGGATCGCCCCAACCCACTTGGCGGTCTGCACGTTGAAGGCAATGTGGTGGAAGATGATTGCATGTCGTTTGTCAGTCAGTTCCGCATTCCCTATATCTACGGACTTACTTGTGGTGAATTGGCGCAGATGCTCAATGGCGAGCGTATGTTGAAGCATGGCGTTCAATGCAAACTAACGGTCATTAAGATGAAACGTTGGAAACGAAAAATGACCTACGAAGACACCAACTTACCGTGGATCGCATCGTCTCCACACATCCCACAAGCCCTCACTGCATGGTATTATCCAACAACCGGAATTGTTGGTGAGTTTGGTTATCTCTCTATTGGCGTTGGGTATACCCTGCCCTTCCAACTGTTTGCCGCACCTTGGATTAAGGCCGAAGAACTTGCCAAGGCCATGAATGCCCATCGATTACCTGGTGTTACCTTCCGTCCCATTCATCTTAGTCCGTTTTATAGCGTAGGGAAAGGCGAGCAACTGCAAGGCGTTCAGATACATATCACGAACTATAAGACAGTTCAACTCACCCCCATTCAATTTGTATTTATGCAAGAAATAGCTCGTTTATATCCCGAACACTCAGTGATGGAGCATGCCAATCAGGCCCGTTTCTCCATGTTCGACAAAGTTTGTGGCTCTAAACAAATACGCGAACGCTTCATGAAACGCAACCGCTGGGAGGATATTGCACCTTATTGGAACAAGGACGTGAAGACTTTTAAGCAACTGTCAAAGAAATATTATCTATATCGTTAAAATCATATTGCGCTATGAATGTTACACAAAAACCACAGAGTAAACGCATCTTAGCCATCGATATTCTACGAGGCATCACCATCGCTGGCATGATACTCGTGAACAATCCAGGCAGCTGGGCACACATCTTCGCCCCCCTCGAGCATGCTGAATGGAACGGAATGACACCCACTGACTTGGTGTTTCCTTTCTTCATGTTTGTCATGGGAATGTGTATTTTCATTTCCATGCAGAAGTATCAGTTTGCCTGTAACCGCCAAACGGTTTACAAAATCATACGCCGCACGCTGCTACTCTACCTCGTAGGCATTTTCGTTGGGTGGTTTTCACGCTTCTGCTATCGTTGGGCTTTCCCATTAGAAGATGCCACTTTAGGTCAGCAAATATGGCATACCGTATGGTCGTTCGACACCATTCGGTTGTCAGGCGTGCTGGCACGATTAGCCGTTTGTTATGGCATCACCGCCCTGTTGGCCATCACCGTGCGTCATCGTTACTTGCTCGGCATCGTCATCACCTTGTTAATAGGCTACACCATCTTATTGTTTTGCGGCAACGGTTTTGCGTATGATGAAACAAATATCCTGTCCATTGTTGACCGAGCCGTTCTTACCGATGCGCACATGTACCACGACAACGGCATCGATCCCGAAGGATTGTTAAGTACATTTCCAGCCATTGCCCACACCCTCATCGGCTTTTTGATTGGAAAACTGGCTTTTAGCAAACAAAAAACTGTTACTGCCACCACGCAGAACGACCACAAGACAGGTCTTATTTTACACAACATCGTTCCACTGTTCATTGCAGGAACCATCCTAACGTTTAGCGGTTTGTTGCTTGCCTATGGATGTCCGCTCAACAAAAAGATATGGTCGCCCACCTTTGTACTGACAAGTTGTGGATTGGCCTCAACGCTTTTAGCCCTGTTAATATGGCTCATCGACGTGAAAGGATATAAGCGTTGGTGCCGCTTTTTTGAAGTATTTGGCATGAATCCACTTTTCTTATATGTCATGAGTGGTGTCATCGCCATCTTGTTTGGCTCGTTCCAATTCCCGTTTGGCGATGAGCCAACCTCAATCACAGGTTTTCTTTACCGTGATGTTTTTTCACCTTTGTTAGGACAAACCTTTGGATCGCTGGCCCATGCCCTGCTCATCATCACGATACTTTGGAGTCTTGGCTACATTCTCTACAAGAAACGTATATTCATTAAATTATAAAATTACTGCACGACATGAAACAAAACATATATTTGATAGCCGACAGTGGCTCGACAAAAACAGATTGGGCGGTCATTGAGGACAATCAATTGGGAAAGGTCATCACCACAAAAGGGATGAATCCTGTCTTTCAATCGACCGACGAAATAATAGCTGAAATCACAGAAAACCTTCTGCCTCACCTGCCCACCAAGCATTTTTCCAACATCTTCTTTTATGGAGCTGGCTGCATACCCGAAAAGGTTTCAGTAGTAGAAAATGCCCTGCGACAGGTGCTCACGGTAGACGAAAAGGTTGAAGTAAACTCAGATCTCTTGGCTGCGGCACGCGCTTTGTGCGGAAAAGAACCCGGCATTGCCTGCATCTTGGGCACTGGGTCGAATTCATGTTTCTACGATGGCAAGCAAATAGCGTGGCAAGTGCCTGCCCTTGGCTTTATCCTTGGCGACGAAGGGAGTGGTGCCAACTTAGGTAAGCGGTTGGTGAGCGACCTTTTAAAAAACCAGTTGGACGATCAACTCAAAGAAGAATTTTTTGCACAGTTCAACACCAACATGGCCGACATTATTGAAAATGTTTATCGCAAACCATTTCCAAGTCGTTATTTGGCCAGTCTAAACGTATTTTTGGAGCAGCATAAAACGCACAAAGCCGTGCACGCACTGCTGGTAAACGCTTTCTCTGACTTTATCCGCCGCAACGTCATGCAATACGATTACCATGAATATCCCATGAATTGCATTGGCACCATCGCACTTGTCTATCAATCGGAACTCACCGAAGCCGCACAGGCATTGGGCGTGAAGATAGGAACCATCAGCAAAGCCCCCATGGAGGGACTGCTCAAATACCACACATTATAAAAACAGGAGGATACGTCATGAGCTTTAAGAAGATAACCGAAGAAGCTTCGTTGTACAACGACTTGGAACATAAGTCGGTAGAAGAACTTTTACAAGACATCAACACCGAAGATCAAAAGGTGGCGTTGGCCGTACAAAAAACCATTCCACAAATAGCCAAATTGGTCAAGCTGATTGTGCCAAGGATGAAACGAGGCGGTCGAATTTTCTACATGGGAGCCGGAACCAGTGGCCGTTTAGGCGTGTTGGATGCTTCTGAACTGCCCCCTACCTTCGGCGTTTCAAAAACATTAGTCATCGGACTGATTGCTGGTGGCGACACGGCTTTGCGCAATGCAGTTGAAGCGGCAGAGGACAATGAGGAACATGGTTGGAACGAACTGGCAGAGCATAACATCAACAGCAATGATACCGTGATTGGTATTGCCGCATCGGGTACGACGCCATACGTTGTGGGAGCACTGCGCGACGCACGCGAACATGGCATTCTGACAGCCTGCATCACCAGCAATCCTGATTCGCCAATGGCAGCCGAGTCGGACATCCCCATCGAAATGATTGTCGGACCAGAGTATGTCACCGGTAGTTCTCGCATGAAATCGGGTACGGGACAAAAGATGATTCTCAACATGATTAGCACCGCTGTCATGATACAATTAGGACGCGTGAAGGGCAACAAGATGGTCAACATGCAGCTGACCAACCAAAAACTCGTAGACCGTGGCACGCGCATGCTGGTCGACTTGCTGGGTTTAGACTATGGCAAAGCCAAAAGTCTGCTGCTGCTTCATGGCTCGGTAGAAAAGGTGTTGCAAGAAACAAAACTACCCACGAAGGACGAATGATGACCACCCTTAACTTAAAAACATATCAACGATGATACGAATGAGCTTTCTGTTGCTCTTGATGGTGGGGATGCTTTCTCCCATCAGAGCCAACGATATCCCGGTAGTCTACCCTGAACAGGTAGGCATGAACAGGCTGCGTCTGCAAAATGCTGACTGCGTTATCAACCAAGCCATCCGTGAGAAGCAAATTCCCGGAGCAGTGTTAGCGGTGGTTAGACATGGCAAGATGGCCTATCTCAAGGCCTACGGCAACCGCCAGCTCATTCCGACGGTGGAACCCATGACCACGAACACGGTTTTTGACTTGGCCTCGTGTACCAAACCAGTGGCTACAACGATGGCTACCATGCTCCTCATTGAACGGGGATTGTTGCGCACTGCGGATGCTGTCAAGATGTATCTGCCCCACTTTCAAAGTTGGAACAGCCAACAAAATGACACCACGACCATACGCATCAGCAACCTGCTGACGCATACATCAGGCCTGCCTGCCTACGCGCCCGTCAAACAATTGAGTAGCGAGCGCGGCACTGACAAGCAACAAGTGTTGGCACGTTACATCGACCAATGCCAGCGACAATACAAACCAGGTACGGACATGCGGTATAGTTGTCTAAACTATATCACCTTGCAACGCATCATAGAACACATTACCCATCAATCGTTAAGAACCTTTTGTGCCGAAAACATCTTCATTCCGTTAGGTATGAACCACACCGACTTCATATCCTGCGCACAAGACAAAAAGGGAAATTGGACGAACACCGATGAGCCACGATGGGGCAAAAGAAACGACTCTGCCGCTTATCCCCTCGCTCCTACCGAGCAACAAGCCAACGGACAAGTGCTCAAGGGACAGGTTCACGACCCCTTGGCACGCGTCATGAACGCAGGGATATCAGGCAATGCTGGCTTGTTTTCTACAGCATCCGACCTGGCTGTGCTTTGCGCCATGCTGCAAAACGGAGGTTCGTGGAACGGCAAACGCATCCTGTCACCCAACACCATCCAAGCCATGCGCACCATACCATCAAGCCTGAAAGACTTTGGACGCAGCTTAGGATGGGACGTGTCGTCGCCATACGCCTCGAACAAAGGCGATCTCTTGAGCAACGAGGCCTACGGACATACGGGATATTCGGGTACTTCTATCGTGATCGACCCGGTGAACGACCTCTCCATCATCCTGCTTACCAACTGCGTACATCCGCATGACAAGGGCAACACCGTGCGTTTGCGGGCCTTGGTGGCCAACGCCGTTGCAGCAAGCATCACCAATGAGGAACCTTTGTACCATGAGCATTACTACCAACGCATGCTGCAATTTGAAAACGAACCTGCCATACAGAAAAACAACATCGTAATGTTGGGAAACAGCATTACGGAGGGTGGCAAAGATTGGGCAGCCAAGTTGGGTAACAAAAAGGCCATCAACCGCGGCATCAGTGGCGATGTAGCCACAGGCATTTACGACCGGTTGCACACCATCTTGCCCGCACATCCTGCCAAGATATTCTTGATGGTTGGGGTAAACGACGTGAGCCACGACCTCAGCACCGACAGCATTGCCAACATGATTATACGACTGACGGAACGCATCCGACGCGAATCGCCACAAACCAAGCTCTATCTACAGAGTATGCTTCCTATCCGCGAATCAACAGGCAGATGGAAACGACTGGTGGGTAAGACCGAACAAATACCCGAAATCAACGCGAGGTTGCAGGCATGGGCAAAGCAAAACCACGTTACTTACATCAATCTCTTCCCGCTATTTACTGAGCCAGGCACACATATCATGCGCCAAGAACTGACCTACGATGGCTTGCATCTAACAGAAAAGGGATATGAAGTGTGGATTAACGTGTTGAAAAAATATTTATAGACCCCACGTTAAAACTGCGAGGGAGATGGATGTTAATTTACCTCCTCTTATTGGATCGGACAGCGATAATGCGACATTCTTTTCAATAAGCATGAAGATGGGATGGCAAAAGCAATGAGTTTAGCATCCAAAAGCATTGAGTTTGACATCCAAAGTGATTGAGTTTGACACCCAAAAGCAATGACTTTGAAAAGCCTCCTCAAATAGGCTGGATGACATACGAATGGAAGTTGGTGAAAAACTATCGATTCAGAGACAAGACACCGCAGCCTGACAACGAGTCTGACTGCCGAGTGTGAACAAAAAATCCTTGCCCCATGGGACAAGGATTTTTTTGTTTATAAGGCTACATGAACAATCAATCTTTGTTCAAGCGCTTGCGTTCAGTATGGTCGAGCGTTATCTTTCGCATGCGCATGTTCTTAGGAGTAACTTCCAATAGCTCGTCGGCTTTGATATACTCCAAGCATTCTTCCAAGCTCATCACCACCTTGGGAATCACGCGTGCCTTATCATCCGAACCGCTGGCACGCACGTTAGTAAGCTGCTTGGCCTTGGTTACATTGATTACCAAGTCGTTGTCGTGAACATGTTCACCTACCACTTCACCAGCATAAACTTCCTCTCCCGGATCGATGAAGAACTTACCACGGTCTTGAAGTTTATCAATGGAATAAGCGTATGCCGTACCCGTTTCCATGGCAATCATGCTGCCGTTCACTCGTCTGGTAATTTCTCCCTTATATGGCTGATACTCTTTGAAACGATGCGCCATGATGGCTTCACCCTGAGAGGCTGTCAGCACATTGGTACGAAGTCCCATGATACCACGCGATGGGATGTCAAACTCAATGTTTGTACGGTCGCCTTGGCTCTCCATGGAGGTCATTTCGCCCTTTCGACGTGTTACCATGTCAATCATTTTGCTGGAGAATTCTTCGGGAACATTGATGGTGAGTTCCTCAATAGGCTCATATTTTTCGCCGTTGATTTCTTTGAATATCACCTGCGGCTGACCTACTTGCAACTCATATCCCTCGCGGCGCATGGTTTCAACCAACACACTGAGATGTAGAACGCCACGTCCACTGACAATCCATTTATCGGTTGCATCTTCAAAAGGACGCACACGGAGAGCCAGATTCTTCTCCAACTCCTTTTCCAAACGGTCGTTGATGTGGCGCGAGGTGACATACTTGCCCTCCTTACCAAATAAAGGTGAATCGTTAATGGTGAACAGCATACTCATTGTAGGCTCGTCGATGGCGATGGGAGGTAATGGCTCCGGATTCTCATAGTCACAGATAGTGTCGCCTATTTCGAAACGATCCAGACCAATGACAGCACAGATATCACCGCTACCCACCTGGTCAGTCTTGGCGTGACCCATGCCTTCAAAGGTATGAAGTTCTTTAATTTTGGTCTTTTCCTGACTGCCATCGCGATGGCTAATGGTTACATTCATGCCACTGGCAAGAACACCTCGATGTACCCTTCCAACGGCAATACGTCCTGTGTAGTTAGAGTAGTCCAAACTGGTAATCAGCATTTGCGGAGTACCCTCCAGCTGCTTGGGCGCAGGTATCACCTCTACAATCTTGTCAAGCAAATACTCTATATTGTCCGTTGGTTTCTTCCAATCCTCTGACATCCATCCGTTTTTGGCCGAACCATATACGACAGGGAAGTCCAACTGGTCTTCGGTGGCGTTCAATGAGAACATTAAATCGAACACCATTTCGTACACTTCCTCGGGCCTACAGTTGGGTTTGTCCACCTTGTTCACTACAACGATGGGTTTCAACCCTATCTCCAAAGCTTTTTGCAACACGAAACGAGTTTGCGGCATGGGACCTTCAAACGCGTCAACGAGCAAGATACATCCATCCGCCATGTTGAGCACGCGCTCTACCTCACCACCGAAGTCGGAGTGACCGGGAGTGTCTATGATGTTGATTTTAGTACCTTTCCAATTGATAGAAACGTTTTTAGAAAGAATGGTGATGCCACGTTCGCGCTCCAAATCATTGGCATCCAATACCTGTCCACTGTTATCCTGTCCGTCACGGAACAATTTTCCTGCCAACATCATCTTGTCTACCAACGTGGTTTTTCCGTGGTCAACGTGTGCAATGATGGCAATATTTCTAATGTCTTGCATTTTCTGTTACCTTAAACTTTTACGACTGCAAAGGTAATGCTTTTAATTTATAATTTGCAATGCACTATTCGTAATTATAAACTATCAACTATATTTTTTCTACCTTAATAGACATCCATGGACAGGAAACGAGAAAAAAGAACTTATTAAATGTTAAAAAACGACTCATAGCTAACAAAATATAAAAGAACAATGTTGGAATGTTCATTAAAAGCATTACCTTTGCAACCGCATTATTGCACAACATTTTTATTTTTTAACAACAAAGTTCTATGTATTTAGACAAAGCAAAAAAAGAAGAGATCTTTGGACAGTACGGAAAGTCTAACTCTGATACTGGTTCTGCTGAGAGCCAGATAGCATTGTTCTCATACCGTATTTCCCACTTGACGGAGCACCTTAAGAAGCACCGTAAAGATCATAACACTGCACGTTCATTGACCAAATTGGTAGGTAAGCGTCGTTCTTTGCTCGATTATCTGTATGATAATGACATTGAGCGTTATCGTGCTATCATCAAGGCTCTTGGCTTGCGTCGATAAAACGCAACGTGCAATTTAGCTTAAGGAATGAAGTAGGAGGAAACAACTTTTGTTTTCTCCTACTTTTGTTTATTCTCCTTCTTTGAGTATCTCACGCAAAGGAACCATCACAAACTCGCGTTCATGCATCAATGGATGTGGAATTGTCAGTTCGGGTGTTTGGATGTTGAGATGGTCAAACAACAAAATGTCAATGTCAATGCAGCGGTCTTGGTAAACTTCATCGTGTGTCTTCTCCACTCGCCCCATCTCTTTCTCTATTCTCTGGGTTGCTCTTAACACCTGAAACGGACTCATGGTTGTGCGACAACAGATGCAAGCATTGATGAAAGCATGGGGAGATGAGAATCCCCATGGCTGTGTTTCGTAGAGCGAAGACTGACGTTCTACGGGACCAATCTGTTCTGCTATTCTTTCAATAGCCTGGCGAATGTTTCGCCGTCTGTCACCCAGATTGGCACCAAGTGCGAGATAAACGATATGCTCTTTAATCATTTTGCGTGTCTATAGCAGCGATCAATCGTCCAAAATCAAGAGTGAATCACCGTAACACCCAAACTTATAACCATGCTTCACGGCCAGGTTGTAGGCTTCCATCACCAGCTCGTATCCACCAAACGCAGCTGTTTCCATGAGCAAAGGCGACATACTGTGATAGAAATTGGCAATCATCGTATCTGCCAGACCAAAGTCGTATGGGGGGAAGATGAACTTGCTGGTCCATCCATCGTACTCTTTCAGTAAACCATCTGTACCTACAGCTGTTTCAGTTGCCTTGACAACACTCGTTCCAACGGCACAAACACGATGCCCTTCTTGTTTTGCTTTATTGACAATCTTGCAGGCCTGGGCATCAATCTTCACTGGCTCAGAGTCCATCTTATGCTTCGTCAGGTCTTCCACCTCAATGTTATTGAACGCACTGAGGCCACAATGCAGGGTGATATAAGCAAAGTGAATGCCCTTGATCTCCATCCGTTTCATCATCTCTCGACTAACATGCAGACCAGTAGCGGCGGCAGTTACGGCTCCTTCATTCTTGGCGAAGATGGTTTGGAAATCTTCCATGTCGTGCTCATCTGCATGCGGAACCTCGCGCCGATTGATGATGTAACGAGGCAATGGTGCCTCACCGAGCGCAAAAAGTTCTCGCTTGAACTCCTCATGAGGACAGTCGTAAAGAAAACGAAGCGTTCGTCCACGACTCGTGGTGTTATCGATTACCTCAGCAACCATGGTTCCACTTTCATCAAAGAACAACTTGTTACCAATGCGTATCTTACGCGCAGGCTCCACCAACACGTCCCACAGGCGCATTTCACGATTGAGCTCGCGTAAGAGGAAGACCTCAATCTTGGCGTCCGTCTTTTCTTTTGTTCCATACAAGCGGGCAGGAAATACCTTTGTGTCATTGAAGATGAACGTGTCGCCTTCATCAAAATAGTCGAGTACATGACGGAATTCCAAATACTGCCCCTCTACAGGTTTGCCCTTTTTGTTCTTCTGGAACATGTCAATAGTCTGCGACTTACGATGCAAGACCATCAATCTAGACTCGTCACGACGCGTCATTCGGGAGATATGCTTTTCTCCTTTGTCATCCACTATCTCATGGTAAACACTATGAGGATACAGAGCAACAAGCTCTTCCGGCAAATTGAATTTGAATTGTGATAGTTTCATTTATTGGTGTTTTTCGTCTATTTCTTGTTGATCCAACCACTCTTTGAAGTGATCGAAGTTAATACTGTTTTCTACTTTGATAGTCCCCACTCGGGTCCGGCGCAGTGCTGTGAGGTATGCCCCACTGTCCAAAGCGCGTCCCAGGTCACGAGCCAGGGCTCTGATATACGTTCCTTTACCACATACCACACGCAACTGGAGCAGCATGGTCGTTGAATCAAAATCCATCACCTCTATCTCGTCAATTCTTACGCTTTTCGGTTTGAGCACCACTTCCTCGCCTGCGCGACGCAAGTTGTATGAACGTTCACCGTCTACTTTGCACGCACTGAAGGTTGGTGGGGTTTGCTGAATATCACCAACAAACTGTTTCAGTGCCTCATCGATACGTTCGCGTGTGATGTGTTCGGTTGGGAATGTTTGATTAACCTCGTGTTCTTTATCGTAACTCGCAGTGGTTGCCCCCAACTGGAGCGTGCAGGTATATTCCTTATCGTGTGCCTGCAACTGCTCAATTTGCTTGGTTGCTTTCCCCGTACACAAGACCAACACCCCCGTGGCTAATGGATCCAACGTGCCGGCATGACCTATTTTTATTCGTTTGATGCCCAACTTGCGAGATATAACATACCGCACATGGGCCAAAGCACCAAAACTGGTCATGCCATAAGGCTTGTCAATGGCAAATATTTCTCCTGTATAAAAGTTCACGGTGTGATTGCTTTTGAGTTTATGAGTTAATGAGTTTTTAAGTTGATGAGTTTGGGAGTTAATGAGTTGATGAGTTTGTAAGTATTTGAGTTTGTGAGTTGTTTTTTGTTTGCTTACGAGTGATGTACTCATGATGTATGAACTATCAACTCGTCAACTGGTTAACTCTTCAACCGGTCAGCTAATCAACCATAGCCAACTGATGTCCCATCATCAACCAAATCAAGATGGCACCACCGACAATGATACGATACACGCCAAAGGCTTTGAAGCCATACTTGGTGAGGAAAGCCACAAACCATTTCATGGCCAGCAACGCTACGACAAAGGCAACGCCACTACCCAACAGCAAAGTGGGCACATGTGCGGACAGGGCTTCCACACCCCCATTCTTGATTAACTTAAACACATCGAGACAGGTGGCGGCGAACATGGTGGGTACAGCCAAAAAGAACGAGAACTCAGCCGCACGTTTGCGCGTCAGTCCTTGCGCCATTCCACCCACGATGGTGGCCATCGATCGCGAGACACCTGGTATCATGGCAATGCATTGGAACAGTCCTACCCGCAAAGCTCTCTTCTCTGTCAGCGGTGTTGACTCGCTTCCATGATTGAACAGGCGGTCGCAAAACAACATGAAAACACCACCAATCACCAACATCACCGCAACCACCACAACGCTTCCCAACATCTTTTCAATCAGATGGTTAGCCAGTAATCCGATGACAGCAGCAGGTATAAAGGCCACTAACAGCTTCCAGTAAAAGTCCCATTTGTGCAAAAAAGCCCTGACTGGCGTACTTCCTGCCGGTGCTGGTGCGTGGTCGAGCCGGAAGAATCGCTTCCAATAGAGCGTCACAACCGACAGGATGGCACCAAACTGAATGATGACAATGAAAGCGTTGATAAACGTATCGTTGGCCTCCATGCCCAACAAGTCGCGTGTGATGATCATGTGTCCCGTCGAAGACACGGGCAAAAATTCTGTCAACCCCTCAACGATTGCCAGAATGATGGTTTCTATAATGCTCATTTATTCTTCAGTATGTTGATCCTTGGGTCTACGAACAATGGCATAAATCATTGACACAAAGCCAATGAAACATACCACCGGAGCCACCTTGATGCGGCGAACGCTGAAGATGTCCGGATTGTATGCTGTTTCAGTAGAGCCTCCTCCACTCATCAGGAGGAAGCCAATGATGACAATCATCATACCAACGGCCAACAATATGAAGTTGACCTTGTCGAATGCAAAGTTTCTTCTATCCATCTTATTGATTGATTTTCGCATGCGTCAGGATATCGCGTATCCTGTGCATGACGATATGATTGCGAGTTTACTTATTTAGATGTTATATAATTCACCAGCCTTCATCCGCAAAAACTTGTTCACGGAAATATGTGCGCAGATGGCCGTAATGATGATGCCGAACAAGAACACCACTGCCGCTGTGACGGCCATGTCACGCCATGTAACAACACTCAAGATGTCAGGTTCAGAGACATACAAGCCATAGATACATGCAGCCAGCACGGTATTGGCTATCAAGCCGGCTATCAAACCAATCCATATAGCACGGTTGACAAACGGCCGGCGGATAAAGCTCCATGAGGCACCCACGAGTTTCATGGTGTGTATGGAGAAGCGCCGTGCGTAGATGTCCAGCCGAACGGTATTATTAATCAGGGAAAATGATACGATGGTGAGCAAAATGGCCAACACCAACATCACTAAACCCGTTTTAGCCAGGTTGCGGTTGACGCTGTCTATCAACTCTTTCTGGTAATTAATCTGATTGACTTTGGGGTATTTCTTCAATTCGTCGGTAATCCATTTCAACGAATCATTATTGGCATAATTCGACCTGAGTGTCACCTCGATGGAGGCAGGACAGGGGTTCTCACCATCGGTAAACTCAGATGGGTCGCTTCCCATGGCCGCCGTAATCTCCTTGAGGGCTTGTTCTTTACTGATGTAGTCCAAGCGTTTGATATAAGGTCGCTTCTTGATGTCGGCACAAATCTTCTGAGCTTCAGGGTTTGTCATGTCATTTTCCAAAATCAGCTGCACCACCAAATTCTCCTTGACATACGAAGAAAGATTCCTGCCGGTAAGCGTTGAAAACACAACCAATCCCAATAAAATAAGCACCAAGGCTGTGCTAATACAAAGAGTAATGGCCTGTAGCCCACGATGGCTACTGGTTCTATTTCGTTTTTTTCCCATTCCGATACGGATATAATACACCAAATTTGTTGCAAAGGAACAAAAAAAACAGCGATATAGCAACGGTTTAACGACAATTAACGTCCATTCCAAACGGGGCTTTCATTTACGAATGAAGCATTGCGATTTTTAGGTCAAACGACTCGTTTTTCAGTGATATGTCCACTGTCGCAACGTCATTTTAACACAAATGCAGGCGTTTTTTCAGCCAACTTGGTCATGGCGTTGAAAATATGCGAATTATGAAATAACTTTGTTAATAATTTGAAGATTAACGTATTATATATTTTTTGGACTAAAAACGCCAACAAAAAGTTATGTGTTTGGAGCAAAAATCGCTTCTATTAGATGCCAATTGAGAGGAAAAAGCATGCAAGTTGAAGGGCAAAAGCATGATGATTGAGAGGCAAAAGCATGTCAATTGGGCGGCAAAAGCATGATAATAGGCAATTTGTACGGTGTGAATGTGCCACAAATTGATTATTTCAGGGTTTATATGAGCTATTTCTCAATTTTATTTTGTCAAAGAAAAAGAATACATTTAACAAATAAAAGGTTTATTAACATAAGCGAGTGCCGTTATCAGTTGTGCCTCCACACATTGTGGTTCATGGTTGGTTTATGCATCAAGTTTGTTGTGAATACATTGGTTTTAGACAACAAACAACCTTTCTTAAATAAAAGGACCATGTCTATGCCAGCAGAAAGGTCTACAATGGTTTTATCACTTTGCACCAATCATGAACGTTGCTGATTAACAACTTGCGAGGCATCGAATAGTTGCTTGGTTACGTTGTTCATCGATAGAAACAAGAAATGCACATCAGTTATCTTTTTCCCCGAACTTGTTATAAAGAGAGGATAGAGATAAATGATGTGCATTTTAATGAAGGATTACTGCTTGTCCGCATTGTCATCCTTCACATTATCATCAGTAATTAACTGTTTGCTGCGCTTTGCTATTCAGTGTATTTTACCAGATAAGGATAGTAAAGATCAAGGGCACTACCCGCCAAGTTTGCACTCTTGGGCGGTGTTGTTTTTTTCTTGAATGCGCCAATAACCATTGCTTGCATTTCCTCACCATTGATGATTGCGGTCAACGGTGCCGTAGTTCCTTCTTTCTCTGAATAAGAGAAGGGAGCCAAAGAAACAGCCTTGCTGTTGCTTACGGTCCAATATTTCTTAGACTCATAATAGGTATACAAGTAAAAACTTTGCATTTCACCAAGATACTGGCAAGAAGGAATTGATAATGTCGCGGTTTCTGATTCGAAATCTGCCTTCAGTTTCTCAACAAACAAGCCTGGGAACTCCATGTATCCCTTTGTAATTTTAACGTTGACCGCACCCTTTTGTGTCTTATTTTCATCCTTATAGAACACCAGATGATACATACCAACAATATCCTTATCAAAATCACACTGCGTAATCTTAATAGAGTCGACGATGGTTGAACCGGCTTGATACTTGATGTAGCCCTGCCGCATGTGTCCTGTGTCGTTCTTCGTGAGGTCTATAGATACCTCTCCGTCTTTCAACGAACAAGTAATCCAATCTGCCATACTGGTGAGCTTAACGTCCACATTATGTTTCAGTGCGAGGCTGAATGAGCGTTTAGCATCATTGAAAGCCATGGCATGGCCTCCCTCCATGGCGAAGATGATGCCCGTTTGCTGCACGGTTACCTTTGTAAAATCGTCACCCGAATAAATCTTCAGAACCGATGAGCGACCTAAGGCTCCAGCGTTTTCCTCCACCTTGACGGTCACCACATCACCACTAACAGTTGCTGTACACCATGAGTGCTCCGACTCTACTTTCGTGATTCCATTTGGAGCTACTACCTTGACATGCCCGGTGGACGGAGCAGCCTGGAACAACACAGAGCAACTATCTACCCTAATGGTAGATTCCTTTGCATAAGGGTTGTCCACTTCGTCCCTGCTACAGGCCACGAAGCCTATAAGAAGAAAGCAGATTCCTAATATTCCATATATTCTTTTCATACGTTTTCTCCTTTACTGTTTAATCATTTTTGTTACATACGGGATTTGATGACTCTTTCTCGTTGTCCCTACAAGATACTTGGAGCCTTTGTATTTGCCTGCACTTCCGCCTGTCGGCTTCAATGTCCACATGATGTACGAGTCGATGACATATTCCGTCAACCCATTGCTCACCCATTTATAGACAGGATGCGCCTCGTCACCATTCCATGATGTCTTCATGCCAGCGTCGGTGTTCCATGTCAGAGTTCCACCACCATCCAATGCCCACGCACACATGAAAACGATGTTTCCACCTTCCTCGCCTACAGGTTGTGAGTTCCAGAATAGCGTACCAGTGGCCTTGTTGTAAATAAGTACAACAGGGGTTTCGGGTGAATTGGCAAAGAAATTGGTCATGTAGTAGCAACCCTTTTCCTTGTCAGGCGTGAGTTTGACTGTCAGCTCTTTAGTTTCGTCGTATACCAACTTGTAGGTACCCTCATATTCACTGAACTTGCGGAAACCTTCTGGAAGCACCCCTTTCAATGTGAAGGTCTTTCCACCCTCTCCCGCACTCGTCAGTGTGCCCTCGTCATAGTCGAACGTTAGCTCCGAGAGCTCGACACCGTTCACCGTGATAGGCTGATAGAAGCGAATACCCTTGTTGGTGTAAACAAATGCTACTTCTATTTCCTCGGACGCTTTATTCGTGGTATCTGGATTGACATAAAATTGGTTATTATTCAGATCAAAATCTACCCCAACTTTCTTACCGCCAATACTGCCACCATAGGTTCCAAAGATGAAATCAGCTTGTACGGCATTCACGCCCTTGACATATTCCTCGGCGGGCATGGTGAGGCGGCGCAGGAAGCAAGTGTTGCCCGAACGTGCGCCATGAAGTTTGATGACATCAACGCCCACGCTATCAATTAGGTACTCAATGTCACCTCCATAGGCCTGATAGCGGTCACTGGTTCCTTCGGCCAGGATGTGAAGCAATTTGTTGCCTGTGTCAAAGATAATGCCGGGGCCACCCTCGCTTGTCATTTTATAATAGGATGTTTCCGAGACGGCAGGATCGCCGGTCATCTCGCTCCGTATGGTTGCCTGTAGGCTGTCAAATTTTACCGTGTAGACAAAGCCACCATTCTCCTGGTCCTTGTCCCTGAGCCCTGGATAAACCTCAAACACCCATCCATGCTCCGATTTCATCAGTGCTTGTCGCGTTGAATTCAACAAATTGTTGACGCGTTTGGATGATGGGACATCAAAATATTCGTCCTGTTCCGGATTGCAGGCCACTACCGCCAACAACGCGGGAAGCAAGAACAGCAGATATGCGAAATATTTATTTTTTTTCATAATAGCCTCCTCTCGTTATATTACTGTCAAATCCAACAAGTCGACCTTTCCGTCAACAACTTCAGCCTCGCGCCTGAGTACGATCTTTCGCAACTCATCCATATCGATTCCCCATGCCTTTTCCATATAGTCTTTCACGATGGAGAGTTTTGATGCAATCAGTCCAGATCCTTCTTCGCCTGCCTTTTTCATCAATGCGTCCCATTGCTCGGCGGTATTGGTAACATAAATTGAAACCATTTCGGCAAAGTCTTCACCGTGAGAATGCTGCGCATAGGAAGAAATGAAGCCATGCTCCAGGCAATAATTACTTCCATTGTACGGAGGATCACTCCACTCGCCTGCCACATAACCTGTGGAGGTGATCAGCTGGTAGTCGGCCGGATAATCTTTTGTCTGGTTAAGAATATGCGTGAACTCATGGTAGACTGTCTTCAGATAATAATGATTCAGCGAAGACACACTTCCAAGGTTCTCGTTTAAATGATTCACACCTGCCAGGAAAACCTTCTTGCCTCCCTCGGCAGTACCCAATACAAACGTGCCGTTGTTCTTGAACTCCCAGTTCCCAACCAGATAAATTTGCTTGGGAAAGTTACTGCGAGTGAAGTTGATGCCGGCTGCCTCGTCAAAGGCTTCAAGCACAGCGTACTTGATGACGTGAGCCAACTTCACCGACTGCTCATAGTTGGCTGGAATCAAATAGTAGTCATGGTCTGACTCGATATCCTGAAAGCGATATTTCAAATCAATGTTGTAGGTATTGATAAAATTAGCCTTCAGCCAATAGTCAAACTCCGTGTAGTCAACGTCGTCGACGGTGATGATGCTTTCGTCGCTTAGTTCATCTTCGGAACACGACGTGAAAGCGGTCACACTTAGCAACAACGCCAGACTGTATATTGATAATTTCTTCACATTCATAATGATACTCTTGAAAATTATTTTTTAGTTGTTTTTCTCGGATTAGGCTTTACACCTGCATCAATTACCTTGGATGGCAACTGGAGGGCCCGCCTGTCATCGTCCTTAGAAAGGAAATCCGTCTTCTCTTCGGGCTCTCCTGCCATAGATATCTTGCGGCGCGGATACTCTATACCGTAACGCTTGATGTCGAACCAACGGATGCCTTGATGAATGGTTTCCAATCGGCGGAAGCCAAGCACACACTGCAACATAGCTTCCTGCGTGCTGCCTTCTTTATCGATTGTGAACGCAGGGTGCAAATGCTTCTTGATGGTCGAGGCCAATGGACTTTCCTTGTCATCATAACTGTACTTCGCTTTATTATAGAATTCCTCGATCTCTTTGGGCGTGAGCACCATCTTCGACTTGGTGGCATTCTGCATCCACAGGGTCAAATCGGCTGCCGCCTGGTCAAACTTTTTGGTCATAATGTAGGCCTCAGCACGATTCAACAGACACTCGTCTGTGGTGAGCAAAGTAAATATAGACTTGTTGTAACCTATACCTGCCACAGGGTCAGTGTACTCAAATAGATAAGGTACGCGCCAGTAAATCACGTAACTATAGCCTGTTCCTGGATAGGTATGAGGAGCATCGTAGAGCCTCGTGCTGCTACCCCAGATGTTTTGAGCTCCGCCAAGTTCATTGGTAGAGATATAGGTGCCATGCGCGTACTTCTTCCAAGTTTTGTATGGTCCGAACGCTAACCCGCCTTTTGAAAATCCCGTAGCCAACAAAAGATTGCAATTCAGCTCTGATGAAACATAATGTTGTGAACGCACATCAAATTTAGAGGGTAGCTTAGCCGCATTTGCCCAGTCTCTTAGTAACGATGCTGGATTACCTCCTAAGCACTTGTTGGCATACTCAATGGCCTTGTCCCATTTTTCATAATATAGATAGAAACGTGCAGCAAACGCATAAGCGGCACCCACGTTGAAATGATACTTAGGCACACTGAGATGACTGTCGCCAACCAGCGGAAGGGCTTTCTGGATATCCGCATCTATCGACTTGTACACATCGGCAACCGTTCCCCTTTCAGGAACCTGGCCAATCAGCGAGCCTGTTTCATACATCAGTGGGATACCCAAATCCTTGTCGGATGTGGCTGCGTTGTAGTTTTTGCAGAAAATGTTCACCAGCATGAAATGTCCGTATGCTCGAACCATCAATGCCTCGCCCATGCTCTCACGCAACATAGGTGTGGTTGGACCTCCCAGCTTGTCAATAGCATCGAGTGCGTTGTTGGCCGTGGTAATAGCGTTGTAGGCATCCTGCCAATAGTTCTCGGGCGACTCATTGTTGTTCTCCGTGGGATCTTTCCAAGCATAGAACTCATCAACGAATCGGTCAGTATAGGTATTGGGATACTCGTCGACATTGTCAGACATCAGTTCCGTAAAGATCTGATAGGTATGGGTAGGATAGGCCGAAACGAGCAGGTCCTTTACCTTCACCTCATCGTCCACAATAGTACGGTTGTCGGGCATCACGTCCAAAAAATTATCGCATCCTGTGAGTGCTGCAACACCCAAAGCCAGGATAAACGTATGGTATATAGATCTCATTGTTCTCATATCGATAAATGTTTTTAAATTCCTAATCGCAAGGTAAGTGTAAACTGCTTCGGAACGGGAACGGCAACACCACCCGTATTGAAGAACTCGGGATCTTGTCCGTTGAGTTTCTTGTCAGCATAAATCAAGAAGAGGTTCGTAGCCTGCAACTTCAGGGAAAGGTTGTTCAAACCGATAGCACCGTAGAGGGACTTTGGGAAATCGTATCCTAAAGATATCTCTTTCATGCGGATAAAGTCGCCCTTGGCGATACGCGCCGTGGAGAAATTATAGGAGTTGTAGGCAATACGCAGGTCGGTGTCGTTCCAGTTCTGCCGCTGTGTGGCAATCGCTGGAATGTCTGTCGTCTTCTCCTCTCCTGCCGTCATCCAGCGGTTCTTGAACTCTTTTGGGGTTGAAGTCAGGTCATTATAATATGCCTTGAACACAGGATCCAGCCTTACCACGTTTCCAAAGGAATAGGTAATGAATACATTCATGCTCAGTCCCTTATATCGGAATATGTTTCCCAACGAGCCAGTGGTAGTGGGATCTGTAGGTCCTTCATATTTCAAGAAATCAAGCTGCTCTTTCTTACTATTCTGGAAATAGATGCCCGACACAGTGGTTGTACCATCCCAATTGGTGAACGTGGGAAGTCCCTCGCCATTCAATCCTGCAAATGGAACAGAGAACAGAGCCCTAACGGGATAGCCCTCGCGTGCAAATCCGCCTCCACTCACCAGGTCGATGACACGTGTAGAGGTTTCCAAATCTGTCACCTCGTTATGCACGTATGAGTAGATGAGACTGGTTGTCCACGAGAAGTTTTTCGTCTTGATGTTCGTGGTGCTCAAGCTTATCTCCAGACCATTTGATTCCATCGAGGCGATATTTCCATATTTACGTACAAAGCCATCGGTACCTGCCGTAGTGGCAAGCCCAATCAAGTCGTAATTGTCACGCGAATACACGTCGACTGCAAAATTGATTCGGTTTGACAAGAAGCCTGCCTCCAAGCCAAAGTTCCATTCCTTTTTCTTCTCATAAGTTAGATTGGGGTTGGCCGCATCGTCTATATATAGCCCCGACTCGCTGTCCCTGGTGATGTATCTCCACGGCGTGAAGCTGCCGATGACGGCCTGTGCATTGGTTACCGAGGGGCGGTCTGCCGTCAGTGAATAAGATGCTTTCAAAGTGAGGTGGCTTAATGCCGGCCTAAGTTTCTCAAACCAAGGCTCTTCGTGTGCGTTCCAAGCCCCAGAGATGTTCCACGTTGGGAGCCATCGTGCCTGTCTCGACATACCCAGTCCGTTGGTACCCTCGTACCGATAGGTTCCATTCAGCGTATAACGTCCTTTCCATGAATAGGTGGCGTTTGCAAAGAAAGCGGCACTGCGCACATGCGTGTTACGCAGCGAATAGTAGTCGGCGCCCTCTTCCTTGCTCTTCTTGAATACCTGATAGGCATAGTTTGGGATTTCACCCATTTGGTACTGCATGCCCCATCCGCGGAACCATGTCTTGTGGCGATCATAGCTATTGGTTTCCAATCCGCCATACAAGTTCACGATGTGATCCTCGGCTAAGACATTGTTGTAGGCCGCGGTGGCACGGAAGTCGAATCCAAACATACGGTTGTCGGTGCGTTCCATGATACCGCCATAAGGCATAACCGTCACAGGCAGGGCCGTTAGATTCTCGGGATCTCTGTACAAGAACGGATTCTTGTCACGAATGGTCGACGTACCCATTGCCCGGTAAGCCATGGCTTGGTTCGAAGCATCAAGTATGTTGTGCTCGTTTGAGGTCGCATCGTACTTCACCGCTCCCAGCACTGTGAGTTCAACAGGTGTGATGGGCTTATAGGTCAAACGGCCTTGAACACGGAAGTTGATGACATTCAGATCCAGATAATTGTTCTCCAACTCATGCATGATGTTGAACGGTGCGTAGTTGCGGGTATAGAATGTATTTGCATCCAATGCGCGCGAAGTGTTCAGTGCGTACGAGTAGGGGTTGATATCGAAGTCACGCTTCACCTCACCCATCACGGCATCCACCGACGAACTGAGGGTTCCCGGTGCGCGCTGCTTACGATAGGAGGCATTGGCTATCAAATTGAAGTTCACCTTTCTCAAAAGGTTGAACGACGAATTGACATTCGCCGTATAGCGTTGCACCTTGCTCTGCTCTGTCCAGCCCGGGTCAAACATGGCACTCACCGAGGCATACGTCTGCGATTTGTCCGTTCCCGAAGAAATGCTAACCGAATGGTTGTGCATGATATTGGTTGAGAACAGCTGGGCAAACCAGTCGGTGTTGCGATACTCTGCCTCACGAAGATATTCGGCAATGGCTTTCGGAGTGTTCTCCAAAGCAAACTGCCCTGTCCGCACGTCATACTGACTCAGCATCTGGTACATTTTTCCATAGACACCCGAGTCGGAGGCGTTGGACGTTCCTGCATAAGGAAGATATCCCTTGAGGAACAACTCCTGGTATACGGCCATCTGGTCCTGAGAGTTCATGATGTTGAACTCGGCATACGAGGGTACCAGCCTCATGGTGTACTCGCCACTATAATTAATGTGTGCCTGCCCTGCTTTTCCTTTCTTGGTGGTAACTACAATCACGCCAGCCATGGCGCGTGCACCATAAATAGAGGTGGCCGAACCGTCTTTCAAGATTTGGAAACTCTCGATGTCATCAGCGTTCAGTCCGGCGATGGCCGAAGAGATCAGCGTATTGGCATCACCCGAGGAGAGCTGGTCAGCACTGACATTCTCTACATCCTCCATAATGACACCATCAACCACCCACAGTGGTTTGCTGCTACCATATATAGAGGTGGCACCACGTACACGAATCTTGGGCGCGGTACCGAAGGTTCCCGTCACGTTTTGTACGGAGACACCTGCCGCGCGACCCTCTAACGATCGGCTGATATCGGCCATGCCGTCTATCTTCGCATCCTCGGCATTCAGTTTGGTGGAGGCACCGGTAAAGAGGCGTTTGTCAATCTTCTGCATACCAGTCACCACTACTTCCTCTACTTTCTGCGCATCCGACTGCAACACAATCTTCATGTTTTGCGTACCGCGCAGGGTCTGCGTTTTCATTCCTATGTACGTCACCGTGATCATAGGATTTTTCTTGGTAGATGTAAGCGAAAACTTACCTTCTACGTTAGTTACCACGCCCGTCTTTGTTCCGACAATCATAACAGATGCTCCAATCACTGGTTGGCCATCATCCGCAGAGGTGACCGTACCATTAATCAGCGTCTGAGCATTTGCCACTCCTATACAGAGAAACAAATCCACAAGCAAAATCGTTAATTTTTGTTTCATATTTTTCAAGTTAAGATTACTCCCATTTTAATCATTATTGAGTATTTCATCCTGTCTCACGACATGAAATTATGAATTAAAAGTAAAAACATCATAAATAACAACAAACGAAATTTTAATCTGCCTAAATATATTTGACAAATATAAGTTAAAAAAACTATAAACGCAAGTTGTATTAAAAGTATAACACTGTTTTTAACTTTCTTTTACGATTAAAGCTTCTTTATCCACTATTTATCGGTAAAAATCAATTGCTATTGTTTGCCTCAATCGGGATGTAAGCCCAACTGCGCACAAATTGCTTCCTAAGATGCAACATATCTTTCATTCTGCTGAACCAGGTAAAGCATTTTCAACACGAAAAATAGCTTTGTTATTTAAAAAAACAAAACTGCACAACTTGTGCTTGAAAAACATCACAACCCAAACAATTGGTTATCCACAAAACGACCAGACCCTGCTGAGTTATAATTTTATAAAACCGGATTTTGTCAAGAAAACCAACCGATTTTTAACACTTCCCGAACACTCATTATAGAAAAAGAATAGGGTGATTCAGATGCAGTGACGAGAGTTTTAACGGGGTGTTCATGCACTTTGAAGGCCAATCTCCATGCTATTTCCTCGCTTTTATGCACTTTTGGTTGCCAATTGCCATGACATTGACTGATTAAAGCAATGGGTTTGATGGGCAAAAGCAATGCTGTTGGAAGGTAAAAGCATAGCTATTGAAAGTAAGATGCCTTGACAAAATGCGACAACTCACTGAACATAAACATCTTACAAACATGCTAAATCCTTGCCGTATTTGCGAGCAAAGGGGCATGAGGCTGCGAATATGCGAGTTATGAAGAAGGCTTTGTCAAGAAAATTTCGCATTGCTCGCTGGGTTACGACTTGCACAAAACAACCTTTTCATTGTCATAATGAGAACTATATTTGTACAACTCGCTTTTTTTGTTTTCCTTTGTATCTGATAATCGGCGCGCATGGTGCCACACCATCAGAGGCCGACATAGCATGAAACAGCGCAACACGATATTGACAATCACCGGTTCTGACGGTTCTGGGGGAGCCGGAATCCAGGCCGACATCAAGGTCATCACGTCCTTGGGCGGATACGCCGTGTCGGTCATCACGTCAATCACCATGCAGAACACGCTTGGCATTCAGCGTTTTTACGACATCCCGGCCGATGTAGTGGCAGAGCAGGTGGAAGCGCTTATCGATGACATCAAGCCCTCGGTGGTGAAAGTTGGCATGGTTCGCAACGTGAAGACGCTGGATAACATGGTGAGCATTTTGGCGAAACGCCGTCCGCCGCAACTCATCTACGACCCGGTAGTGACGTCGAGCCAAGGCGACCTGCTGATGCCACCAGAGATGATTGACAGCGTCAAGACCAAGCTGTTGCCGCTGTGTTCGCTGGTCATCTTGAAGCAAAACGACGCAGTCTACTTGCTGAACAGTCCGCTCAAGACCCACGAAGACGTCGTAAACGGCATGAGAAAGCTGTTGGACATGGGGTGCCGGGCCGTGCTTTTGCACAGCGGAGACGACCACGATTTCATCGCATGGCAGCAAGATGGCGACATGCATGTGGAGCCCTCGCCCACCCTTTGGCAAACCAACGCACACGGACTCGGCAGCAACCTGACCTCGGCCATCGCCTATTTTCTGGGCGAAACAGATGATTTCAGAGAGGCCATCAGTAGAGGCAACGCTTACATTCATCAGCAGATGAGCCAGATGGGTGAACTGAAAGGACGAGGAAGTGAGCTGCTCAATGCGTTCATGAAAGCCGTATCAACGCATTATGCCACCAACAACGACGTACGGTTCTATGCCGACATGCTGAACGTGAGTCCCCGTTACCTGGGACAGGTGACCAAACGAATCGTGCAGAAAACGCCGAAGACCCTCATCGATGAACACGTTTTTCACGAAAGCAAGTTCTTGTTGGACACCACCAGCAAGACCGTTCAAGAGATAGCGTACGCACTGGGGTTCAACTCACAGTCGCATTTCACGAAGTTTTTCAAGAAGATGGGAAACTCAACACCAAGTATTTACCGACAAAAACAAATAAAATGAAAACAACAGAAAGACAAACACTGAATCGTAATTTAGCACAAATGCTCAAGGGAGGCGTCATCATGGACGTTACAACACCCGAGCAAGCACGTATCGCAGAACAAGCCGGAGCCTGTGCGGTGATGGCTCTCGAGCGCATACCGGCCGACATTCGCGCGGCAGGTGGTGTTTCGCGCATGAGCGACCCGCACATGATTAAGGGTATTCAGCAGGCCGTAAGCATTCCAGTGATGGCCAAATGCCGCATCGGTCACTTCGTTGAAGCCCAGATTTTGCAGGCCATTGAGATTGACTACATCGATGAGAGCGAGGTACTCTCGCCCGCAGACAATGTATATCACATTGATAAGACCAAGTTTGACGTACCTTTTGTCTGCGGTGCAAAGAACCTTGGTGAGGCGCTCAGACGCATCGCTGAAGGCGCAACCATGATTAGAACCAAGGGAGAACCGGGTACCGGCGACGTGGTTCAGGCTGTGACGCACATGCGCATGATGCAGGCTGAAATCAGAAGGCTTACTTCTATGGCTGAAGATGAGCTGTACGAGGCCGCCAAACAATTGCAGGTGCCCTACGAACTGGTGCAGTATGTACACGAAAACGGCAAGCTGCCTGTAGTGAACTTTGCGGCCGGTGGTGTGGCAACTCCTGCCGATGCAGCCCTGATGATGCAACTCGGAGCTGAAGGAGTGTTCGTGGGTTCGGGCATATTCAAATCGGGCAATCCAGCCAAGCGCGCAGCAGCCATCGTTCAGGCAGTGACCAACTACAACGATGCGAAGCGGTTGGCCGAGCTGTCAGAAGACCTTGGTGAAGCCATGGTGGGCATCAACGAACACGAGATTGAAGTGCTGATGGCAGAAAGAGGAAAGTAAACAGATGAAAATAGCTATATTGGCATTACAAGGAGCATTCGTCGAACACGAACGAATGCTCCGTTCTTTGGACGTAGAAACGTTTGAAGTGAGGAACAAAGACGACTGGCAGCAGCCGAAAGACGGTCTGATTATTCCCGGTGGAGAGAGCACCACGATGGTGAAATTGCTGCATGACCTCGATTTACTGACATCCATACAGTGCGAAATCCGTGAGGGATTGCCGGTATTTGGCACTTGCGCAGGACTTATCTTGTTGGCTAAACAAGAGAATGGGCAAGCGGCTTCACGCATTTCCACGATGGATATTGACGTTTGCCGCAACGCTTATGGCAGGCAGTTGGGCAGTTTTCATACCGTCTCATCATTCAAAGGCATTGAAAACGACATCCCCATGACCTTCATCCGTGCCCCTTACATCAATCAAGTATATGGCGAGGCCGAGGCGTTGGCAACGGTCAACGGACACATTGTAGCCGCTCGGCAAGGTCATCAGCTGGTTACGGCCTTCCATCCCGAGCTGGATGAGGACGTAAGCATTCACAAGTATTTTGTTGACAGCATTAAAAAAGGATAGGAAAGCTTTTGTGCCAACCTATCCTATTCGTTATATAAATGTGTTCGATACGAACTAAAGTTTACCGATGATTCCTGCTTTTGTAGCCTGAATGAACCGTATGATGTTTTCAATTTCAGGACTGCCGGGAACTTGTTCCTTTACTTGCAGCACCGCATCGAACACACTTGTTTGGCCATGGAATATCAGGCGGTAAGCATTGGCTATGTGATTCTGAACCTTTTCTGTGATGCCATACGTTTCCAACATCGTCTTGTTGGGACCTCCATAGCTTACCGGCACACCGCCGGCAATGATGTATGGCGGCACATCTTTATAGAACGTGGTACCAGCTTGTATCATGGCGTAATCGCCAACGCGCGTGTTCGCATTCTCGATGACACTTGAACTGAAAATCACGCCGTTGCCAATTTCACAGTCACCGGCAATCTTTGTTCCATAACCAAACACACATTGATTACCCACTTTGGTGTCATGTGAGATGTGAGTTCCTTCCATCAAGAAGTTGTCATGGCCGATTACGGTCTGTCCTCCCGTATGGGTTGCCCGATTGATGACTACATTTTCGCGAATGATGTTGTTGTTTCCAATAATCAATTCGGTGTCTTCACCCTTGAATTCAAAGTCCTGTGGAAGGGCTCCCATCACCGAACATTGATGCACGGTGTTGTTACATCCCAGGCGAGTTCCCTTTAAAATGCTGACAAAGGGATAAATCACACAGTTGTCTCCTATCACAACATCTTCTTCAATATATACGAAAGGGAAGATTTTACAATTGTTTCCAATCTTCGCTTTGGGTGATATTTCCGCTTTCTCACTGATATCGTATGCCATAATTATTAGTTTTTTAGTTTATAGTTTGTTAGTTGATAAGTTGGTGCATCATGTGGGTCGAACCTTATCTCATAGGACAATTTTGCCTGATTTGTCCTGCCTTGTCAACTTATCAACCATCCTACCCTATTCTTTCACACCGCCGCCAAGGGCCTGATAGAGGTTTACAACAGCCTGCATCTTGTGAAAATCGTCCGTAATCTTAGCCATCTGCGCATTGAGAAGGGTTTGCTGAGCAGTGATTACCTCAAGGTATGTACTGCTCGACTGACTTAAAAGAAGCTTGGTGTCCTCCACATTTTGTTGCAGAGTTTGTATTTGTTTAGCCTCAATCTTGCTCTTTTCATCCGACGAATGATAAAGCACAAGTGCGTTACTCACTTCATTTCCAGCCTTCAATATACTGTTCTGCCACGTGTTGTAGGCCTTTTCATATTGCGCTTCAGCAACGCGTAGACCCGCAATAATCTTTCCCTTTTGGAAAATAGGCTGCACCAAACTGCCGACAGCCGACAGCATCCATTTGCCAGGATTGATGATTGCAGCACCCGCACTATTGGTAAACATGCCGGTAGGAGCAATCGTTAGACTTGGATAAAATCGGCTTCGAGCGGTTTCAACACCATAGAAACATTCGGCTAATTGCATCTCAGCCGCATGAACGTCGGGACGATTGGCCAGCAACTGGATGCCGATGCCGGTAGATAAGTTCGTGGGCAGAGCCTGATTCTCAAGCCTTCCGCGCGAAATACTTTGTGCCGGTTGTCCCATCAAGAGCGACAAAGCGTTCTCCGTTTCACGTATTTGGCGCACCAAATCGGTCTTTTTGGCCTCCACAGCATAGTAGTTTGCTTCGGCACTCTGCACACCTGTCGACCGAATACCGCGTCCAAGATCTTTCAATACCTTCATCTTGTCCCACGTTTCTTTGGTCAATTCGTGCATGTTATTGACGATTTCGAGCTGCTTGTCGAGCATCAAAAGGGTATAATACATATTCGCTACCCCACTGATGATATTGGTTTTGACCAACGTCTGATAGTCCTTTGTGGCTAATAACGCTATCTGTGCGGCACGTTTTTGACTGAGTAAATTGCCAAATAGGTCAACATTCCAGCTGGCAGCAACGGGCAATTGATAAGTTGAAATGGCCTTTCCACCATCCCAAGAAGCGATAGTTCCCTGGGGAGCAAAGGTGAAAGAAGGCAGAAAAGACAACCTGGCTGCTTTCAATTGTGCCTCAGCCATCTTCACGTTCAGCGCAGCATTCAGAAGATCAACATTGTTGGTCAACGCCCTTTCTATGTGCGTTTGCAACTGTGGGTCGGTAAACACACTGCGCCAAGGCATATTACCAAAGCTCGTTGTGTCCGTCACAACCAACGTATCTGTCATCGAAAGCGAATCACGAACGATTCCCTTGGTGTTCACATTGGGGCGTTGATACGTTCCATAGAGGCTCTTGCAGCTGGTCAAAGCCAATGCTGCAAGTCCCATAATCATTATATTTTGTATTTTCATCACTATTCTTTATTATACTCATCTACTGTGATTCCTACCGGGCGACGTGCGTATTGCTGCAGTTCGGCCTCTGCTTCTGAATTCTCTTCATCATCAAACGTAATCGGTGTGAATCTCTCCTGCAATGCCTGGAAGATGACAAACAAACCCGGAACAACAAACAATTGACAGAGCGTACCAATCAACATACCTCCTACAGCGGCCGCACCCAGCGTTTGATTACCATTCTTTCCCACGCCCATGGCAAACATCATGGGTAACAAACCGATGACCATGGCCAACGAAGTCATCAAGATAGGTCGCAAACGAGCACCCGATCCGAGAATGGCAGACCATGTGATAGCCATACCCGTGCGTCGTCTTTCAAGTGCGAACTGCACAATCAGAATGGCATTCTTGGCCAACAAACCAATTAACATAATCAGAGAAATCTGCATATAGATATCATTGTTGTGCCCAAACAACTGTGTAAAGAGGAAAGCACCCGCCAATCCAAACGGTATGGAGAGGATAACTGCGAAGGGCAACAGGTAACTTTCGTACTGCGCTGCCAGTATCAAATACACGAATAAGAAGCACAATACAAATATTATGCCAGTGACATTGCTCGACTCACTCTCTGACCTTGACAAGCCAGAGAAGTCGTATCCATAGCCTTGTGGCAAGTCTGTCGCAGCAACTTCCTTGATGGCTTGAATGGCTTCACCTGTGGAATAACCGCTATTCAGCGTTACCTGTACGTTGATACTCGTAAACATGTTGAATCGATTGATATTAGATGGGCCGAAAACACGCTTCATCGAAATGAAACTTTGCACGGGTGCCATGCCGCCAGGTGTACGAACATAGATGTCATTCAGCCCTTCCGGACGCTCGCGACTGGACACATCGCCCTGAATCATAACACGATACAGCTTGCCGTATGCATTGAAGTTAGAGGCGTACATGCCGCCGTAATACCCCTGAAGCGTACTCAAAACGGTGGCAGGAGATATGCCTGCCTGCTTACATTTAGCCACATCCACATCAATCAGATACTGAGGATAGTTTGGATTGTACGAGGTCATGGCCATTTGTATCTCCGGACGCTTGTTCAATTCGGCCAAATAAGCCTTAGTTACTTGGAAGAATTTATTCAAATCGCCACCCGTTTTGTCCTGCAACACCAATGAGACACCGTTGCTCAAGGCAAAACCTGGAATCATAGGAGGTGCGAATGCCAAAATTTGAGCATCCTTAATCTGAGCCGTCTGCTTATAAATCATGCCTAAAACCGCCATGGCACTTTGTCCCATGTTACGCTCACTGAAAGGCTTCAACTTAATAACAAAGGTGGCTTGGTCAGACCCTTGCCCGGCAATGAAGTTGAATCCTTGCAGCTGTTCGCGGCTCTGAATGGCCGGATTGCTGGCCAACATGGCATCAACCTGGTCGATCACCTGCTGCGTGCGCACGGCACTTGTTGCCGGAGGCATAGACACCGTACAGAACAGTGTACCCGTATCTTCATCCGGAACCAATCCTGTTTTGGTTGTCTTCATGGTCAAGAACAGGGCTATCGCACCCACCACAATGAAGACACCCGTAAGAATTGGCTTCCTAACCAGCTTTTGTAATCGATTTTTGTATTTACCCAAGACCTTCTCATAACTGGTATTAAACGACGCATGAAAACGGTCTATCCTACTCATCTTGCGCTCGGTGCCATCCTCATTCTTTGGTTTCAGGAAGATGGCACACAATGCTGGAGAGAGCGTTAATGCGTTCAAAGCCGATATGATGATTGACACCGCCATGGTCACACCAAACTCTCGGTAGAACGTTCCTGATGTTCCACCGATGAACGACACCGGAACGAACACCGCAGCCATCACCAACGTGATGGAAATAATGGCGCCTGCAATTTCGTTCATGGCATCAATGCTGGCCGTCAACGCACTCTTATACCCCAAATCCAACTTGGCATGAACGGCCTCAACCACCACGATAGCATCGTCAACCACAATGGCTATCGCCAGCAACAAAGCCGACAGCGTGAGCAAGTTGATGGAGAATCCGAACAATTGCAAGAAGAAGAAGGTTCCTATCAGTGACACCGGCACGGCAATCAGCGGAATCAAGGTAGAACGGAAGTCCTGTAAAAAGATGTAAACCACCAAGAATACCAGCAGCAAGGTAATGACCAATGTCTTGAGAACCTCTGCGATAGAAGCGTAAAGGAACTCGGTCACATCATAGTTAATCTTGTATTCCATGCCCGGCGGAAAGTTCTTTGCCTGATTTTCCAATTCAGCTTTCACCGCCTTAGCAATGTCGTTGGCGTTCGAACCCGCAATTTGTTGAACCATACCCATGGACGATGGTTGGTTGTTGTTGCGCATGCTCACGGCATAAGTCAATCCACCAAGTTCTATCTTTGCCACATCTTTCAACTTCAGGGTCTGCCCGGTCTGCGTACTGTGCAAGATAATGTTGCCAAACTCGTCGGCTGTTTTCAGACGACCTTTATAGCGCATCACATACTCGTAGGCCATGTTGCTCTGTTCACCGAACGAACCAGGGGCAGCTTCCACGTTTTGTTCGGCCAACGCACCAGCGATGTCAGATGGCATCAAGCCATACTGTTTCATCACATCAGGCTTCAACCAGATACGCATAGAGTAGGTCTTCATACCTGGGCTCTGCACGTCACCCACGCCTTGAACACGCTTGATGGCCGGAATGATGTTGATATTGTTGTAGTTGGTTAAAAACCTATCATCGTATTTGCCACCTTCCGACGTCAGCGTGTACATCAACACCTGCGAGGTTTGGCGCTTCGAAACGGTCACACCCACGCGGTTTACCTCTGCCGGCAGCAAGCCTTGAGCTTGCGAAACGCGGTTCTGCACGTTGACGGCACACATGTCAGGATTGGTTCCCTGACGGAAATAAATGGTAATCTGCGCCGCACCTGCGTTGGTAGCCTGCGAGGTCATGTACTCCATGTTCTCCACTCCGTTGATGCTTTCCTCAAGGGGAGCGAGCACAGAGTTCTTCACCGTCTCAGCATCTGCGCCGATGTAACTGGTCCATACAGAAATGGTAGGTGGCGCTAGATCCGGATATTGCTCGATGGGAAGCGTGGACAGTCCGATGAATCCCAAGATCACGATGACCACGGAGATTACCGTTGACAATACCGGTCGCTTGATAAATTTTGTAAATGTCATAATTCGTTGTTGTTTTCTCGCTTACTTTTCAGCATTCATGATAGGCTGGTTCTCACCCCTACCCATCACATGCGCCTTTATTTAAAAGCCTCTTTCATCTTTCCGTAGTCACCCTGAATCTCGCCAAGCTTCTCTGCATCAGCTATTTTCTTGGCGTACTGTGCCTGCGTGATGGGCTTGATTTCCATGCCATCGCTCAACTTTGTGATGCCATTGGTAACGATGCGGTCGCCCACTTTCAGTCCCTCTGTCACGATATAGTTTTGTCCATCGTTTTGCGGAGCCACCTTAATTTCCGTGTACTTGGTCTTGTTGTCCTTGCCAACCGTATAAACAAAAATTTTATCCTGCACCTCGGTTGCATACGACTGTGGAATAACGATGGCTTGATTGCTTACCCGTGGCACGATGATAGAACCCGATCCGCCACTCTTCAACAACCGATCTGGATTTTTGAAGTGTGCAATCAGCGTCAAGGTACCAGTGGCTTGGTCTATCACACCACTCATCTTCACCACCTTACCAGGCTGGTTGTAGATGGTACCATCGGCCATCTGCAATTTTACCGCTGGCATCGATGCGATGACAGCCGACACGTTGCCCGATGTCTTGGTCATTTCCAGCACGTCTTTTTCAGTCATGGAGAAGTAAACCTCCATGGTGCTGTTGTTGGAAACGGTGGTCAACGGCGTAGGACTTGAAGCGCTTACCAAGGCTCCCACCTTGAAGGGAAGGCTGCCAACAACACCTGCCGCCGGACTCTTCACATAACAAAAACTCAGCATCTCCTTAGCCGAAGCCAGCGCAGCTTGTGCCTGAGCCACCGCTGCCTGGGCCGTTGCGTAAGTGTTTTGAGCCGATTGTAATTCGTATTGGCCAATGACATTGCTCTTGAACAACTGCTCACTGTTCTCGTAGGTCAACTTAGCCGTGTTGAGTTGCGACTTGGCTGAGTTTACGGCAGCCTGTGCTTGGCGAACCGATGCCTGATAAGTACTGTTGTCTATCACGAACAACACCTGCCCCTTGCCTACGGTTTGGCCTTCTTTCACGTTCAGTTTTGTAATGAATCCCGACACCTTCGGCCGAATTTCAACATCTTGAATACCCTTGATCACGGCCGGATAAGTGGTTTGGGTTGTAGAACCCGTCGACTTGATTTGCGTGACAGGATATTCGTTGTCACCGAATTTCATGCTGGGTTTACCGCCACACGAAACCAAGAGTGCAGCCATGGCTGCAAACAAAAACATACTTTTTTGTCTCATACCTTTATATAATCTATTATTTTTCATTCTTTTTCAAAAAAACATACGATTAGAACCTAATCGAAAACTATTGCAAGTCTATAAGTTTTTGTCATGCAAAATTACATGATTTTTTCTCACTATGGCATCAATACCACTTACATTTAACATATATTATCTGCAAATAACGAAAATAGATGATTTACATCAAGTGGATGCAAACATTCTTCAATGGATCAAAAATGCAAAAACACGCACCGCAAGCGGATAGGAGAAAGATGAAAATGTGCCTCGGCATCGACGCCATCTTACCCCAACCAAGATGTCAAAAATGGGTTGCTTGGGACGTTGAAAAATCTTGCAAACCAGCTCAAATACTCGCATATTTGCAAGCAAGTGCCTCCTTGGCCGTAAATACGCGAATTTTGTATATACTTCACACTCATTCAATTACATAGATATACCCTATCAACGACATCTCAAAAACAGCCAAATTGCACGCCAAGAGCATTGCGTTTGACCAGCAACGGACATGCTTTTCAGGGGCAAAAAGCATGCTATAGAAGACCAAAGTCAATGCTTTTGGCCAAACAAGGGCATCAGAAAGTGATTTTTTAAGCTAAAATTGGCTGGATTTTCTCTAGAATGCAAGTTTTGAAATGACCAAAAATATTGACAAAACCGTGATTTTTTCACTCCTATTTTTGAGGTACGTCCAACCCCATTTTTTTGGCTTTTTCAATCAAAAGAGCCATCAGCGGTTCGCGTTCGTTCGGCACCTTGTTATCAAGCACCGCGTCTTTCAAGGTCTGCTTCAACGTTCCCACCTCGCGCGATGGCTGCAAGTGGAACATCTCCATAATCTCGTTTCCGTCAATGCAAGGCTGCAACAGCCGCTTGTAGTCGCGTTCTTTCAGGTCATCCAGCTTCTCGCGTACCATGCGAAAGTTGTCCAAGAAGCGTTGCTTGCGCTGTGCGTTCTTACTGGTAATGTCGGCTTCGCACAGCGTCATGAGGCCGTCAATGTCGTCACCCGCATCGTTCATCAAGCGACGAACGGCACTATCGGTCACCTCTTCATCAGCGATGGCGATGGGACGCATGTGCATATCAACCATTTTTTGCACATACTTCATCTTGCTGTCCATGGGGAATTTAAGCCGTCTGAAGATGCCTGGAATCATCTTGGAGCCAATGTAATTATGGTTATGAAACGTCCATCCTGCCTGTACGTCCCACCTTTTACTGCGTGGTTTCCCGATGTCATGGAACAAAGCCGCCCACCGAAGCCACAAGTTGTCGGTATGTTGGCAAATATTATCAACCACCTCCAATGTATGATAGAAATTGTTTTTATGCGCTCGGCCGTTCCTTGTTTCCACGATGTCCATGAGGGTGAACTCAGGCAAGATAAGTTCGAGCAGTCCACAGCGATGCAGTTCTACGAATCCCCGACTGGGGTGGTCGGTCATCATGATTTTGTTCAGCTCGTCGGCGATACGCTCGCCACTCACAATCTTGATGCGTTCCCGGTTGCGCTGCAATGCCTCAAAGGTTTCATCCTCGATGAAAAACTTCAATTGTGTGGCGAAACGCACGCAGCGCATCATACGCAATGGATCGTCAGAGAAGGTGATATCAGGGTCGAGCGGCGTGCGAATGATGCCGTCTTCCAAGTCTAAAAGACCGTCAAAGGGATCAACCAGTTCGCCAAACCGCGCCTCGTTGAGGCAGATAGCCATGGCGTTGATGGTGAAATCACGTCGGTTTTGGTCGTCCTCCAAGGTGCCATCCTCCACCACGGGCTTGCGTGAATCGTGGCTGTAGCTTTCTTTTCGGGCACCCACGAACTCCACTTCCATTCCCCGATACTTCACCTGCGCCGTTCCAAAATTGCGAAATACCGACAGATGAGCTTGCTTACCCAGCCACTGCTTCAAGGCCTCGGCCACTTTGATGCCGCTGCCCACCACCACCACGTCGATGTCGTTGGACGGTCGTTCGAGAAAAAGGTCGCGAACATAGCCACCCACTACATAGCATTCCAGCTGTAAGTCATCGGCCACAGCGGATAGGTGATGAAAGATAGGTTGATCAAGGAGATGAGCCAAGTCGGCATTGGAGAGATTACGCATGTTGAAACTATAAAACTTCTTAAGTGGCTGCAAAGTTACTAAAAATTAGCTATGTTTTGGGTGCTATGAAAGAGAAAAATCGTATTTTTGCGACATGAAGAAATATATGTGGTTGATTCTGTGTACGCTTCTCATCTGTTCGTGCACACCATCTGAAGACGAAAAAGCAGCAAGATTGCTCTCCCAGATTAAGACCTTATATAAGGACGGTTGCTATAACGAAGCACTCGACTCCATCATGGCGCTGCGCATGCGGTTTCCCAAAGCCATAGAGAGCCGCAAGGAAGCCTTGCGCATTTGGCAAAACGCTTCCCTAAAGCAAGCACAGGCCGACATTGCCCAGACCGACTCGGCACTACAAACCGTCCTGAGAAGCATCCCCATGGAATCGAATCTGTACAAAGCCAACATGATGAGGGTGGAACGCGACTCGCTGAAGGCGCGCTATGAGGCCATGTGCGGCGTGGTGCGAATGATTAGGATGCGGCAGAAACAGGGTCTGTAGCATAGATTTCAGATACGTCATGCAACCTGGAGGGTTGCGCAGAAGATAGAGAATGAAGAACGACTGGCGAGAGATAACCCCGCAAAGCGATTCTTCATTTTTTTCGTTTGGAGCCTGTCAACCCATTCAGCCCATATCTGTCAGCAAAAAATCGACATCCACTTCCTTTGGATATTTCATGAAAATTGACTAATTTTGCAAACAATAAATATGAACAATACGAAGACAGAAGAACAGTTCAAGAAGGTGCTGACCGAATGTCGCACGCTCTTTGAGAAGAAACTTCACGATTACAGTGCGTCGTGGCGCATTCTGCGTCCGTCGTCATTGACAGACCAGCTGTTCATCAAAGCCAAGCGCATACGCTCGTTGGAAATCAAGAAACAAGCCATGATAGACGAAGGCATCCGCCCGGAATTCATGGCCTTGATTAACTATGGCATCGTGGGACTGATTCAACTGGAGAAGGGATTCGTTGACGAAATTGACATCAACACCGAGCAAGCCATGGCCCTGTACGACCGACATGCGAGCGAAGCGCTCACCCTGATGGTGAAAAAGAACCACGACTACGATGAGGCATGGCGCTCGATGCGCGTGAGCAGCTACACAGACTTTATCTTGACAAAGATACAACGAATCAAAGAACTGGAAGACATCCATGGACAAGCACTCGTTTCTGAGGGCATCGACTCCAATTTGATGGACATCATCAACTACGCTGTCTTCGGCGTTATCAGGCTCAGTGAATAAACTCAAGACGATATTAACCAACGTTTGCCGCCTGCTCCTGGGGGTGACATTCATCCTCTCGGGATATGTCAAGGCCATTGACCCACTGGGGACACAATACAAGATAGAAGACTATCTGGAAGCATTGGCATGGCAAGGCATGGTTCCCGACTGGATGACGTTGGGTGCTTCGGTGTTTTTGTCGGCTTTGGAATTCTGCTTGGGCGTGTTCATCCTGCTGGCCATCAGGCGGCGAGTGGTGTCGAAAATCACGCTGGTTTTCATGGCTATCATGACAGTAGTGACGCTGTGGTTGGCCATCGCCAATCCCATTAGCGACTGTGGGTGCTTTGGTGACGCCATCAAACTGAGCAATACGGAGACATTGTTGAAGAACATTGTGCTGCTGGGTTGCGCCATTGTCTTGGCCATTTGGCCGACACGCATGTGGCGTTTCATATCAAGGCCCAACCAATGGATAGTGTTCAACTATACCATCTTCTTCATCATCGTGTCCAGTCTGTATTGTCTGTACAAGCTGCCACTGTTCGATTTCAGGCCTTATCATGTGGGAGCTAACATTCAACAGGGCATGGTGATTCCCGAAGGAGCGGAGCAACCCAAGTTTGAAACAACGTTCTTGCTGAAAAAAAATGGTGTAACGAAGGAGTTTACACTGGACAATTACCCTGACTCCACTTGGACATTTGTGGACAGCAAGACCATTCAGACGGCGCAAGGGTATGTGCCTCCCATACACGACTTCAGCATACAAACCCAGCAGGGAGATGACCTAACCCAAGAAGTGTTGAACGATACGAGTTACACCTTCTTGCTCATCTCGCCTCATCTGGAATATGCGGACGATTCAAACTTTGGCGATATTGACAGGATTTACGAGTATGCACAGACGTACAATTATCCATTTTATTGCCTGACGTCCAGCACTGATTCACACATCAAGCGTTGGCAGGATCTAACGGGTGCCGAATATCCGTTCTACATGACTGACGAAACCACGCTGAAGACCATCATCAGGAGCAACCCTGGGCTGCTTTTACTGAAAAAAGGAACCATCATTAGGAAATGGAGTCACAACGACTTGCCGAAAGAAGCGGACATGCAACGGCCGCTGAACGAAGAAGTGATTGGGCAAGTACCGGCCAACAGCGTACCAACCAGGATTACAGAAATCTTCTTGTGGTTCATCCTGCCGTTGATGTTGCTGACCATTGCCGACCGTCTTTGGGCCTGGAGCCAGTGGTTGAAGTTCAAGAAAAAGAAAGAAGAACGCTATCAAAAGAAAGAAAAAGAAAATAAATCAACTCTAAAAAAAGAATAGTAAAATGAGAAAAAAAATCGTAGCAGGCAACTGGAAGATGAATCTGAACCTGCAAGAAGGTGTTGCTTTAGCAAAAGAAATCAATGAAGCATTAGTAGCAGAGAAGCCCAACTGCGGCGTTATCATCTGCACACCGTTCATTCACTTGGCATGTGTAGCAGACGTATTGGATAAAAACTTGGTGGGTTTGGGTGCAGAGAACTGTGCCGATAAGGAAAAAGGAGCCTACACAGGTGAGGTTTCTGCAGAGATGGTAAAGAGCACCGGAGCACAATATGTCATTCTTGGACACTCTGAAAGACGTCAATATTACAAGGAAACTCCAGAAATCTTGAAGGAGAAAGTGCAGTTGGCATTGAAGAATGGCCTGAAGGTTATCTTCTGCATTGGTGAGACTTTGGAAGAGCGCGAGGCCAACAAGCAGAACGAAGTGGTGAAGGCAGAACTCGAAGGTTCTGTATTTAACCTTTCTGAAGAGGAGTTCAAGAACATCATTATCGCCTATGAACCCATCTGGGCCATTGGTACAGGAAAGACTGCAACAGCCGATCAGGCAGAAGAGATTCATGCCTATATCCGTTCAATCGTCGCTGAAAAGTATGGTAACGAGGTGGCTCAGAACACCACTATCTTGTACGGAGGCAGCTGCAAAGCCAGCAACGCACCTGAATTGTTCGCTAAAGAAAACATCGATGGTGGTCTGATTGGTGGTGCATCACTCAAATGTGCTGACTTCAAGGGCATCATTGACGCTTGGAAGAAATAAGACTCCACTCATGTTGAGTGAGGCAAGGCCCATCCAATAGTGAGCCTTTGTCTCACTCAACATATTTGAATTAACACCAAAGAAAAATGAAGAAATTCGTCACTTTATTCATCATCATCATTTGTTCAGTAACATTTGCTGATGCACAGACTTTCCTTGATCATCTTCAGAAGAAGGAACCAGGAAAAGCATCTGTCAAAGTTAGCCAGAGTAAGGATATCGACGAATTGGTTAACGGAAAAGCGAAAACCGCTACAACACAAACTGGCAGGACTGAAAACAAAGCGCAAGACTTAAAAAATGTTGCAGCAACAAAGAATCAAAACTCACCTGCAGTAACAACAAACCCGGCGGAGAAGAATGGTCAGAAACCTAAAGAGGGAGCTGAAACAAAACATGATTCCACGGCTAGGCATGAAGACAAACGACTGCAAAACGAAGAAACTTCGACCAATGAGATGGAGATTCCCACCGTCGACTTGCGCAAAAAAGTGATGCGGAAGGGGTATAAAATCAATGGATACCGTGTGCAAGTCTATGCTGGAGGCAACTCACGAGCCGACAGACAACGAGCAGAAGCCGCCAGAGACATCATCAAACAGACGTTTCCTAATGAGCCGGTTTACGTTCATTTCTATTCTCCAAGATGGATTTGTCGCGTAGGTAATTATCGAAGTTATGAAGAAGCGGCGCACATACTCAAGCAAGTGAAAGGTCTTGGGTATAAACAAGCCAGCATTGTACGCGGCAAAATTACTGTACAATATTAAACAATAGGAACGAAGAAACAAATGAATTCAGATACTGAATTTCGTGAAGGCCTGGACGAACTGGCCTCACATTACGAAAAAATATTATCACTTCTCGGCGAAGCCCCACAACGCGAAGGCCTACAGAAGACTCCCATGCGCGTGGCAAAAGCCATGCAAGTGCTGACAAGAGGTTACGCACAAGACCCCAAGCAGGTGCTTCTCGATGCGCTGTTTGATGAGAAATACAATCAAATGGTCATCGTCAAAGACATTGATTTCTTCTCCATGTGCGAGCACCACATGCTGCCTTTCTACGGAAAAGTGCATGTAGCCTACATCCCCAACGGCCACATCACCGGATTAAGCAAAATAGCTCGCGTGGTAGACATATACAGTCACCGTCTGCAAGTGCAGGAACGTCTGACGCAACAAATTGGAGATTGCATCCAAAGTGCACTCAAACCTCTTGGAGTGATGGTAGTGATTGAGGCTAAACACATGTGCATGCAGATGCGCGGAGTGGAGAAACAAAACTCTATCACCACCACCAGTGCGTTCAGTGGTGCCTTCAATCAAGCCAAAACCCGTGAGGAGTTCATGAATCTTCTGCGAGGGGAATCAAAGAGAATATAAATAAATTTTCACCAATAGTATTTGGCATCCGTCCTCCTTCATTGTGTTGTTTCCTCACCATCAACAAGCAATTGGACGACAATTCGGCCTTCTCAAAATCAATATAAGATGGGTACTTGAGGATTGCCAAACGCAATTATTCACGATCAAGCTAAGTATATGAAGTTTATCTCATGGAACGTTAACGGGCTGAGGGCCTGTGTGAAGAAGGATTTTGAAGCATCATTCCATCATTTGGACGCTGACTTTTTTTGTTTGCAAGAAACCAAAATGCAGGCAGGCCAATTGGACTTGCAGTTTGAAGGCTACCAATCGTACTGGAACTATGCCGACAAGAAAGGCTATTCGGGTACCGCCATCTACACCAAACACAAACCGCTGAACGTAACGTATGGCTTGGGAATAGACGAACACGACCACGAAGGACGGGTGATAACCATGGAGATGGAGGGCTTTTTCCTCATTACCGTCTATGTTCCCAACTCGCAAGATGAGCTTCGCCGACTTGACTATCGCATGCAATGGGAAGACGATTTCCGAGCTTACGTTATGCAGTTGGATGCCATCAAACCAGTGATTATCTGCGGAGACCTGAACGTTGCCCATGAAGAAATCGACCTGAAGAACCCCAAGACCAATCGCCGTAATGCCGGTTTTACAGACGAAGAGCGTGAAAAGATGACCATTTTGCTTAACAATGGCTTTGTAGATACCTTTCGTCATCTCTATCCAGAGCAAGTAACATACTCGTGGTGGTCGTACAGATTTCGTGCAAGAGAAAAGAATGCCGGCTGGCGTATCGATTATTTTCTCATTTCAGAACGGCTCAAAGAACGACTCGTTGATGCTAAAATACATACAGAGATTTTAGGAAGCGACCACTGTCCGGTGGAATTGGAGCTGCTGTAAACCCTCCCCACTCCTATCATTATCCAGATAAATACAACTATTCCATTCGAGCATAAACCACAACGAATAGCTTCGGCAGACTGGTTTTAACCTTTTAGAAGATTATTTTCTTGCCAGAAGTCATTATTCATTCGATTTTAATGGAAGCAGGATATCAGTGATTGTCGTGCCGGATGCAAACGCATCCAAATCCACTTCACAATTGATACCACTCACCCATCCATGCTGATCGCGTTGCCATATATAGTGCCGATGAGCGCCCTTCACCACGGGAGCCTCATCACTATAATGGGCAATGAATAGGGGCAGCTTATCAAAACGGGGCGAAAGATGGGCATTATAGAAACGACTGTCGGCATAAAGTAGCGGATACGAACCGTAATGTTGCTTGACCAACCCTACAAAAACAGTCAAACTATCCTGTATTTGACGTTTATTCCACCCTTTTACCCCCGACCATTCCACATCAACCATCGGCAAAAGATGCTGAGATGTACTGTCAACTTGGGTGATAAAGTTGTTGAATTGTGAACGCATAGAACTGGAAGAGGTCAAAAAATGATACGACCCAACCAACAATCCCGCACGCTTAGCCTCTCGTATATTGTACTGATATAACGTATCGACGTGCGTACTGCCCTCGGTAGCCTTGATGTATACAAACTGAATGCACGTGTCGCTGGCCACCAAAGGCCAATCGATAAGTCCTTGATGATGCGAAACATCGATACCGTCATAATGATATTTGCTCCGGGGATGAGGCAGCAAACCGCTTTGCCAAGCCGTAGTTTGCAAACCTGAAAGAAAACTTCTGTACTGCTCTGGGAAAAAGATAACCACCGAACAGAACACAAAAAACAAAACAGACACCACAATAGCCATGGCCTTCAGCCTTCTCTTCCACCTTGAACCGTGGTGGTGATGGCGATGATGGTGGTGCCGATAGGAATGTGAACGTTGGTTGGTCATGATTTAAACAGCTATGGATTGGCACATTTTTTTAAAGACATATCAAATCATAGGACAAGCCATCTGGCATCAATCCACCTGTCCATGCGCATCCAACACAGGCTGCAAGAAGGGCGATGCGTTTGCTATTGCTTGTTTTCATCTTTGATGACGAGTTTTCCTCTGAACAAAATTTGCTCACGTTTTTGCGCCCTTACCAGCAGGTCAACCTGTCCGTTATCAAAAATTTCCATCATATACGCATAACGATCTTCATCGTTTTCTACATAGATGTCCATTTTTGTCAACCCTTTTTTAGGGTTACTGACAACATAATCTTGAATAGGAGCGTTGAACACCAAGCCCTTTCCGCCCCCGTATGGGATGTTGTAGGCACGCCCATAGTAGGGAAGATAAGAATAAAGCGTGTCGCCAGACAGGCGGATGTCATATCCGTAGTCCAGATGTTTCATGCCCGCACGGAAAGGAATGACATAATTAATTTCCACTGCCATCTTTTTATTTTCAATGGCTTCGTGAACCTTTTGCGCCGTCCAGGCCGACTTCACGACCTTCTGCTGTGGTGTCAAACGGCTTGATGAGCATCCCACCAGAAGAGCAAACACACTACATAAAAGGAACTCATTTCTCATGTCAGCCTCCAATTTTTCTGCTAAGATACATTTTTTTCAGCAGTATCACACCATTTGTCCCAACTATAGGCCGTTATCTCTTGAGATGTTTTCTGCCATGTTGAATCACCACTCCTCTGTAATTCCTGCGCACCCGGTGCCCAAACAAATCAAACATCGGTGCCGCTGGGTCCAGCTTATTCCAATCGGTAATTACTCGGGAGATGCCCGTAGGCACACTTCCCGTAATTTTTAAATTCCTGATTTCCCAGGTTGGCGCACACGAAGTGGTACTCTTGTAGGCAAAAGCCACTTGTATTTTCTTGCCAGCATAGGCATTCAAGTTGATGGAATTGGTCTGTACAAACTTCCAATTATCAAGTCCGGGAATCTCAACATTCAACTTCGTCCAGGTCGATTGTCCTACCTCACGAACCATCACTGACAAGAATTCCCCTCCCCTATTTCTGTAACTCTTTAAATAATTGCAAGCCTGTTCAAAACTCATTTGTACTTTATCATACGCAGTCAAATCGATGACAGGCGATACCAACCAACTTTCAGCAGCCTTGTTTGCACCCTTGATATAGGCAGATGCCTTCATACACTGCACGTAGTCATTCGCATATTTAGACCAAACGTCAGATATGCCGTTAGACAATTGCTTGTTCTCGACAGTGAACATCCCTTTACCTGATGCAAACGACTCATTGAAAACCACGCCATCCACACCCGGTTGGGGTGTTGGATCAGGTGTAGGATCAGGCACCACAACGCTACCACCACTGCGGTAATGGTCATAACTGAATGCTACATTCACAGAATCGCCCCAGATATAATCCTCCAAACCAGGATAGTCTACAAACGGATTTCTGTTACCTTGAGCCTTTGCCACCGCCTCATTGCGTTTAATCTCCTTATCACTCACGGGGTCATTCTTCGCCCAACGCAGCAGCATGTCCATCTGCCACTTGACCAACGGCTTGTAGGCATTTCCCGAAAAGATGTTGGCACCTCCACTTCCGCTCGACCATTTTGACACACCACTCTCATAACAAGTAACCATGTAGAAATAGATTCGAGCCAAATCGCCCTTGTATTCATCGTTGGGTTCAAATACAGTTCCGCTATAACCAGGCAACGTACACGTTCCAAGTTTGCTGAATCCATTGTTCGACTGGTACTTCTCACCCTTAGTTTCGCCATAAGGAAAATTGCTTCTTCGATTGTTCACATAGCCATCAGAGGGCAGAACGTGATGAGCGTCATACTTCATCGGCTTGGCTTTAAAGAACCAACTCTGAGGCACCGTGTGCTCTCGGTTGTAGCCGTCGCCTTCACCTGAATATTGATGTCCTTGCGCACTACTGCCAATGATATAATTGGTAGTGTTGGAATAGATGTCGTAAAGTTTGCCGTCAGCACGCCGATCGGACGTACGGTAAATCGCCCACAGACCATCGTAAGAACCGTGAATGGAACCGGAAATGACGTGAAAAAAGGCTGTCTTCAACGCAGCACCTGCTTTTCCGTTCGTACTTTCGTAATAGGTTCCCGTGTGGTTGGGACCTTGGGCCCACAAGGTGGCAGTTCCTAACATGAGCGTTGACAAGAAGATATGTCGTAGATTAGATGATTTCAGCATAAAGAAATAATTTGAATGTGATTGTTTGCAAATTTACAAAACAATCTTGTTTATCCCTATAAGATTACAAGAAAAGTCGCTCTCACTACAAGATCCAATGCTTATGCGATAACAAATGTAGCCTATTTTGAATCAGTCATAAGAATAATGTAGAGACGCACGACCAGCCTGTCAGCAAATCCAATAGCCACCTGCTGTATTTTTTTCATAGTCAGTCAACCTCGCAACAATCAATGGTCATACTGAATGCAACAGCATTATTCATCAAAGCAAAATGTTATGATCCACATCACGACCCTGTAAATGTTGAAAATTTTACCCGAAAAACGGGCCTAAAACGGCCTATCAAAATTGATCATCTGGAAAAAAACAATAGGCACGCAGGGTGCAAATCGAATGATTGGTGGGGCAGAATATTCTATTTTTGCCCATAAAGTAATGCTTTCATACCCACAAATACACTCTTTTGGTGGCCAACTGATATGGGGTAACAGGGCAAAAGCATGATAATTGCACCCCTAAAGCATTGCTTTTGGCTTAAAAGTGCATGAAAAAAAGTGGCATAGAAACAATCATATCTGTAACCAATTGTATCAAAACCACTTACAAAACCTTCGCATGCTAACCGTATTTGCAACGACTGCAAAGGTTGTTGGGAAATACGCCAAATATGAAGAGGTTCGTTGTCAAGAAAATTCATCATAGTTGAGCATCGTGATTTCCACACACAACCTTTCAAACCCATTTGCCCATGCTGTTGTCAAAACAATAAAATTGGGCGTTATGAGGGTTAAACATGCCTCATGAAAAGCATGCAGAGTCTTTAGAACGGGAACAGCAAGGGCAGCACAAACGTCATCACCAGACCGATGAGCAGCTGTAGGGGCAAACCTACCTTGATATAGTCCATGAACTGGTATTGGCCAGCCTTCATCACCAGCGCATTGGGTGGTGTGGAGAAAGGCGATGCGAAACACATGCTGGCACCCAACGTCACGGCAAAAAGGAATGCGTATGGGCTTACTCCTACCTGTGAGGCCGCCGACATGGCAATGGGTGCCATGAGCACGGCCGTAGCGGTGTTGCTGATGAACATGGTTAAGAGTGTGGTAGTGTAATAAACCCCTGCCAGCAGCACCATGGGACCCATGTTACCCAAGGCATTGACTAGCGAGCTGGATATAAGAGTCGAAACACCCGTCTTCTCCAAGGCAATGGACATGGGCATCATGGCAGCGATGAGCACGATGCTCTCCCACTTGATGGTTTTGTAGGCCGCCTCGACATTTCGGAAACAACCTGTGAGCACCATAAGCAATCCCGCCACGATGACCGCAGTAACCGGTTCAACGGGAATAAAGTCGAACACCATCATGCACACCATCAGCAACATGATGAGCGCAGCAACGGGTGCCTTGTAGTTGAGCGTTACCTTGCTGGCTTGTTCAATGGGCCTGCCCAACACCACCCAGTCGCTTTCAGCCATGTCCAACTTGTCGATGTTGCTCCACAAGCCTTGCACCAGCAGTACGTCGCCAGCCAATAACTTCTGATCGGAGAGGTTCTTCAGCATATAATCGCCATGGCGGCGGATTCCCACCACATTGATGTTGTATTGTTCACCAATGCCAGAATCCTTGAGACGTATGCCGTTGATGCGTGAATTGGGCATCAACACCAGCTCAGCCATACCAATGTCATAGAAGTCAACCGAACTGTCATCGAGCTTAGCCAACCCATTTTCTGCAGCAAAGGTTTCCATCTTGTCGGTGTCACCTGCAAGGTACATCAGGTTACCAGTGCGCAGCACGGTAGATGGCTTTGGCACACTTTGCTTGACCTGACGCATGATGCGATTGGTATTGGTTAGTTCTTTCCTGATTTCGATAATCGACAGGCCATGCCTGTTGCGCAGGTCAAGCTGGGCTACCGTCTTTCCCACCAGTGGCGAATGACTGCCAATGCGGTAGGCCTCCGTATAGCTTTGCAACTGATATTCGGACACCAGTTCGTCCATGCTCTTGCTCTTGGACTTCCTGCGCCTTCCTTCTTTCTTGTCCTTGCCAAGGAATATACGGCTCAGCGGCAACAGCACTATGATACCTAAGGTAATACATACGATGCCAACGGGAAAGAACGAGAAGAACGACAATGGTTCAAAACCTGCGTCGGTGAGTGCTTCCTGAATGACAAGGTTAGGCGGCGTACCAATAAGTGTGAGCATTCCGCCCAGACTACTGGCAAAGGCCAGTGGCATAAGCAGCTTGCCGGGACTGGTATTCGATTGAGCCGCCATGCTCACCACGATGGGCATCATCAGTGCCACGGTGCCTGTGTTGCTGACAAAGGCGCCGATGAAAGAGGTTGTGAGAATCACCAGCAGGAAAAGTTTGATGTCATTGCCCTTGGATAAGCGTATGATGCGCTGGCTGGCCACCTTGGCCAAACCTGTTTGCAGAATGGCACCTCCCACCACAAACAAGCCAATCATCATGATGACTACCTTGGAAGAAAAGCCAGAGAGGGCCTCTTCAGGCGTTAGAATACCAGCCAAAAGCAATACTGACAGGGCGCACAAGGCCACTATATCAGCACGCAGACGACCAACGACAAACATGATGACCGTGACGAGAAGTACAATGAGTGTAAGAATCATATTAAAACAAATATATTTCTGGTTGTAAATAAAATAGCGTGAACAATGGCTATTTCATGATAACCACTTGCAAATATACGAAAAAAAAAATGACAATCAGGCTGACATGTGCGGAAAAAGACAGCTTACTCTGGCACGGAGACGCACCGTCATGAGATGACAGCTTTATAACTTTCGCTGCAAGAAGAAGCACTTATCTCGCTCAAAAAGACATATAATCTAATAATTATAGGTAAATTTGTAGGTGACAAATTCGTTCAAAGTAACATACAATTAAATTCCTTGCCTTACCCACAATGATTACCTTTACAACAGAAAACATATTCCTAATTGGCTCATTTCTCGTATTGGTCAGCATCCTCATCAGCAAGACGGGCTATAGGTTCGGCATTCCCACCCTGCTGTTGTTCCTTTTCACCGGCATGGGTTTTGGCAGCGAGGGACTGGGTATGACATTCGACAGTCCGAAAGACACACAGATGATTGGCATGATAGCCTTGAGCGTCATTCTCTTTTCTGGAGGAATGGACACCAAGTTCAAGGAAATCAAGCCCATTATCGGCCCTGGTGTGCTGCTCTCCACACTGGGTGTCATTATGACCACCGTCCTCACTGGCGGATTTATCTTTGCCCTCTCACAGTGGGCAGGGATGGATATCAGGCTGTCGCTCATCGTGTCGATGCTGCTGGCGGCCACCATGTCATCCACCGACTCGGCATCGGTCTTCAGCCTTTTGCGCACACAACGCATCGGCCTGAAGCACAAGCTACGGCCAATGCTCGAGCTGGAGAGCGGTAGTAACGACCCGATGGCCTACATGCTCACCATTGCATTGATGAATGTGGCTCTGTCGGGAGGCGAACTTTCTTTCAAAGACCTGTTGTTCGATGTGGGCGAACAGTTCGTGTTGGGCAGCGCGTTGGGCTACGGTGCCGGTCGAATGTCCGTATGGCTGGCCAATCGTATCAACCTTCCGAACCCATCACTCTATCCTGTTTTGCTGCTGAGCATGGTGTTCATCACCTTCACCCTGACCGATTTGCTGAACGGTAACGGCTACCTGGCGGTGTATATCGCAGGACTTGTGGTGGGCAACTGTCGTCTGTCGTATCGCCGCGAGATGACCACCTTCATGGAAGGCCTTACCTGGCTGCTTCAGATTGTGCTGTTCCTCACGCTCGGTCTGCTGGTCAACCCGTCCGAACTCATCGGCGTGAGCCTGTTCGCCCTGGCCATTGCCGTGTTCATGATGCTCGTCGCACGGCCGCTGAGCGTATACCTCTGCCTGCTGCCCTATCGCAACATACCTTTCAAGGCTAAGGCATTCCTTTCTTGGGTGGGCCTGCGCGGCGCCGTTCCCATTATCTTTGCCACCTATCCGCTAATCAATGGCGTGGAGGGTGCTGACATCTTGTTCAACATTGTGTTCTTCATCACGTTGCTGTCGCTTACCATTCAGGGTACTACCATCTCGCTCTCCGCCAAGAAGCTCAAGCTTGACATGCCCGAAGAAAAAACGGGAAACGAGTTTGGGGTGGAGATACCAGAAGAGCTGGGGTCGAAGTTACGCGAGGTAACGCTCACAGAGGCCATGCTTGAAAACGGCAACTTACTCTCGCAGATGGATGTTCCGCAGGGCACGCTCGTCATGATGGTGAAACGCGGGAAGACCATTTTGGTTCCCAATGGACAATTGCCACTGGAAGAAGGCGACATCTTACTTTGCCTCTCCAGTGCCGACCAACGCACACAGGATGTTCGCAAACACCCACATTGGTAATGATCTCGCTCTGAGAAGAGCTAACCCTTCTGAATAAAATCTGTTGCAATACCAGGTGAAGTTGGTGGCGTGGCAGCAAAAAAAAGTTGCACCTCAAATGAGATGCAACTCTTTTTATGATGTTAATTTCAATTCGCTTTACTTCACTTTGTCTACGATAGCCTTGAATGCTTCAGGATTATTGACAGCGAGATCTGCGAGAACTTTACGGTTGATTTCAATACCTGCTTTGTTCAAAGCGCCCATCAAGGTTGAATAGGTCATACCTTCCAAGCGAGCAGCAGCATTGATACGCTGTATCCACAGTGAGCGGAAAGTGCGCTTCTTGTTACGACGGTCGCGGTAAGCGTAGGTAAGTCCCTTTTCCCAAGTATTCTTAGCTACGGTCCAAACATTCTTTCTTGCTCCGAAATAACCTTTAGTCTGCTTCAGTATTCGGGTCCTTCTTGCTTTTGATGCTACATGATTTACTGATCTTGGCATAGTTTTTCTCCTTTTAAATTGTTTGACTAAAAGTTAATTAACGCAAGTTGAGCAAGTCGCGAACCTGCTTAACATTTGCAGAGTCAACGAGGGTGTAACCTACTAAGTTTCTCTTTTGTTTCTTTGTTTTCTTAGTCAAGATATGACTATGGTAAGCATGATTACGCTTAATCTTACCAGTTCCAGTGAAGCTGAATCTCTTCTTCGCACCGGAGTTTGTCTTTAATTTTGGCATTTTTTGTTAATTTTAAATGGTTATTTATTTACTTCTGTGGCAACGTATATACCAAGACGTTACGCACATTCCAATGTTTATTCTTCGTTTTGGAGTTTCTTCAATGCATCCGAACCATTCTTGGCATTGTCGAACAAGCCTCCCTTTGGTTTGTCATCTGCGGACGTACCGTCAGTAGGAACAACCTTTTTAGCGGCCTTAGCTTCAGCCATTGCCTGTTCACGGTCACGCTTTTGCTGGCTTTTCTTCTCTACACCAACTTTTTTAGGCGCAAGATACAAGAACATTTTCTTGCCCTCCAGCTTCGGCATCTGCTCAACTTTTCCGTATTCTTCCAAGTCGTTTGCGAAACGAAGAAGCAACACTTCTCCCTGCTCTTTAAACAAAATGGATCGTCCACGGAAGAAGACATAGGCGCGAACCTTGTTGCCTTCATTGAGAAACCCTTGTGCATGTTTCAGCTTAAACTGATAGTCGTGCTCGTCAGTCTGCGGCCCGAAACGTATTTCCTTCACCTCTACCTTCACTTGCTTCTGCTTCATTTCCTTGGCACGCTTTTTCTGTTGGTAGAGAAACTTACTATAGTCGACCAAACGACAAACTGGCGGTTGAGCTTTAGGAGATATTTCAACGAGGTCAACTCCATGCTGACGAGCTAAATCCAGAGCTTTCTTTGTCGGCATTACCTGCGATCCATCGTCACCTACAACACGCACTTCCCTTACGCGAATCTGTTCATTCACGCGGTACTGATTACTTAATTTGTCATTCTTCATTCAACTATATTAATGTTTTTACTTTCGCTAAACGGCTGCAAAGTTACTGATTTTACCACAATTAGCAAAATATTTAGATGAGTTTTTATTGTAGTTATATATACAAATTGACGAGAAAACAAGGAAATAACCTCCTTTCAAAGGTTATATTCTTGTGTTCTCGTCAACCCTGCCCATAGGCACTTCTATGCTATTATTAATCCTTTGGATGGATATTGGTTGCCTCAAGCATTTCGGACACTTCATTGTTTATGCGCGCAGCGAAGTCTTCCATCTTCATGGTAGCTTGCTCACCGCCACCCTGTTTACGCATGGAAACAAGTCCTTCAGCAGCTTCTTTCTCTCCAACAATAACCATGTAAGGTACACGCTTCAACTCGTTGTCGCGAATTTTACGGCCTATTTTCTCGTTACGGTCATCGATAGTAGCCCGAATATCTTGCTCCGTGAAGTACTTAACTACTTGTTGAGCATAATCATTAAACTTCTCTGAGATAGGTAGAATGGCCACCTGCTCGGGTGTAAGCCACAAGGGGAAGTGCCCAGCTGTATGCTCAATGAGCACAGCCGTGAATCGCTCAAGCGAACCAAATGGTGCTCGGTGTACCATCACTGGCGTCTGTTTGGTATTGTCTTCCGCCGTATATTCGAGTTTAAAACGTTGCGGCAGGTTGTAATCCACCTGAATGGTACCCAACTGCCAGCGTCTTCCAATGGCATCTTTCACCATGAAGTCGAGCTTAGGACCATAGAATGCAGCTTCACCATAGGCCACCTTAGCATCCAATCCCTTCTCCTTGCAAGCCTCGATGATGGCCTGTTCACTTTCTGCCCACACCTCATCAGAACCGATGTATTTCTCTTTATCGTTAGGATCGCGCAGACTAATCTGAGCTTCAAAGTTGTCGAAATTGAAAATAGTGAATACCGCTTGGATGATATCCATCACGCGAAGGAATTCATTCTTGACCTGATCAGGACGACAGAAGATGTGCGCATCGTCTTGTGTGAACGAACGAACGCGCGTTAATCCGTGCAGTTCGCCACTCTTCTCGTAACGATAAACCGTTCCGAACTCAGCGATACGCAGTGGAAGATCTTTGTACGAACGAGGTTTGCACGCAAATACTTCACAGTGATGCGGACAGTTCATGGGTTTCAACATGTACTCTTCGTCTTCCTCGGGTGTACGAATGGGTTGGAAAGAATCTTTGCCATAGTGAGCATAGTGTCCACTGGTGACATACAAATTCTTACTGCCAATATGCGGAGTGATGACCTCTTGATAGCCAAAACGCTTCTGAATTTTTCGCAACATCTCTTGCAAACGCAAGCGAAGTTCTGTTCCTTTTGGCAACCAAATAGGCATACCCTTGCCCACACGATCAGAGAACATAAAGAGTTCCATTTCCTTTCCAATCTTGCGATGGTCACGTTTCTTGGCTTCTTCCAGCATCAACAGGTACTCATCCAACATCTTCTTCTTTGGGAAGGTAATGCCATAAATACGGGTGAGCTGTGTATTTTTGGCATCACCACGCCAGAAAGCGCCTGCGACACTTGTAATTTTAACCGCCTTGATCAATCCAGTGGACATCAAATGCGGCCCACGACAAAGGTCTGTAAAATTACCTTGCGTATAGGTAGAGATGTTTCCATCTTCCAAATCTTCAACGATGTGTTCAACCTTGTACGTCTGTCCGTCTGCCGTAAACTCATTAACAGCGTCGGCCTTGGAAAGCTCACGTCGAACAATTGGCTGGTTTTTCTTGGCCAATTCCATCATTTTTTGTTCAATCTTAGGGAAATCATTCTCTGAGATAGGAGTGCCATCGGCCGTCTGAACATCATAGAAGAAACCATTTTCTATCGCAGGACCAAAGCCAAACTGGATGCCTGGATACAGTTCTTTCAATGCTTCTGCCAACAAATGAGCCGAAGAGTGCCAAAAAGTATGTTTGCCTTCTTCGTCCTCAAAGCGATACAATGCGATAGTAGCATCTTCGTTGATGGGCCTATTCAACTCAACTGTCTCACCATTAACACCGCAAGATACAACGTTGCGAGCGAGAGCCGGTGAGATGCTCTCGGCGATTTGTAA
>OBRT01000030.1_pt1 | contig 70143 bp, 53 predicted proteins | sample 1494891 | NCBI WGS metagenome assembly OBRT01 (sample SAMEA3360688, study PRJEB22359) | human gut metagenome | biome: ENVO:urban biome; feature: ENVO:human-associated habitat; material: ENVO:feces | place: Bangladesh | collected 2011 | reverse complement strand
ATATTGTTTATCAACCAGTTATAAAATACATGTTTTTTGAGTGACGAAGTCAGGAGAAAAAAAAACATGATGTACAATTTTTCATAAGTAAAGTACGATATATTTTATTTTTGTTATAGTCTTTTAACATATTATTACGCCTCTCATTCATCCCCTTTCGATCGACGAGCTACCATATTCTTTTTCAATAGCTACGGCATGGAAGAAAAACAACTAAGAGAATTTTTCCATAATTTATTTTGAATAAATCAACCGATTAGTTTTTTACCTTTTGTATGGTTAGTATCATTATTTTTATGTAAATTTGCAAAGTATGGATGTACAATTTGCAAACTATCAATGGAGCGAAAACATCATCATCGTGGATGCTGATTATGTTGACAGCGTGGCTTTCGACCTCATCGTCAACTTCGAGCGGATGATTGGACGACGTATTCCCGTTGCTGACCTGCCCAGGTGGTTAGACTGCGTGGCACTTGACGGCGGCATCAGGGAGGGTGAACACCAAACTCAGGTGGTGCTGATTCATCGAAAAGACAGAAAAGGCATGGAGAATTTCATGCCATCTGATTATGAAAGTGACCTGAACGGGAAGGCTTTCAAAGACCACTTGGGTGAATTCATGCTCAGTTCGCTGCCCATCGAGGAGATTGTTGACGAGACCGACTTCCTGATGGAGATTGTGCAAGCAGCATGCGAACAGCCTAATGTGAAACGCGTGATGATTGTTCCAAACTTCGAGAAAGATGGACTGTACGACCGTATGCGCCATGTGCTGCAACAGGTAGACGACGACAAGCGCATCACCGTGTTTGCCATGCAGCCCTTATCAGGAGGCAACTTCAGGCAAGAGATATTGGGCTACTCGCTGATGAACGCCTTGGGAATCAAGAGTGAAGAAATAAAATAACGTATAACAACCAACAGAAAGTGCCGCTAAAAGCGTACCCTGCGAGGCACTCTCCTCCACATGCTGGGGGTGACGGGGAATCTTTATCATGTCAAAAGTTTTAATGATTGGCGCCGGTGGCGTGGCAACAGTTGCCGCATTTAAGATTGCACAAAACCCAGAGGTTTTCACTGACTTCATGATAGCAAGCCGGCGAAAGGAAAAATGTGATGAAATTGTGAAAGCAATTGGTAAGCCAAGCATCAAAACAGCTCAGGTAGATGCTGATGATGTGGAACAACTAAAAGCTTTGATGAACGACTACAAGCCCGAATTGGTCATCAACTTGGCTTTGCCTTATCAAGACCTCACAATCATGGAGGCATGCTTGGCCTGCGGATGCAACTATTTGGACACGGCCAACTATGAGCCCAGAGACGAGGCGCACTTTGAATATTCATGGCAATGGGCATACAAAGAAAAGTTTGAGCAGGCTGGGCTTACGGCCATCCTTGGTTGCGGTTTCGATCCAGGCGTGAGTGGTATTTTCACCGCCTACGCAGCCAAGCATTATTTCGACGAGATACATTATCTGGATATTGTGGACTGTAATGCGGGCAATCACCATAAGGCTTTTGCCACGAACTTTAATCCGGAGATCAACATTCGAGAGATTACGCAGAAGGGTCTTTATTACAAAAACGGCAAATGGATAGAAACCGAACCGTTGGAGATTCATAAACCCATTACTTACCCAAACATTGGGCCGCGTGAGAGCTACCTGATGCACCACGAAGAACTGGAAAGTTTGGTAAAAAACTATCCTACTATCAAGCAGGCTCGCTTTTGGATGACTTTCGGAGAGCAATACCTTAACTATCTGGATGTCATTCAAAACTTGGGCATGTCGCGCATTGACGAGATAGAATACGAAGCTGAGTTGGCTGATGGTTCGGGCAAAAAGGTGAAGGTGAACATTGTTCCTCTGCAATTCTTGAAAGCCGTTTTGCCCAATCCACAAGACCTTGGCGAGAACTATGACGGTGAGACCAGCATTGGATGCCGCATTCGTGGCATAAAAGATGGCAAAGAACTTTCCTATTACGTTTACAACAACTGCAAGCATCAGGATGCCTACAAGGAAACAGGCATGCAGGGCGTGAGCTACACCACGGGTGTTCCAGCCATGATTGGCGCCATGATGTTTCTGAAAGGTCTTTGGAAGAAACCCGGCGTTTGGAATGTAGAAGACTTCGACCCAGATCCATTCATGGAACAACTCAACAAGCAAGGCTTGCCTTGGCACGAAGTGTTTGGAGAGGAATGGAAATAAGCCTCTCCCCCTGCCCCTCCCCGAAAGGGAGGGGAGTGATTAGACTTTTTGCTGAAAGCATCATTGCTTACCAATAAAGGTAAACAATAAATGACAGTTCATTTAATCAACAGTGAGAAATAACATTACTAAACAATAATAATAAAAAAGAGGCTATCTACGGCCTGCCTCTCCCCGAAAGGGAGGGGAGTGATTAGACTTTTTGCTGAAAGCATCAATGCTTACCAATAGAGGTAAAGAATAAATGACAGTTCATTTAATCAACAGTGAGAAATAACATTACTAAACAATAATAATAAAAAAAGAGGCTATCTACGCCCATCCCCTTTGGGGAGGGGACGGGGGTGAGGCTTCCATTTATTTATGGCAAAAGAACAAACAAACAATCCTACATCCGGCGAGGGAAAGTTGAAAGCCCTACAAGCTGCGATGGCTAAAATAGAGAAAGATTTTGGTAAAGGCGCCATCATGCGTATGGGCGACGAACAGATAGCCGATGTGGAAGTAATTCCCACGGGCAGCATTGCCTTAGACGTGGCATTGGGCGTAGGTGGATATCCACGAGGAAGGGTCATTGAGATATTCGGACCAGAGTCATCGGGTAAAACCACATTGGCCATCCATGCCATTGCCGAAGCACAAAAAGCTGGTGGCATTGCTGCTTTCATCGATGCCGAACACGCTTTCGACCGTTTTTATGCGGCTAAGTTGGGCGTGGATGTCGACAATCTGTGGATTTCACAACCCGACAATGGTGAACAGGCGTTAGAAATAGCCGAACAACTCATTCGCTCGTCGGCTGTAGACATCTTGGTAATCGACTCAGTGGCTGCGCTTACACCCAAGAAAGAGCTGGAAGGCGTCATGGGCGATAGCAATGTTGGCCTGCAAGCCCGACTGATGAGTCAGGCTTTACGCAAACTAACTTCTACCATCAGCAAAACCAATACCACGTGCATCTTCATCAACCAACTGCGCGAAAAGATAGGCGTCATGTTCGGAAGTCCTGAAACAACGACAGGTGGTAACGCGCTGAAGTTTTACGCGTCGGTGCGTCTTGACATCCGCAAGAAATCGAGTGTGAAGGATGGCGACGAGGTTCTTGGAAACCAGGTGCGCGTGAAAGTGGTTAAAAACAAAGTGGCACCTCCCTTCCGCAAGGCTGAATTTGAAATAACCTTCGGCGAAGGCATCTCAAAAATTGGCGAGATTGTTGACCTTGGTGTTGAATATAACATCATCAAGAAAAGCGGTTCGTGGTATTCGTATCAAGATTCTAAATTGGCACAGGGACGCGATGCGACCAAAACCTTACTCAAAGATAATCCTGAATTGTGCGAAGAGTTGGAAGCAAAGATTAAGCAGGCTATCGCTGATAAGATGGAATAAAATAAACATAATAAAAAAAGATGATACATTCATCCTTAAATAATAAACATTTTCTATCTTTGTAACTACATATTCTTAACCCATAAGTCAAGGCTGGTGGTACCGGTCAAAGTTGGTTCTCACTAAGCATCAATGACTAAGGAATAGGATACATTATTCATTTAATCATCATAATTATGAAGAAATTATTTTTAACAGCAGTCATCGCATTGCTTAGTATTGGCACTTATGCGCAAAAGGGTCAAGCCTATTTAGGTGGGCAACTGGCGTATCCAACTGACATCGAATCATTGGGTATTGGTGTAAAGGGTGGCTATGGAATCACTGACGCTATCCGCGCACAGGCAACATTCGACTACTTCCTAAAAAAGAACAACGTTTCTTGGTGGGATCTCAATCTGGATGTACATTATCTCTTCCCACTTGGAAACAATATCAAGGTATACCCTCTGGCAGGACTTACCTATCTACGCGGTTCTGTTGATGGCGTCACTCAAACAGTTGACACGCCAGCTGGTAGTGTCACAGTAGGAAGTAACGAATCATACAGTGACGGCAACCTTGGTCTTAACCTTGGTGGTGGTTTCCAATATGACCTCACAGACAAGCTTGCCCTGAATGCAGAGGTTAAATTCCAGATTATTAAAAACACCAATCAAGGCGTCATCTCTGCTGGTCTTGCCTATAAATTCTGATAAGACCGAGCAGCTTGACCTTGTCGAGATACGAACAGCCTTAGCTGGCTGAAGTTATTTCATATCATTTAACCATATCAACCCGTCATGAGGCGGAATGATATGGTTTTCTTATTTATCATTCTCTTGACATACAACTGAACTTCCATCCATCAAACCTGTCTGCTGTTAATCTGATGGAATTGTACGCATTCTGGCAAATATTTTTCGAATGTCCATTTCTTGTTGTATACCGCTGAGCATGGGAAGCTGCCCTGTCAGCTGCTTTTCTATTTCACTGAAATGTCCGGCAATGCCCTCATCCACCAACCCGGTATCATACATGTCCTTCAATTCTGGCAACAACTCTCGGGCTTGTAAGTCCATCACATCACAAGTCATCAGTCCGGCCATCGCAGGAGTGAAGGTGGTATTTGCGGCCAAATGCTCCGCGGCAAACACAAGAAGCTCTCTGAACAAGCCTACTATTTCGTCCCGCCTATCAGGCTGCAGAACACCAATGCTTGCCAAAGCTGTTATTGCCTGACACTTGGCATAGGTATACAGTCCCGCTTCCTTGCAATAATCCAGCAGTTTGTCGGTTCGATGTTGCCCAAGTTTATACAGCGTAGGAATCAAGATATCGGGACCAAAATCACCGAAATGATACTCGTAGAAATCGGGCGACTGCCGCATCACTTCCAATACCAAATCCAAACTACTGTCACTGTTCCCTACTTCTCCCAGTAACAGAATGCACGAGCTGACAATGCCAATAAACTCTTCATCATCGCCATCTGTCAAATCTTCATCGCAGGTTAACCCCAGGTTGAACGCTAAAATTTGCTCTAAGTCTTGCCGCGATTCGTCCTTGGGTAGTGCCAGAATCCGGTCGGTGAGCTCGTCTTTCAGTCCAAAAGCATTCTCCTTTTTACTCAGTTCCTGCAACAGCCATTCATGCTTGATGGTACAGATCGATGGATAAGGCGGGTGCTTGTAGGTATAAGGCATGTCCACAAGCGCATCTATTCCGCCACATGGCATGTCCCAATCATCATCCTCCATGTCGTCAAAATCATCTTCGTCATCCTCATCGAAGTCATCCAAGTCGTCATTAATCATATACTCAACATCGTCGCCCAGCGTCTTCCGCAGCGTGGGGAGATACTTGCTTGCCTCCAGTTCACTGTCCACAACCAGAAAATGCTGGCCGTCTTTGCCGAATTCATATTCTATCAGCGGCACGTCATCGGTGTCTTCCTCCAATATATACTTCGTCAGAGCAAAGCTCTTGTCGGGCTTTATGCCGCCTTCCTCTGCAAAGTCAATGGCACCATATATCCAGTTGTGGGCCTCCTCGTAGCTGCATTCCTCAACGCCCTCCCGTTCCAACGGCTCCATGAAGAAGGAAAATTCGTACGGAGTCATCCGCAGGCGGTATAACGAGTCTTTCACACCCAGACAAAAGGTATCCACCAAGTAGCACCCCACGCTGACATTGCCTCCCGTATGCCTACGGGTAACCACGACATGCCCCAATCCTATTCCTTGAATGGATGGGTTAATATAACACTTCCCAATTTCAACCGACCGCATACGCTGTTTCAGATAGTCGGTATCTGACAAGAACTGTTGTTCGCCTTGCTTTTTATGTTTCTTCTTTGCCATCAGGTTGTTTCTATTATTCATTTCCAAAGATACAGCGTTTTTTCGAACGACAAAAGCATTACTGCCAATTTTTCACACGTCCTCCGATAATAAACATCTTCCTTTACCCAAGGTGGTTGAACGAAAATCGCCGCCACATCCCCATCCCATCAATGTAATGCGGCGGGCAATATTTGTTCAGATTCTTCTGAATTTTCGCCCATCAAAACAGCCCATAAAAACTTACAATCTAGAAAAAAACGATAGGCAAACAGGAGGCAAGCATGACTATTTTTTCTTTAGAAAAAGTACTTTTTGCCGCAATTCCTAGGAGATAATGCCCACAAAAGCATCTTTTTGCGGTGCAATCAGCATGCAATTGCCAGCCAAAAGCATGCATCTTACTTGCTTAAAGCAATGCTTTTGGCCAATCAGAGCTTGTATGTGAAGGCACGATTATCGCAAAGAGAACGTAACACTTTGGCTCATAACAAGATATAGTAGTCGTTCATATTTGGCGTATTTGCAATCCAAAGTAGCGTTGGTTGTGAATACGCGAAAGAGAAAGAGCATCACTGTCAATAAAATTCATCATCACCTACCCACATAATCACAAGTTTGCCAAGGACGCAGCGATTCAGCATTTTGTTTTTTCCAGATAAGTATTTATCTTTGCAAACAGCATGATGATAGACATGATACAAACAATCATGCTGAATAGCTGGCCATCGGAAAAGGATGACCCTCACCCCATACACCCTCAACGAATAAAAACATGATGCACCCAAGCGACAACTTACAAACACCGGAAGCCATCTTCAAGCACAATCTGTACACCTACCTTCACGGGTTGGACAAGGTTGATGAACACCTGCCGGATTCTCCCGACATCGAAGGAAAATGGTACGACATTGCCAACGCCTATATGCCTGACGCCGTGCGCGAATTTAATCAATACCCAACGGTGGTTTTCGGCTGGATGATGTACGTGGGCATGGCCGTGGCCAAATACTGGGACGAAGACTGGGAACTATATAATAAGGTGGAAAACCTGTACACCTACCTGCGCGACCGCATTGATTTTGACCACATGGACGATTATATACGCGAGAAAGTTCTGCTTTTGAACCCCGAACAAGCCCGGCAATTGCAAGACACGGTTGGCGAATGTGCCGCCAGAACCAACAACCTGTTGCACCATCTATCCATCACGCCTGGGTCGGAAGATGCCTACCGGGCTGTCATAGCGGCACTACACCAGCTGTATTTAATGGGCGCCGCCATGCAACTGAAGTCCATGGGCTATCACATGACAAAAATAGGATGACAGCGTAGAAACATCCCCCTACCCCAGCACTTTCATAACATGACAGCAATGATGTCAAAGTGACAGGTTGGCATATTTCATATCAGCCAGAGCTAATATGTTGTGTTTTGGCATGACATTTGTTTTTATATGAGCGTATTGAAATCAGCAGTATTACTTGTGAACTATCAACTAGTAAACTCGTAAACTCATTAACTCGTAAACTAAAAAACAACATATTATGGGAAAAATTATAGGAATCGACTTAGGAACAACAAATTCATGTGTTGCTGTATTTGAAGGCAATGAACCAGTGGTTATTGCCAATAGTGAAGGAAAACGTACAACACCTTCGGTCGTTGGTTTTGTAAAAGACGGTGAGCGCAAGGTGGGTGACCCTGCCAAGCGACAGGCCATTACCAATCCTACGAACACGGTATACTCTATCAAGCGCTTCATGGGTGAAACGTATGCACAGAGCCAGAAAGAAGCCGAGCGTGTACCTTTCAAGGTGGTTGACGAAAATGGCTATCCAAGAATAGACATTGACGGACGCAAATATACCCCACAGGAGATTTCAGCGATGACACTTCAGAAAATGAAGAAAACCGCTGAAGACTATTTAGGACAAGAGGTAACCGATGCGGTGATTACCGTTCCAGCTTACTTCTCCGACTCACAGCGCCAAGCCACCAAAGAGGCAGGCGAGATTGCAGGACTGAAGGTGCAGCGTATCGTGAACGAGCCTACCGCCGCAGCTTTGGCATACGGTGTGGATAAGGCGGGCAAAGACATGAAGATTGCCGTGTTCGACCTTGGTGGCGGTACTTTCGATATCTCCATCTTAGAATTTGGTGGCGGCGTGTTTGAAGTGCTTTCTACCAACGGTGACACCCACTTGGGCGGCGACGACTTCGACCAAGTGATTATTGATTGGCTGGCAAAGGATTTCAAGGCCGACCAAGGCATCGACCTCACCAAAGACCCGATGGCCATGCAACGTCTGAAAGAGGCTGCCGAGAAGGCGAAGATTGAACTCTCGAGCACCACATCTACCGAAATCAACCTGCCGTATATCTCTGCTGAGGGCGGTGTGCCAAAGCACTTGGTGAAGACCTTGACGCGCGCTCAGTTTGAGCAATTGGCACACGACTTGATTCAGGCGTGTCTGGTTCCGTGTCAGAATGCCATCAAGGATGCCAAGATTTCTACGTCAGACATTGATGAAGTGATTCTCGTAGGTGGTTCGAGCCGCATCCCTGCCGTGCAGACTTTGGTGAAGAATTACTTTGGCAAGGAGCCTTCAAAGGGTGTGAACCCCGATGAGGTGGTTGCCGTAGGTGCTGCCATACAGGGAGCCATCTTGAACAAAGAGAGTGGCGTGGGCGACATCGTATTGCTCGACGTAACTCCGCTGACACTGGGTATTGAGACTATGGGTGGCGTGATGACCAAATTGATTGACGCCAACACGACCATTCCTACCAAGAAGAGTGAGACATTCTCTACCGCAGTGGATAATCAAACGGCTGTGACCATTCATGTGCTGCAAGGCGAACGCCCAATGGCTGCACAGAACAAGAGCATCGGACAGTTTAATCTTGAAGGCATTGCTCCGGCACGTCGTGGCGTTCCACAGATAGAAGTTACCTTCGACATCGATGCCAACGGTATCTTGAACGTATCGGCTAAAGACAAGGCTACGGGCAAGGAACAGAAGATTCGCATCGAGGCTTCGTCAGGTTTGAGCCAGGAGGAAATCGACCGCATGAAGGCCGAGGCAGAGCAAAACGCCGCTGCCGACAAGGCTGAACGTGAGAAGGTTGACAAAATGAATCAGGCCGACTCGATGATCTTCACCACCGAAAACTTCTTGAAGGACAACGGTGACAAGATTCCAGCCGACCAAAAGCCTAACATCGAAAGTGCTTTGCAACAGTTGAAGGACGCACACAAGAATGCCGATGTGGCCGCCATCGACTCGGCCATCAACAACCTCAACACCGTAATGCAGGCTGCCAGCGCACAGATGTACAGCCAGGCAGGCGGCACACAGCCAGGTGCAGACGCTGGTTTCAAAGCCGGTGCACAGCAAGCAGGTGACGGTCAGCAAACCCAAAGCGGTTCCTCTGATGACACCGTACAGGACGCAGACTTTGAGGAAGTGAAGTAAAACAAATTTATTACTTGACGATATTTAATCAAAAAAGAGGTGTAAGCCAATGGTTTACGCCTCTTTTTTTATTTTTGAATCTTAGCTGCATCACTTGCCTCTTATTGTTTATTGTCTTCTACTAGCAGCATTGTTGATAAAAAGTTATAACGTGATCATGAAATCGGGAACTGTCTCCAATGGAAGAATAGAAGGGATTAATAATTAAATCAGGATGCTAAAACGACAGGTACATGACTTCAGATGCGATGCGTTTTTAACTCTACAGTCCCAAGTCAAGTGATTGAATGCTTAACAAAAAAAACTGCCTGAAAGATGAGATATGCGCCTTTTTTGTCACACAAGCCGACATTGCCACTCAAACAAACGCGCAAGACTGTCAAATCTTAATTGCGGGTTTTCTGTAGATAGATACCATCTGGCTCTATCGATATAAGGCGACGTTTGTACAAATCACCAATGGCTTTCTTGTATGTTTTCTTGCTCACTTCGAACCGACGCTTTATCTCTTCGGCATCACTCTTGTCGCCCAAGTCGCAATAGCCGCCATGATCTTGCAGATATTGCAACAGCGTTTCGGCGAAATCAGCAACCACCTTCTGCCCCATAGGCTGCAACGTAACGTCTATTTTTCCGTCTTCGCGCACGTTGGTGATGTATCCTTTCATGCGGTCGCCCGTGTGAACGGCCTTGAATATCTGGTTATCGTACACCAATCCCGCATGCCGATTATTGATGATAACCTTGAAACCCAAATCGGTTTTCTGCCAAATCAGCAGATCAACCTCTTCCCCCTGCTGGTAAGCTGGTAGGCTGTCAGATAAGAAATGTTCCACCTTGGCCGACGACACGATGCGGTAACTCTCCTCGTCAAGATAGACGTAAACGATGTAACGCTCGCCTATCTCCATGCGTTTTTTCTGTTCTCGGAACGGACAGAACAAGTCCTTCATCAGTCCCCAGTTTAAAAATGCGCCATACTTGTTCACCCACGAGCATTCCAAATAGGCGAACTCGCCAACCCGAGCCAACGGTGTTTGCGTGGTGGCGACCAACCGTTCGTCTTGATCAAGATAAACGAACACCTCCAGAGGCTCACCTATTCTATAATGATCCGGCACATAACGTTGAGGAAGGAGTATCTCACCCTCTTCCCCTCCGTCCAAATAAAGACCGAAATCCACCTCTTTGACAACTGTCAACTGGTTGTAGTCGCCCAACTTAATGATTGTGCGATTCGATTCACTGCCCTCTTCTCGCTTCTCTTCTAACATGTCCTTCTGTGGATGACCTGCATGTGTGTTTTCCATCTTGTTATTCCTTATTCTCCGCAGGCTCAATGTCCGTTGCTTGCGGTTCAATCAGTTTACCGTCTTTCATATGAATAGTTCGGTCGGTCAGGGCAGCCAGTCCCTCATCATGGGTCACGATAACGAATGTTTGACCGAACTCATCACGCAAATCGAAGAACAGCTGATGCAGTTCAGCTTTGTTTTTAGAATCAAGGCTTCCGCTTGGTTCGTCGGCCAAAATCACCGCTGGATGGTTAACCAGCGCACGCGCCACGGCTACCCGTTGCTTCTCTCCGCCCGACAGTTGGTTGGGCTTATGGTGAGCACGGTCAGTGAGTCCCATGAATCCCAGCAGTTCTTGCGCCCGCTTCTTGGCCTCCCCCTGCCCCTTGCCGGCAATGTAAGCCGGAATCAGGACGTTCTCCAAAGCCGTGAACTCTGGCAGCAATTGATGAAACTGAAACACAAAGCCGATGTGACGGTTGCGGAAGTCGCTCAACTTATCTGATGACAAGCCATTGAGCAAGATGTCATTCACCTTTACTTGTCCGTCATCAGGCTGGTCAAGTGTGCCGATGATTTGCAGCAACGTAGTCTTGCCAGCACCGCTTGGTCCCACAATGCTGACCACCTCTCCCTTATCGATATGCAAATCGATGCCTTTCAATACCTGCAGGTTGCCAAACGACTTTGTAACACCTTGAATATCTATCATAAAAAACAATTCTTTTCTGTCTACATCACCTCATGATGCCTATCTTATGCAAAGATAGTGCAAGCCGAAGACAAAGGAAGTTTACTTACTTTGTTGAGGCGCAGCCTATCTTATGCAAAAACAGCGCAAACCGAAAGCAGTCAAACTGCGTTTGAATTGTTGAGGCGCAGCCTATCTTATGCAAAGATATATAATAATTTCTGAAAAGCCCCATCGGCCCTCACCATTTTCTCTTACCCAGCGCATTTTTAATCCAGCTACCCAGCACCTCGTAGGCCGAATGTTCCTCGGTATGTTGCGACTGCGAGAAAGTCATGTCTTCGTCCTGAGAGCCATACTGATCAGGAAAAATAATAAGCAGGGTCTTTCCCGAGAAGTACTGCCTGATCTCCTCGGCAAGATTTTCCAACGCATTTTTATACGACACCGTTCCCTTTCGCGCCGCCACCACCACGAACATGTGATCGGCCGCAATGGTAGCAGCCAGCTTGGGCACCTCGTTCCAGTGCGTCATTTCCACAAATTCGGCACGCACCTGATGATGCCTATTCTGCACAAATTGACGAATCAAAGCCAACGTGTCATCACGACCATGAAACTGTATGCGGCATTCCAACTGGTCTGCCATGCGCGACAAACGTTCCAACCATCGGTAGAACCCCGGCTCGAATTGCGCTCTCGACGGAACAGCCACCACAATGCGCCGCAAGGTATTGAGGGGTTGCATCAACCTCGCCATGACGATTTGGCAGTTCAGTCCGTTGACCAGACTCTGATGAAACTGCCCCCAGAACTTCTTAGACACCTCCGTGTGCGTGTGCATGCCAATGATGATTTCGCTGGCACGAAACTCTTGAAAAGCGTGCTTGATGCCATTGGCGATGTTCACCGCAATGCGTACCTGGGTCTGCACAGCCACATCCGACCCGGCTGCGTATCGACTCACTTGTTCGAGCAAGCGTCTGCCTTTCTCTTGGTTGGCGCGCATGTTCTCATCCTCGTACACCACATTGAGCGCCGTCAGCGGTCTGTTCAGTTTCTTGTTCCGCATCAGGAGGGCCAGATTCACCAGATGGTCGGCATATTCGGGATATTTTACGGGAATCAGCATGTGTTCATCGTTCTCATTCGCTGTCTCCACGGGGGCCACGTCTTGGTCGCGAAGTGTGATTTTCTGCGCTGAATGTTCGGTTACCAGCGACGAGATGACACAGGTAAACAGAATCATGAGCACCACCCCATTGAGAAGATCGTCGTCGACGAGGTAGACACCGGGAGCTGTTTCAATCCTCATTCCCACCATCACCATAGCAATGGCGCCAGCCGCATGGGCAGAGGTGAGGCCGAACATCATCGTTCCGGATGACAGCGGCAGCCTGAAACCGATGCAGGAAAGATAGGCAGCCAGCAGTTTGCCCAACGTTCCCATCACCGTGATGACAAACAGGATGAGCAAGATGCTGCCACCACTGAACAAGCCACGCAGATTGATGAGCATGCCAACACCGATGAGAAAATAAGGAATGAACAGCGCGTTGCCGATAAACTCGATGCGGTTCATCAATGGAGAAACGGCGGGAATGTAGCGATTCAAAATCAATCCAGCGAAAAATGCGCCGAAGATACCTTCAAAACCAACAGCGGCACTCAATGCGGCACTCATGAACATCATGAGCAAGACAAAGACATATTGCATCACAGCATTACTATAACTCCGTAGAAACCAGCGTGTAAGACGGGGGATGAGCATAATCATCGCAGCGCAATAGACGGCAAACTTAAGAGCGAAAAACAGCCAGAACGTTAGGTTGGCGTCACTTTGATACGAGGCAACGATGCCGGCCAACAGGGTAAGCGCCAACAACAACGAGAGCATGGTAGACCCAACGCTGAGCATCACACTGGGCTTTCGCTGCAAACCATAGCGACTCACGATGGGATAAGCCACCAGCGTGTTGGAGGCCATGATGCACCCCAGCAGTAACGAAGACATCACTGAATAGCGAAGGATGGAAACGCTGCTGACATAAACCAACGCAAGTGGAATGGCAAAGGTGAGCAAACCGAACGTCAACATGCGGTACTTGTTCTTCTTCACACCCTCCACGTCCATCTCCAGCGCGGCCAGAAACATGATGTAGTAGAGCCCCACATTGCCGAAAAGTTCAAACGAGTTGTCACGATCCAGGATGTTCAATCCGTGTTCACCCAGCAGCACACCGGCCAGTACCATGCCAATGATGTGCGGAATGCGCAACTTGCCCATGACGATGGGGGCCAGTAGGATGACCAGCAACACGACAAGGAAAATCAATGTCGGATCGGAGATGGGAAAGTAGGCTGACAATTGCGACATCAAAGTGAGTATTAGGCAACAAAGTTAATCAAAAAAATGGATATCATAGTTGATTCCCGTTGAAATTGAATAAGCAAGAGCGGCGAATTATCCACTATATCACTCTGAACAGATGGATTCGGAAAAAACAATAAAAATTGTCACTCATTATAGGAAGAACAAATGAATAATTCGTAACTTTGTCGGCAAGAATATTTATAATCAACATATTAGTAGATCATGAAAGTAGCAATTGTTGGCGCAAGTGGCGCAGTGGGTCAGGAGTTTTTACGCATTTTAGAGCAGCGGAAGTTCCCGTTGGACGAGCTTGTTCTGTTCGGTTCTCAGCGCAGTGCCGGTACAACTTACTCGTTTCAGGGTAAAGACCATGAAGTAAAGCTCTTGCAACATAATGATGACTTTAAAGACATTGACATCGCCTTCGTGTCAGCCGGCGGTGGCACCTCGAAAGAATTTGCCGACACCATCACCAAACATGGCACCGTGATGATTGACAATTCCAGCGCATTCCGCATGGAGGAGGACGTACCTTTGGTGGTGCCTGAAGTGAATGCGGAAGACGCTTTGAAACGTCCGCGCAACATCATTGCCAATCCCAATTGCACCACCATCATGATGGTGGTGGTACTGAAACCCATCGACGACCTGAGTCACATTAAGCGAGTGCACATCTCGTCCTACCAGAGTGCCAGTGGAGCCGGTGCGGCAGCCATGGCCGAGTTGCAACAGCAATACAAGGAACTGGTGGAAACAGGCAACGTGAAGACCATTAGCAAGTTTCCACATCAACTAGCATACAACGTGATACCGCAAATAGACGTGTTCATGGACAACGGATACACTAAAGAAGAAATGAAGATGTTCAACGAGACGCGCAAAATCATGCACTCGGATGTCAAGACCAGCGCAACGTGCGTGCGTGTATCATCGTTGCGTTCGCACTCTGAATCGGTATGGCTGGAGACCGAACGCCCACTATCCGTTGAAGAGGTGCGACAGGCTATTGCCGCTGCACCCGGATGCGTGGTGAAGGACGACCCAACCCAAGCATTGTACCCCATGCCCTTAGAATCGGCCGGACACGATGACATCTATGTGGGCAGGATTCGTAAAGATTTGGCCGACGACAACGGCATGACGCTATGGTTGACAGGTGACCAAATCAGAAAAGGAGCGGCTCTAAATGCCGTGCAGATTGCCGAATACCTCATCAAGGTGGGCAATGTGAAATGAAAAACAAAAGCGTATCATCGCAGACGAACGCATATCCCCTGCACATCGCATTAGCAGGCGGTAGAAAGAGCATTGATTTTGTCGGTCAAACCCAAAGAGTTTGACCGACAAAAGCAATGACTTTATCTCCTTATCCCATTGATATTGGAAATGAACGTTCTACCCCAAGGGAATACTGGGGTATCTTAGCTTTGTCATTTTCTCAAAACAAGTGAGCAAACTATCGAAGAGTTCAATGAAAAAGCTAATCACTCCCCTCCCTTTCGGGGAGGGGTTGGGGGAGAGGCTTTTTACTCTTTCACCGCAACACACTCCACCTCTACCAATGCCTCTTTGGGCAGCGTGCGAACGGCAACGGCCGAGCGAGCTGGATAAGGCTCTGTGAAGAACTGTGCATACACCTCGTTCATGGCACCGAAGTTTGCCATGTCGGATAGATACACCGTGGTCTTGATGACTTTGGATAAATCCAGGCCAGCAGCCTTCAATACCGCTTGTGCATTAAGTATGGATTGGCGTGTTTGCTCCTTGATGCCACCCTCTGGGAATTTTCCCGTTGAAGGATCAATTGGTAATTGACCAGATGCAAAAACAAAGCCATTGGCCTCGATGGCCTGACTGTACGGCCCCACTGCAGCAGGTGCCTTTTCTGAATGGATAGATTTCATGACTCATAGTTTTAAGGGCGGTTCTATCAATTACCACCGTAAAGTTTTTTTATGTTGGGCGGTTTACGTTTTGTCATCTTGCGGTCTCTTTTGGGTTCAATTTGCTTGTTCGTTCAGTCGTATAGCTCGCTATACTCCTTCACTCACAAACAAATTGGCCACCAAAACAGCCTCGCAATCTGACAAAGCTAATTGATAGAACCGCCCTTGAGTAATTACTACGCAAATTTACACATAATTATTGAAAACGAAAAGGGAGAGCCTTGAAAAAAGACTCTCCCTTTTGGTGTTTATAACTAATACAACCGCTGTTACTCAGCAATACAGATGGTCACACGGTTCTTATTATTCTGTGCGAATGGCTGTACGCGAGCACCCTTCGAATCAGAGATGATTCGGTCGGCTGGTATGTTATACTTCTCTTTCAAGGTCTTTACGACAATCTGAGCACGAAGACGACCTAAACGATCGTTGATGCGATTGTTACCAGTACCGGCATCAGCATAACCCGTAACAGATACCTTTGTATTGGGGTTGGCATTGAGGTAGTCTACCATCTCCTTAATCTTGTTTTCTTCTGCGGCACGAATCTTGGCAGAATTGATTAAGAAGAACACATCACGACGGAAAGGCTCTACTTTCTCTTCAACAACCTCTTCCTTTACCTCAGGAGCTGGGGCAGGGGCAGGTGCCGGAGCAACATGCTCTTCAACAACAGGCTCTGGTTCTGGCATAGGCTCTGTCTTCTTATAAGTCTTGCCCAAATTGATGCGGAATCCAGCCAATGCATTGAAGTACCAGTCAGGATTGTCAGCTTTCTTAGAATTGTACTTATCGCTGAGGATATTGGCATTACCTTCAATCAAGAAGCTAACGGCATCACCCAAACGGAAAGCCAACTCAACGCCACCACGACCAAAAGGACGAACCTTAGTTCCATCCCAAATATAACGCATGTGAGTGGTTTTTGCAATGGCTAAAGCTTCATCGTTCTTCCACGCTACATTGGCACCACCACCTAAGAAAGCTGTTACGCTGAATACTCGATTAGGATTCCAACCACAGAATAAATTAGACAGGTTGAACATCAAATCTAAGCCAGGTGCAACATAATTGTATTTATAGGCTGTAGTCACCCCTACTAAATTACCCATTTCATCTACACCGTTGTAGCCACCTTTGCTCTGCCAGCCATTTGCCTGTAAACGCAAAGCAAATACAGGAGAGAACTGATAACCAATGCCAAATTGTACATTTGGAGACAGCAATTTGTCAAACTTAGCTTCACCAAGTGTGTACTGTGCTCCACCTTGTAAATTTAAGAATGCATGCTTCTTAAATTCATACTTGTTACCTTCTTTGTCCATATAAGTTGTTTGTGCTGAAGAACCCAAACTATAAAAGAATATGGCAGAGAGTATTAAAAGTTTACTTGTTTTCATAAATTAGGATTATTTATAAAGAAAATAATAAATCATTGAAAAACACTTTAATATATAAAAATGTTAATTCTTGATTGCCGTACCTCCTGTGTTGGAAGTGTCAGTAATATTATCAACGGTAGTGAGATACCAATGTCCTTCATATCGAACAGGCTTCAAATAAAAATTAAGCGTATTCGGCCGATCATCACCTGCAGCTTTTTCAAATAATACAACATTAATTTTAACAATATTATCCTTATCTTCCATAAACTGCATTTTCTCAACATCATAACGAACACCTTGCATATTATGCAACGCATTAGCTTGACGTATCGCCATATCACGGTTTAACGGAATAATAGAATCGCCATTCAAATACGAAAGCATTGACACAGCACCTTTAATGTCCTTTTGATTCAACCGATTGGTAAATTGATTAACCATATTACTAACCTCAGAAGAGTCCACGCTTGTAAACGAATCGACTGGTTGAATAATATATTTATCTTCCATCTCCTTCACAGTCTTCTGTCTTTTACAAGAAACGACCAAGAAAAGCACGGAAAACATGCCAAAAAATAGGAAAAATTTCTTCATAATTAAGAATTAAAACAAGAGGGGAGCCAAAACTGCCCCCCTCAGGTTCATAGTTACTTATTGAATAGAACTATATAAGAGATTACTTGTAAGCTTTAGCAGCACCAGAACCAGTTGTCTTGTTCACGGTGATTACAGCCCAAACAACCTGTGTATAGTCCAAATCCTTCTTAACACCACTTGTAGAGAGGTTTGTCATGTTGTTGATCACGTTACCCCAGTTGTAGTTCACAGCAATTGGAACATAGAGGTGGAAGATTTGAGCACCAGCACCATTGTTGGTGTATTCAATTCTACCGTACTTGGTAAATCCTTGACCTTCAGTCCATCCATCTCCGCTAAGACCATGAACTTTACTATTAAATACTTCCTGATCCTTACCATTGAACAACTTCAAATATGTAGCCGTTGTAACAGTACCATCAAACTTGTAGCTTGTCAATGAAGGAACATTGTCAATATACTTAAGTTTACCAGCCTTCAAAGCTTTTGCTATAGCGTCAGCACCCTTCAATGCATCAGCCTTACGAATGCTTTCTTCAAATGGAGCATCTGTTAAAATCTTTTCACGGATTACAGAAAGGCTGGAGATACCATAGAACTTGTAAGGAATTTCCTTAGTCTGATCTGAGTAACTTGCATCAACAATTACATTGTATTCACGCCAATCCTTGATAGTAACCAAATCTTGCAATAAAACAGTTTCCTTATTGTTCAAAGCGTCAGTCCATGCAATATTTTTAGCCCAAACATTAATTGGACGCATGAAGCGAACATTGAACTTATCATTACCCAAAATTGGCACATAACAAGGAGTTTCACTTGCGGTTACACGCATGTAAGCGGTAAACGTCTTATCAATGTTGTTTGTCAAATAGTCAGTCTTGATATCCTTACCCATTGCATCGTAACGTCCCATGTTGTTCAAAAGGTCAGTTGCAGCATTGTAGTTGCCACCTTCAAGACCAAAGTAGTGAACAATTGAGTACTTGTTGTCGTCAGCATTCTTGCGCAATTCAACTACCTTCTCTTTCGTTATTGCATTTCCATCTTGGGCTACAGCATAGATAGTATGATTGTCGTCACCAAGTTCCAAAGTCCACTTAGAACCAGAAGCACCACGCACTACCCATTGATTATTAACTGCACTGATAGTACTATTAACACCCTTCTGTGGCAATACAAATGCAAAGTCTAATACATTCTTAACATGACCATCTGTATCATAGAAATTACTGAACTTATCCTTTTCACTCTCCAATGTGAGGATAGCCTTCTTGTTAAGCCAGTATTCACGTACGTCCTTATCGAACTCAGTTGCTGTTAATGCTACTTGAGCCTTCTCAGCTGGTGTAGGAACGTTTGCATGTACGTCAAGATCAGACTGCTTACCGGCAGCATAAGTTGAGTTCAACTGATACCAGTGGTGGAGGTCTTTGTTATTGATAGAACCATAAGCAAAGTGAATCTTGCCTACAGGGAAGTTCAACTTAACCCAAATGCTTGAACCATTATTCTTATTGATAAAGCGAACCCAAGTATAGAACACTTTTTGGTTCAGACCCTTAGATGCATAAGTTGCATTAACAGTCTCGATAAAGAGAGCAATCTTCTTTGCGTCCAATCCACCTTTGCTCTTAGTCAAGTTCCAGAGAAGAACGTTGGTTTGAGCATCCCAAGAATGAGGATTAGTTGCATTGTCGTGAGGTGTATACCATACCTTACCAAGCAAATCCTTAGCCTCTGTAGCTTTCTTTGTTACATCAGGTGCTGTATAGCGAACAGCCTCCCAACCAGCTACATAAGGATTCTTGCCAGAAGGCATTACTGTATGATTGCCCACAACTTCAAGGTAGTAAGCCTGCTCGAATTCTTGCTTTGTCATACCATCGGTGCCCAACTTGTGCAGAATCAAGTTTTCAATCTGAGACCATGTTGTTCTACCTTCGTCACCGCAATTCATGTAGATATCTTCCAAGTCAACCTCAGCCTTCATTCCTTCTGGCTTAGCTGCTACGATACGAACCTTGATATAACCATAAAGTACAATAGCGCCCTTTGCGTCAACCAAGTCAACACGTACTAATGGCTCACGACCAATAACTTCTTTTTTCGCAACTTGACCCTTGATGGTTGTACCATCAGCATTTACAGAACGAGGAGCGAATTTACCAGATGTTTTATCACCTAATTGCTCGAAGTGAGCGGTCTCGCTGGTCTTATTAGTACCAAGAATGTAATCTACTGGAGTAAACTCATAGTGCAAACCTAAAGCAGCAAGCTGCTCGTCAGTCATAATCTTGTTCTTTGTTGACTTGCCGTATTTAGCAAACGTGGTATAGTTGTAATGAGTCTCAATGAGAGGCTTCAAATCAATAGTTTCTGTATAAACTACAGAATGCGAAGCCGGCATGGTGATTACACCATTGTGAGCTGGACTCTTTGGATCTGTTTCGTCTACACAATAATATTTCGTTGTACCCTCCTGATCCTTATTATAATATCTTGTGTACAAGAAGTTATCGCGAACCATATTCTTATTCACTGCTTTGAAATAAGAAGGCTGCTTCTCAATAATATCCTCAGGAGCTTTGTCACCCAAAGCTACCAATGAGTACTCAGCAGGAGTAACAACTGCATAGTCTGATGTTACAGTGAATGCATCTACGCCATCTTTTGCAGGGAATTTAGCTTGTAATGCAACTAATGGCAACTTGCCACCGAAAGACTTATCGTCCTCATCATCCCAATCATACAATGTGCTTCCTGGTTTAGGATCTGTATTAGCAGAACCCAACCAAGCCATGTAGTAACCGTCCAGTTGCTTCTTATTTACATCAAAAGGTACTGCAAGCACACCATCTTTTACCACATTCTTACCACCAGCCTTGTAAGTTGTCTCCAAAGGTTTTGCGAAAGGTTCATTAGCACGTGTATAAACCTCTGCTTCATTGGTAAAGAAACTAAATTCAGCACCTTCAAGACTTGAAGTAGAAGGATCCATGTGATAGTAAGCCGTAGCAGTTACAGGTACAACATAGCCATCTTTAATGTTTGGCAACTTCTCCAATACAGTAACCTTTACATCAGGATCACCTATAGGAGTGTTAACAAGACGGTATGTGAACTCTGTCTTGTCACCAAACTTATGAGTATTAGCTACCAAATGAGGAACCTCAATACCAGCAAGACCTTCCCAATAGAAAGCGGGTTTCAATACCAACATAGAAAGTTTCTTGTTAACCAAGACTGTCAAGATGTCAATTTGAGGACCGAACTTCTTTACCTTAGCATCAATATTGTTCATCTTGTTCTTCAACTCATCAAGTGTTGAAGCATCACCAACACCAGCACCACCGAGTTCTTTCTTCAAGTCAGCGATAGCTTTCTGCAACTCGGCATTTCCAATCTTACCATCTACTTTAGCTGCAAGATTATCAAGAGCCTTTTGTTGGTTCTCAATATTCTTCTTAGCTGCCTCAATGGCACTTACCAAGTTTTCTAACGAAGTAACTCCTAACTTGTTCAACGAAGCATCAATAGCGTCAATGCGCTGAGCAAGCTTTTCAAGGTCTGCCTTGTCTGCCTTGCCTTTCATGGCCTCGTTCACCTTGTCAATGGCCTCTTGAAGAGCATCAGCTGTCACCAATTTAGCCATCTCTTTCTTAAGAGCCTCCAACTTCTCGTTAGCTTCGGTTTTGGTCATGAATGTAGCATGAGCCTCCGTAGCTTCTTGCTTTGCCTTCTCAAGGGCTTGCTGCAACGTCGTCAACTGCGTCTTGAGGGTATTCACCTCTGTTTGAACGCCATTGATGTCGTCATCGTAATCCTTACAAGAAGAAACTGTACCAATGGCACCCAATACAAAGAGGACCATCAGCAACGTACTAAAAAATTTTCTTTTCATACGATATAAAAATTAAATAAAACAATAAAAATTAAAATATATACTAGCTAATATTGCATTGGATTCTGGTCAAGAAACCAACGCAAATGATTTTTTCATACCAATAAACGTCATTTATGTACATAGTAACCGTATTTCAGGCAAATTATTTTGGTGCAAATATATAGATAAATATTAGAACAAACAAATAAAATGCATCTTTTTTTTAATTTAGTCAAAATTTTTATACTTCCTTTTTTGCGAAGCATATTCAGTCAGTTATATTTACATTTCCGCATAACAGAATGTGATTACATAATTGAAATGGTATTGTAATGTTCACAAATTATATATAAATTTCACAGAATAGGTTAGTTGTTTTCTTGTTTTACCTGAAAATGAAGTTAAGATGAACACCAGTTTCACGGAAGGCTGACGCCCCACTACGCCATGGCTGATTCAATTTCATCCATGGCGCGTGACTGGACATCATTAGAATTCCGCGTTCTTCGGTGTACGCGGGAATGGGATGACATCTCGAATGTTCTGCATGCCGGTTACGAAGAGGATTAGGCGTTCGAAGCCCAGCCCAAAGCCTCCATGCGGGCAAGTGCCGTATTTGCGCGTGTCGAGATACCACCACATATCTTTCATTGGAATGTGGCGACGCTCGATTTCGGAAGTCAGTTTCTCAAGATTTTCCTCTCTCACCGACCCACCAATGATTTCTCCAATCTGCGGGAAGAGTACATCTGTACCCTGAACGGTCTTGCCATCCTCGTTAATTTTCATGTAGAAGGCCTTGATTTCTTTGGGATAATCGTACATGATGACCGGCTTCTTAAAGTGGTGTTCCACCAAGAAACGTTCATGTTCACTGGCCAAGTCCATTCCCCATGATACAGGGAACTCAAATTTATGTCCATTGGCTGCCGCCTCTTCCAATATCTTGATACCGTCTGTATAGGTCAATCGCACGAAATCATTCTTCAAAATGCCCTGCAACCGTTCCAACAAGGTTTTGTCGATCATCGAATTGAGGAAATCAAGATCATCCTTGCAGTTGTCCAACGCCCAGCGCACACAATATTTGATAAAGTCTTCCTCGAGATCCATCAACTCGGGCAAGTCGATGAAAGCAATCTCTGGCTCAATCATCCAGAACTCGGCCAAGTGACGTGGTGTGTTCGAGTTCTCCGCACGGAACGTAGGCCCGAAGGTATAAATCTGCCCCAAAGCCGTGGCTCCCAACTCACCTTCCAACTGTCCGCTCACCGTAAGACTGGTCATCTTGCCAAAGAAATCATCTTCGTAGCACACCTTTCCATCTACCCCCTTTTTCAAATCATTGAGGTTCTGCGTGGTCACTTGAAACATCTCGCCGGCGCCCTCAGCGTCTGAGGCTGTAATCAAGGGTGTGTGGAAATAGAAGAATCCATGCTCGTGGAAATATTGATGGATGGCGAAGGCCATGTTGTGGCGGATGCGCATCACGGCGCCAAAGGTATTGGTACGTAGGCGCATGTGAGCGTGCTGACGCATGTACTCAAACGACTGTCCTTTCTTCTGCATGGGATAGTCGCTGCCACACAGGCCATAAACCTCAATGTCTTTGCATTGGATTTCCACACTCTGTCCCTTGCCTTGGCTCTCTACCAAGGTACCGGTAACACAGAGGCAAGCGCCTGTTGTAATACTCTTCAACGTATCGGCATTGATCTTTGACGGATCAACGACAATCTGTATATTCTTGATGGTAGAGCCGTCGTTCAAGGCAATGAAATCTACTGCCTTACTACTGCGATGGGTACGCACCCATCCCTTTACCACCACTTCTTTTCCAAAGTCGGTGCTCTTCAGAACATCAACAACTTTTGTACGTTTCATTGTGTTAGTTTTTTAGTTTACGAGTTTACAAGTTTACAAGTTAATACCGAAGTTTTGTCATTCATTCGCAGTCGATTATAGGGCGACTTTATAGAACCACCAGCCTGTTTACGAGTTGACAAGTTTACGAGTTCACAAGTTAATACCGAAGTTTTGTCATTCATTCACTGTCGATTATATGGCGACATTATAGAACCATCAACATGTTAACTTAGTTTACGAGTTTACGAGTTCACAAGTTTACAAGTTAATACCGTGACTTGATGTTATACGCAGTCGATTATGGGGCGACATTATAGAACTGTCAACGAGTTCACAAGTTTACGAGTTTACAAGTTAATACCAATGAGTTGTTGTCATTCGCAGTCGATTATAAAGCGACATTATAGAACCATCAACTTGTCAACTCGTGAACTTGTCAACTTGTCAACTTGCATACGAGTTTACGAGTTTACAAGTTAATACCGATGAGTTGTAGTCATTCGCAGTCGATTATAAAGCGACAGTATAGAACCATCAACTCGTGAACTTGTCAACTTGTCAACTTGTCAACTATACATCTCAACTACTCAAAAGCTCCCATGCGAAGTATGTTCACCTCTTCTTCTGTCAAGAACCGCCAGTCGCCTCGACGAAGGTTTTTCTTGGTCAAGCCCGCGAACTGAACGCGATCCAACTTGATGACGCGATAGCCCAGACTCTCGAAGATGCGACGAACGATACGGTTCTTACCGCTATGAATCTCGATGCCCACTTGGTTTTTATCGGTTTCATGCGCATACTCAATGGCATCTGCATGCACCTCTCCGTCTTCCAACTCGATACCTTCTGCAATCTTTTGCATGTCGTGAGCCGTCACATTCTTGTCCAGGAACACATGGTACACCTTTTTCTTCAAATACTTGGGGTGGGTCAGTTTGCTGGCCAGGTCACCGTCGTTTGTCAGCAACAGCACACCCGTGGTGTTACGATCCAGTCGTCCAACCGGATAGATGCGCTCGGGACACACGTTCTTCACCAAATCCATCACCGTCTTACGCTGCTGCGGATCATCACTGGTGGTGACGTAGTCTTTCGGCTTGTTGAGCAACACATAAACTTTCTTTTCCAGAGATACCGGTTGATCATGAAACACCACTTCATCGGTGCGCATGACCTTGGTGCCCAGTTCAGTCACCACTTCGCCGTTCACCTTGACCACACCGGCTTGGATGTACTCATCGGCCTCGCGACGACTGCACACGCCGGCATTCGCCAAATACTTATTCAGACGAACGGGTACGGTGGGATCTACATGCTGTTCACTGTATTCAATGCGCTTCTTCAGGCTATACTTGGCATTGGGATCGTAATCGGGCGTACGCTGACGATAGCCGCCACGATTGTTGTAGCCACCATACTGCTGTCTGCCCCTATTGCCGTAGCCGCCTCGATTGTAACCACCCTGTTGGCGAGGTTGATAGCCGCCTTCGCCATCACTGTTATAACGTGGACGAAAGCCGCCTTGCTGACGAGGTTGATAACCGCCTTCGCCATCATTGTTGTAGCGTGAGCGATAGCCACCCTGTTGGCGAGGTTGATAGCCGCCTTCGCCATCGTTGTTGTAACGGGGACGATAGCCGCCCTGCTGACGAGGTTGATAACCGCCCTCACCATCGTTGTTGTAGCGTGGACGATAGCCACCCTGTTGACGAGGTTGGTAACCCTCACTGCGATAACGGGGACGATAACCGCCTTGCTCACCATGTTGATTGAAGCGGGGACGATAAGCACGTTGCTGTGCGCCACCCTCCTCATTGGTCTGCAAATTGCTGCCAAAACCTTCTGGGCGGAAACCTCCTACTTGGTTTGATCGCTCTGGGCGATTGCTGCTGTATGTTCGTTGACTTTGGATTCGGGGACGACGTGTCCGTTCTCCTCCGCCAGGATAGTTGCGTTGATAGTTGTCTGCGTGATTTTCATAGCCCTCCCGAGCTGAATCGCGCTGTTCTGATGATTGTTCTTGAAGAATTTTGTTTAATTCTGAATCCATAATTCTAATTCTTTTTCTTTTTTTACCATAAGCCTCACGGCCTTATTTCTACTTTCTCGAATGGAGATGACCAGCACTGGGCGAGCCCTCCCTTTAAAATCATTTTTGTTGCTCTCTACCTTATTATATATATATCTACTTATTATTTTGATTTCACGCTATCACATGTAGCTTTCATATTTTCTCAACGAGCCTGTTATACGCCTGTATAGTTGTGAGGTGTGATGGCCATCAATTCGGCTTTCACCTCATCACTCACATCCAGTCCTTGCACGAACTCGTGAATGGTTTGCTCGGTCATTTTCTGATTGGTGCGCGTCAGGGCTTTCAATGCCTCGTAAGGATGCGGATAAGCCTCTCGGCGAAGAATGGTCTGTATGGCCTCTGCCACAACCGCCCATGTATTGTCCAAATCCTCACTAAATCGGTCTTCGTTAAGGATGAGCTTGCGAAGTCCTTTCAGCGTGCTTTGAATGGCGATGACGGTATGTCCCAAGGGAACGCCCACGTTTCGCAAGACGGTAGAATCCGTCAAGTCGCGCTGCAACCTGCTCACAGGCAGCTTCTGCGCCAAGAATTGCAGAATGCAGTTGGACATGCCTAAGTTGCCCTCACTATTTTCAAAGTCAATGGGATTCACCTTGTGAGGCATGGCACTCGACCCTACTTCGCCAGCCTTGATTTGCTGTTTGAAATATTCCATCGAGATATACATCCAGAAATCTCTGTCCAAGTCGATGATGATGGTGTTGATACGTCGGATGGCATCAAACACTGCCCCCATGTTATCGTAATTGCTGATTTGGGTGGTAAACTGCTCACGGTGCAGTCCGAGCGCTTCCTCTACGAAACGGTTGCCAAATGCTTTCCAGTCGATGGACGGATAAGCGACATGATGCGCATTGTAATTGCCGGTTGCCCCGCCAAACTTCGCACTCATCTTGCAGGCTTTCAACTGTTCCAACTGCTCGCGCAGGCGGTAGGCGAACACCATGATTTCTTTGCCCAGGCGGGTGGGCGACGCAGGCTGACCGTGTGTCTTGGCCAACATGGGAACGTCTTTCCATTGTTCAGCATACTGCTCCAACTGACCAATCAGCTCTTCCACCTGTGGAACAACTACCTCTGCCAGTGCCTCTTTGATAGACAGTGGCACACTGGTGTTATTGATGTCTTGCGACGTTAAGCCAAAATGGATGAATTCCTTGTAAGCGTCCAATCCACCAATCTTGTCAAATTCTTCTTTCAGGAAATACTCCACGGCCTTGACATCATGGTTGGTGACACGCTCGATATCCTTGACACGCTGGGCGGATGTTTCATCAAAATGCTGGTAAACATCACGCAAACGACTGAACAGCACTTTGTCGAACGATGCCAACTGCGGCAAGGGCAACTCGCATAACGCGATGAAATATTCCACCTCAACGCGTACACGATAACGAATAAGTGCGTACTCAGAAAAATAATCGGCCAAGGCAACCGTCTTGTTCCTATAACGTCCATCTATCGGTGAGATGGCGGTCAATGCATCCAGTGTCATATCTACAATCTTGTCTTAGGCGACAAAATTACGAATTAAAATCGATATAGCAGGCGAAGTTTCTATAAAAGTTACTTAAAATAGTATGTACAAACGCCTAATTCTGTTGCTCTAGTCTTAACATCTCTGATTGTTATGCCAATACGAGATATGCTAAGACCCTCTTTTATATATTGTAGCGAAATAGGCTTTCCATAGAATGCACAGCGCATCTGCAAGCATACAGCTCCACAGACTGTACTCTCCATTTGCCAAAACAATTTAAATTTTTTCAAAACTCGCTTTTAATAATTAATATCAATTCCTCGTTCTATTCCCTCATTGTTTAAGGAACGTTTGGTATTGTTTCGTTTCTTGCCAAAATCAAGTCTATAACTCACGCCCAACAACAGCATATTAGCATTGTCCCTGATACATTGGCTGTATTCTTCGGGATGGACGTCTGATACGACGATATTCTCATAAACACTGCCTCGCTTTGTGAACATGTTCACCCCTGTAAGTGAAAAGAGCCAGTTCTTATGCTTATACTGAACCTTGATTGTGTTCCACCTATCCTTTGTGCTGTATGAGTTTCCTGACAAATTATAGTCGGGCTGTATCTGATACATAGCAGTTATGAGCCAATTTCCGAAAGACAACGCCCCATTCAGGGATGCGTACAGCCGATTCCTGACATAACTCTTATCCGTCATGGTGATATGTAAATTATTCCAACCTACGTTCCCCCATACTGTCGCAAACCCGAAAAGTTCTTGTGCCGCTAAGTTCAACTCAAGATTGAATTGGTCGTTGTGCTGTCCGTTAACAGGGCGACTCATAAACATGTCATAATACGGACTTGAAACATCACTGATATAGCTATAAGCATAATAGATAGGCTTCTGTGTTCTGCTGTAAGAAGCCCACAAAGAGCCCGTAAAACGTTTATCGGCATACCGTACATACACCCTGTTCCTAATATAGGAAGACGGTTTCAGGTCTGGGTTACCCTGCCGGATGGTAATGTCGTCAACCCTTTGTATCAAGGCAGACTGCTGCGTAACTGACGGCAACGACGGTTCGAGCATCAGCAGATAATTCAACGTCAGACGTTGTGATAGCGGATAATTGGCAACGATGTTTGATTTCAGCCTTACAGCATCTGTCTTGTACGAGTTGTTGTTGGCATGATTGTAAATGCCGATAGCACTTAGACTGTAACCCAAACGCTTGATTTTTCCCTGTAGTTGACCATACACCGACAGCCTGTTCTGAGTGATTTTACCCTTACCTAAAATCCCATTCTCTGTCTGTTCGTTGTCGGTACTGTTATAATACTCCTTGATTCCCAAGGCTGCGACAAGGTTCTTGAGGGTTTTAGAATACATAATATCGGCAGTTAAACGCCACGACTTATCGTTTGTTAGCGACAGTACGGAATCATCGGGCAACGGCCTTTGATATAAGTTGATGTATCGACGGTTATAATCGCCCGACCCATATATGCCATACGCATTGGCTTCAATATATTGTGTCTCGTCTATCTGCTTCCTAAAGAACAAATCGATACTGGGCGAACTGTATTTCAATTTTTTGTGCGTCAGGTTCTGATATTGTGACAGGTTACCCATATATTGCTGCGTGTTCCATGAATCTTCATCCATCTTTTGATTCTCAATTCCAAAACCGGCCTTTGCCGCAAAAACCGTATTAGGATCATGCATATAGGTATAACCCAATGATATCGTATTCCACCAGTAGCGGAAGTCGCCGGGTATTCCGTTTCTTTCTCTCAAGACTGGGGCATTCCGTCCGATAAACTCACTGGAAGAGTTTATTTCCCTCTCATCGTAATCTCTCCAGTTGGTGCTATAATTGAGTTCCCATACGGATTTCTTGCGATAATACCCCAAACCAATATTGCCATTGAGAAAACCTGCATTAGCCCCTGTCAGCACATTGGCGATGACCGATCCCCCATCACCTCTCGGATTGAGTATCACATTAATCACCCTGCGGTTTTCATATCTTACGTCAGGATTGTCATGGTATTCAATACGTAAGATACGTTGCGGGTTTAACGCCAAGAAATGACTTAGACTACACGGTCTTCCGTTAATCTTAAAAACAGGTGTCGCATTATCCACCTGAACCGTTTGCAAGGACTCGTTCACCGTCAGTCCCGGCATTTTATATTGCATGTCGCTCAACAGTGACAAACCGTTGGCTGCCCGGTCCAACTCCTTTCTTGACGGGATGATGATATACCTGTCCGGCTTTTGAATGACCGTTTGGGCAGTGACAACAACCTCTCCCAAACTTACTTCCATGGGTTTAAGTTCTATTGTACCCAAATCTACAAACTCACCGTCAGTTCCCGATATTCTGATGTAGACCGTGGTATAATCCTCTTTCGATATTTCGATTGCCAATATAGAATCGGTAACGTTTGCCGATGAAAACTTCCCCGATGGGTCGGTTTCAACCCCGACAACCACCTTCTTCATACTGTTACGTCCGATAACCAAGGCTTTCCGTATCGGTTTACCCTTTTCGTCAACCACAAATCCTTTTACTACATATGCATGCAAGAATATGGATTGCAATAACATAGCCAAAACAAAAAATATCTTTCGCATAGCCTAATTTTATTGTTAGTATAATTGAGGACAAGAGTTCTATATAGTTAATGAGAAAAATGGTTGAGTTCCATCATTCTATTCCATCTGTACTTTATATTAACGTGAGTTCGATGAATTATAAGTGTCTATAAATTGGTGATTAGCAAAATTTGTTGTACCTTTAAGATGTTGTGTTACAAACAAATACAAACAAAAATAGCTATAATCACCGAGGACAAAGTTACTGAAATATTATGTATGGCAGATGATTTCTGCAAGTTTTTTGATGCAATGGTGGCAAAATATACGCGGCACTGTCAGTCAGAGTTGAGGTTGCTCATGAGTTAATGAATTCTCGAGTAGTGTCTTTCGTTGATATTTTTTACCAAATAATGCCCTAAAAATGGCACTTGAAAATCTTCAATATATAGAAAAACAATAGGCTGGGAGGATGCAAATGAGAGATGATTGGACAAAAAAAAACAACATTCCAATCAAAAGCAATGAGTTTAGCCCGCAAGAAGCATCCTTTTGACCCGCTATCTACATGCTGTTGGGCGATAAAAGCATGGCTATATCAGCCGTTAACACCTGCTTTTGGCGGGTAAAATGGAGAAAACGAAGCGACATAGCAACACCGAAAACGTATAAACAACTGTGTGTAAGCGAGATACAAAAGTTGCTCATGCTTGGCGTATTTACACTCACTAGACGGATTGGTTGTCTACACGCCAAAGATAAAGAGGCAAGGTGTCAAGAAAAATTCATTCAAAATGCCAAGCATACGTCTTGTTGTAGCCCACCGGGATGAAATGAATCTGAGGCATTTTTTACGCACCTTTTGAATACTTCGTTCTACCAGATTAGGCTTACGTATCCTGACTTCACCACATTTCCATAAAAAGTTTGTCAACCAGGGATAACCAATCCTATCTTTTTCTGTTTGGGGTGACACGGCACCCCTGCGGGCTGAAAGCCCAAAAGCTTATAGCCCAGGGCAACACCCTGAGGTTGGGATGCGTTGAGGTAACTGCGCCCTGTAAGGGCAAAAGCACTTGACTGTCAGTGCATTGTGCTTGCTTTTGCCCCTGCAGGGCGTACACGTTGGACACGTTTACCCAGAGCGTTGCTCTGGGCTATATGCTTTTGGGCTTTCAGCCCGTAGGCACATCGACCTACACCTAGTGGCATGATGCCTCTGTATCGAACCGGGTGACACAAAAACGAAATCAGGAATGCCCTCACATCTTGCCGAAAAAAAGAAAGCCCAAGAGCATATTTGCTGCCCTTGGGTACTTCTGGTCTTTACTTTTTCAGTAAAGCCTTATTTACATTCACAAAATAGCCAGCCTGGTGGCTTTAGTATTCGTCTTCGTTAAACAGGAAATCTTCTTTGGTAGGATAATCAGGCCAAATATCTTCGATGCTGTCATAAACATCTCCCTCATCCTCTATTTCCTGCAAATTTTCCAGCACTTCCAGTGGAGCACCGGAGCGAATGGCATAGTCAATCAGCTCATCTTTCGTTGCAGGCCAAGGTGCATCTTCAAGTTTAGAAGCAAGTTCAAGTGTCCAATACATAGTTTATCAAAATTAGATGTTAATCATTTTGCGTGCAAAAATAATGATTTTTCTATAATCACCAAGAAAGTTCCCACTTTTTTTCCATTACATTCTCATTAAAGTTGGTTTTCCTGGCCAAGACAAACAAATAATCGGACAATCGGTTCACAAAAGCGAGGATTTCCAACTGTATGGAATGTGCTTCGTTCAATGATACCATGCGCCGTTCTGCACGTCGGCACACGGTTCTGCACACATGAGCCTGTGCGCTGGCAGGACATCCACCTGGTAACAAAAATGTTTTCTGAGGTGGCAAGGCCTGCGTCATCCTGTCAATCTCTTGTTCCATCTCGTTCACCTCATCTGGCTGTAAACGAAAGCGATCGACCTGAGCCAGATGCTGCGGATCGCAGGCCAGATAACTGCCGACGACGAACAAGTTGGACTGTATACGCTGAACGAAAGCCTTGTCGGCAGCATCGGTCAGCAAGGTGTTGAGCACGCCGAGATGCGCATTGAGTTCGTCCAGCATTCCGTACGTTTCAATGCGCAGGTCATCTTTTTTCACCCTGGTACCGCCAATGAGCGCCGTAGACCCCTTGTCGCCGGTCTTTGTATATAATTTCATTACATCTGATATTTAGAAATTGATGATATAGACTTGTTTGCTTTTGGTATGATCAAAAAAAACGATTCCACAATCATAGAGATCAAAGGCCACCCCGGTACGTTCATCATTGACCAGCTCTTTCCATCGCATTTTGGCCTTTTTAGAGGCGTAGATTCCCTCAACAATGAGTATTGAATGCTCGTGCGCCCTACTGACAAAGGCTTCGCACATCGGCCATCGGTCATCCTCCATGGCCATCACCAGCACGTCTGACGCCGCAACCTTGTCCACCTCATCTACCTCATCGCCATCAACGAAGATGGTCGTGTGGCATCCTGCCTCGATATAGGCACGGTAGACATCATTTCGGTGCGTACACAGTGTCCACTGCCTGGCTTGCGTCGCATGCGCAATGCGAAAGTACAGGCGTGCCAGCTTCATCGTCAACCGGTCTTGCTGCGGGAAGGCATGCTTCAAATCAGCATAAGCATCATAAGGATAATGATCATTGATGACGTTTCTGTCAAACCGATAGGCCGACGGCGACTGTATGCCAAAGCCCCGCGAATGTGTGAAACGACGCACGAAAACCATGCTCCGCTTGAACCAGTAACGCAGGGAAGACAGCCAGTTAACCATGATTCTTTTTATTTGAATATGACCAAGATAGCCTCAGCCGAGTGTGTATAAAAAGCAAAAAGAGAGGCGTTCCATCTCGTGAAACACCTCTCTCATGATGTAATATCTTATATAAGATAAGATTCAAATAAATTACTCAGAAATCTTAACAGTAGCACGACGGTTGAATGAGATTGGAGAAAGCTCATCAACACCACCGTTACCCTTGGTAGAGATGTTGTCGCGGCTTACGCCCATCTTAACAAGTTCGTTAGCAACTGTCTTGGCACGCTCTTCTGACAACCACTGGTTGTGATCGGGCTTACCTGTGGCGCTATCAGCATAACCATTAACTTCCAACTTGCAGTTGTTCTCCTTAGCATACTTAGCAACAGCCTGTACGTTTACGAGATCCTTCTGAGAAGCGATGTTGGTCTTGTTGATGTTGAAGAATACAGATACAGGAGTTGTAACGAATTCCTTAACAGTAGCTGGAGTTTCAGCTGGCTTCTGGTTAGCCAACATGTCCTTCAAACGAGCGTTCTCTGCATTAGCGTCATTGAGCTGTGCATTGAGTGCGTCAATCTGTGACTGTGACAAAGCCTTGATAGCATCAACATCAGGAGTCTTATCCCAAGATGCCTTACCCAAGTTGAAGGTCAAGCCAAGTTCGCCATAGAAGTTGTTGTCGTGTGAATCCCATCCACGCGTACCAATTGTCTTTTCAGTACCACCGTCGATATCGGTTTCCAAACGGTTCCAACCTGCCTCTAAGTGAAGAGCTACATGTTGACCCAAACGGAATGTATTCAAAATACCAACACTCAGGTCCATAGCATACAAGTTGTGTGTCATTGTGCGGCCAAAGCCAGCACCTGCGAATGGAATGAAGTTCCAAACACGATTTGGATTGTAACCACAAAGCATGTTGCTCAGGTTGAACAATGCATGCTCGTTCAAAATCCAATACTTGTTATCATCTCCTACTGGCTTTCCAGCCTTGTCAGCATAAACAGTCTTACCCCAAACACCCTGCAACTTTGTACGAAGACCGAGGCCAGGTGTAAACCACTTACCTACAGCTACAGATGCAGCGGGGCTAGAACGGAAATCTTTGAATGGACTTCTTTCCAAACCATTTCCATGTTCTTCGCTTGAATACCAAGCATTCCACTCACCACCTAACTGAATAAACCAGTTACTCCAGAAAGAGTTGGTTGCTACGCTGTGCTTCAACGTAGGGTCTGCGTCTTGTGCCATTGAGCACATAGAAACGCCGGCAAATGCCAAAACGATTAAAAATTTTCTCATAACCTTTATTTATTAAACAATCAAAAAAATTATCTTAAACAAGATAGCATATAGTGCTAATCGTGGACAAAGATAATAATAAAAATTAAATATAATCATTATTTTGCCAGAAATCAACCTTTTTAATGAAAAAAAACAACTTTTTCAATAATTCTAGTCTATTTTAGGTCTTGAAGAATCGAACAATCGCTCTATTTCACACTGTTGGAGGATGTATAAAATAGATTTACCATCAGGAGTATAATTTACATTTTGACATCTGAACAGACTGTTGACCAGGTTTTCCATCTCGTCATTATTCAGCACTTGTCCCGTTGGCAAGGCAGCGTTTCGCGCCAAGCTCAAGGCCAAAGCCCGATGTACGTCTTCTATCGCACTGGCATCTTTCTCCTTGGCAGACACCAGCATGTCGTGTATCAGTTGGACGGCATCCAGTCCTTCAATTCCTGATGGAACAGCCTGAATGGCATAATCATGATTGCCCATGTCAGTAAACTCGAAACCCATAGCGACAAACTCTGGCTTGAGCTTGGCAAAGTTCATCGCTTCGGATGGAGAGAATTCAATCAACTCGGGGAACAGCATTTTCTGCGGATAGGCTTTCTGGTTTTTGATTTGCTGCAAATATCGTTCGTACAACACCCTGACGTGAGCGCGGTGCTGGTCTATCATCATCAATCCCGACTTGACGGCCGTCATGATGTATTGCCCCTTATATTGATAATGTATAGGTGATTTGTCTTCCACCAATTCGTCGTCGTTGCCTTCCCCTTCATTAGCAGACTGGTCAAAAACATTGGGTATGGCGGTCGGCTGACTGATGCTGTCGTAAAGCTGTTCCCAATGGTCGGCCGACGGTTTGGATATGGGTTCACCACCTTTGAACGGATTGTATTGCGGATTGTAGTTCACCTTTGGCACCATCGCGCCATCTTTCCCAGGCGTGTAGACGGGAATATCGGGCTGGCCCTGCGTATCAAACTCGATGGATGGCACATCATTGAAAAGTCCTACCGCCTCTCTCACGGCCGCGAACAGGATTTGGAAGATGGCCTGTTCGTTCTCAAACTTGATTTCAGTCTTGGTGGGATGGATATTGACATCGATATCCTGCGCCTTCACCTCAAAGTAAATAAAATAAGGTACCTGCTCGCCTTGCGGTACCAATCGCTCGAAGGCGTTCATCACGGCCTTGTGGAAATAAGGATGCCGCATGTAGCGGTTGTTGACGAAGAAATACTGATGCGCTCCTTTTTTCTTGGACGATTCTGGCTTGCCGACAAAACCACTCAGCTTACACATCGACGTCTCCACGCCCAACGGCAACAGGTCTTGATTGATACGCTTGCCAAAAATATCCACGATTCGCTGTTTCAGTCCTCCAGGACGGAGGTTAAACAGTTCTGATCCATTGCTGTACAAGGTAAAGGCCAGCTGTGGATTGACCAAGGCAATGCGCTCGAAAGCCGAGATGATATGGTTGAGTTCTGTGGTGTTTGATTTGAGGAAACGGCGACGAGCCGGGACATTATAAAATAAATTGGCAACCAAGAAATTACTGCCTACCGGACATGAACAAGGTTCTTGTCCCATAAATTTGGACCCAGCGATGGACAAATGAGTGCCCAACTCATCTTCTTCCCGCCGCGTCTTCAATTCTATTTGTGCCACTGCGGCAATGGATGCCAAGGCTTCACCACGAAAGCCCATGGTTTGCAAGGCGAACAAATCGTCGGCATGACGGATTTTGGACGTGGCATGGCGCTCAAACGACAAGCGAGCATCCGTGCCAGACATTCCTTTTCCGTCATCAATCACTTGGATGGAGGTTCGTCCAGCGTCCTCAACAAGGACGTTGATTTCCTTGGCATCGGCATCAACAGCATTTTCCACAAGCTCTTTGATAACACTTGCGGGGCGTTGAATCACTTCACCAGCGGCTATCTGATTGGCTACGATGTCGGGTAAAAGTTGTATGACGTCCTTCATTCTCCTGGTTTTTTCTCCTTTTATTATTTTCTATACGGCCAGTCCATTCAGTTGAATGAGCAAGCACAGCACAACGAATGCCAGCAACACAACGAACAATGCTTGCAGCAACACGGTGGCAATCGAAAGAGATTTCCTTCGGTGGGCATGATGGGTAGAGCGTCTGATGGTCCCCTTCAACTGCGCTTCAGCATCGTACGGTTGCTTTTCTTGTTGGCCCAACGCAGCCTTCGCCCTGCACTCCATCGCCTTCAAACGTTCTTTTCGTTCGTCCACATAGAGATACTGATGCTGAAAGCCACGCGGCTTTGGTTGCTGAAAGAAACTCATGGCGTTGCTCCTTTCTTTCTATTCAATCGTTGCAGCGGAGCCTGCTGTCGTGGCACATACTTCAGTTTGTTGCCTCCTTCTTTCCCTCGCCAACGGAAGACATCATCCTTATCTTTCGGTCTGATGTCTGCAAACCAGGCAAAGTCGGGCAAACGTTCCTTGTTGGCTGGTATCTGCGACATCGGATAAGAGGTGCCCACCGCCTTGGGTGTCCATATCCTCTCGAGCTGCCGGTGGTCGGCAAAATACATTTTCATCGTATCTGTTTCCAGATAGTTCATCATCACCAATGAGCTGTCCTTGTCATCAAGGGGGTAGAACACTGACAGCACATTGTTCACTGCAACCGCCCTCCTGATGTTGCCATCGGTGAAGTAAGCGTGCATTTCTTTTGATGACAATTGATTGTAATGATCTTTCTGGTCAGCCTGTTCTATCGAGAATGCCTGCCCAATGACGTGCGCCTCACGAATGGTACTGTCGTTCATATACAAATGAATCTGTTCTCCCAGAAGCTGGCGATTGTTGTTCCAGATGATGGGATCTTGATACATGGTCATGCACGAGTCCTCCGTACTGAACACCAACGAGTCGCATACTGCCTGAAGGTCTTTTCGGTAAACCCTCACCTTATGATATGCATGCACCTTGCGATACATGGAGTCGGTGTCGATATGAAAGGTGAACAACTTCAACGTATCACCATGCATGTACAAAGTGTCCTTTTGCGAATAGTCGATGACCAATGCACTGTCGGTGGCCACACCTTGCCCTGTCTTCTCATTGTACTGAAGATAGTTGGCCAGCAGTGAGTTTTTGTTTTTCTTATCAACGAACACCACGTTGCCGTGACCATGGCTGTCGCCCGTGCGACTGTCATAGAACAGACTGTCGCCCGTAATGGTTTTCTCTCCATCCACGATGGTGGACCTGCCATACAACTGCGCCTGGTCACTCTTGGTGTGGAAAAATGCATCTTTGGTCTCCACCACACTCGACTTGGTGGTTATCTTGGATGGACCCAGCACATGGGCTATTGATTTCTTCGTGTCATAATGCAGCGTATCTGTGGTGACGACTCGTTCGGGACTCTTGAGTTTCACGTTATAGTAAAACACAGCCTGTCGGGTCTCTGTGTTATATTCACCCCAGTCGGAAACCAATCTGTCCTTCCCATCAATCAGTGTTCCACCCTCAAAGAAATAAGCATTCTTGTACAATCGGTCATAGTCCAGACTGTCGGTGCGCAAGATTTGTCTGCGGTGTTTCAGCACCACATTCTTCCTGGCCCGCATCACTTGTTCCTGTCCATCATAATCAGCTCGGTCGGCCACCAGCGACAATGTGTCGCCTTGTCGAAAACGTACATGTCCGAAAGCTTGCATGGAGTTGTCGGCCTCATAGAAGTAAGCACTGTCACAGGTCAGCCTGGCACCTTGATGTCTAAACGACACATGTCCTTTGAGTATCTGCGCTTCGGGATTAGGTCCATACAGGTCATAGCGCAACTCATCCGCATGCAAGAGTTCTACGCGGTCTTTCTTTTGCGTCTTTTTCTTGTTGCGCTGAGCAGGAAGAACCTGCGCCATACAAAGTCCAAACAGGCATAGACTCACGATGAACCTGATTCTATGCCCGCCTTTTGAAAGTAATTTACCTGTTCGATTGATCATCTAACCCAACCTTCATATTCGTATGTACCCGTCTTGTAGCGGTCTTTCATCCGCACATACGTTTTCTTAATCTTATTGACCACCCAATTGTGGATAAAGTCTTGTCGTTCTTTGGCCAACACGATGTTCTGCATCACCTGATAGTCTTCCGTTATCGTGGCACGATGTCCATCGATGCGATTGCGCAGTCGGATAAAGGCGCACACGGTCTTGCCACGCTTGTTAATCATTCTAAAAGGTTTGGACACATCGCCCACTTTCATACCTTCTACCACTCGGGCCACTTCCGTGGGCAGGTCTTTCATCTGGAATCGTGAAGACAGACTTCCGGTCATCGGATCCAGATAAGCCATCAATCCCTTGTTGTTACGGGTATCCTTATCATCCGAAATAAACGTTGCTACGTCACCAAAAGACAATTTCTCATCTTTTATATAAAAGCTGTCTTTGCGGAGCTGCGTTGCAATGGAATCAAGTCGCATGAGTGTTTTGTTCACTTCTTCATCAGTAACCTTCGGTTTGATTAAGATGTGGCGCACCTTGATTTTATCACCACGCTTGTCAACCAACTGAATGATGTGAAAACCAAACTCTGTCTCTACAATCTTCGAAATCTTTTTCGGATCCGTCAGGTTGAAGGCGACGTTGGCGAATGCCGGGTCGAGCATACCGCGTCCTGTGTAATCCATTTCACCTCCCTGGCGAGCAGAACCTGGGTCTTCTGAATAAAGACGCGCCAAGGTAGCAAAGGTGGTTTCACCCTTGGTTACACGCTCTGTATAGTTGCGCAATTCGTCCTTCACCCGATTGATTTCCTCAGGTAAGATTCGTGGCGTACGGGTGATAATCTCTACTTCCACCTCTGTTGGGACAAAGGGAATACTGTCTTCCGGCAGGTTTTTGAAATAGGCACGCACGTCAGAGGGAGTCACCTTCACATCCTCCACCAGTTTTTCCTGCATGCTCTGCACGAGCAAGTTGTTGCGGAAATCATCGCGCAACTGTGACCGCATCTGTGCAATGGACTGTCCTCGATATTGTTCCAATCGCTCAACCGAACCTCCTGCCATTTCAATCCATCGATTGATTTGTCGCTCAATGTTTGCGGTGACCTGTGATTCCTGCACCTTGACAGAGTCCAATTCGGCCTGATGCAAGAACAACTTCTGAACGGCAATCTGCTCCGGAATGGCGAAATCGGGGTTCCTCTTAAACTTGATGCCCTCAGCCTCAGCTTGCAAACGTGACATTTCCACATCCGATTTCATGATGGGTTCATCGCCAACCACCCAAATCACCTCGTCGATGACACTCGACTCGGGGGCTCGCTGCTCCACATTTGTAGAGTCGGCCACAGGCTGAACGGCAGCAGAGCCATGTGGTCGGGCACTGATTCCCAACACAACCATGAGTGCCAGAAGGGCACAGCCTACGTTAAAAGTTTTATTCATGTTTCTTGTTTTGTCTGTTTACACCATCGCCAAACCTCAATGCTTGTTCACCGTAGCAAGCACGCCGCGGTTCACGGTCACGGCATATTGTTTGCGAAGCCTTTCCACCCACTGCTTCTCCAGTTCATCCTGATAGTCAGCAACCACTTGTGCTTTCACGTCCCGATAGTCTTTGGGAGCCTTAAGCTTTTTGCCGTAGGTGCCAGCGTATGGATAATCTTTCTCGAGCTTCAACGGCACCTTCTTTCCGAAGACATTCCTGTCTACCAGCGAATTGTCACCTGCTTTGAAGATACCTTTTTCTACTTTGATGCGCAAGATGCTGTCGTTATTGAATGTACTGTGCAGTTTTTCCGTCCATTTGTCAAACGGCAGGTGTTTCACTACCTTCCGTACAGCCTTCACATCTTTTTTGTCTTTTGTATAGTAGGCGATGCCCTTGAATCTGGGCTGTTCCCACTTATACTTTTTCTTGTTTTTCTTAAAATAGTCGGCCTGTCCCCTTTCGTCACTCTGCGCCTTGGCCCAAACCTCTTTACTGCTGATTTCAAAGAGCAAAAGGCCATCGTGATACTCCTGAATGAGATATTTCAAGTTCGGATCTTTCGCCACCATTTCAGCGCACTTCTTGGCCAGCACCTCGTCCGCAGTCACGTTAGGTCCGGCAGCCTTGGCTAAGGTTTCTATCTTTTGCGAGATGATTTGCTCGCGAATGCCCCGCTGCTCGATGAACCGCAAAATGCTGGTTCGCAACGAATCGTATGGGAAGAAATTGCCTTTGTCTTTCAACAACACGATGTGATAACCGGCGGGAGAAAGGAAAGGTTTACTTAGTTCGCCCTTGCGTAGGGAGAAAGCCATGTCTTCAAACTCTTTCAGCGTCTGCCCTTTCTCTATCCATGGCAGTTCGCCACCCTGCTCGGCTGAGCATCGGTCATCTGACAGTTGCCTGGCCAATGCAGCAAAGTCGGCACCCTTCAACAGGGCATTGTAAACCGAATCGGCACGCTGCTTCGCCTGGTTCTTCTTGTCATCACCATCGGTCTGGCGAATACCAAACAAAATGTGTGCCGGTTTTACCAGTCCGCCCACACCGTCAACACGCTGCTGGGTTTCTCTGTAAATCTCACGAGCGCGCTGCTCTACGTCGGCATCCGTAATCATGGCTGGCCTGATTTGCTGGTCACGATAGGTGGCAAACTCGGTCTTGAACGAGCGAGCCGTATCCATCTTGGCAGCCTGGGCGGCTATCACCTTCAACTTGTAGTTGATGAACAAGTCCACATATTCGTCAACGGTCTTCTTGTCGATTACGCCTTCCGCATTGTTTTTGTTGTAAGAATATTCAAATTCCGAACGCGTGATGGGCTGACCGTTGATGGTCATCACGACAGGATCGGTCTGCTGTGCCAGAGCCATGCTGCTACAACAGAGCATGATGGTCAAAAGCTTTTTCATTTTTCTCATGTCTCGATGCTATTCTGTCTTCACCGGGAACTCCCGCAAAACCGTTTATTCTGGGCGGCTGTAGTTAGGAGCCTCACTGGTGATGGAGATGTCGTGCGGATGACTTTCCAAAACACCTGCGTTGGTGATGCGCACAAACTTCGCATCATGCAATTCTTCAATAGTTGCCGCTCCGCAATAACCCATGCCGGAACGCAAGCCACCCATCAACTGGTAAATCACTTCCTGAACGGTTCCCTTGTAAGGCACACGGCCGGCGATACCTTCCGGCACCAGCTTCTTGGCATCCGTGGTGTCTGCTTGGAAATAGCGGTCTTTCGAACCGTTCTTCTGTTCCATCGCCTCCAGACTGCCCATGCCGCGGTAGCTCTTAAACTTACGACCGTTGAAAATGATGGTCTCGCCAGGACTTTCCTCGGTACCTGCCACCAACGAACCAACCATCACCGAACTGCCACCGGCCGCCAAGGCCTTCACCACGTCGCCCGAATAGCGCAGACCGCCATCAGCAATCAACGGAACGCCTGTATCTTTCAACACAGAGAACACATCATAAACGGCAGACAACTGCGGAACGCCCACACCGGCCACCACACGGGTAGTACAAATCGAGCCAGGCCCAATACCTACCTTCACGGCATCGGCACCATTGTCCACCAGCAACTTGGCTGCGGCAGCAGTCGCCACGTTACCCACAACGATATCAATATTGGGGAAGGCAACCTTGGCCTCGCGCAGTTTTTCTACCACTCCCTTTGAATGACCATGGGCCGTATCAATGACTACGGCATCGGCACCAGCTGTCACCAATGCTTCCAAACGCTCCATGGTGTCGGCCGTTACGCCCACACCGGCAGCCACACGCAGACGGCCTTTCTCGTCCTTGCAAGCCATAGGTTTGTCCTTGGCCTTGGTGATGTCCTTGTAAGTGATGAGCCCCACCAACTTGTTGTTGGCATCCACCACCGGCAACTTCTCTATTTTATGTTCCTGCAAGATTTGTGCAGCCGCAGCCAAGTCGGTTCTGGCATGCGTGGTCACCAGATTCTCATGTGTCATCACCTCATCGATGGCCTTGTCCAACCGGCGCTCAAAACGCAGGTCGCGGTTGGTCACGATGCCAACCAGATGCCCGTTCTCATCAACAACGGGAATACCTCCGATGTGATAGCTGCGCATCATTTCCAGGGCATCCCGCACGGTCTTGCCGCGACGAATGGTCACCGGGTCGTAAATCATGCCGTTCTCGGCACGCTTCACAATAGCCACCTGGTGCGCCTGTTCCTCAATCGACATGTTTTTATGTATCACGCCGATGCCTCCCTCGCGTGCGATAGCGATGGCCATGGCCGATTCGGTGACGGTATCCATGGCGGCCGACACGAAAGGAGCGTTCATTTCGATGTGACGAGAGAATTTAGTTTTCAACTGAACCTCCTTAGGCAAAACTTCAGAATAAGCGGGAACTAACAGGACGTCATCGAAGGTAAGACCGTCCATCATAATTTTATCTGCAACAAATGATGACATATTTAGGTACCTTATTTAAAAATTTATTGCGTGCAAATTTAGCAATAAAAATCCACATCTGCCGCACTTTTCCCGTTTTTCTATGTCATTTAATTGAAATTAACGCGTTTGTTGAACGAGCGGAATTCCATTAGCAAGCACAAAGTTTATACTGAGATTTTCGCTTTGAAGAACGAATGTTATTTTTTTGCGGCCTTGTTCACTGCGCTTTCCGTTAAGAATACAAGGGGAGATGAACCGGAACGTTTTTAGAGATTAGTCGCCAACCCACTGTTTTTTATAACCATCAACCTTTCATAAATGAAAGAAAAGTGAGCTATATGTTTCCTGAGAATTGTTTCTATCGTCATTACAAACGCTTCTACTCAACGAAATTGAATACGCATGCAGCTTGCAGGGTAGGTGTGGAAGGAGGGTAAATGTTGAGTAGGAGACAAATACTTCTATCAGCATTTATCTCCTATCTATGTTGTCGCTCCCTTCTTTACTACCATGCAGGATTTTTTAACCAAGGAAGAAAATAATAAGAGCCTGTCTTTTTCTTGTTTGCATCGTTCTTCTGCGCAACACCGTCCAAGGTAAAATCTGCCTTGGCATATACTGGCTCGTATGGATGGGTTATGTCTTTGTCGCTAAGCCAATAAGTACCTAACTGAAATTTACGTTTGATGATGTTTTCTGGCGTAAGTCTTTTCCAGAACTCTTCGTGAGCCAAATAGTAACCAGCTACATCAAGCGATAAATTATAGTTTGGTCCCAAATAATACACGTCTACTGTTGCTAATCCTGTTTTTGCTGTAGCACTTGGAAAAGTCATTCTAACAGCCACCTTATAGTTGTTTGTAGAGTTCTCGTCTCGTTCTTTGAAAGGCTTCATATACATAATTCCATATAAAACCTTGCTCTTATTCACGGTACAGAACCAGTTGTCAAATTTCTTCTGTTTCCCATTGATGTCCACGAAATTAAGATGCGACCCCATCGTTATACCATTACCATATCCCTCTCCGGCATTAAAAGGCTTAACACCACCTAAGCCATTACCCTTATCTAATTGCAGTTTAGGGTTATTGAAGATAGGAATAAATTCGGAGTACTTAGGCAATCGATAAAATCGGCTGTCCAAAGTGGGATAATACGCATCTTTTTTCGTACCCTCAGCGATACCCTCAGCATCGTTGTAGTTTCGCCTCCGCATTTGGGTATCTTGTCTATAAGCCCACAAACGCTCTATGGGTAGCATTGGTCGCATTATTCTCAGCATCATGTTGTAGCATGCACCTTTTTCAAGTTCTTTACTGAAGCTACCCAAGAGATATCTGTTACCCATATACGGACACCATGTATTAGGGTCTGATTTAGCAGCGGTTCCATATATGGAGGCATCGTATGTGTAGTTTCTCCTGTTGGCATTGGTTACATCAATTTTTCCATAGAACAGCGTTTCGTTTACAATACCACCATAATTGCTTGTTTTCCTATAGTCGACAGGCATCAAGCACAAGAGGAAACCTTGTTTTGTTTTGGTGTTTGTGGCTGCGGATGCTCCTGTTGCAGGCTTTTTATAGCTGTTGAAATAGATATAATTGTTGAGGTCATCCTTCCCTTGACGAAGCGAGCCGTCGTCTTTGGTTTCTTGGTAGTTGAGTTTGATGTTAGTGGTATAGTGCCGCGCGTTGTATTTTTCGTAAATGGGATCTGTGACCGTGATAGCATTCGCACTATTTGGTTCCCAATAACTTGCTGCCAAATCAGCATCTTCTTCAATTTTATCTTTGCTTATCTCAAACTTATAGGCTCCTGACGAGCAGAACGCATTGCTTTCTAATGTGATGTCACGGCTCATTTTGGTATCAAGCGTTGTACGATTTTCTAACCACAAAACCAGAAAAACACCTTGTGCCTTAAAGACCATTTTTTTATCTTTGTTGCTAAGTCTTATCTGATTTCCATTTTTAACAATGCGCCGCCAAGTGGTTGCAAAAGGGCAAGATGCCGTAAACTCCTCATCCTTTTCCATTACGTTAATTGTGGTCTCAGAGTTCACTTCAAGGCTATTCTCCTTCTTTTCACCACCACCTATGAAAGACATCAAATACCATTCTCCTTCTTCTATATTGCTTTGAAGCGACAATTTGTCCAACACCAATTTTATAGTCGTGCCTTCTTTGATTACATTCCAATTGGCTTCTACAATTTCCTTTGCCGCATTTTGTTTATTGTAAAGCACCACGACCGACGGCATGGTTTTTTGAGTAATATTCAGTTTGGGGCATAAAACCGTTTTGCCGTCAAGATTTTCTTCGCTCATTTTAAACGGCATCTCAAACCCTTTAGCCAAACTTGGCTGATTATCTTGATTATCTGGTTGTGCTTCGATACCCACCTCATACGTTTTTAGTGTTTTCGTAGATGGTATGACACCTGAATTTGCCTCGCTGTCTATAATCGTGTTATCACACGACAGGCATAACAACGATGCAAAAATAACCATAGAAAATATTTTAGTGGTCATCTTCAGTATATTTTGAATTTTATGCTTTATGTTTTTCTTTTGTCTTCAAGTGGCGGTAAATCTTATGTTCTGGTACAGCCTATTGATGCAACACTTATTCGTCATCTATCTCGTCATAAAGATCGCCACCGGGTTTAATGTCATCCACAGACGCATTTGGATTAGAAGTAGCTAAAAAATCTACGGTTCCAATAAATGCAGTGTTGGTGCGAGGAGCAACATACATCTTCTTTTGAGATGCCAAGAATGGTTGCTTTTGTTTGTCAATATCGTTATAACACATCATTTTTAATTACTTAATCTCAACTTGATAATATTAAAAAGCAATAACTCTAAAACTCTATAAATAGTAAAACTCAAATAAACTTTAAAGTGAGGTAGGCTTTTGACTTTCACCTCGTTATATCAATTGTGGTGCAAAAGTATAAAAAATATAAAGTTTCCAAATTACCCCCCCCTCAATATTTAACACAAATTAACTCAGATTAACAAACAGACGATTATTCAGTGACAGGAGTTTATCGAATCATTGATGCTTTTCATTCCAATTTCCCTATGATGACTCATCGCAATTAGAGCTCGTAACAGTCTTATTGTGAGACCCTTAGAAAAGCATGGAATTTGGTGCTTCAACCCATTGACTTTAATTGCCAAAAGCATAAGGTTTAGTCCTCAATCTCAATGCCTTTCAAATCCATCATGAATCGATGAAAAAATCGACTCGCAAAAGCGTCACCGGACGTTGCGGATGCACGAAGGGAAAAAGGCATCGGCGATGAGCCGCTATCTACTAAGAAAGGGCGGCATGCTCACCATTCCTTTCATTTCAGGAATAGTGGGAATACCGCCCCTCCATCATTATTTTCTTCCTCTCTCCCATCTTGCGTTTCACATTTTCTCTGTTCACGAAGTGAAACGCCTTGACCACTTACAAACAATAACAAAAAGTGTACGGGAGATTGAAAGAGTGTTAGTTGGCTAAATCAGAAATAAATTTGAGGCGCACCAAACGCAACTCCTCCTTGGTATATATGTCGCCCAACTCTTCCATGGCCAGTTTCAAACCATCCGACTCGCTATCCAAGAAGTAGTCGTAGATTTCGTCCACATGCTCTTCATCCATCACGTCTTCCACAAAATAGTCGATATTGATTTTGGTTCCGCTGTAAACAATGGCTTCCAGCTCGTCGAGCAGCTCGTCGAAGTCAAGTCCCAAGGCATTGGCGATGTCATCGAGTGCCACCTGCAGGTCGATGCTCTGAATGATTTTGATCTTGACCATGCTGTTCTTAGCGACCGTTCGTACACGCATCTCTTCGGGTCGCTCGATGTGATTCTCTTCACAATGTGCTTTGATGAGTTCGACGAATTTAGGTCCATATCGCTTGGCCTTTCCGGCTCCCACGCCCTGAATCTGTTGCAGTTCTTCCAAGGTAATGGGATAATCAGTAGCCATCTGCTCCAACGAGGCATCCTGGAAGATGACGTATTTTGGCAGGTTGAGCTTGGCCGACATTTGCTTTCTCAGATTTTTCAGCATGCTGAAGAGCGCCGGATCGAGTACGCTGGTTCCGCCCTTTGGTGCCTCAACCTCATCGTAATCGCTGAACTCGGTATCCAATGCGACCATGAACGACACGGGTTTTTTAATGAATTTCTTGCCAGCCGCCGTCACTTTGAGCACGCCATAGTTCTCTACTTCCTTTTCGATGTATCCCGCGATGAGCGCTTGTCGGATGACGGGATTCCACATCTTGGGGTCTTCGTCCTCGCCGGAGCCGAACTCTTCCAGTTCATCGTGCTTGTGCGAGGTGATGTCATCCGTGGCTTTGCCCATGACAAAATCAACGACATAACCTTGACGGAACTCTTCTTTGAGTGCTACGATGGCTTTGAGAACGATGAGCAGAGCGTCCTTACCCTCGCGCCGCTCTTTGGGATGCAGACAGTTGTCGCAGCTATGGCAGTTGTCTTGCCTGTATTCTTCCCCGAAATAGTGCAGCAACATCTTGCGTCGGCACACGGAAGACTCAGCGTAAGCCGCCGTCTCTTGCAGCAGTTGGCGGCCGATATCTTGCTCTGCCACGGGCTTTCCCTCCATGAACTTCTCCAACTTTTTGAGGTCTTTCCGTGCATAGAATGCCACACAGATGCCCTCACCGCCATCGCGACCGGCACGACCTGTCTCCTGATAGTATCCCTCCAGGCTCTTCGGGATGTCGTAATGGATGACAAAGCGTACGTCGGGCTTGTCGATACCCATGCCAAAAGCGATGGTGGCCACGATGACATCGATGCGCTCCATCAAGAAGTCGTCTTGCGTTTGTGAACGGGTGGCACTGTCCAGTCCGGCGTGATAAGGTGCCGCCTTGATGTTGTTGGCCTTCAACACTTCAGACAATTCTTCCACTTTTTTGCGCGACAGGCAGTAAATGATGCCGCTCTTGCCCTCGTGCTGACGGATGAACATGATGATTTGGCGGTCGATATCCGAGGCTTTTTGGCGCACCTCGTAGTACAGATTGGGGCGGTTGAACGAGCTTTTAAACTCGCGTGCATCCGCAATTCCCAAACTGCGCTTGATGTCTGTGCGCACCTTGTCGGTGGCGGTTGCCGTCAAAGCAATCACTGGGGCATCGCCTATCTTGATGATGGTGGGTCGGATATTTCGATACTCTGGTCTGAAATCGTGCCCCCACTCAGAAATACAGTGCGCCTCATCGATGGCATAAAAAGAGATTTTGACGGTCTTTAAGAACTCAATGTTCTCTTCTTTGTTCAGCGATTCGGGTGCCACGTACAACAATTTGGTACGCCCCGAGCGAACATCGTCCATGACCTGTTGGATGGCAGCCTTGTTTAAAGACGAGTTGAGGAAATGGGCTACGCCCTCTTCTTCACTGATGCCATTGATGACATCCACCTGATTTTTCATCAAGGCGATGAGCGGAGATACCACGATGGCCGTCCCCTCCATGATGAGTGACGGCAACTGATAGCACAAGCTCTTACCTCCCCCGGTGGGCATGAGCACAAATGCGCTGTTGCCAGCCAGAAGATGTTTGATGATGGCTTCCTGCTCGCCTTTGAAAGCATCAAAGCCGAAATAAAGTTTTAATTTCTCTGTAAGATTAACCTTCTCTGCCATAGTGTTTCATTAGTGCCGGTGCGTTCGGCGGGGATCAGGTCCTTCCCGCCGAACAGTCCGGCTTAGATTATTGCTTTTGTGTTTCACTGTGCGGCTGTTTAAGCCGACTCCAATTTCTGTAGATGAGCCTTGTCGAGTTGCTCCTGGGTGTATTTGAGGGTCACTTTGAAGCTCTTGATACGCTTGGAGGGGATTTCGAACATGGCGTCCATCATCACCGACTCCACGATAGAGCGCAAACCACGCGCACCTAATTTATATTCAACCGCTTTGTCAACCATGTAATCGAGCGCATCTTCGGCGAACGTCAACTTGATTCCGTCCATCTCAAACAGCTTGATATATTGCTTCACGATCGAGTTTTTGGGTTCTACCAAGATTTTGCGCAACGCCTCTCTGTCCAAAGGATTCAGATAGGTGAGTACGGGAAGACGACCAATAATCTCGGGAATCAGTCCGAACGATTTCAAATCTTGCGGCAAGATATATTGCATCAGGTCGCCCTTGTTGATGTTCCGCACGTTCTGCACCGAGTTGTAACCCACTACATGCGTATTGAGCCGCTGCGCTATCTTGCGCTCGATACCATCGAAAGCACCGCCGCAGATAAACAGGATGTTCTTGGTGTCTACGTGGGTATAGTCTTGGTCGGGATGCTTACGACCGCCTTTTGGCGGCACATTCACCATGGTACCCTCCAACAATTTCAAGAGTCCCTGCTGTACACCCTCGCCACTCACATCGCGGGTGATGGATGGGTTATCGCTCTTGCGGGCAATCTTGTCAATCTCGTCAATGAAAACGATACCCCGTTCGGCTGCCGGCACGTCGTAATCGGCCACCTGCAACAGGCGCGACAAGATGCTTTCCACATCCTCACCCACATAGCCAGCCTCGGTAAACACCGTTGCATCGACGATGGTGAAAGGCACATCGAGCAGTCGAGCGATGGTCTTGGCAAGCAACGTCTTACCCGTTCCGGTTGAGCCCACCATGATGATGTTGCTCTTCTCAATCTCCACGCCGTCATCATTTTTGGGCTGCTGCAACCGCTTGTAATGGTTGTACACTGCCACCGACAGATAACGTTTGGCGTCATCCTGGCCAATGATGTACTCATCGAGATAAGCCTTGATATCCTGTGGTTTGGGAACCTTCTTGAGTTTGAAGGGCTGATCACTGGCGTGCTGTTCCACTTCTTCATCCAGCGCCCCAGAAGCCACGGCTATCTGGTAAGCCTGCTGAACGCAATCCTCGCAGATAAATCCGTCAGCTCCCGTGATGAGCAGTCGTACTTCTTGCTCGCTTCTTCCGCAAAAACTACACTTTTTCTTAATCGTCGGCATTTTCTCCTTTTTGTTGTTTCCTAACCAGCACCGTGTCAATCATTCCATATTCCTTCGCCTGCTCAGCGTCCATCCAGTAGTTTCGGTCTGAATCTCGGTAGACTTTCTCGTACGGTGTGTGCGAGTGATTGGCGATAATGGTGAATAGTTCTTTCTTGAATTTGATGATCTCCTTGGCTTCAATCTCGATGTCAGAAGCCTGTCCCTGTACGCCTCCGAGTGGCTGATGAATCATCACCCGGCTGTGCGTCAAGGCACTGCGCTTTCCTTCCTGTCCTGCTACCAGCAACACTGCCGCCATCGAAGCCGCCATACCCGTACAGATGGTTGCCACATCTGACGAGATAAACTGCATGGTATCGTAGATACCCAACCCTGCCGTGACGCTTCCGCCAGGACTATTGATGTAGATGGAGATGTCCTTACCGCTGTCTGCGCTATCGAGATACAACAGTTGTGCTTGTAAGGTGTTGGCCGTATAGTCGTCAATCTCCGTGCCTAAGAAGATAATTCGATCCATCATCAGGCGCGAGAACACGTCCAACTGCGTTACATTCAGCTGACGTTCCTCCAAAATATACGGGTTAAGATATCGCGCTTGACTCTTGATGACGTCGTCAAGCACCATGCCATTCATTCCCAAGTGTTGGGTGGCGTATTTTCTAAAATCATTCATTTTGTTTTTATCCTTTCTCATTATAATATAAAAGAGGTTATCGACACTTTTAGAAACCTCGATTATACAAAGTTAATAAAAAAAGTCGATAACCTCTTGTTACAAGAAGTTTTTTAAGTGAAAAAACGTTATTTCTCTTCCATCATCTTCTGAAAGTCGTCCAATGAAATTTCCTTTTCATTCAATTTCACAGCGTTTTTCAAGGCCTGTGTCAGCTTCGTGTCTACTGCACGATCGATGAAAGCATCGACGCTCTCTTGCTTTTTCAGCAAATCGTTGACATAATTGTCGATATACTCATCGGGAACGTTGTTCATACCGTATTGTGCGAACTGGGCACGAGCGGCAGCACGCGCCACCTCTTTGATATCTTGGTCCTCTACCTTGATATCATGTGCTTTCACCAACTGCTCTTTAATCAGGTGCCAAGTGAGCTGCTTGATGCTCTCATCATAATTCTTTTCTACAAACGCTTCATCCTTATCGGGATTGTTTTTACGCATGATGCGCTTCAACAGTTCGTCAGGATATTCCAGTTTTCCAACCTTCTTCTCGGCATAAGCACGGGTATCCAACAAGAATTTGTAGTCGCTTTCGCCCTCGAGTTGTGCCTGCAAGCCCTCGGCAATCTTCTCACGGAATTGCTTTTCATCTTTCACAGCGTCCTTGCCATAGATGTTATCGAACAGTTCCTGATTCACCGCATGGTTTTGGAAACGACTGATTTCGGTGATTTGATAACTGAAATCGCCTTCATGGTCTTTCACCTGTTCTTTATCAATCTTCAAGAACGAAGCCAATTCTACATCGCTGGCGTAGGCCTTACGAGGATTAAAGGTGATGATGTCACCCAGTTTGGCGCCATCAAACTTCTTCTTTTCCTCTTCCACCTTAATATAAGAGGGCATCAGCACGGCAGCCTCAACCGTCAGACCGCCTTCCTTGGTGTTGCCTTGCTCATCAAGCTCGCGCAAATCGCCCTTGAGCATGTCATTGCCTTCGAATGTTTCTGCTTTGACATATTCGCCCATTCGTGCGGCAAACGAATCAACCTGCTGGTCAATCAGCTTGTCGTCAACCTGTATCTTGTAATAGTCAATCTTGTTCTTGCCATTGAGCTCAATCTTGAATTCAGGCGCTACGGCGATGTCAAACACAAAGGTATAAGGAGCATCCTTCTCAAGATCCACCGCGTCGTGTTTCTCAGATGCCAGAGGTTCGCCCAGCATCGGGATATTGTTCTCTTTGATATAATCGTAGACCTTCCTGCCCACCAGTTTGTTAATGACGTCCATCTTAACGGCGGGTCCGTACTGACGCTTAATCATTCCCATCGGAACCTGTCCGGGACGGAAACCTGGCATGTTGGCCTTCTTACGATAATCTTTCAATGTCTTCTCGACATCCTCTTTGTAATCGGACTCTTCGACAGTCACGGTCAACTGACCATTGATCTTGTCGGGATTCTCAAATGAAATATTCATCTTTAACGTTTTGATTTATGATTATTTTTGTTGTTTCCAAATGAATGGCAAAATTACGCATTTTTACCCTAATCTCCTAACTTCACTCTGAATTATTTGATTTTTTAACGCAATTGCGGCAAAATAATCAGCTATAAATCAGACTGTTATTAACTCATGCAGATTAGCACACAAACCCATTGCTTTAACCACCTAAACTCATTGTACAAAGGGACTAAAAGACATGCTTTAAGAATCACGAACCATCGCCATTGTGCTACTAAGCAAATATTGAAAATAAAAGGTATGCTTTTATCTTCATTTAGTTTCTTTTCCCTGAGGGCTGTTTTTCTTGTTTTTTTGCTGTGGAATCAGCTCAACAGCCTCTGCTGTCATGAAAGGCATCACTTTATCATACGGCAATGTAAAACATGGCATGCCATACACATAGGCAGCTATCTCGTAGGGTTGATAAAGAAAAAAGAGACCATTTTGCTGCATGACAAGATGATCGGCAGGCAAGGGGATGCGTTTTACAAACAGCATGTCAGAAACTTTCACGTTGAAATTCGGCGTAATCTCTTGCCCTAAATAGTCTTTAAGACCTTCGTACATCAATGCCTGCATCTTGTCAAGCCGGGTGGAGTCAATGAGTTGTATCACCTTTCCGTCGGTTTTTCTAAAAGTGCGTGCACTCTGTAAGTGTCCACCATGCGCCCCACCCATGAAGTTTTCAAATGCAATGCAATAGGTAAGAGCCTTTTCAGATTCCCATACCACGTTGCCAATGACTTCTTGAAACATGAGCATATCTGACCTTGTGCCAAATTCGTTCACCCAACTTTCAAATCCAGCGGTGTACTCTTTCATATAATGGGACAGTAAACCCCTACCGTCTGTGATATCACCGCGATAGGTGTGAACACGAACCTCGGCATCGTTTGTCATATCTATATTGGGACAGAAATATGAAAGTTTTTCAGATAGATACCGCCCAATACTCTCTCTCACACCCTTTGAACCGCTGACTGGAAACTGAAATGTAAGGGAGTGCGTGTAAGCAGAATCTTTTAACACACTGTCGCGCAATGTAACAAACACCAACGAGTCTTCCGTGTCTGACACGATGCTGTCACCTACCGCAGCCATTTGGCTGTTTTTCTTCGCAGAGTTGTTGCAACTGGCAGCCACAAAGGCAAGCACAGCTATACACAATCCCAATAAGACACGGTTACTTTTCACCTTGAATAAATAACAATAAAACTTCTTTGCCATCATTTTACAAACTTATTCCTCATTTTCGGCCTGTTTCACTTTCTTGAACAAATCGGAGGCAAAGACCAGGCCGTTCAGCTTCTTGTTGTCCGAATTCACCACATTATTCTTGTTTCCCTCCCACTCCACGCGGCCATGATAGATGAACGTGATATGCTCACCAATCTCCATCACCGAGTTCATGTCGTGCGTGTTGATGATGGTGGTCATGCCAAACTCTTTGGTAATGCCCGACAGCAACCCGTCTATAACCAACGAGGTCTTTGGATCGAGGCCCGAGTTGGGTTCGTCACAGAAGAGATATTTGGGGTTCAGCACGATGGCGCGCGCGATGGCTACACGCTTCTGCATGCCACCCGACAACTCGCCCGGAGCCTTATCTTGCGCATCCAAAAGGTTCACACGCTCTAAACACTCTTGTGCACGCTTCACACGCTCTCGATAATTCTTCGTTGAAAACATATCCAAGGGAAACATCACATTTTCAAGGACAGACAAAGAGTCGAACAGGGCAGAATTTTGAAACACCATCCCCATCTCTCGACGCATCATCACCTGTTCTCGCTTTCTCATCGCCACAAAGTCACGCCCGTCATAAAGCACCTGTCCGCTGTCGGGCGAGAGCAAACCAACGATGCTCTTCACCAACACTGTCTTGCCCGAACCGCTCTGTCCAATGATCAGATTGGTCTTCCCATCCTCAAATCGGACGTTGATGTCGCGCAATACTTGTTTTTCGCCAAACGATTTATTTAAGTTTTTTACCTCTATCATAAACTCAACAACTCAGAAACTTTAAAGAACTCAACTCAGCAACGGAGTGAGGAACACGTCGGCAAACAGCACCAACACAGAACTGCTCACCACGGCGTTCGTGGAAGCCTCGCCCACCTCAACCGAGCCACCCCGCACCGAGTAACCATAGAAAGAAGAGACGCTGGCGATGATGAACGCGAAAACAATGCTCTTGATGATACTCATCCACACAAACCATACGTTGAACGAATATTGAAAACCCGCCGTCAAGTCGTCTGGCGAGAGCACGCCACTGTACGCCGTGCCGTAAGCGCCAATGATACCAGCAACCGAGCTGAAGATTACCAGGAAGGGCATGATGGTAATCAATCCGGCTATCTTGGGAAGAATGAGGTAACTGGCCGGATTCACACCCATGATGTCAAGGGCATCAATCTGCTGCGTCACACGCATGGTACCCAACTCAGAAGCGATGTTAGACCCCACCTTTCCAGCCAAAATCAAGCACATGAACGCACTGGCAAACTCCAATAAGAAGATTTCACGGGTGACATAACCCGTCGTCCACCGAGGCATCCACGGACTCTGTACATTGACTTTCATCTGGATGCAGATGACAGCTCCGATGAAAAACGAAATCAACAAGACGAGGGGTATCGAATCGACACCCAACTGACACATCTCTTTGACATAACGCTTGAAGAACATGCGCATGCGCTCGGGACGCCTGAACGTGCGCCCCATCAGAATCAAGTACTCACCGAAAGTGGTCAGATATGTTATCAACAGCTTTATAATCATTCTTGATGCGAGTTTGAATACCTTTTGCAAAAGTAATTAAATTCATCTACAATCACCCATAAATCCTTTTGTTTTTCTCTCAAACAGCCATTTATACCACCCGAGATTCGTCATTATAGCTATCGCTGCAAATAAAGTCAAAACAGCACTTATTCATCTACTTTCACTTATGACCCATAGTAATATGTTAATTATAGTTAAGAATAAGGCTGGTTATTAACAAAACGTTGGATATTGCAGAAAATCATTCTACCTTTGAAAGCTGTTACATAAAGGTTACAGTAAGGTCAAGAAAGCGATTTATCAACTTGACACAATTTGAATTAATGATTTTATAAACTAAAAAAATCACTATGAACAAACAAGAAAGATTTGTGAGTGTTGCGTTTGCCATGGTGCTGTCTGCTACCATGCCAGCATTGACGTTCGCAAACCAGACAAGCATTGCACGGACAACTACCCAACAGTCCAATGAATGCAAAGGTTCGGTAAAAGACTCTAAAGGTGAGCCTATTACGGGTGCTTCGGTTATTGTTAAAAATACCCAACGAGGAACAACAACCGATTTAGATGGTAATTTCTCGTTGCCAAACGTAAAAGCAGGAGAGATTATCCAAGTTTCCTTCATCGGCTTCAAAACCGTCGAAGCCACCTGGCATGGCACGGCCTTAAGTATTGTATTGCACGATGATTCTGAATTGCTGAACGAGGTGGTGGTGACAGCAATGGGTATCAAGCGTGAAGCAAAATCATTGGCATACTCTGCGCAAACAGTTGGAGGGAAAGATGTCAATGAAATCAAGAACATCAACATGATTAACTCCCTACAGGGAAAAAGCGCAGGCTTAAGCATCACGCCTAACGCTACTGGTGCCGGCGGTGCATCCAAGATTCTGTTCAGAGGAAGCAAGTCTATCAGTGGAAGCAACCAGCCCTTGGTCGTAGTAGACGGTGTGCCTTTGATGATGAATATTTCAGACTCGCAAATCTCTGGCAACTATGGTGGCGGACACGATGGCGGTGACGCTCTGTCACAGATCAACCCCGATGACATTGCGCAAATCACCCTGCTGAAAGGTGCCTCTGCTGCAGCTCTTTATGGTGCGGTGGCTGCCAACGGTGCCATCATGATCACCACAAAGTCGGCACAAGCCGGAAAGGTTTCCATCAACGTGTCCAGCAACACAACCGCTGAAACACCGATTTCGCTCCCTAAATTCCAATCGAACTATGGTGTAAGCGACTCTGGCACATTCAGCTGGGGTGAAAAGCTCAGCAGCAAAGCCGACAACTATGCCAAGGATTTCTACAGGACTGGATTCACCACCAACAATTCTATCTCCATTGCTGGCGGCACCGAGAACATCTCTTCTTATTTCTCGTATGCCAATGTCCATTCCAACGGAATCGTACCCAACAACACCTACAACAGCCATAACATGTTGGCAAAGGTTGGCTTCAACGTCTTGAAGCAGGTGCATGTGGATGTAAGTGCGGGCTACAACAACCAAAGGGTGAAGAATCAGCCGGCATCTGGATTCCTGCACAACCCATTGACGGGCGCATATCTCTTTCCAAGAGGCGAAAACTGGAACGACTACAAGAACAACTATGAAGTATATGACGCAGGATTGAACACTAACATCCAAAACTGGGTAAACACCAAACAGGAACAGTTTTCTAACCCTTATTGGATGTTGAACAGACAAGTACCCATCACCAACCGCAACAGATTTGATTTCGGTGGATCGGTGAGATACGACATCATGGAAGGTCTGTCGTTAACAGGAAGACTGCGCTATGAGCGTGGTGACGAAAGGTGGACTTACAACGAACACGCATCCAGTACCGGCGGACGCTGTCTCCTTGGTACCATGAAAGACTCTCAGATCTTCAGTGAGCAGTTCTATGGCGACCTGCTGGCGTCTTACAACCACACATGGAATGACATCTATGCCCTGAACGTTACGGCTGGTACCAGCTTTACAAAAACAAAGGGCAACAGCACGTATCTCATTGGATGGGGCGACTCTGTATATAAGGTAACAGACGGTAAGCCATCAGGAAATGCTTACTATCCTAACATCTTCTCGCCGGCTAACTATTACCGCATGACCACAACGCTCGGACGCAAGGACAAGCGATTGAATTCGGTGTTCGGAACAGCTCAATTTGGCTACAAAGACGGCCTCTTCATTGATGTCACTGCACGTAACGACTGGTCGTCTGCATTGGCGTTCACAGAGAGCATGTCATTCTTCTACCCATCCGTAGGAACCAGTATTCTGCTCGATAAGTTCATCGACTTTGGCAAGAACGTCAACATGCTGAAACTGCGTGCGTCTTACTCTGTTGTAGGTAACGACGTTCCAGTGTTCATGAGTAACCTTAGATACACACTTAAAGACGGTGGCGCACTGACACCACCAGAGAAAGCTCCTTTCAGAACGTTGAAACCAGAGCAGACCCATTCTTTAGAATTAGGTATTGAAGGTTTCTTCTTTGATAACAGATTAGAAACCAACCTAACTTATTACAAGACCAACACCAAGAACCAGTTCTTTGCCGTACAGGCTCCATTCGAGTCAGGTCTGCGCAATCGTTACGTGAATGCTGGTAACGTACAAAACCAAGGTGTTGAGGTAAGTCTTACCTGGCGTCAGGACTTCAATCGGGACTTCAGTTGGATTACACGCCTGAATTATGCATACAATGCCAACAAAATCATTGAGCTGGTTGACGGCTTGAACGACTTGACATTGGCTGACTACGGTGGTGCCAAGGTTGTTCTCAAGAAAGACGGACACTATGGCGACCTCTATGTGCGTCAGCTCAAACGCGATGACAGCGGCAAGCCCGTCATCAACGAAAACGGCGAACCCGCACTTGGCGGAGACGGCATCAACGACATGAAGTATGTTGGAGACATGACGCCCAGAACAACCATGGGATGGTCGAACACTTTCAACTACAAAGACTTCACATTCTCTTTCCTCATCGATGGCAAATTTGGTGGAAAGGTTCTCTCCATGACCGAGGCTACCTTGGACGGATGGGGTGTATCAGAACGCTCTGGAGCAGCACGCGATGCAGGAAAAGTGGTGGTAGACGGCGTATCTTTCGACGCACAAAAGTTCTATCGTAAGACGGGTGCTACCAACTTCAACTCCTCATACGCCAACGAACTCTATTTGTACGATGCTACAAACGTTCGCATGCGTGAGATGTCTCTGGGCTATACCTTCCGCAACCTGTTGGGGTATGGGAAGAACCTGACCGCATCGCTCATTGGACGCAACCTGTTCTTCTTCTACAAAGATGCCCCCATGGATCCTGACGTATCTCTGGGTACAGGAAACGGATGGCAAGGAGTTGACATGTTCGCACTCCCATCGTCTCGCAGTATTGGATTGAATCTCAAACTTAACTTCTAAAACATTTCGACGATATGAAATTATCTAATATATTCACCACAGCATCAGCCGCAGCATTGCTCCTTTCAGGAAGCAGCATGTTAAGCGGTTGTACGGACAACTTCGGAACCCTGAATACCAATCAGTACGAAGTGAATCCAGACAACATGCCTTTTGCGGCTCAGTTCATCGAACCGATGACTTATGTCTATGCGCCTCATCAGAACATGTTCCAGTTTTGGACCAACTTAAGCATTGACCTCTTCGGCGGCTATTTTATGACACCACACAACTTTGGTGGCAACGGAAACGTAGACTACAAACTGAACCGCGGATTCTGCGGTGGCATGTACGAGAACTACTACCTCCACATCTTCAACAATACGAGCCGCCTCATCAAGGCTTGTGACGCGAAGGGTGTCACAGACTTCGCGGCTGTGATGCGCGTTGTTCAGGCCTACGCCACTGCATGTGCTACAGACGCCTACGGACCAATCGCCTACAAGTCGGTAATTGAAAGCAACGGCGTTACCTACGCATACGATTCGCAGGAAGAAATCTACAACGAGATTTTCAAGCTACTTGACGAGGCCATCGCTGGCTTCAAGAATGGGAAATCCACTCCCGAGCAAATGCAAGGGTTCGACTACTGGTGCAACGGCGACAAGGCTTTGTGGATTAAAGTGGCCAACCAATTTAAGTTGCGTTATGCCATGAGAATCGTCAAAGCCAACCCAACGCTGGCAAAGCAGAAGGCTGAAGAGGCGGTCAGAGGAGGTGTCTTGACCTCTACCGACCGTGACATCCTCATCGACCACGGCATCTCAAACGAGCTCACACGCATGTTCGAATGGGGCGACTGCGGTATCAACGCAAACCTCACCACCATCATGGCTGGCTTCAAAGACCCGCGTATCGACCTGTATATAACCAAGAACAAAGATGACGTGAAGGTTAAGGATGCGACAGTTGTGGCAAAAGGCACACAATATCTCGGCATTCGCGGAGGCTGTAGCTTGCCCAACAAGCCAAACGCATGGACCAACTACTCGCAGGCCATCTGCTCTTACGCCACACCACTTCCTGTCATGAAGGTGGCAGAAGCCTACTTCTTGAGAGCCGAAGGTGCTCTAAGAGGATGGGCTATGGGTGCTGACGCTCAACAACTTTATGAAGAAGGCATCCGGGTTTCTATCCAGAACGAGCTGAAATACAAAAAGGCGTATGCGAACATCGAAAGCATTTCTGAAGAAGAAATCAACAAATACATCAACGGAACCTCTAAACAGCTCGACTATGTAGACCCGGCAGACAGCAAGAACAACATCAAGGCGATGAATGACGTGTCTGTAAAATGGGATGCCAATGCCAGCAAGGAGGAGAAGCTGCAGCGTATTATCATCCAAAAATGGATTGCCAACTTCCCTTTGTCAACAGAAGCATGGGCTGACTATCGCCGCACTGGCTACCCAAAACTCTTCCCGAACCGCGTCAACAGCAGCGACGGAACAATTGACACAGACGAACAAATCAGACGTTTGATTTATAACAATGTAGAAATCAACACCAACAATGCCGAACTGCAAAAAGGCATCGAATTACTCAACAAAGAGAATTCAAGCTCCAAGTTCAAGGGTGACATTGGCGGAACTCGCGTTTGGTGGGACAAGCAAGGGGCTGCCAACTTCTAAGCCTTACGCTTGACATCATAACCTACAAGGGGTATTCACTGGTCTGACAGACAGCGAATACCCCTTGCCGGTTCTTGGGAGGAACACTATCTCACCAACATACTTTTCAGGGAGAAAAAGCTCCTTAACGTTCATCGATTTTCATCTAGACTAGCTTCACTATGGGCGGATACGGACAGACAATCTTTGCAAATTAAACGTTAAAAAAAAGGCATTTCATCAAGTAATTACGTAAATTTGCACAAATTGATTTATATGAACAAATACAAAAATAAAAGCTGAAAACCGATGATTTATGCGACACGACAAAACAGCAACACTCCTATATGACGAAAAAGACATCTCTTCCATATTCAATTATAGCAAGAAATTAGTGAATAAATGTTTGAGAGATTTTGCTCCGAATGCCAAAGAATATAAAGGAAAAGGAAGCTTGGGGCAATTGGTTGAAGCACTGTTCTTCAAATACAACCTAAACTCTCGCCAGGAGGCAGACTTTTCTTTCGTACATGTTGAATTGAAATGTTCCCCTTTAAAGAAATCTGTTAAAGAAGAATTGTTAATCAAAGAGAGACTTGTATGCAGCATGATTAACTATACGACAGATTGGAACAAATCTTTTGAGGAGTCGCATTTTTATCAAAAAAGCCTCATCATGCTCATCATGTTTTATCTGCATGATTCTTCGGTTTCCAAACTCGACTTGCAATTCCTTTTTGCAGTGCTATGGAAGATTCCAGAGAAGGATTTATTAATCATTCGCAAGGATTACGAAACGATTACCACAAAGATAAGGAACGGGCTAGCACACACCCTGTCTGAAGGTGACACGATGTATCTTGGTGCATGCAGAAAGGGGCAAAAGAGTGACTCTCTCATGCCCCAGCATAATAATAGTATTGGCGCACCTCGACGTGCTTGGAGTTTGAAGACTGCATACATGCGTATTTTACTCGAAGAGGTAAAGAAATATAATAAACATGGTGCCTATTGCAATTATACGCTTCATAACTCTACAAAGGAAGCCTTGTTCTCAGAGGAAGAACTAAGAGAAAATTCCGTTGATGAGATTTTGTTGGGTAGATTTAAAAAATATTTTGGCAAGACATATCGGCAAATATGTAACATGCTAAATATCGAGCCGTCGATTTCTAAGTCAAAATACTTTATCATATCCAACTTGATTGCAGGACGAGGGAAAGTGAGCAATGTTAACAGGACAGAAGAGTTTGAGAAGTCAGGTCTTACAATGAAGACCATCCGAATAAAGAAAAGTGGAACAATTAAGGAAGCTATGTCTTTTGAGAACATAGATTACCAAGAAATTTTTGATTGTGTAGAATGGACCGATTCAAGGTTATACGAACTTTTTACAAGTCGATTTCTATTCGTCATCTTCCGTGAGACAGACAACATGCTGCAATTGCCAAATGGGATGATTGAACCAGAGAACAAATTAGAAAAGGCCGCATTTTGGACAATGCCACAAGAGGATCTCATAGTGGCTCAAGAATATTGGAACAACATACGACAAAATGTATTGTGCGACAGAATTGCTCCACAGTATTTTTGGAGTGCAAAAGACGACCAGCTTTTCCACGTTCGTCCCAAGGCAAGAGTTGCTGAAAACATGACGAAAAATCCAAATGGAGGAATGGCCAAGAAATATTGTTATTGGTTTAATCAGAAATATGTTAAGAACATCATAGAAAATGAATTATAAGATAGAAAACCCAGAAGACAAATGGGTGTTATGTGATTCCATTGCAAGATACTCCAGCACGACGCATAAAAGAATAAAAGAACGTCAATTATTTGATAACATCCGTACCGATATTGGAAAAAAGGATATAAAAGTCGTAGAGTTATTTGCTGGCGTTGGTGGCTTTAGGATAGGTTTAGAACGTGCTTCTAAACATTTTAAGACGATTTGGAGTAACCAATGGGAGCCATCTACCAAACGGCAAGATGCTAGCATTATTTATTGCAGACATTTTGGCGCAGACGGACACTCTAACGAAGACATTGCAACTGTACCGACCTCAGAAATACCAGACAGCGACTTACTTTGCGGTGGTTTCCCTTGCCAGGATTATTCAGTAGCTACCACTTTGCAACGTTCCGGGGGCATTGAGGGTAAAAAAGGGGTGCTTTGGTGGCAAATTTATCGCATACTAAAAGAGAAAGATGACAAGCGTCCAAAATATTTGATGTTGGAGAACGTTGACCGTCTTCTCAATTCACCAGCCAAGCAACGCGGACGTGACTTTGCTATCATCCTGTCGTCTTTGTCAAGCCTCGGATACGTCGTGGAATGGCGCGTTATCAATGCTGCTGACTACGGTATGCCACAACGTCGTCGTCGAACCTATATGGTTGCTTATCATAAAGACACACGACTTGCCTTACAATTTGAGAAAATAACAGACAAGTTTGAGTGGATTCTCAAAGACGGAATCATGCCACAAGCTTTCAATTGCCTAAAGAAAGGGGGAAAGGTAAACACCTTTAACCTTAGCGATGACATTTCAGAGGTTTCTGACAATTTCAACAAAGGAAGAAGAGAAAGTCCATTCAAAAACTCCGGTGTCATGGCCAATGGTAAAGTTTATTCCCTCGATACACTCCCAACATATGACAGTCCTTACCTCACTCTTGGTGATGTTGTTATAGATGAGACGGATGTGCCAGAAGAATTTTTCATATCTCGGGAAGATTTACCTAAATGGGAATACCAAAAAGGATCGAAATCATTAAAGCGCATTAACAAATCCACTGGTTATGAGTATAACTACAGTGAAGGAGCAATGGCTTTCCCGGATTATCTTGATCGCCCTTCAAGAACCATCATTACAGGGGAAGGGGGTGCTGGCCCATCACGATTCAAACATGTCATCAAGACAGAAAGTGGTCGTTACCGCCGACTTGTACCCATCGAGTTAGAGCGCCTGAACATGTTTCCTGATAACCACACCTTTGGTTCATCTAACTTGCGCCGCGCTTTTCTGATGGGCAATGCGCTCGTTACTGGCATCGTTGAGAATATCGCTTTAATATTGAAAGATAGGATATAATGAAATTGAGATATCGGTAATTTTTCATATCTTTGCAAAAGATAGGCTGCGCCTTAACAAAGTGAGTAAAAATCAAGATACAGCATTCATGAACGAGCAAAGAGAAACGGAAGTACCACAACAGGAAAGCGAAAGCTTGGTGCTGCGTACCGAAGGACTGGTAAAACGATATGGCAAGCGTACGGTTGCCAACAAGGTGAGCTACAATGTGCGACAAGGAGAAATTGTTGGTCTGCTGGGACCCAATGGTGCGGGAAAGACCACTTCGTTTTACATGACGACGGGCTTGGTGATTCCCAACGAGGGACATGTGTACCTCAACGAGGAGGAGATCACCGAATATCCCGTCTACAAGCGCGCACAGGCTGGCATCGGGTACCTACCCCAGGAGGCCAGCGTGTTCAGGAAGATGAGCGTAGAGGACAATATTCTGTCGGTTCTGGAGATGACCAAACTGTCCCGACAGGAACAGTTGGACAAGTTGGAGAGCCTAATTAACGAGTTCAGACTGAACAAAGTACGCAAGAACAAAGGCGACCAACTATCTGGAGGTGAGCGTCGACGCACGGAGATTGCTCGCTGCCTGGCCATAGACCCGAAGTTCATCATGCTCGATGAACCGTTTGCCGGCGTCGACCCCATTGCCGTGGAGGACATTCAGCACATTGTATGGCGACTGAAATACCGCAATATCGGCATCCTCATTACCGATCACAATGTTCAGGAGACGCTGACCATCACCGACCGCGCCTATCTATTGTTCGAGGGAAAAATCCTGTTCCACGGCACACCAGAAGAGTTGGCTAACAACAAAATCGTTCGAGAAAAATACTTAGGTAGCAACTTCATCCTTCGCAAAAAAGACTTCCAGCTCATTGACGAAGAACGAAGGGCAAGAGAAGAGTGAGGCTATTGTTTATCTAAGGTACCACACGCCATCGCTTTCCACCATCGGAACCACAATTTCTTCACTCGTGCTGTCACCATAGCTAAGCACCAGGAAAACGTTGGCAGCATGTTTCTGCATGTCGGTTTTGGCATCTACGATACGAATGTCCTTGATGCCACGATGCTCTTCGTTCTGCTGGTTCACATACATCTTGGTATTGGTGATGAGCTGTTCCCGATAGGTGTCTGGAATGCTGTCGGGACGGTAGTGCCCATCCACGAACGAGACAATGTTGCCTTGAAGCAAATATCCATAGTATTCCCTGGCTGCACGTGCGGCCACCTCGCCTTGGTCTACGCCTTTGGAAGTGCAGGCAGCGACAGCCATGAGTAAGGCTATGTAGAGTAGTTTACGCATCATCATAGGGTTTCGTTCTCTGTTCTTTTGATATCGACAAAAGTACTAAAATTATTTGAAAGCACAGAAAAAGGCAAAAGATGCACCGAAAAATTTATCTACGCCGTTTCCTCTTAAATGGAGCGAAGTATGATTTATATGCTTCAGCGATATCCACAGAACTGACCACTTGAGGATTCTTGCCCGGCTTATAAAGAATCATGCTACCAAACGCTATCGTATCAGCTTGGATTATCTCACCATTAGGAAACAGGATGTCAGTATAGGTGGCTGGTACGAGAATGGCTTTTTGTCCGTGTCTTTTCATAAACTCCCCAGCCTGGTAAAGATAATAGTTCACATCATCGGCCACAACATAAAAATCATCTTCATTCCTTGCCTCTTTCTTCATCTTTTCAATGCGTGCATCTGAAATAACAGGTTCTAACACACACGCTCGTTGAGGCACCTTAAAAACTTTCTTCACTATAGCCTTATGCTGCGCAAAGGCCGCTGAGGTTCCTAACAAGATCATCACCTGTACACATAGGATGATTATTTCCTGACACCAATAGAAGGAGCATGTTTTCACTTTCTTCATCTATTTTTCTATTTCTACCTAAATATTGAGATATTGTATTTTTAACAGGGAGTTAACAGGAGGTAACTGGAGTTATGGGGGAGTTAGCAGACATTAGTCCATTAACTCCAGTTTACTCCTTATTTACTCCCAATAACTCCCACTAAAAAACATTTGTCCATTAACTCCTGCTAACTCCTTATTTACTCCCAATTACTCCCGACCAAAATTACTTCTGTCGAATAAACACATGGATGGGACAGCCCGTCAACGTCCAGTTCTCGCGAATCTTGTTCTCCAGGAACCGACGATAGTTCTCCTTCACATACTGAGGCAGATTGGCATAAAACACAAACGAAGGAATCTGCGTGTTGGGCAACTGCGTGCAATATTTTATCTTGATGTACTTTCCCTTGATGGATGGCGGCGGCGTTTCCTCAATGATGGGCAGCATCACCTCGTTGAGCTTGGAGGTTCCGATGCGCAACTTACGGTTGAGGTACACCTGCTTAGCCGTTTCCAGCACCTTGAAGATGCGCTGCTTGGTGAGGGCAGAAGCGAAGATGATGGGGAAGTCTGCGAAGGGGGCCATGCGCTCACGGATGGCGTTCTCGAAGGTCTTGATGACCTTGTGATCTTTATCCTCCACCAAGTCCCATTTGTTAACCACCACTACCAACGACTTATGGTTCTTCTGAATGAGCTGGAAGATGTTCATGTCCTGCGACTCGATGCCTCGTGTGGCATCAATCATGAGGATGCACACATCACTGTTCTCAATGCTGCGGATGCTGCGCATCACCGAATAAAACTCAAGATCTTCAGAAACTTTATTCTTTCTACGGATGCCGGCTGTATCGACCAGGTAGAAGTCAAATCCAAACTTATCAAACCGCGTGTAGATGCTGTCACGCGTGGTGCCGGCTATTTCGGTCACGATGTGACGATCCTCACCGATGAAGGCATTGATAAGACTGCTCTTGCCAGCATTGGGTCGGCCCACGACGGCAAAACGGGGGATGTCTTCTTCCAGCACTTCCTTCTCATCAGCCGGGAGCTTTTCCAGCACCAAATCCAGCAAATCGCCCGTACCGCCACCAGTGGCTGCACTGATGCACTGTGGCTCGCCCAGGCCCAACCGATAAAACTCGGCTGCCGTATAATACTCGGCACTGTTGTCTACCTTGTTGCCAACCAGAATGACTGGCAACTGGGTTCGACGTAAAATCTGCGCCACATCGGCATCCCAGTCGGTCAATCCGTTTTTCACATCCACCATGAAGAGCACCAGGTCGGCCTCTTCGGTAGCCACGATAACCTGCCTGCGGATGGCGTCTTCAAAGACATCATCCGAGTTGACCACCCAGCCTCCGGTATCCACCACGGAGAATTCACGTCCGTTCCAACTACATTTTCCATACTGACGGTCGCGGGTGGTGCCGGCAGTATCACTTACAATCGCCTTGCGCGACTGTGTTAAACGGTTAAATAATGTGGACTTACCTACATTGGGACGTCCAACGATTGCTACTAATTTTGCCATATTGAAAAAAAAAGCCTCCCCCAACCTTTTTAGATATACTTATTCGTTCTTATTCATCACAGCTCCTTCATATAAAAAAGTTCGCTTGTTGTCAAAAACAATCATGTTCTTCTGTTTCAACAACATTTCCCTTGAAGGAAAGAGCCTTTTTATCCATACTTCTATCAAACCACCCCCATCCAGCCTTTCACCTCGATAGTATGCTCCCCTCCTTCGGAGGGGCTGGGGGAGGCTTCCCCTCCTCCTCACTCCGGATTATACCCGAAACTACTAAGTTCTTTCTGCGAGCTGCGCCAGTCTTTATCCACCTTGACAAAGGTTTCGAGGTACACCTTCTTGTCAAAAAACTTCTCCAGGGTCTTGCGCGCCTCGGTGCTAACCTTCTTCAGCGCCACACCCTGATGCCCGATGATGATGCCTTTCTGCGATTCGCGCTCCACATAAATCACCGCGTTGATGTGAATTTGCTTGGCCGACTCCTTGAATTGCTCTACCCTCACCTCCACCGAATAAGGTATCTCCTTGTCGTAATACAGCAAAATCTTCTCGCGGATGATCTCACTGACAAAGAATTTGGCGGGCTTATCCGTCAGTTGGTCCTTGTCAAAATAAGGAGGACTGTCGGGAATGAGTTCCTGAATGCGTTTGAGCAGCATGTCCACGCCAAACTTATTGGCAGCCGAAATGGGAAGAATCTCGGCATTGGGCAGTAGCGAATGCCACTTCTCCACCAGCTGGCCAACTGTCTTTTGGTTGCTCGCATCAATCTTGTTGATGACCAAGATAACCGGAATGGTCATCGTCCTCACCTTCTCTAGAAAGTCGGCATTCTTCTCCGGGTCTTCTACCACATCAGTTACATACAACAGGATGTCAGCGTCGGCCAGGGCCGATTCAGAGAAAGCCAGCATGTACTCCTGCATCTTGTAATTGGGTTTCAACACGCCTGGGGTGTCTGAGAACACAATCTGCATGTCGTCGGTGTTCACGATTCCCATGATTCGATGCCGGGTGGTTTGGGCCTTGAACGTCGCAATGGAGATGCGCTCGCCCACCAACTGGTTCATCAGCGTCGACTTGCCCACGTTTGGGTTGCCCACAATGTTTACAAAACCTGCCTTGTGCATAAGCTGCTACTTGTTTGAGAAGAAAAAAGCGCATTCTTTACGTTGAAAGGATGCGCTTTCTTATTCTGGAATTTCACAATTCGTTATTTCCTCGTCACGGCGTCAGCGCCATCGTAAGCCCACTTGAAGAATGAAGCTCCGTGTACGAATCCGGCTCCGAAAGCGGTGAAGATGACGTTGTCACCCTTCTTCAGTTTTCTTTCATAGTCCCAAAGAGCCAACGGAATGGTTGCGGCACTGGTATTGCCATAGTGCTGAATGTTGATTGCCACCTTGTCCATCGGGAGCTCAGCGCGTTTGGCCACGGCCTCAATGATGCGCAAGTTGGCCTCATGAGGTACCACCCAATCCACATCACCTGCCGAAAGGTCATTACGCTTCATGATCTCCAACACGTCGTTACTCATGTCGGTCACCGCATAGCGGAACACCGACCGTCCCTCTTGATAGAGGTAGTGCAGATGATGGTCCACCGTGAAGTGTGAGGCAGGACAAACGCTGCCACCGGCCTTCATGTGCAAGAACGGAAGTCCTTTACCATCGGTGCGGAAGAACATGTCCTGCATGCCCAGCTCTCCGTCCTCAGACGCTTCCACTAAAACGGCGGCTGCTCCGTCGCCGAAGAGCACACATGTCTGGCGGTCTTGGTAATCAACAACCGACGACATCTTGTCTGCTCCGATGACAATCACCTTCTTGCAACGCCCACTCTCCACGAAGCTACAGGCCGTGCTCAGCGCATACATGAAACCGCAACAAGCTGCTTCCAAATCATAGGCGAAAGCGTTTTTCAACCCCAACTTACCCAACACGATGGATGCCGTAGAGGGGAATTTGTAGTCAGGCGTTGTCGTTGCAACGATGAGCGCGTCGATGGTGTCGGGATCTACCCCGGTTTTCTGAATCAACTGCTTGGCAGCCTTACGCGCCAAGTAACTGGTTCCGAGGCCTTCCTCCTTCAGGATGCGGCGTTCTTTGATACCAACACGAGTAGTAATCCATTCGTCGCTGGTGTCAACCATTCGTGAGAGTTCCTCATTGTCGAGAACATAGTCAGGAACGTATCCCCCAACGCCGGTAATAATCGCGTTGATTTTTCCCATTATTCAGCTACTTCCTTTTCAATCGCAACTTTACCTCTGTAATATCCACAAGTAGGACAAACAGTGTGGTAAACATAGTATGCACCACAGTTAGGGCAAACTGCCAATGTAGGAGCTACAGCCTTATCATGAGTTCTTCTTTTCAGTGTACGAGTCTTCGACTGTCTTCTTTTAGGATGTGCCATTTTCTTTTAATCTTTAATTATTGTTTTTAATTTTTCTAATCCAGCCCAGCGCGGATTCACAGGCTCTTCACCGTCCTCCAAACTACTTCGGGTAGCCGAAAGCTCTTGCAGCTTTTTCGTCATCACAGCATTGCATTTTCCAGGTGCATGCACATGCTTGATGGGGACGCTGAGATCTATAAATTCATAGATGAACCACGAGATGTCGAGCACGCCTTCGCGCTCAGGCACTACGATTAGGTCATCATCATCTGAGTATTCTTCGCCAAATTTCGCCATGAGCTTATTTTCCGTATCAATGGGTTGTTGCATTTCATCAAGACACAAGTCACAGGTCACGATGACGAACCCCTGGATATGGAACGTGAACTCAAAACTGCCGGCCATCCTGCGTATGGACAGTGCGACAGAAAGATTGCCTTTTTGGATGTCAGGAGCCTCGATGGCTTCAAAATACGCATCGTCAAGCTTGAACTCATAGGTCGCAACCTGATCGGTCAAAGCTTTCAAGTCAATCTTAAACGGCTTTAAATCGCGCATAATTATACTTTGGAGTGCAAAGTTACAAATATTTTCCGAGATGTGGACAAGTTACACATAAAAAAATCATTTCTTCAGCTCAATCCTGAAAGTTGTCCCCTTGTTCACTTCCGAGTTGCTGACCCATATTTTACCCCGATGGTACTCTTCTATGATGCGTTTGGCCAGCGAAAGTCCCAGTCCCCAACCACGTTTCTTAGTGGTAAAGCCGGGACGAAAAACATTTCTAATATCTTTTTTCCTGATGCCTTTCCCTGTATCAGACACCTCTACAACGATCTTCCCAACGGCGTCTTGCACACGGATGGTGATTCGTCCGCGCTCTCCCCCCATGGCATCCACAGCATTTTTACACAAATTCTCGATAACCCATTCAAATAGCGAGGGATTCATGCGCACCATGAGTTCGTCTGCGTTTTCGGGCAACTGGGTTACGATTTGGATGCCCTGCGATGTGCGACGATTCATGTAGGATGTCACATGCCGCACCACCTCACGCAGGCTGTACGGCTCCAATTCGGGCATAGAACCGATTTTCGAGAACCGGTCGGCAATTAATTGCAGCCGCTTCACGTCCTGATTCATCTCGGGAATCAAGTCATCGTCAGGATAATTCTCCTTCAAAATTTCCGTCCAAGCCATCAGACTGGAGATGGGGGTGCCCAACTGGTGAGCGGTTTCTTTCGACAGTCCCACCCAAACCTTGTTTTGCTCGGCTCGTTTGGAGGTGAGCAACGCAAAAATCACCACCACGGCGAAGATGAGTACCACCCCCAACTGGACGTATGGATAAGAGGCCAATCTTTTGAGCATCAGCGAGTCGTCGTAGCAAACGTCAATATAGTCGTCTTTCACACGGTCATTTAAAGAAATACGAATAAAGTGGTTGGCCGCCTTTTGACGATTGCCCAGGGTCTTGAGGTAAGCCGTGCTGTCAGCACCCGAACGGTTGTCAAGGCTGATGTTGCGATAGGTCTGCACTTCACCCATCGGATCCATGACGATGACCGGAATGGTATGGTTCTCGTTGAGCACCTTCAACACCAGGTTCAGATCTGTGTTCTCATCCGCCTGATTGAGTGTGCGCATAGCTTCAGCCCATACTTCCATCTTGTTTCGCTCTTCGTTCTCGAGGTCTCTGATGAGGTAATGAGAAACCACGAGCGACACCACCGCTATAAGTATAGCGGCCACAACGAGGATGAGTTTTACCTGCCTAATTCGATCTGTCCATTGCATAGTGTTACAACGGATGAACCAAGTAAATATTGTATGGTATCATTAGGCCAATTAGTCCAATAAGCCCAATAAGCCTAATTAGCCTAATTAGCCCAATTAGCCTAATTGGCCTAATATCAAAAAAGCCTCCAGGCTTTTCAGTCCTGAAGGCTTCTATTTGAAAAAAGGCGGCTACCTACTCTCCCGCATTGCAT
>OBRT01000029.1_pt1 | contig 70382 bp, 69 predicted proteins | sample 1494891 | NCBI WGS metagenome assembly OBRT01 (sample SAMEA3360688, study PRJEB22359) | human gut metagenome | biome: ENVO:urban biome; feature: ENVO:human-associated habitat; material: ENVO:feces | place: Bangladesh | collected 2011 | reverse complement strand
TATTGACAAGTAATATAGAATAAACAACTAAAAACTGTCAAGCGATTTTAGGAAATGACAAAGGAAGTTGTCCACGTCTTTCAATCTCATTGACTTTGGCATGCAAAAGCATTGACTTTGACCTCCAATCTCTATGCTATTGATGGCCAAAGTCATGGAGATTGCAACCCGTTGGTCATCAAGTTTTTGTGGAGATGATTTGGGGAAGCAAAATAAGCTTATAAATTCGGATTACGCTTCACCATGAAATGGCCGAGGCGGTGCCGATAGCCTTTCCTGTTGAGAGAGTGCAGCACATACATCCCCTCGGGCAGATTTGACACGTCGGCATACTTTCCTTGGTATACACGGGTGGTGACCATGGTGCCTTGCAGCGATTCGATAAGCACGAACAGGGCATCCAGCGTTTGTCCTTTGTCGGGCAGTTGCAAGCGCTGTCCGTCACAGGGCAACAGCGTTGCCGGTGGAAAGTGGGTGGTTTTGATGGGCTTTTGATGCGTTTGTAGCGGTTCGCTCTCGTTGCCATAGCGATCCATGGCCGTCACGGCGTACGCCATACCTTGCGTGGTAGGCACGCGAGTGGAGTTTGAGGGGATGCGCGCGGCCACGATGTTGCGTGCGTCATGAATGTCAACGGGCGCCTGCCGACTGGCATAAACGTTGTACACCAGGTAGGGAGCGTCACTGCGATCTTTCGCTCCCGTCCAGCTCAACGTGGCTCTGGTGCTGTCCAACCGGAGGCGGGTTGGCGGCATTGGCGGCGTATTGTGTTGCCAGGTCATGGCTGGCACGAGTGCCGGATAGCGGGTAAAATCATTCTCTGCGAAGTCGTAGATGCCCTTGGTGTTGTCTGTCAGGAACTTTCCTCTGAAGTATGCGTGCCCCATACCGTATTGTCTGACAACGTTCAGCTCTTGTTTGATGACGTCGATGGGCCAGTTACGCTCACTGGGCGACATGAAATAGATGCCCAGTCCGGGAACAATCATCCTGCCGTAGCTCTCTTCTTTCCAGTTGATGGCGAAGGGAAAGAAGTTGTTGTCTTTGAAATACAGCATGGGGTAGAGTTGATCCATCAGGCCTGTTTTGAGCCATCCTTGGGCGTCTTGGCACACCTTGGTGTAGGCGTTCCATCCCCGACTGGTATATCTGGGCAGGTCATCATACTTGCCAATAGGCGAACAACTCATCTTTACCCAGGGCTTGAGCCGCTTCACTTTGGCGTGAATGGCTTCCACAATGCGGGTGATGTTGCGGCGGCCTTCCGTTCTGTTGATGCGAAGGAGCCAGTTTTCGGGATAGCGAATGTAGTCGAGATGAATGCCGTCGATGTCGTAGTTGCGGGTTATTTCTTCGCAGATGGTGGCCAGATAATCAGCAGTTTGAGGCTTTTCGGGGTTCATATAGCCATCTGCGCCAATCCTTCTGACCAGTGCCGGCAGCCTTCTCCTCATGGTTTTGCAGCCCAACCCGTTCCATTTTCCCAGCGGCATGGTTACTACCCAGGCGTGCAACTCCATGCCGCGGCGGTGGCATTCGTCAATGGCAAATGCCAAAGCGTCGTACCCCGGACTTCTTCCCGGCACGCCCGACAGGCAGCCGTCCCATGGTTCGTGGGCGGATGGGTAAATCATCGTCCCCCTGACGCGGGTTTGCAGCAAGATGGTGTTGATGCCGGCACGCTGGTATTGATCGAGCAGTTTTCGCAATTCTTCCTGCTGTTTTTCCTTTGTGTACGCAGTGTGGGCGTAGGTTTTAGGCCAATCCAGTCCGCCGATGGTGGTCAGCCACACGGCTCTCACTTCGCGTTTGGGCGAGGAGCATAAGGCGTTTTGCAGCAAAGGGGTGGTAGATTGGGCGGATACGAGAAGAGAGAGCGTTGCCCATATAATGGATAATGAGAATCGTTTCATCCTATCAGTTCGTTCAAAAGAATTATGCTGACAAAGATACGGATATTTTTTCGGTTCTCAAATATATTATGTACTTTTGCAAAATACATCACTGCTTCAGCCGTAGCGTACAATTTAGGCTGCAAACAAGCATCAGTCTTGGTTCAGAAAGGCTTGTGTGTGCGGAGAAAAACGGTGAGAGTGAAGCCTGTTGAGGAGATGGAAAATATACTTACATAAAAGACTTTGATGAAAATGAAGAAGCTATTGACAATGATTGCGACGTTGCTGATGACTCTCACGGCCAGCGCACAGTTTGAACAAGACAAGACGTATATCGGCGGCTCGTTGACCGGATTGAATCTGAGTTACAGCGGTTTGGACAAGCTCAACCTGGGCATTCAGGCGCAAGCTGGCTATCTCTTTGAGGACAACTTGATGGTTTTGGGCAATCTAAGCTATCAGCACAGCGGATATGAGTCGGTTCCCGATTATATTTCTTTGGGTGTTGGTGGACGTTACTACATTGTTCAAAATGGCATCTACCTGGGCGTTAACTGCAAGTTGATTCATGCCAACCACAATTACAACGATGTGATGCCTGGTGTAGAGGTAGGTTATGCTTACTTTTTAAGTCGTACGGTGACCGTTGAACCCGCTGTGTACTATGACCAGTCGTTCAAGAAGCACAGTGACTTTTCAACCATCGGCTTCAGAATTGGCATTGGCGTGTACCTGTAAATGGAGCAACAATATCCGTCTGTTCTTCTTGAAAAAGCCGTCAACGAGTTCTCCAAACTCCCCGGAATAGGGCGAAAGACGGCCTTGAGACTGGTTCTGCACCTGTTGCGACAAAGCAATAGTGACGTTGAACAGTTTGCCTCGGCCATCGCTAAAGTGAAACAGGAGGTGAAATACTGTCGGGTGTGTCACAACATCAGTGATGAAGATGTGTGTCCTATTTGTTCGGACCCGCGTAGGGATATGTCGCTGATTTGTGTGGTGGAGAACATACAAGACGTGATGGCGGTGGAGAACACGCAGCAGTTTCGCGGACTTTATCATGTGCTGGGGGGCATCATCTCACCTATGGATGGCATCGGTCCCGACCAGTTGGAAATACAGTCGTTGGTGCAACGGGTTGAGCAAGGTGGCGTTTCGGAGGTGATTTTGGCCTTGAGTTCAACGATGGAAGGCGACACAACCAATTTTTACATCTCGCGAAAATTGGCTCCTTTAGATGTGAAACTCTCCGTGATAGCGCGCGGAATCTCCGTTGGTGATGAGTTGGAGTACACGGACGAGGTGACTTTGGGACGCTCGATTGTGAATAGAACACCGTTTGAACGATAAGAAAAAAACACATCTGACCAAGCTCGGAGGAGATGGGTTGGGTGTTACATTGATATACATTGAATTCCATGAACCAGATAAGAAGCGTGCAACGCCTGTTGATGATTCAGTTTTTTTTGCCCATCATCCTGTCTTTGTTGATGGTGGTGCTGTTTGAAACGGGTGCCTTGGCATCAGGGAATTGGGCCGGTTCGGACCAGAAGGAGTTTGTTTGTTTGGTGGTCATGGAACTACTCACCATCTGTTGCATCCCGCTTTCGTTACGCTTGTTTAAGTATAAAAAGGTGGCAGAGGCGCTGAAAAGCGATGACGCACAGGCGTTACGTGCGCTCCAAAGGTGGGGCAGTGTGCGCTTGGACGTGTTGGGCGTGCTGCTGGTGGTCAACGTCTTGTTTTATTATCTCTTCGTCCATGCAGCGTTTTGCTACATGGCAGTTATTGTTTTTCTAAGTTTGTTTTTCATCTATCCCTCCTTGGATCGTTGCGTAACGGAGACAAAAGGTGACGTGAAGGTTTAACCGTGAATAATCATGCAAGGAGTGAAGCTGTCTGTCATCATCGTCAACTACAATGTAAAGTATTATCTTGAGCAGTGTTTGTTTTCATTAACACGGTCGCTCAAGGATGTAGATGCCGAGATTTTTGTGGTAGACAATGCCTCCGTAGACGGGTCGGTAGACTATCTTTCAGTTAGGTTCCCCACGGTGAATCTCATCAGCAGCAATCATAATTTGGGCTTCGCCAGGGCCAACAACCTCGCCATCAGACAAAGCAAGGGTGAGTATGTCTTATTGCTGAATCCCGATACAATCGTCGGTGAGCATACCATGCGCCAGCTCATTGATTGGATGGATTCGCACGAGGGCGTAGGCGGCGTGGGCGTTCGGATGATGAATCAGCAAGGCTTTGATGCGAAAGAGTCGCGCAGAGGGGTGCCAACACCATGGACAGCCTTTTACAAAATGTGCGGATTGTGTGCGAAATATCCCACGAGTAAACGCTTAGCAAAGTATTACATGGGACACCTGCCCTGGGATGAACCAGCCGAGATAGAAATTGTCAGCGGTGCGTTTTTCGCCGTTCCGCGTAAGGCACTCGAGGATGTGGGCTTGCTCGACGAAGATTTCTTCATGTATGGAGAGGACATAGACCTGTCTTACCGCTTGCTTCAGAAGGGTTATCACAACTGGTATTTGCCATTGAGAATACTGCATTATAAAGGAGAAAGCACCCAAAAATCGTCCTATCGTTATGTGCATGTGTTCTATCAAGCCATGCTGATATTCTTCAAAAAGCATTATGGCGGCATGAGTATCCTGCTGGGGTTGCCCATTAAGATGGCCATCTACGCGAAGGCATTCATGGCTTTGGTGAGCATGCAGGTGGTGAAGGCCAAACAGGGAGTGGGACTTTTACGGACAAAGAAACATGAAACAGTGCGGTATGTCTTCATCGGAAGTAGCCAAGCCATGCAGGAGTGTAAGGAGATTGCGCGGCGAAAAGGACTTAGCGCGCAGTTTGTCACATCCACTTATCCTGATCATCCCAAGGGTCATCTGACTTTGAAGTTGCTACAAGCCGACAAGGTGTATGTGGTTTACGACACCCAAGCATACAATTTTGATGAGGTATTGAATATATTTGCCTCACAACCAAGCGAGAAAGTGTGCCTCGGAACGTATCTGCCAGAAACGAAAATGGTGATTACCGAATCGGAAATATTCTCATAAAACATAGCCAAAATCATGATACATGCGCAGCTTAGGGCCATGGAGCCCGAAGATCTTGACTTGTTGTATAAGATAGAAAACGATGTGAAGTTGTGGAATGTCAGTGCGACCAATGTTCCTTATTCAAGGTATGTGCTGCACGACTACATCGCACATTCCTCTGGAGACATCTATACCGACAAGCAAGTAAGACTGATAATAGAAAACGAATGCGGCAAGACGATTGGCATGGTTGATATCGTTAACTTCGCTCCGCAACACCAAAGAGCCGAGCTGGGCATCGTGATTCAAGAGCAGTTTCGTGGCAAAGGCTATGGCAAGGCGGTGGTACAGGAAGTGTTGAAATATGCCAAACGCGTGCTGCACCTGCATCAAATCTATGTCGTGGTAGCCGTTGACAAGGGCAATATCTTGGCTTTGTTTGCACAATTGGGCTTCACCGAGGGGTGTAGGTTGACCGATTGGCTTTACGATGGAACGGCCTATCGTGACGCTATCGTGATGCAATATATCTTCAGTGCTGAAGAAGAAAAAGAAAATAAGGGGGATTAAAGATAAAGAAAGAGCGGAATACGGGAATCGAACCCGCCTCTCAGGCTTGGGAAGCCCACGCACTACCGATGTGCTAATTCCGCAAGAGAGCCGATACCCGGACTCGAACCGGGGACCTACTCATTACGAATGAGTTGCTCTACCAACTGAGCCATATCGGCGATTCTCGTTAAAGTGAGTGCAAAGATAGGCATTTTGATTGACAAACAATAACAGAAATGCTTGCAGTTGTTATGCTATTAACGAAAGTTAACATACAATCAGCTGCTGAAGTTGGATTCCTCAAGTTTTTTAGCTGGTTGATTCTTTTCAAGAAGGATTGGAAGATTAGTTCTTATTTTTCTTGCGCTTGTTGAGAAAATGCTTGATAACAAAATAGGCTACCACCAAGCCAAACAGGCTTAAAATCACCACCTTGATATGATCGTTGTACTCTAAAATCTTGTCGTTGAGCTGTTCTTCCGGTACGATGGAGTGCAAATACCAGCCCAAGGCGGCCAACACACAATTCCAAATGCCCGCCCCAATGGTGGTGTAGAGTATGAATTTCCAAAACTTCATTTTGGCTAAGCCGGCGGGAACCGATATCACTTGCCTGATTCCGGGCAACAGTCTGCCGGTCAAGGTGGCTATCACGCCATGATCATTAAAGTATTTCTCACTCTTTTCTATCTTCTCTTGGTTCAGCAAACACAGATGTCCCAGCTTGCTGTTGGCAAACCTATAAACGATGGGTCGGCCCAGATAGTAGGCTGCCACATAGTTGGTTGCCGATCCAAGGACAGCACCCAGGGTGGCAAAGATGATGACGAGCGTGACGTCCAGATGACCTGCTGCGGCATGATAGGCAGCGGGTGAGACAATCAACTCGGAGGGAACGGGGATCACTGTTCCCTCTATATACATTAATAAGAATACTGTCCAATAGTTAAGATTCCCCATCAGGGAAGAAAACCAATTCATTGTTTTGTCTATTTTAGCTGGTTATTGTTGCTTTCTCTCATCCGTATTTGTTGAAAGCAGGTAGGGATAATACTCTTCAGTACTCATTCCTTCGGGAAACAAGTCGGCCAAAACCATTTTCGCTTCCATCGGATTTCTCTCACAAGCCAGCTTCACGGCGTGGGCAAATTCTTTCTTTTTTCCCAGCTCATTGGCACAGCGAGCGAAGTAAGCGTAGCCGTCTTGACAGGTGTCGCCCACGTCTTTGAAGTATGATAAGAATAAGTTGTATGCCAAGTGAACGTATCGACAGTCGTAAACGGATATTGCTATCTGTAAAAAAGTGCTGGGTGAATTGTCAGAAATTCTAATCGCTTCCTGAAAAACCTCTTGTGCCTTCTCCAGATAATCGTTCTCCAGGAGGATGTGTCCTTTGAGCAACAAGGTATCAGTGTGGTTGTCGTTGGGCAGTTTTTCCTTCTTGTCCAAGTAGGCGAGAGCTTCTTCCACGCGTCCCTGCTGTGACAGAGTGAAAGCTATTTCCTGATAGATTTCAGGCAAGTTGGACGCCGAATGTCGCCCCATCTTCTCTGCTTTCTTGAAGTGAGTGAGCGCTTCTTCTGGTTTGTTGAGGTGCAATAGCGTAACGCCTTTTAGCATCACTACCGACAAATCATCAGGAACCAGCTTGCTATATCGGTCGAAATAATTCAGTGCCTCTTCGTAATTGCCCAAACTGAAGAGTCCGTTTGCTTTGGTAAGAATCGCTTCTGCGTCATCGGGGTTGATGGCAATGGAGAACTCGCTGCTGGTGATTGAATCGTTGAAATTACTCTTCAAGAATTGCAGCATCGCCAGATTGTTCCAGTAGCTCGTTGAGTAAGGGTCTTCATCAATCAGTTCTTGGAAGATATTCTCGCAGTCTTCAAGGTTGCCAGTGCCCAATGCAATGCGTCCTTTCAGTTCTTTATAACTGTTGTCTTCATTGGGTTCAAGCCGGTCGAACCACTCTTTGGCGAGGTCAAACTCCTCGTAATCTGCGTATATGGTGGCGACATCTTGCTTGAATTCCTCCCGCTCCTCATCATCTACCCGCTCAAATCGACGGTGCAACAGTTGATCTGCCTGCTTTGCTTTTCCGTCCATGATCATGATTTCGGCCAGCGTATAAGTATATTCCACGTCGTCCTTGTCGTCAACATGACTGATGTATTCGTAAGCACGCTCAACATCACCGCCTTCCAAAAGCGTTATTCTGGCTTTGACAGTCCATAGGGTTGTTGACCCTGGAAACAGATTTATCGCCTCGTCTAACACCGCATGTGCTTCGTCTATGCGACCTTTGCCACGGTAATATTCTGCGATATCGGCAAATTCATCTGCATCCAAATAGATAGAAAGACCCTGGATATGAGCCTCTTCATATCGTTTTAGGTTATCCTTGAATTCCTTATTATCAAAAAAGTTATATGCTTCTGCCATCGTACAACGAATGAAAAAACACCCGAAAGGGCAAGGTTATTTGTTAACCTTTGCCCAGGTGTCTTTCAGTCCTACTGTCTTATTGAATACTAAGTGGTCGTCTGTTCTGTCCGGATCGGCCATGAAATAGCCGATTCTTTGGAACTGTAGATACTCTCCCGGCTGTTTGTCTGCCGCGTATGCTTCAACGTAACAGTTCGGGAACACGCGCAAGCTGTCAGGATTGAGCAGTTCGTGGAAGTCCCTTTCGTCTGCACCAGGGTTCTCAACAAAGAACAATCGGTCGTACTCTCGCACCTCTGCCTGTCTACAATGGTCGGCAGATACCCAGTGTAGGGTGCCTTTTACCTTTCTGTTGGCTCCCTCCAAGCCGCTCTTGCTCAGTGGGTCATACTCTGCTTGTATCTCTATAATGTTGCCTTCCTCGTCCTTCGTGCATCCCGTACACTTCACGATGTAAGCGTTCTTCAATCTAACTTCCTTGCCCGGGGTCATGCGGAAAAACTTCTTCGGAGCGTCCTCCATGAAGTCACCACGCTCTATCCAGAGATTCCTACTGAAGGTGATGTGGTGTGAACCATCGGCCTCGTTCTCAGGATTGTTGATGGCTTCCATCTCTTCTGATTTCCCTTCGGGATAGTTGGTGATGACCAGTTTCACCGGATCAAGCACTGCACTCACTCGGCATGCCCGCTTGTTGAGGTCATCGCGCACGGCAGCTTCGAGCAAGGCAACGTCGTTCAAGGCGTCAAACTTGGTGTAGCCAATGGAGTTGATGAATTGCCTAATGCTTTCAGGCGAATAGCCACGGCGACGCATACCGCACAGGGTGGGCATACGAGGGTCGTCCCATCCGGACACCAATCGCTCTTCTACCAGTGAGTGCAGCTTGCGCTTGCTCATCACGGTGTAAGTGAGATTCAGTCGATTGAACTCAATCTGTCGCGGACGGTTGTCCTGCATGTTATCATCCGAACCATCCATCATCTTGAGAAAGTCAACAAGATGGTCGTATAATGGGCGGTGCGGAACAAACTCGAGCGTACAAATGGAGTGGGTAACACCTTCGAAATAATCGCTTTGTCCATGGGCGAAGTCGTACATGGGGTATGCGTTCCATTTGGTTCCTGTCCTGTGATGCGGAATGTGTATGATGCGATATATGATAGGATCGCGGAAGTGCATGTTCGGGTTGGCCATGTCTAACTTGGCACGAAGCACCATGCTGCCTTCCACAGCCTCAGGTGTGTTCATCTTGTTGAACAGCTCCAACGACTCCTCGATGGGTCGGTCGCGGTAAGGCGAGGCCGTACCAGGTGTGGTGGGCGTGCCTTTTTGCTGAGCAATCTCTTCGGAGGTCTGCTCGTCAATGTAGGCGAGTCCTTGCTTAATCATCCACACAGCAAAGTCCCAAAGCTTCTCAAAATAGTCGGAAGCATAATAAACATTTCCCCATTTGAATCCCAACCAACTGATGTCATGCAGGATATTCTCCACATATTCGTTGTTTTCTTTGCTGGGATTGGTGTCGTCGAACCGAAGATTGCACACGCCGTTGTATTTTTCGGCGATGCCAAAGTCCATGCAGATGGCTTTGGCGTGACCTATATGCAGATAGCCATTGGGTTCTGGAGGGAAGCGTGTTTGAATGCGACCGCCATTCTTACCCTTGGCAAGGTCGTCTTCAACGAGTTGCTCCACAAAACTCAAACTCTTCTTCTCTTCCGTGTTATGATCCTCTTTTACTGTCATAATATTTAATGTTAGTGATGCAAGACCGATGTATCCATGCGTCTTGTCGTCTACATAATCGTTGTTATGACTGCAAAGATACGAAAAAACTTAAGATATAATAGGTGTGGATGGATAAGAATTTACTCCTTTTCCTCGAATTATGATATAGACGAATCGTGTTTCAGCTCTGTTGCAGTTGATGATGACGTGCGGCATGCGTCCTGTCATACCCAAACGAAAAACGCTTGAGACTCCTTATTTACAGGACTTCCAAGCGTTATAGTTGCGGAGACATGACTCGAACATGTGACCTCCAGGTTATGAGCCTGGCGAGCTACCAACTGCTCCACTCCGCGATGTTGTTTTCTTGTTTGCGATTGCAAAGGTACGGCTTTTTTGCGAGATAAACAAATATTTCTTTCTTAATTTTGTTGAAATATGGTGGATAATCCTTCTAAATGATTAGAAATCAGTTGGATAATACGGATGTCATCCTGCGTATCTATTCAGCGGTAGTGTAAACCATCTTGCCTCTGTCTTTCATTTCCCGCAAAACATACCTCAAAGACCTTTGAAAATGCGGTATGTTTTCGTGTTTTCAATTGCATTGACTTTGAGCGCCAAAGTCAATGCAATTGGACGTCAAAGTCAATGAGTTTGGATGTCAATATCATTGATATTGGTTTTCGGGGTGGATGCGCTTGAGTATCTGTAGAATGGTTTGCTCAAACTAAATCACTAAATAATGGTTGCCCATCCTGTAAAGAGTGTCTTAAAAAACCTTTTTTCTGTCTTGTATGCTTGCACGCATAAAATAAAAAACATACATTTGCACATCATACAAGGTTTGTGCAATCAACCTGAAGAAAGGAGGAAAATAGATGTCAATATCAAAAACAAGACGGTTATTGGTGGACGTGGCGAGGAAATTGTTTGCCAAGAATGGCGTGGCCAATACCACGATGAATGACATTGCGTTGGCCTCTGGTAAGGGGAGGCGCACACTGTACACCTATTTTAGTTCCAAAGAGGCTGTGTTCTATGCAGTCATCGAGTCTGAACTCGAACGCCTCAGTGACAAGTTGGATGAAGTGGCCAACAAGAAGATTGCGCCACAAGATAAGATCATCGAACTCATTTATACCCATCTCAGTATGATACGCGAAACGGTGGTGCGCAATGGCAACTTGCGCGCAGAGTTCTTCCGTAACATCTGGATGGTGGAGAAGATGAGGAAGAATTTTGATGAAGATGAGATCGAACTCTTCCGTCGCGTATATTCGGAAGGGAAGGAGGATGGAGAGTTCGACATCGAGAACGTTCAACTGGTGGCCGACATCACACATTATTGCATCAAAGGACTTGAGGTGCCGTTCATCTACGGACGCTTGGGACATGGATTGACAGAAGAGAGCAGCAAGCCACTGGTCGCCAAGGTGGTTTACGGTGCTTTGGGCAAGTTGAGCCCCAAAAAGGAGTAGCAAGAAATTCACAATTAAATATTAACTTCAATATTAACACATTCAATTATGGGAATATTAACAGGAAAAACAGCCCTCATCACAGGTGCTGCACGCGGAATAGGAAAGGCTATCGCCATGCGATTCGCTCAGGAAGGTGCCAACATCGCATTCACTGATTTGGTGATTGACGAAGAACATGGCGGTAAAGAAACTGAACGTGAGCTTGCCGCATTGGGCGTACAAGCGAAAGGTTATGCGGGCAATGCTGCCGATTTTGAAAGTACAGCCGCATTGGTTAGTCAAATTAAAGAAGAATTCGGTTCTATTGACATCTTGGTCAACAATGCCGGTATCACCAAAGATGGCTTGATGTTGCGCATGACCGAGGCTCAATGGGACGCTGTAATCAACGTTAACTTGAAGAGTGCGTTCAATTTCATCCATGCTTGTGTGCCTGTCATGATGCGTCAACGCCAAGGTTCTATCATCAACATGGCTTCCGTGGTGGGTGTTCATGGCAATGCCGGTCAGGCTAATTACGCTGCATCAAAGGCGGGAATGATTGCGTTGGCTAAGTCGGTTGGGCAGGAAATGGGTCCCAAAGGCATCCGTGCTAACGCCATTGCACCAGGATTTATCGATACGGCTATGACCCAGACATTGCCCGAGAAGATTCGTCAGGAGTGGATTGATAAGATTCCTTTGCGCCGTGGTGGCACGGTTGAGGACATTGCCAGCTGCGCTTTGTTCTTGGCTTCCGACCTCTCAAGCTACATCAGCGGCCAGGTAATCCAGGTTGATGGGGGGATGAATATGTAGAGTTTTTTATAAGTTGACGAGTTCACAAGTTGACAAGTTTACGAGTTGATAGTTTCGTTATCTGGCGCGTTAACAAAAGGTCTAACAGCTTGTTAACTCGTCAACAAAATGACAAGTTGACGAGTACATAGTTTCGTTATTGGGCAAATCAATAAAAGGTCTAACAACTTGTCAATTCTTCAACTCGTTAACTAAATGATAAGCTCACGAATAAATAGTTTCGTTATGGGGCAAGTCAATAAAAGGTCTAACTGCTTGTCAACTTGTTAACTCGTCAACTCGTCAACTAAACAACTAATCCTTCCATGCTCCCTCTTTACGAAGACAATCACATCATCATTGTTTCCAAGCGAAGTGGGGAAATCGTTCAAGGTGATAAAACCGGAGATGAACCGCTTTCGGAGACAGTTAAACAGTACATCAAGGAGAAATACCACAAGCCGGGAAATGTTTTCTTGGGCGTGGTTCATCGTCTTGACCGTCCTGTTTGGGGACTTGTTGTCTTTGCTAAAACATCCAAGGCCTTGACACGACTCAACAAGATGTTCAAGGAAGGACAGGTGCATAAAACGTATTGGGCCATCACGAAGAATGCGCCACCTGCAGAAGAAGGCGTGCTGACCGATTGGTTGGTGCGCAACGAGCGACAAAACAAGAGTTATGCGCATCCGCAGGAGGTGCCAAATGCGAAGAAAGCAGTGCTCAAATATCGTGTCATCGCCCATTCGGATCGTTATCATCTCATAGAGGTGAACTTGCTAACAGGCCGACATCACCAGATACGTTGTCAACTTGCTAACATGGGATGTGCTATCAAGGGCGACCTGAAATATGGCGCACCTCGCAGCAATCCCGATGGCAGTATCAGTCTGTTGGCACGCCGAATAACGTTTGTGCACCCCGTTTCAAAAGAAAATATTGTTGTTGAGGCTCCTTTGCCGCCCAATGATAAACTGTGGGAGGCATTGGCATCGGCCGTTATACCCTAAATAAGAAATGAAGAAAATCGTGATTGCCATTGACGGCTATTCATCATGTGGCAAAAGTACCATGGCCAAGAATTTGGCTCGCCAGTTGGGATATGTCTATGTAGACACTGGTGCTATGTACCGCGCCGTGACGCTCTATGCGCTGCGCCATCAGTTGTTTGAAGCCGATGGTGAGGTGGATGCGGCATCCTTGCAACGGGCTATGCCCGACATTCGCATTTCTTTCCAATTCAATGCACAGACGGGCAAGCCCGACACCTATCTGAATGACGAGTTGGTAGAACAAGAAATCAGGACGATGCAAGTGAGTGAAAGAGTCAGTAAGATTGCCGCTCTCCCCTTTGTACGCACCGCCTTGGTGGCTCAACAACAACGCATGGGCAAGGACAAGGGCATCGTGATGGATGGTCGTGACATCGGAACGGTGGTGTTTCCGCATGCCGAACTCAAAATATTCGTAACGGCTTCTGCCAAAGTTCGTGCGCAACGTCGCTATGATGAGTTGCAGCAAAAGGGCATGTCTGCTCGTTATGACGACATATTGAAGAACGTGCAAGAGCGCGATTACATCGACTCTCATCGTGAGGTGTCGCCTCTTCGCAAGGCTGAGGATGCCATCGAACTGGACAACAGCAACCTGACGATTGATGAACAACAACAATGGTTGTTGCATCAAGTAGACAAAGTGCTTCAACAGGGGTAGTGATGACCCTTTTTGACAGTTGTCCTTCTCATAGACAAACCTCTCGTTGGATGTAACGATATACAAATTTAATTTTAAACAATTATGAAGATGAGCAAATCAATTTCATTTAGTTCCGCCTTTCGCCTCTTGGCCCTCGTACTGTTTGTCACGCTCACTGTCCAAGTAAAGGCGCAGCGTCGTCCTGCCGATTACCAAGTAGCAGGAGGTGTGGTGCTTTATTGCGGCACGCCTTTGTCCATGGCTGATGTGTATTCGTTTGTCAATTTGGGGCATGGTTATGCTAAAGATGCTTATCATGTTTACTATCTTGGCGATGTGTTGCGGTATGTTGATCCTCGTACATTCAGGTTAAAACGTGATGACTATCATCGTCCGTACGATGGTGATGACGGTTTTATGTATCGTTCACGGGGATATATGATTATGTCGCATGCCGTGCTGTTCAATGGCAAAAACGTAGAAGGAGCCTCGGCGCGTAGCTTTCAAGACCTGGGTGGATATTACGGAAAAGATACTTTCAACGTGTTTTTTATGGGACGCAAGCTGTCTGGTGCCAGCGGTAATTCGTTTCGGTATTTAGGCGATGGTTATGCAAAAGATACTTTTGACGTTTATTTCATGGGCCGTAAAGTAAACGGTGCCAGTGCTAGTTCCTTTCAAGTTGTGGGCGATGGCTACGCCGAAGATACATTCAACACCTATTATCAAGGGCAGAAAATCGCTGACTAAACTCACCAAACTTATCAGCTTACGAACTTATAAACTCACCAAACTCACAAACATATAAACTCACAAACTCACCAACTTATAAACTTATAAACTCAAAAACTCACAAATGATACATGGACATGAAGTCCTGCAAATGATGCAGGGAAACAGCTATTCAAGCAAAGAAGAATTAGTAAAAGCAATCATCAGTCGTTTCGGAGAAGCCGAACGCTTTTATACTTGTTCGGCAGAAGGAATGACAGCCGCGCAGTTGGTCGACTTTCTCGAGCAGCGCGGCAAGTTTAAACCCGCGCATTCAGATGGTTTTACCGTTGATACGTCAAAAGTGTGTAACCATTAAAGCGGCAAACTTGCACCTTTATTTTTCATATCAATAAAGGTCTCAACGCCCTCCTTGTTTTTGATAAAATGCAAGACGAAAAATAGAAAACTTAACGTTTTTTCGGCTCTATAATTTCAATATTCGCCAACGCAAGGTAAGTTGCTCCCAAATACGCTGAAAATAGGAGGCGTTGATAATCAGCAATATAGGCTCTTTGCTCACCAGAATCTCATCTGTTTTCTTGGTAAAAGCATTGCTTTTGTGCCTTTTTTGGAGTGTAATAAGCTACCTTTTGCCCTCTTATTGCTATGCTATTGCACGGTAAAGTCATTGAGTTTGCATGTTAAAAGCTGTGCTTTTGAATGAACAGAGGATAAAACGGGTCAAAAAAAGCACATGAAATAACTTGTTTGATGCTAGTTTACAGAAAACTCAGTACAAAAAAACAGACGTATCTGGGCTGTAAGTTTTCTTTATAATTGAAACGCTGTACTGATAACAATCGACTGGCTTGAAACGTGATACTTGCCGTAGGCCAGGTTCAACTTAAAGCGGTTGAGGTTGATGCCTGCGCCACATGAGAAGCCTGCGCCGTGGTTGCTCTCCTCGTCTGTGCCCGCAATGGTCATCTCGTCGGCACGCCGGAAGTTGTAGCCGGCACCCACCCAGATGCGGTCAGACAGCAGGATGTCGATGCCACCCACCAGGTGATTCACGAATTTATAGTTCCAGTGTGTGAGGTCAACCAGTGTGGCGTGAAACCGTAGTGGCGTGTGTACCAGTCGTTTGCTTACGCCAAGCTGCACGTCCAAGGGCATGCTTTCGTAGGTGTCGTCGTAGCTTTTGAGTTGTCCGCCCAGGTTTTTGGCCACGAACGACAGCGACAGCTCGCGCTCAGCATCGTAATAATTCAGTCCGAGGTCAACGCCCATGGCCAGCGAGTTGTAGCCGCCGATGTACGAGGTGATGAACTTGGCGGTGATACCACCGGCCAATTGGTCGGTGAGCAGGTACGAAAAATAGCCAGACAAGGCGATGTCTTTGGCCGAAAATTCACCAAGTTGCTGGTTCTCGGCAGTGGTTTGTTTCATCTTACCATAGTCAATGTATAGTGCGGAAACGGCTGCCGAGGCACGCTCTTTAATCACTTTGTTAAACGCTGCGCTTAACATGTTGGCCCCAGCCATGTAGTTCATGTAGTTCAGGTTGATGGTCTTGTCGTTCACAGTCGACAGCAATGCCGGGTTGTGGAATATCAATGCCTCGTCGTCTTCCACCAACGAAATGTTCTCACCCCCCAATGCTGAGGCGTGAGCACTTGCTGGCAGACGTAGAAAGTTGTACACATTCTTACTTTCTTGCGCGACGGTGGTTGTGGCAACTGCTGTGAGCAAGAGGACGAAAAGGGCTTTTTTCATTTATTTTTCCTAATTTATGGGCAAAGATACTACTATTTTCAAATAACTCGTTATCTTTGTACATCTAATCCGTTTGGTAAACAACGTAAAAAAGAAGTGTTTATTGCGGTCGTTCAGCAGTCATTGCACGGCGTCCTACTATTCTCATCGTGAAGCAGCAAAAATCAGACATCCCCACAGTAGAAGAGCATCGTGCCACGGCATTCTTGCTGGGGCTCGTATTGGTTCTGTCGGTCTTGTATGTGGCATTTCAATACAATAGCGCCCCGCAAGGCATGGATTTGTCTGACCAATCGCTTGACGATTTGGTGCAAGACATAGAACTGCACCCCGCCATGGATGACAAGGAGATGGTTAACACCATGGCCGTTCAACCTCCACAAAAGACGTTTAGCGAACGCATCAAGGCGGTGGATCAGCCGCTGAAACAACAAATAGAGAAGCTATCGGCTTCCACTACCAGTCCACTTTTGGTCGGTGATGGCGAGGCCGAGGCGTTGAATGCCAAGCTGTCGGCGGCACTTCCACCCATCCCCGTGGCCTCTGAACAGCCCTTGAACTTTCGCATTGTTCAGCAAATGCCCGAGTTTCCCGGTGGTGGATCGGCGTTCATTCAGTGGCTCACGCGTCAACTGCGATATCCACCATTGGCTCAAAGTCAGAGAATACAGGGCAGAGTGGTGGTGTCGTTCATTGTCAACAAGGACGGAAGCATTGCCGATGTGAAGTTGGAAAAGTCGGTCAATGCCCTGCTGGATCGTGAGGCATTGCGCGTCATCCGTATGATGCCCCGGTGGAAACCGGGTGTGCACAACAACCAACCGTGCCGCACCATGGTGGCCGTGCCGGTGGTATTCAAAATTTAGCAATTGATTAAAATACAACAATCTATGATGACATCTCAAGAAATCCTCAAACTGGTTAACAATCATCTCGACAGTTTGGCCGACGAACGGCAACCCCGCCATCTGTACGAACCTATAGAATATGTGCTCAGTCTGGGTGGCAAGCGCATCCGACCCACGCTCATGTTATTGGCTTACAACCTGTATCGGGAACATCCGGAGGACATTCTGATGCCCGCTTGTGGCATCGAAACCTACCATAACTATACGCTCTTGCACGATGATCTGATGGATCAGGCTGACCTACGACGTGGCCATGAAACCGTTCACAAGCGTTGGGATGCCAACACGGCCATCCTCAGTGGCGACTCAATGCTGGTTCTGGCCTACCAACGCATGGCACAATGCCGGCCCGACAAGCTGAAAGAAGTTATCGACGTGTTTACACAAACGGCCTTGGAGATAGGCGAGGGGCAGCAATATGATATGGATTTTGAGAAGCGGGATGATGTAACAGAGGACGAATACATTGAGATGATTCGTCTCAAGACAAGCGTTTTGCTGGCTTGTGCGTTGAAGATTGGCGCCATCTTGGGCGATGCATCCGCCGAAGATGCAGATAACTTGTATCGCTTCGGCGAGAAAATAGGCTTGGCATTCCAACTGCAAGACGATTTTCTGGATGTGTATGGCGACCCTAAAGTCTTTGGCAAGGCCATCGGAGGTGACATCGTCAGCAACAAGAAAACCTACATGCTTATCAACGCTTTCAATCGGGCTAACGCTGAACAGCGTGCCGAATTGGAACGTTGGACCCAGCTCAAGGACTTTGACAGACAGGAGAAAATCGATGCGGTGACGGCTCTTTACAACGACATGTGCATCGATCGTCTGGCACAAGACAAGATGGCGACCTACTATGAGGAGAGCAAGAAATACCTCGCTGCGGTACATGTGCCAACTGAAAAGAAGCGGGAACTGACGGCTTATGCGCAGCAAATGATGAAAAGAACCTACTAAGGCGGCTCCAATCCTCACCTGAATCTCCTGCAATCCATCTCACCTATAACTTATTCACCTTGTTTAAATTCGTTTGTTTTGCCCTATAGAAGACTCCCAAAGACTGATGCCGCACGATTGAAAGCCCTCAAGACGCTGCTGGACAATAACGATATCTATACCGTTAGGAATAGATTCGTGGACTGGAAGTTGCTGAACAAGGCTCAACAATTGTACGACAGATTGCTCACAGCTTGCGACCAATACCGCATCAGTAAGCAGGTTCAGGCTCGACAGAGCCGAAGGGTGAGCAAGCTACAGCGTAATGCTACCTTGTATCTCAGTCATTTCTTGCAAGTGCTGTTCATGTGCGTTGAGCGGGGAGAAATCAAGAATAAGCAGCTACAGCTCTACGGTTTGGAGCCAAATGCGGCGAGTTTGCCCGACATCAAGAATGCTGAAGCCTTGAAAGAGTGGGGGAAAAAGGTGGTAGAAGGAGAGAAAGCGCGAATCAAGAAAGGCGGATGCCCCATCTATAATCCTACCATCAGCATGGTGTTTACGCATCATGACATATTCAAAGAGGCACATGAACAACAGCAAACACTGACGGCCAAGACAAAAAAGACGCAGGAAGAAATCGTTCTCTTGCGCCCAGAGGTAGATGAAGTTCTGTTGGATATTTGGAATCAAATAGAGAAACATTTTGAGAACGAACCACCCGAAGTGCGCTTTCCTGCCTGTCGGAAGCTTGGCGTGGTGTATTATTATCGCAGACACGAGGAGCATCTGTATGGCGAATAGTTTTATCCATGGTCTGCCACAAGTCTGCGTCACAAATGCAAAAGGTTCGCCGGACAGGTGGAAACAGCGGTCTCCGGCACGTCCTGTCTCTACTTATGCAACATTTTATAACAACTTCCGCTACATTCTATAACAATTTTTATGACGACAACTTTCATAGATACACACGCTCATTTGGATGGAGAAGAGTTTCAAGACGACCTTCCCGAGGTTATCGCGCTTGCCAAAGCGGCAGGTGTGGAAAAGATATTCGTGCCTGCCATCGACCTTGTTCATTTGCCTGAATTGATGAATGTGTGTCGAAAATATCCCGATACGCTGCATCCCATGATAGGATTGCATCCGGAAGAGGTGAGGTCTGACTGGAAGGACGTGTTGAAAAACATGAAACAACACTTGCTTGACAACTTGGCAGGAACGAACGATGAGCCACGATGCATCGCCGTTGGTGAGGTTGGACTGGACTATTATTGGAGCCGAGAATACGAACACGAGCAACTTGAGGCTTTTGAAGAACAAGTGAAGTGGGCCGTGGAATGTCAGCTGCCACTGATGATTCACTGCCGAAAGGCGCAAAACGAAATGGTGAAATTGTTGCGAAAATACGAAAAAGACTTGCCTGGTGGCGTGTTTCATTGTTTCACTGGTAACGACAAAGAGGCTGCCGAACTGTTGAGCTTCCAACGTTTTGTGCTGGGAATTGGTGGCGTGCTGACGTTTAAGAGTAGCAACCTGCGCGAGATGTTGCCTACCCATGTGCCGATCAACCGCATCGTCTTGGAAACCGACAGTCCGTACATGGCGCCCACACCCAACCGTGGTAAGCGCAACGAAAGTGCTTTTGTGTCCTTGGTATTGAAGCAGTTGGCTCAGAGTTATCAGGTGAGTGAGGAAGAAATTGCAAGCCAAACCAATGCCAATGTACAACGGGTGTTTGGGGTAGGTGTAATGGATAAAGCCGTTTGATGGATGAGAGTGTTGCCGTTGATAGTAGGGTTGCTCTTGATGAGTGCCGATGTTTGTGCCGAAAAGGCCGACACGTTGCACCATTACAATTATTCTTTACAGGTGATGCCAGGTAGGTTAGTCGCCCTGGACCAATACGCTGAACGGTGGATCAAGAAAACGCCAAACCTCTCGTTGGCCGCAGAAATAGGGCGTGTGGCATTGCCCAACGACAGTGATGTCTTTGCTTCTGACTTCGGATATCCGTCGCTCACCTTGGGCTTGCGTTACACGTTGAATAATCAAGTGAGCCTGCACCGCGACCCAGACCCTGCATGGGGACAGGCCAAAGAGGTGGATTACAATTCTCGTTTGGGCAACACGTTGTCGCTGTACGGCAAGTTTTATCGCCCTTTCTTTCGCCATTTGCGGTGGGAAACGGCCTATTCGTTCAGCTTTGGCGTAGGCTACAGCCACCTAAAGTACAACAAACAAAACGATATTGACAACGAGTTGATAGGGACCCATGCTCTTATTTATTTCGGTGCCGGCGTGCATGCCACCTATCATCTGAACAATCAATGGGGCATACGCGGCGCTATCGAATTCGTCCATCACAGCAATGGTGCTTTATATCGGCCCAACAAAGGCTCCAATGCGGTGGGTACATCCCTTGGAGTGGTGTACGAACCGTATTACAAACAACTGGTCAATACCGCCCATCCTCGTTTTTATCAACCTTTTCAACGCTATTGGTACCTCAATTTTGCAGCAGGCGTAGGAGCGAAAACCATGTTGGAGGATTGGCTGACCACGCAATTTCGAACAGATCCCACGCATCCTGATTATCGTACCGAACATTTTAAGGTGTATGCAGCCTACTCGTTACAGGCCGACGTGATGTGCCGTTATGCGCGCAGGTGGGCATCGGGCGTGGGCATTGATTGGTTTTATGGAACCTATGCCTCGCATATTGCCGACTTAGATGCGCAGCAAGGCAACGTTGCCAAGCACAGTCCGTGGTCGTTAGGAATCGCTGCCAAGCACGAAGTGTTCTATCACCGGCTGTCGCTGGGCCTGTCGTTTGGCTGGTACTTGCACCGCCAGATGGGCTACAACGCTTTGTTCAACGAATCGAAATATTACGAACGCATTGGCTTGCACTATGCTTTTCCGGTGCTGGGTGGACTGAAAACAGGTATCAACATTAAAGCCCATCAAACCAAAGCCGACCTCACGGAATTGGTCGTTGCCATTCCCGTGAGGCTGTAGGTCAATCGCTGTCTTAACAATTTGATGGCTTGTCAGTTCCTCATCCATTCATCGTTGGCCTTTGGGGTGACAATCTGTAGCTTGTCGTCGTTGAGCCGAACGACATATTTGTCTGTGGTGTTGCTGATGCTGTCAGCCACATTCAGTTCCAGTTGACCTGTCTGAAGGGTGGTTAACTGGTTGCATCGATTTTCCCATTTGATATTTTTGGGATCTTCGAGAAAGGCACCATGGGTGACTACGGTGATGGGTGAGGTGAAGTGGTAGGTAATGCGCAGCTTAGGTTTGGCGTAACTTTCCAGCATTCCGCTTCCCGACAGTTCAAAAATAAATAAGTCAACCTTCGTCTTCCACCATTCTACGGTGAGCGGTTTGTTGGTCACTTGGAAGGTTTTGTCGTACGGTTCGTATTTGATATATTCGTCATCATACACTCGGGTCTTTGTCTTTTGACTGTTCTTCATGTAGAGCAGTGCCTTGGGGAGGCACGAACTTTCACTTATCGTCCATTGCTGCGAGTAGATGTTGTCAATGGTGAGAAAGAAAATCAGCTCAACATCCAAGTGTTCAACGACCGCCTGAATCTTCCATGTATCTCGTTCGGGGCGGGTGTAACTGATGGTATAGTTGTTCCTTCCAGGCATGTTCCAGGCTTTCAGCATATAGATGTCTTCCAGGTTCTTGGGGTCTTTCTGCTTCACGATGTTGATGTTTTTGAAGTAAAGCGCGTTCACCGAGTCACGACCTTGGATGGTGTTTTGGCGGACATATTCCCTGAACATGCGCGTGTAAGCAATGATGTCGGTAAAATATTCGAGGTATTCTTCGGTGTACCCGTATGCCCGATATCCTGCTTTCGTCATCGTGGTGCTTTCGTCACTGTTGTTGTATTCGGTCAAGCCTCTTTCACATCCCGAAAAAGCCAGTATGGCCATGATGCCTATCAATAGTTTTGTTTTCATTTTTCTGTCTGTGTTTGTTTTTAAAATCTGTAACCCATGCCGGCCCTAAGCGAGCCCATTTGATAAGAGCCCAGTTCGCCAAAGCCATACAATTTGGTGCCAATCATGAAACCAAATAAGGTAAAATCGGCTGCGATGTTGTACGAACTGGTGAAGTTGTGGTCGGTATAACTTTTGTATAACAGCTGACCCACGCCGAGCGATAGGCCGCTGTAGAAGCAATGTTTCGCCCGAATGGCATAATAATATCTCATACTTGCCATCAACGCCGTATGGTGCAGGTTGAAACTATAGGCATGGTTGCCAGTCGTGGTTTCGAAGCATTGTCGCCACATATGGTGATAGGAGGCTTGCAAACCCACGGCCCAATGTTTGCTGAAGTGATAGTGCAGACCCATGGAGAAAATGGGTGAGGTGTTTTCTTCCTTGAGGTAGTACTTGCCCCAGTGGTACTTGTCCAGAGGCGTTGCATTGGGCAGCGATGTAGAGGGGTAGCCGAAAAAGTTGGAAGCATCTTCAAGAGGCATACCAACAGCGAATGTTACCTCATATTTTTGATATGGATAACCCTTGCTTTCTGTTTGTTGTGCCCACAAAGGCGAGGTGGCGAAAAGCAGCAGAGTCGTTGCTACGAAATGCCTTTTCGCATGGTAGAATTTTTCTTTCATCGTGTTTGTTAATTTGACTTTTTACAACTAAACACAATAAGTGGTAAAATCTTGCATCGATTCTGCCATTTTTTTTATTTTTTTGATTTGAACCATGCCGCACCTCGCCTATTGAGGTTGAATTTCAATCTCCATGCTTTTGGATTCCAAACCCAATGACTTTAGGAGCCAAACCCAATGACTTTGGATGCCAAAGTCAATGCTATTGAAATTTGAAAATGTGTGGTTTTGTAACATATTGATTTCTATTATGTTATGATTCTCCCGGCAGATTCGTTCCATTCGCAGAACGCTTGCGTTCATTATTTTGTTTAGTTGATTCGTTAAATTTGTTAAATTCGTAGTTCCACGACATAGCCCTTAAATGTAAGAACGATAGCTGAAACAAAATAAATGGCAAAAACTTGCGATTGCCATGCAAGATTTTTTATATTTGTAGTTATAAGGATAAAAGGTTACTGTGTTCAAGGTAGAAATCAAGGTGATGATGCCAGGAATGCAGATGAAATAAAATGAGAATGATGAAATATGTTTTTTACTTGTTGATAGGTCTGCTGTGCGTGAGTTGTGCGGTAGATGACGGGGATGAAATGAGCCGTGAAAACCTGAATTCGGCGAATCTTTCGCCAGAATATTACGGGCGGTTTGAAGGGATATGGAGCATCAATGGTCAGAATATTGGCTCGGCTGAACTGGAGATGGGCGTGCAACAAGTGTATTCAATCCTGCCGTTGTCCCCAGACGTGCAACAGGCCATCGCACGCAAACTGGGCGTTGAGGCGTTGGATGACGTGCGGGGAGGCAGCTATGGTGTGTCTTATTTGGAAACCGCTTACTCGGCCAGTTCGCGCTATTTTACGCTCCTGCCACACGATGTCGAGATAACGGTGAAGGCCAAGGGTCACACACACAAGGTGCAATTGGTCATGGAACTGGACAATAGCAAGGCGGTGTACGACAAGCAGACCACGGCCTTCGTCGCCTTTTTGCATTTGGTCGAGGTTCGGTTGGACGGTGAGTTGCTGATGGAATACAAACCGTCGCAGACCATTCAATTTAAATCTACGAAGAAAACCAGAACAAGTGGAGACTGAAAAAAGTCTTTTGGAAGCGATACTTCAAGGTAAACGTACGGCCATGCGACGGTTGTATGAGCGTTACAGTGGGTATGCCATGGCCGTTGGGCTGCGGTATATAGCCGACCGTGACGCTGTGCAAGACGTGTTGCAGGACAGCTTCGTGAAAGTGTTCGCAGCCATCGACGGGTTCAGTTTCCGCGGTGAGGGATCGCTGAAGGCGTGGGTGATGCGCATTGTGGCCAACGAGTCGCTGAACTATCTCAAGCAAAACCAGCGACTACAATTCGTGGATGAGATGCCCGACGTGGCTGATGAGGATGAAGAGGTGGATGTGAAAAACATTCCCATGAGTGTGGTGATGCAGATGATACAGCAGCTCCCTGCCGGCTACAGGACGGTGTTCAACCAGTTTGTGTTCGAGGAGAAAAGCCATCGTGAAATCGCATCAGACCTGGGTATCAAGGAGAGTACATCGGCTTCGCAATATTTCAGGGCAAAAAACTTGTTGGCAAAAATGATTCAAGAATATTCAAAGACGACGACAATATGAAGAAAGACGATTGGATAAAAGATATACAACGGCGCATGGCCGACCACCAGGAACCTGTTAAGGATGACTTGTGGGCTGGCATTGAACAGGCGCTTGACCAACAAAAAGTTGTTGGGAAGCCGGCCGTGGTGATGCGCTGGCAGCGTTATGCAGCAGCGGCGGCCATCGTTTTAGCTTTGATGGGCGGGGCAGGATATGTGCTGTTCAACCATCAAGAACAGATGGGAAAAGAGGTGGCACGGACGGAAACCGAACAGCAACCGGCCGGTTTGCAGACCAACACCCAACAAATGGAACCAATGGTGCTTGCCGAACAAGCACACGAGTCGGTGGCATCGCGTGTTAAAAAAGCGTTGACGGCTGTGCGACAAGGCGCAGATAGTGAGCAATCGTTGGTGGCTATGGTTCAGGAAAAGGAAGCAGAGCCTTCGGACAGGCCGCAGAATTTGATGGATGAAGATGTGGAGCCAAGCGGACAACCGGAAGCGTCATCCGCTGAAGCAACGGGGAAAGTGGCTGAACAACCGCAACCATCGGCCGCGCAAAAGAATGAGGGTGGAAGGTCTTCGCAAACATTTTTGCCTGCCGAGAGGCAGCGCATCCATGCTTCACGCCATGGCGCGAAGGTGACGATGAATCTTTATGCAGCTAATTCGGTGGGTACCTATTCGGGACGTAACGGTCTTGCCACGCCTGTAGATATGGTGGCTAACTATTATTTGGCAAAGGCCGCTCCTGAATTGTTCTTTGCAGAGGCGGCATCGCCCATCGCCCTTCAATCACACGAAGAAACGGATCATCACCAGCCAGTGTCGTTTGGATTGACGGCAGGCTATGCCCTCAACCAGCGATGGACATTGACATCGGGGTTGGTGTACACGAAACTGTCTTCCGATTTCATTCAAGTATTGGATGACAGTAGGCTTACCCGTCGCCAAACTTTGCACTATGTGGGAATTCCACTGAATGTGAATTTCATGGTTTGGGGCAACAAAAAACTAAAAACATACGTCACCGCAGGTGGGCAAGTCGACTTCAATGTGGATGCCAAAACGGTGAAAGAGGGCATCAAACACGACATGCCCAAGGACAAATTGCAGCTGTCTACTCAGGCTGCCTTGGGCTTGCAGTATGACTTTACGCCGCATCTTGGGGCTTATTTCGAGCCTGGCGTGAAATATTACATCGACAACAAGAGCGAAACGCAGAACTTCTTTAAAGACAAACCGCTGAACGTTCACCTGCAAGTGGGGTTGAGGTGGAACATCCAGTAAGCGCCAGAAGAGGGCTTGAGCGTTTGTTCACGCATGTTGAAAGATGGTTCGGCGCATGCTGTTGTTGCACCTTACCCCCGCATTAATTTTTGGTGTGCTTGTTCGAATTCTTTGGGATATTTGGCTTGCAGACAAAGGTTGACCAATGCGTTGGCCAGCAATTCAGCGTCATTCAAGTCAACACCTTGCCCACGCGATATGTCCTTGCCCAGACATACCTCCCAGGTAGCGTTGAAACAGCTGTCTTCAGCACCCACATAAGAGTGGTCGGGCTTGTCGCCGGGCATGATTTTGTAGCGAATGGACTTGCTGTTGTTCACTGGTTTCATGGTGAGCAACATGTCGTATGCCATCTTCAGCTGTGGACGGAACTTGTTGGTTCCGGGAAACATGTCATTGATGACGGGCATGATTTCATCGAATTCGTAGGCTTGTAAAAGGTGAAATAGTTTCATAATTCTTTGTTATTGTTGTCTTTATTGTATTCAGTGTGTATGGATGCGTGTGCCGTATGGCTTGAAAATGGTGGCTTTTAGCATCGTTCATCCTACCTGAGTTGGGCGTGTGTGCTTGTTTTTACGCACGTTGTTCGTCTTAGTTTCTCGTTCGTTAGAGGATGTTTAATGCGATAACCGAGCAGGCTTCAGCATCGGCTAAGGCGTGGTGATGGTTCACTAAGTTGTAACCCAAATGGGCCGCTACCGTGTGTAACTGGTGATTGGCCAATTCGTGGTGGCAGAAAACTCTGCGTGAAGCGATCAACGTACAATAGAAAGGATAGTTGGGATAGGCCATGCCGTAGGTTGCGAAACAGGCCTTCAGGCAGCTTTCATCAAAGGCTTTGTTGTGCGCCACCAATGGAAGATGCTTGATGAGAGGCGCTATTTGGGCCCACACTTCAGGGAAAGTGGGCGCATCTTGCGTGTCAGAGGGTAAAATACCATGCACGGCAATGTTGCGTGGATGGTAGTAATTGGGGTAAGGACGAATGAGGTGATAGTATGAATCGGTAATCTTCCCATTCTCTACTATCACCACACCTACGCTGCACACGCTGCTTCTACAGCTGTTGGCAGTTTCAAAATCTATGGCTGCGAAGTCTTTCAATGTTCGCTGCTGATATGTTCTTTTTGTTTGATGGGCCTTGTTCTGGCTTGTTAAAACTTTGCCATTTTGATGGCTACCACGGCACATTCATCTCCCTTGTTGCCCAGTTTGCCACCGCTTCTGTCTTGAGCTTGCTGCAAATCGTTGGTTGTCAGCAAGCCGAAGACCACCGGTATCTCACTTTTAGCATTGATGTGAGCGATTCCCTGGGTAACACCTTGGCAGATATAGTCAAAGTGGGGCGTCTCTCCACGAATGACACTTCCCAAGATGATGACGGCATCATACCCGCCATTGAGCACCATCTGATGGGCACCATAGATGAGTTCAAAGCTGCCGGGTACCGTCTTTACATGGATGTTCTCAGGCAAAGTGCCATGTTTCTCGAGCGTAGCTACGCATCCATCAAGCAGGGCACCCGTTATTTCGGGATTCCATTCAGACACCACAATGCCGAAACACATGTTGCTGGCATCAGGCACTTTCGACGCATCGTAGCTGGAGAGGGGGTGTAATGAGGTTGCCATGGGTGTTATCGTGAAGCGCGTTCGATGTATTTGTCAATCTCTCCACTTTGTACAACGGCCGAGTTGACATACGTTTTCTTGATGTCCTGATACATCGATAGTGCATCGCTTTTCTTGTTCTGGCTTTCCAAAATCTTGGCAGCCTGCATCAAGAAAGTGGGCGACAGACTGTTGTTTACGCCGTCATCCCCTTTGCTGTCAGCTTTTTTGGCAGCCTTTTTCAGGTTTTCTACCGCCTTATCAAGTTGGTTGAGGTGTGCGTAAGCGTTACCAAGTGCGGCCAAAGCAGCCGGGCTTACCATGGCATCATTGGCACCATTGTATTCGCTCAAGTATTTCACGGCTTCCTTCCACTTGCCCAGGTTGGCATAACAGAGACCGGCATAGAGGTTGGCTAAGTTGCCTGCATCTGTGCTGCTGTAGTCGCTGGCGACCTTCAAAAAGCCTCCATATTTAATCTTGTCACCGTTAAGCGCTTTTTCATAATCGCCTGCATTGAAGTACTGTTGACCCTTACCCAGCTCTGTACTGGCTTTTTCAGCTCGTGGTTTGGACACGTAGGCCTTGTAAAGGAATGCCCCGACGATGATGACAACGAGGGCTACGACTGCAATGATGATGGGCTTTTTGTATTTCTCAAAGAAAGCCTGTGATTGGGTGAGAGTATCTTTGTTTTCCTGATCTCTCTTCACTTGATTGTTTGCCATTTATTGATGATGTTTTTTATTGTTTTTTCTGATATGCAGTGACGTCGGCTCCAGGTGTATAGTGCCTTCCCGACTATGATGCGTTGCAAAATTAACGTATTTATCTCATATATTGAAATATATTGCTTACTTTTTTCGTTTTTCCCCTCTAAAACACTTAACTTTGCATGAACCCGACGGCTGTAACGCAGTCTGTCAAGGGCATATTTGCTATGATCCTCAAAAAGATATCCATACTCAATTATAAGAACATTCAGGTAGCCGACCTTACCTTTTCGCCTAAGTTGAATTGTCTCATTGGGCACAATGGCGAAGGTAAGACCAATTTGCTGGATGCCGTGTATTACTTGTCATTTTGTCGCAGTGCTTTTAATCCCATTGATTCGCAAGTTATCACGCATGATCGCGACTTCTTTGTGCTCGACGGCCTGTATCTCAATGACATGGGGGATGAAGAACGCATCTATTGTGGCATGAAACGAGGCACGAGAAAGCGTTTTAAACGCAACCAGAAGGAATACAAACGCCTGTCGCAACACATTGGATTGATTCCGCTCATCTTTGTTTCTCCGGCGGATACCGCCTTAATTGATGGCGGAAGTGACGCTCGTCGTCGTTTCCTGGACATGGTTGTTTCGCAGTTGGATCATTCCTATATAGAGCTGTTGAGTCGCTACAACAAGGCCTTGACACAACGAAATGCTCTGCTGAAAGCCGAACAAGAGCCGGATGGGGCGTTGATGGAAATCCTTGAACAGGAGATGGCAACGCAGGGAGAGGCCATCTATGCCAAGCGCGATGCATTCGTTCGTGAGTTCATTCCCGTGTTTCAAACGATTTATGATCATGTTTCGGGATGTCACGAAACGGTGTCATTGCAATATATTTCGCATGCACAGCGTGGGCCGTTGCTTGATGTCATTCAGCGTGACCGACACAAAGACCGTGCCGTGGGCTATTCGCTTCACGGGGTACATCGTGACGATTTGGAGATGATGATTGGTGGTTATCAGCTCAAACGCGAGGGAAGTCAGGGGCAAAACAAGACCTATGTGCTGGCATTGAAGCTGGCTCAGTTTGATTTTCTCAAGCGAACAGCCTCGTCAACCACGCCACTTCTCCTGTTAGACGATATCTTTGACAAGCTGGATGCGGGTCGGGTAGAGCGCATTGTGAACATGGTGGCGGGTGATGCGTATGGACAAATCTTCATCACCGACACCAATCGTGACCATTTGGACAGCATCCTCAGCCGCCATTCGTTTGATTATAAGTTGTTTGAAGTGGCGCATGGAGAGATCAACGAGCGGTTAACAAGTGGGAAAAATGCTGCTGGTAGTGATGCTTTAACACCCAAGAAAGAAACGGAGGAGAAGGATGTTTAGACGAAAAGTACAGACACTTGCGGACATCTTGCAGCAGACTTTGCGCGAAAATGGATTGGAAACGCCCTTGTTGCAGCGTCGTCTGATTGACGCATGGCCCTCAGTTGTTGGCAAAACCATCGATGAATATACGGGTGAACGCTTTATTAAAAACCAGACACTCTTTGTCAAAATACTCAATCCGGCTTTGCGACAAGACCTTTCGATGATGCGAACGCAACTGGTGAAGCGGCTCAACGAGCAAGTGGGAGCCTTGGTCATCACCGAGGTGAGGATATACTAAGCGCTCAATCCTCGGCGCACTTTTGCGTGATGATCTCGTCCATTCGCACGTCATGCTCATCGGTTGGCACTTCGTCAACCAGTTGAAACGGGAAACATACACCTATTTTATAACAGTCTTTCGCTTGTGAAAGAAAACGATCGTAATAGCCTTTTCCCCGACCGAGACGATGACCATGCCGGTCAAAGGCCATTCCTGGGACCAATATCAGGTCGATTTGCTCATAATCAGTGAACGCTTCAGCTTGGGGTTCCATGATGCCAAAGAATCCATGCCCTACGTTTGTATCGTGTGTATAGCGGCATATTTTCATCGTGTGGTCATCCACTACGACGGGCAGGAGTAGTGTTTTCCCCTGTCGTAACAACGTGTTGATGAGTTCATGTGTATTCACTTCATCGGCCAGTGACGCATACAGCAGGATGGTGTGAGCCGACATTAAACGCGGATGAGCAAGCAAAGCCTCGATGATGGGTTGCGACATCCGGCGCAATTGTTCACTGTCGTAAGTCTTTTTGCGTTGTCTCATTTCTTGTCTGAGGTTCTGTTTGCTCATCTTTCGATTATTTTTCATTGTTATGTTTGGACCAAAATTCCTATGCCCTGTAGGTTTCTGGCAGTCGCCTTACCTCGGGTTGTCGTTGCAAAAGGTTGGCTTTGGCCACCTTCTTGTTTTCTTTCTTCCCATTTTTCTGCTGCTCAGGAGCCTTCGGGAACGCTGCATTGTTTCTGAATGTTTTCAGTGCTTCCCGAATGGATGCATCGTCCTGGTTGATGTATTGCAGCCAAGCTTGTTCGTTGAGCATGTTGTATATCACGCGACTGTTGATGTAGCGGTCGAGCAAGTTGTACGACTTCTTGATCATCAAGTTGCGCCGTTGCAGTCCCTTCTTGTCGGCATAGGTGGCGAACTTGTCCACCAGATTCTGCTTCTTGAGATAGTCTTCCAGTTCCATCATCTCCTTGAAGTTGTTCAGTTTCAATCGGTTGTCGTCCGTATACGAGAAGGCAAACTGCAAAATCAGTCCACTCATGCTGGCTTGCTTATAATAAGAGGTGTAGTTCGTGGTGTCTTCCGGCACGAAGAGGTCTGGCGTAATGCCGCCCCCACCATATACGGTACGCCCGTTGGCGGTATGGTACGCCGGGCCGGTGTGTTTGATAGAGTCTTCCGAGAAGAACTCCCCATGCTGATAACGGCTTAGCAAATCTTGCGCATAGTCTTGTTCATCCCCCGGCACGTAGGGCTTCTGAATGCAGCGTCCCGATGGGGTGTAATAGCGTGCGATGGTCAGTCGGACCATGCTACCGTCGGAAAATTCAATCTGTTTCTGCACCAGTCCCTTGCCAAACGAACGCCGTCCGATGATGGTGGCACGGTCGTTGTCCTGCATGGCACCAGCAAAGATTTCACTGGCCGATGCCGATCCTTCGTTAATCAGCACCACCAATGGCATTTGTTTGTAGCTGCCTCGCCCGTCTGACCTGAACTCCTGCCTGGGCGACTTGCGTCCTTCGGTGTAGACGATGAGCCGGTTCTTGGGTAAAAACTCGTTGGCCATCTGTACGGCCGACTGCAAATAGCCGCCCGTGTTGTCGCGAAGGTCGATGATAAGGTTCTTGAATTCCTGCTCACCCAGCTTCACCAGAGCCACCAATAGTTCGGCATAGGTGGTCTCGCCGAAGCTCTTGATGCGGATGTAGCCTGTGCTGTCGTCAATCATGTAGGTGGCCGAAACGCTCTTCAGGGGTATGTCTCCGCGAGTGATGACAAACGATTGTGGCTTTTTGTCGCCGTATCTCACCACGCCAATCTTCACCTTTGTATTCTTGGGACCCTTGAGTCGTTTCATCGCTTCCTGATTGGTCACCACTTTCCCCACGAAGGGTTTGTCGTCAACCATCACGATTTTGTCGCCAGCCAGGATGCCTGCACGCTCGGCAGGTCCGTTCTGAATGACGTTTTGTACATGGATAGTGTCTTCACGGATGGTGAACTCGATGCCCACACCCGAGAACGATCCCTGCAATTCTTGGTTGGCTGCCTGCACGTCCTTGGCACTGATGTAGACGCTATGAGGGTCCAACCCCGTGAGAATCTTCGGCATGGCATCCTCCACAAGCGAGTCAAGATTCACCTTGTCCACATACTGATCGTCGATGATGTGCAGCAGATTGTTGATTCGGTTGGTACCCGTATTGATGATGTTCAGTCGGTTTCCCGAGAAATGATTGGAGTAGAACGACCCCACTCCGATGCCGATGATACCACAAAGGGCCATCAGCAGCGGCACGAATCGATTCGACTTATTTGGTTTCATTGTCATTGATGTTTAGATAAATCACTTCTATGCCAGCTCTCTTCAGCAGGTTGATGCCGTCTTCCAGTCTGTATTTCTCGGCATACACCACCCGCTTGATGCCCGCTTGTATGATGAGTTTGGCGCATTCTATGCACGGTGAGGCCGTCACATAGAGCGTAGAGCCGTCGCTGTTGTTCGAACTTCGTGCCAGTTTGGTGATGGCGTTGGCCTCCGCATGCAACACGTAGGGATGAGTAACTCCATTCTCGTCTTCGCACACATTGTCAAATCCACTCGGCGTACCGTTGTACCCGTCGCTGATAATCATGTTGCCTTTCACCACCAACGCACCCACCTGTCGGCGGCGGCAGTACGAGTTCTCGGCCCAGATGCGGGCCATGCGCAGGTAGCGTTGGTCCAGTTGATGAAGTTTGTCATTGCTCATGGCGATGTTGTTTTTGGGGGTTATCGTGGATGTCGGGCTGATTAGGCCAATTTAGCTGATGATGCCATTTGGGTTTCGCGCTGTTGTTGCTTAATGCCGTTGCGCTCCAACAGGGCGTCGATGGTGGGCTCTTGTCCACGAAAACGCTTGTACAGCGTCATGGGATGCTCCGTTCCACCCTTCGAAAGGATGCAGTCGCGAAACCGCTGGGCGGTGGCTTGGTCGAAGATGCCGTTTCGCTTGAACACGCTGAAAGCGTCGGCATCCAGCACCTCGGCCCACTTGTAGCTGTAGTAACCTGCCGCATAGCCGCCGGCCATGATGTGCGAAAACTGCACCGTCATGCATGTCTCGGGCAGCTGTTTGCCGAGGATGGCCTTCTCCCAGGCTTTCTTTTCAAAGGGGATGATGTCTTCGTCGAACGCTTTGCGCTGTGTGTAGTAGGCCATGTCGAGCAATCCGAAGCTCACTTGGCGCAGACATGCCATGCCTGCCATGAAGTTTCGGCTGCGCACGATGCGGTCGATCAGCTCGTCGGGAATCACCTCACCCGTCTTGTAATGGAAGGCGAAGGTCTGCAAGAACTCGCGCTCAACGGCGAAATTCTCCATGAACTGCGAGGGCAGCTCCACGAAATCCCACCACACGTTGGTGCCCGAGAGGCTCTCGAACCGCGTGTTGGCGAACATGCCGTGCAGCGAATGGCCGAACTCGTGCAGGAAAGTCTCCACCTCACCCAGTGTCAGCAGGGCTGGCTTTTCATCCGTAGGCTTGGTGAAGTTCATCACTAACGACGCGTGAGGACGCACGTTGTTGCCCTTGCGGTCTATCCACTGACCTTGAAATTCGGTCATCCAGGCACCGCCCTGCTTGCCCTTGCGCGGGAAGAAGTCGGCATACAGCACGGCCAGATACGAGCCGTCCCTGTCGGATACCTCGTAGGCTTTCACGTCGGGATGATACACCGGGATGTCTTTGTTCTCCTTGAAGGTGATACCGTACAGGCGGGTAGCCAGTCCGAAGACGCCCTTGATGACGTTCTCCAGCTTGAAGTAAGGGCGCAACATCTCTGCGTCGAGGTTGTATTTCTCCATTTGTAGTTGATGACTGTAATAGGCCGTGTCCCACGGCTCCATTACAAAGTCGGCTCCCTCCTGGCGCTTGGCAATCTCGCTGAGCGCCTCTTTCTCCTTCAGTGCCGTGGGCTTGTAGGCCGCTATCAGGTCGTTGAGCAGCTGGTATACATTCTCCACCTTGGATGCCATGCGGTGTTTCAGCACATAGTCGGCATACGTGTCGTAACCCAAGAGTTGGGCTATCTCGCGGCGCAGGTTGATGAGGCGTTGGCAGATGGCCAGGTTGTTCTCGTCATTTTGGTGCGTGCACACCGTGTTGCGTGCCATGTACATTTGGCGGCGCAGGTCTCTTTGGGTAGCGTAGGTCATGAACGGCGAGTAGCTGGGCATGTCGAGCGTGAACACCCAGCCGTCCAAATTCCGTTCTTTGGCCGTCATGGCGGCAGCCTCGCGCGCGGTGTCAGGAAGTCCGTCCAGTTGTTTCTCGTCGGTAATGTGCAGCGTGTACGCCTTGTTCTCCTTGAGCAGGTTTTGCGAGAACTGCAACGACAGCACGCCAGCCTCTTCGGTTAGCTTGCGCAGGTGGTCCTTTCCTTCATCGTCGAGCAACGCACCACTGCGCACAAAGCCATCGTACGACTTCTCCAGCAGCATCTGCTCTTCGGGTGTCAGCTCGCGATGATGCTCGTAAACATGTTTCACACGCTCGAACAACCGCTTGTTCAGCATCACGTCGTTCGCATGCTTGGTGAGGATGGGACTGAGCTTCTGTGCCAGCTCGTCCAGCTGGTCATTGGTTTCGGCCGACAGCATACACGAGAAAACGGTTGACACGCGGTCCAGCAAGTCATAATAATGCTCGCCTTTCGAGGTGTCAACGCGTGCGATGGTGTTCTCGAACGTAGGCTCCTCAGGGTCGTTGATGGTCTTTTCGATGATTTCGTCATCGCGGCGTATGCCTTCCATGAACGCCTCCTCATAGTGTTCGAAGCGAATGCGGTTGAACGGCACGGTGTGATGGGGCGTGTCGTATTCATTAAAAAAAACGTTGTCGTGTTTTGCTTTCTCTATGCTGTTTTCATCCATACTCGTACAATCTTCTTGATGCGTGATGCAAAAGTACGAAAAATATCAGATACACCTTATTATTATAGGGACATTTAACGAATATTAGACACGCATCCATGGGTTGAGGCACCGCCATGGGGCGTTTTTCCAATCTCATTGAGATTGATGCCCAAACTCATTGAGATTGGAGGTCAAAGTCAATGAGTTTGGAGGCCAAAGTCAATGAGATTGGCGTGGGTGCCGGGCCGGCTTCCGTTTTTGTTATTATTTTATAGGTTTCATGCCCGCCATCCTTAGACTTTTTACGGATGCGCCATTGCTTGCCAAAGTTTATTTTTTCTTTCCGCTGATGTTCAGCTTGTACATCAGGTGCAGCATGACGTAATGGGGAATGGTGTTGAAGCGTGTCTCGGTTTTGCCTTGTCCGTTGACCTCGTACGACACGTTCTTCAGTTGCTGGAAAAGGTCGTAGGCTTCGAGTTTTGCGCTTAACTTTCCCTTGCAGAACGACTGACTGAGGTAGGCGTTGCACACCCAATCATCGGTGTTGAACGACGGGTCGTCGTATCCTCTGCGGCTGAACATCTTCAGATCCATGCCCGTTTCCAGTCCGAAGCCGAAATGATAAGATCCCACGATGCCGTAGTTGAAATCGTAAGCGTTGATGGTGTGGAAGTTCTCCCGCTTGCTGTTGACGTTGCGCCAGCCCAAAGAGCCTACCAAACTGCAGGTGGCACCTTCTTTTTGGTAGTTCAGCGAGAGTTCGTTTCGCGTCCAGTGGTTGTTCACTTTGCTCAATACGCTCTCGGTATGTCCCTCCACAGCCGTGAGGTCTACGTTGCGACTGTAACTGTATTCCAATTTATTGTCCAGTGTGAAGTATTTGGCACTGTCTAACGGGCAGTTGTAATAGATGGCTGCCGTACCATCCCAGTTGCCTTTCACATTCTGCGGTTTGTAGGTGTAAACGCCCGTCGTGGGGTTGAAGGTGAAGCCGTTGGCCACGGCGTTTTGTTGCACATCGAGCGTAAAATCCAAGGTTGGCCACTTGTATCGCCTGTTGTGTTGATCAGCAATGTGAATCATGGCAAAGTATGCCGTGGTGTTTTTGAGGTTTGGGTTGCCCAACGAGATGGCCAAGGGGTTAGAGTCGTCGCGCCTATCGATTTTCGAATACAGGTCAGGCATGTTGATTGTCATGTTTCCGTAAGCCCAGATGCTGTATTGATTGTAGGTGGCACTCATGTTCAGGTTGGCTGTTGTTTTCCATGTCTGTTGACTGATGTTGGTGTTGAGAGCCGTACTCCTGTAGTCTAAACGTTGCTTTTCGTGTTGAACGGGGATGTTGAGACCCATATAGAATGAGTTCTTGCCACTTTGTTTACGGTAGTTGATGTTCAAAGCCAATTCCTGTATCTGTGTCTTCAAATATCCTTGGTAACTGTTGTTGGTGTCCAATGCCCGCCGAAGAGCGTCGCGTGACGAGGGCAGGGTTCCCAATTCGTGTGCTTGCTGTTGCCACTCTTGCAGTTGGTCCAGTCGGTATTTTGAGTTGTTGGTGTATTTCATTTGTTGGTTGAAGAACAATCCTGGAAGGAAACTCCAGCCACTTGGAAGTTGGTATGTATAGCCCACGAATGCGTTATACTCGTAGCTGTGCGAGGGCGTGTCATCGTATCGGTCGCGTTGATCCTTGGCTTTCGCACCCTGCAGGTAATCTAATCGATATTGTTCGAATGCCGTTCGTTTGGTGTTGTTATACCTGAAAAAACCTTGGAAGAAGATGTCGTCTCCCGATTTCAATGGGTAGGAACCATATAGACGATTGGTTGTCTGGAACGAATAACCTTCTCCAAGACTTTGGTTTTGCTGTCTGTTGAGGGCTGCGTCTTGCACCCGCCGGCTCCATGGCGTGGTGAACAAGGAGTCAAGAATGGACTGAGTGTCGCCCCAGGGTGCCGGGTCTTGTTTGAAGGAGCCGGCTCGTAGGTTGCTCCAGTTGTCACTTTTGCTGTATGTGAGGGCGTTCTCAACACGTAGCCAGAAGGGTTTACTCATCTGCAATTGGTGTTCGAAAAGGGTCGTGAGGTTTTTCGACCTACTGTCTGACACGCTTCTTGAATAGCTGTTGTTGCCCGTGTTCAGGAACGATTCGGTGGCTGTTTGGCTCACATTGTGGCTGTTTTGCCAGGAAACACTGGTCGACACGTTGTCCTTAATCGTGTTTTTGTCGTTGCTGGTAGCAAGGTTCAGCCCCACTGTCTTCTGCGTTACCTGTCCATTGGGCATCTTAGTTGGGTCCCAGTCGCCTTTCTCTCCGGGCTTGCGGTCTTCGTTCACGTTGTTGAGGTTGGCGAAGACAGACATCTGTAGCCGTGGGTTGAAATACAGACCGAAGAGCTTCGTGGCATATCGGCTATTGGTACCTCCGGCTATGTCGGCGTTGGCGATGAAGTTTTTCTCATACTCTTTCTTCAGTTGGATGTCCATAACGTAATCTTTCTTCTCAACATCCACGCCCAACGCCTTGCTCTTCTCGGTGCTTTTCTCAAACACCTGCAAGTCTTTCACGGTGTAGCTGGGCAGGTTTTCTATCAGTGTTTTGTTGTCTTTCTTGAAGAAATCTTTTCCGTTAAGCGTCAGATAATCTAATTTTCGCCCATTGATGAAAATCTCTCCATGGCTGTTGAGCGTGGCTCCCGGCAGCTGCCTAATCAGTGCGTCGAGCATGCTTCCCTGGGGAAGGTTAAAGGCTTCGGCGTTGAAGACCAAGGTGTCACCTTTCATCACCATCTTGATTTTGGTGCTTTTCACCACCACTTCGTCCAGCGTATGCTCTTTGTCTTCCATGCGTTTGCGCTGGATAGGCATGTCGTCCAAGGTCATGCTGCTCTGTCTACCTTTGAAAAGTAGTTCGTGGTTGATGTAGGTGGTTTGGTAATCGGGGTGCTCTATCTTGAAGATGTAGGTGTCTTCGCTCAGCTTCTTTTGTAGGTAGAAGTAGGCATCGGGGTGTATGGCTTCTTTATTCCATGTGACGGTTCGGCAGGTGTCCACCATCACGCTGTCGGAATTCATGATGGTGATCTTGGCATCAAGCACGCAGAGATGGGTGAAAGAGTCGACCACACGGCCGTAGATGTCAACGGTGCGTTCTTTCTTGTGGTGTGTTGTCTGTGGTAAGGCTTGTGTGAATAACAGCAACAAAGCCCAGCATAGGAGAGTTGTTCTTTTCAGGTTCATATATGATTGATTTATATTTTTGTTCGATAGTTCGTTAAGTTAGTCGCTCCAGTGCTGGCACCGTGATGTGTCCTCTGGTGAGTTTAATGAGTCCGTCGGCCTGCATGGCGTTCAAAGCAATGGATATATCCAGGCGACTGGCGTTGAGTTCGGCGGCCAATCTCACCATCTTGATTTTGAAAACCTTTTCTCCCGCGGGTCGCAGTGAGCGGTCTTTGAAGAAGTGGATGATGCGTTGACGGAGGTCAGCAGGTTGAGGATGCCATGGCTGTTGTTGTAGACGTTGGCTTTGGGTGGAGATGATGTTCAGCAAATTGAGGCGGAACACGATGAGTTGGTTGGTGAGTTGTACGACGTGAGCCTTGCTGATGGACATCGTGTTGCAAGGCGTTTTGGCCGTGTAGGTGCGCATGAAATGTTGGTTGAGGCCAAAGAGATGTTCTGGTTCGATGACCTGTGGCGCCCTCAGAGGTTCCGTCAGCGTGTAGCCATGGTCATCGGCGTGTGTCGTGACGCTCATCGTTCCATCCAGCAAAAAGGTCAACTGGTGGCATGGACTGTCCTCTCTCACCATCACATCCCCTGCCTTGTGTTGCAGGAAGGCAAAAGGAATGCTTTCCGCCATGGCCCATAAATCTTGCTGACTGAGCCCTTGGAAGAGGGGAAGGGTGAGGAGTTTGTCGTAGGAGGTCATTTGCTGATCTTGTTTTTCAGCGAGGGTGAGAACCAAACGTCATAGCGTCCGTCGGCGTTGGTGTATATCAGATAGACCATCAGGTCAGGATGTCGTTGCAATACTTCTTTTGTCTTGTCCAGTCCAAGCACCATGAATGACGTGGCGTAAGCGTCGGCTTTGGCGCATGTGTTGGCCAAGACGGTGGCCGAGAGGATGTTGTGCTGTACGGGATAACCTGTCTTTGGATCGATGGTATGTGCGTATTTCTTGCCGTTCTTGTAGTAGAATCGGCGGTAATTTCCGCTGGTTGCCATGGCCTTGTCGGTGACATTGAGTACCGTTTGCAGCTCGTTGTTCGTCTGAGTGGAGTCGTCTGTCGGCTTGGTGACGCCAATCTTCCATGGCAATCGCTTGTCGCTGTTGCCGCTGGTGATGACCTCACCCCCAATCTCCACCATGAAATTCTTCACGTCTTTCGACCGCAACAGTTGGGCAACGGCATCGCATCCGTAGCCTTTGGCAATGCCCGAGCAGTCGAGCATGATGCGTGAATCTTGCTTCTTCACGGTACTTCCCATGACAGCTACTTTGTCATAACCTGTGAGAGTCAGCAGACTGTCAATGGTATGCTTGGTGGGTTGGATGCCTGACTTAAAGCCAAAGCCCCATACATTGACCAAAGGAGCCACGGTAATGTCGAAGGCTCCGTCGGTATCTTTCGACACTTGCTTGGCTAGGTCGAACACTTCGACGAACATCTGGTTGAGTTGAACGGGGATGTTGCGGTTGATTTTTGAGATGATTGACTGTTCTTCAAAGGTCGAGAAGGTCATGTCTACCTTGTGAAGTTGCGCCAATATCTCTTTGTGTAAGTCCTTGTTCGACTGATAAGTAATATTGTATGTGGTGCCGAAGACTTGTCCTGAGTTGTGCTGGTACGGCATGCTCTGCTGTTGACGGATGATGATGACCGAACCAAGGATGAGAAAAAGGAGGAAAAACAGCTTGAGCAATTTCTTCCAACGCGATGGGTTGGAAGGGACAATCTTGCGCTGTTCGTCAAGTGGAGCGTTGCTGCGATTCCGCTGGTCTTTGTTTATTTCGTGTGAATTGCTTTGCTTATCATTCATACTTATACTGTCATTAAGTTCAAACTAACTTGTCATTCTTCCGGCCAGTGCCGCTCATTCGCTCTTCATTGCCTTGGAAGATGGTGGAAGAGGCACGCTGGTCATCCCTTGTCTACCATTCAATGATTACGTTAAATGTTCCACCTAAGGGTGTTCCGCTGTACTTTCCAAAGCCTGGTATGTACCAAGGATGGCCCGCTTCGTTCTTGGTATTGGCAAGACGTCGCTTGTAACGAACGCTCCATCCCAAACGAAAAGGCCCCCAAATTTTGGCATCTACGCCTACAACCCCTTCCATCCAATGAAACTGGTTGTCGATGTCTGTCAGGTCAAAGGGAATCTGTGTCTTCCAAACGGGGTCGTGGAGGCCCGGATGTGTTACCGAGTATTTGAACTTGCTGTAACCATATCGCACGCCAACATACAGTCGATAGTCGTCGTTCTTGTTCTTCATCATGTTGAAGTCGACGCCTATTCGGCCGTATGGAGCTTTCGAAGTGTAATGCAAGTGCGTGCTCGGATCTTCGCTGTCGGCTTGACCATAACCCAATTCGACAATGGGGAAATATTTGTTGCGCAGGCTTACTCTTGCGGCTACTTCATATTGTCCGTAGTCGGAAAACTGCATTTGTGCGAGTCCCACCAGGTCTCCAGAAACGGCAATGTGCCTGAAAAAGGACAGCGTATCTTTGGGTTGGATGACGATGGCCTTGTGCCTTTGTGCCATAACGGCCACTTGTGCCACGAGCAAGAGGCTAATGCAGATAGCTCTTGAAATAGATATAGAAATGTGCTTTTGTAGCATCATAGTTCACGTTTTCATTGTGTATGACCACAGAGTCGATGGTATGTTTGGTATAATCCACTCGCTTAATTTGATGGAAGACAGCCGGTGGGCAGTCAACCGACTCGAAATGCGGATGATCTTCCTTGGTGATGCGCAGCGTATCGATGAAACTTTTGTTCTGTTGTGTGGTCATCTTGAAGTAAAGAATGTCCTCGGGTTGCGCATAACTCATGGGCAGTAGGAAGCTGTCGATGCCGATTGCCTTGTTCAGCAGCACCGTATCACCGATTGTAGTGCGTGGAGTGGTGATGGTAAGCGTGTCTTGCAGCTTGGCAACATCACCTTTGAGCTTGTACGAAGTGGTCACCGTGTTGTTCAGCGGACAATCGATTGTAGAGCACGAGGTGATGGCCAATACCATCAAAAGAACGTCAATTATTTTTCGCATCGTATGGTTTTTTCTATCTGATAATCGTTCCTACCGGGGTTAGAGCGACTGATGAGGTCGCCCAGGAAGCCCGCTAAGAACAGTTGGGTGCCGATGAGCATGGTGGTGAGGGCGATGAAAAAGTAGGGCGAGTCGGTGATTAAGCGCATAGGAATGCCGTTTGACAGGGCGTAAACCTTCTCTGCTCCGAGGATAATCACGGCAATCAATCCCACCAAGAACATCAGCGAACCGAGGAAACCGAAAACGTGCATCGGCTTTTTACCGAAGTTTGACAGGAACCAAAGGGTGATAAGGTCGAGGTAACCGTTGAAGAATCGGTTAAAACCAAACTTGGATGTACCGTATTTCCGCGCCTGGTGATGCACCACCTTCTCGCCAATTTTGTCGAAACCAGCACTCTTTGCCAGGTAGGGAATGTAGCGATGCATCTCGCCATACACCTCAATGTTCTTCACAACCTCCCGCCTGTATGCCTTCAGTCCACAGTTGAAGTCGTGCAAGTTCTTGATGCCGCTAATCTTGCGAGCCGTGGCATTGAAGAGTTTGGTGGGTAATGTCTTGCTCAATGGGTCGTAACGTTTTTGCTTATAACCCGAAACCAAGTCGTAACCATCCACGGTAATCATGCGATACAGTTCAGGAATCTCGTCGGGAGAGTCTTGCAAATCGGCATCCATCGTGATAACCACGTTGCCTTGGGCCTCCTTGAATCCGCAGTAAAGTGCCGGACTCTTTCCGTAATTACGGCGAAAGCAGATGCCTCGCACATGCTCTGATTGACTGGCAAGACGCTGGATGACGTTCCAAGAGCCGTCGGTAGAACCATCGTTTACGAAGATAACTTCGTACGAATAGGCGTTTTGTTGCATAACACGCTCAATCCAAGCGTATAGTTCGGGTAGTGATTCTTCCTCGTTGAAGAGAGGGATGACAACAGATATGTCCATAGTATTCTGCAAAAATAATCAAGCTTCTGTCCTCCAAAGCTCCCTTTTGTTCACTCAACGTGATGGGCCTTTTTTGAGCAGGAGGAGGCGGATGCTGGATTTGACATTATGTTAAATAGTTTCGTATTACATGGAAGTAGAAGAACGTTGGCATCAAGACTTTCCGATATTTGTCATGCCAGATGCCGCTGATGCTTTATATTCTCGTATGATTTTTCACTCGTTTCATGCCAATGGCGGCCACGATGACACTCAGAAGGGCGCCAAGCAAGAGGTTTTGCGTCATGAAGACAAAGGCCAGTTCGATGGGTTTCAGCGTGACCATGAGGTCAACTGTCTCCATGGCTTGCGTGATGTCAACGCCGTTTTGCTGATATACGCCCTCCATGGTCTGTAGGGCTTGATGCATAATCTGAACGAAATGTCCGCCGTCCAAGAACTGGAAATACGCCGTTTGAACCAAGGCAAAGAGCAGGGATGCGTAGAAGATGCAGTAGCAACCGTATGTCAATCCTCGCGCAAAGGATATGACACCATCGAGTGCATAGTTGCGAAACTTGATGAATCGCCATAGCATGAAAGGGGGCGTGGCCAGCATCAGCAGGCCTCCCAATGCACTCTTGGGCATGTACATCATGCTCATGAAACTGGCTGTCCATAACAGTGCCAGCCAAAGTCCGTCAATGCGGGCGAACGCCTTAAGCTGAATCAGTGAGGGTACGTTTATCATTCTATCTGCAAAAGTACGCATTTTATCTCATATATATTGTACGTACACGAGAGATTTTATAGGCGGTTCCACGGCATAGACGTTAAAAATTTCCAATATCTATGCCGTAATAGTCAGCAAAAGTGTGAATATTTTTTTCGTTTGCGCCAGCATCATCTACCGCAAAATAAAAAGAGGGGGTATCATCATTCTGATACACCCTCGTTGATTTCTGAAATAAGTGAGCCTCTTGTCGGATTCGAACCAACGACCCCGAGATTACAAATCACGTGCTCTGGCCAACTGAGCTAAAGAGGCGGGTGGGCAAGCTACTCTTATCGCGCCGCTACAACCTAATACCCTTGCTGCGTTCCCACCCTGGGGGATTCAAAGGGAGCTGGCCGTAAAAGACTTGCCCGTTTCTTAGCGGTTGCAAAGGTAATAAAAAGAATTGATTGACACAAGAAATGTGCAAAAAATATGTTGAGGCAGATTCAATTTCCATATACAATTACGTTTGCTAAAGTGTTGCTTTCCAATCTCAATGACTTTACCCTCCAATCTCAATGACTTTGCCGTCCAAACTCAATGACTTTGCCGCCCAATCTCTATGCTTTTGGATTTTAGGCTTTATTCTTTATGTTTTTTGTTTGCTTTTGTAAGATGAAAATCTTATATTTGCATGGTAAGCAACCCCGTTTCAGCAAGGGCTGAAGATGGTTTTGAAAATGATTTGATGAAATAAAAAATTGACGGTATGATTAAAATTTATGGTATGAAGTCGTGCCCCGATTGCGTGGCAGTTGACAAACAGGTGGAAGGCGACAGCAGGTATCAGGTGATTGACATCGGTGAGCATGTATCGCTGTTGAAAGAGTTTTTGCGCCTACGCGACAACAATCCAGTCTTTGACGAGGCTAAGAAAAAAGGATATGCGGGCATTCCGTGTTTCGTTTTGGAAGACGGAACGGTGACGCTGAACCCTGAAGAAGCCGGACTGAAGTCGGGGAGGCCTGAACCCACCAGCTGTCGCATTGACGGTTCTGGGTGTTGAGCCGTTTTGCGATGCCGCATGAAAATGAAAAAGCCACCTTCACAGGCAGCTTTGACATATTATACAAAAACATTATGAATACTTTATTTAGCGAACAAGATCTAAAAAAAAGTTTATTTTATATTTCATGAGGTTTCATGCTTGATAGCGGTGTCGCACCCGGTGCACGTTCCATCACATTTTTTACATTTACGTTGACAATACCGTTCGCATTGCAGGCGAATGTCGTAGCCTAACATGGCACCCAGGATGAAATCCTCTTCGGGTGTCAGCTTGTTCAGCGGTTTGTCAATCATGTGGCGAACGGCATCGATGCAAGCTGCTCTGCCAAAAAACAGATTTAGCGTATGGTTACCCGCCGGCTGAATGAAATAGTCGATGTTTTGGTTCTCCAATCGGTTCACCGCAAATTCCTCGTATTTTTTGTTGAAGGTATAGAGCACCATTTGTCGCACTCCCTTCTTGTACTCATAGATATGGTTCATGAGCACCTTCAACTCTCCTGGTATGGTTTCAGCGGTTTTCATGCTTGTCGAGCCAACGGGGTTATGGTTTCATCATTACGTTTACAGACTTCCCTTGATATCGTTGATCCATGCGTCGATGCGTTCGTCGGTCTTGTCTTCTTCGTTGAGGTCGTCAAGCGCCAGTCCAACAAACTTTCCATCCACCACGGCATCACTGTCATCAAAGGTGTATCCGTCGGTTGATACGGCACCTATGATGTTGGCACCTTCAACGGCTTGATATAGCTCAGACATACCGCTGCAAAACGTGTCGGAGTAAGATTCGCAGTCGCCGCATCCAAACAGGGCTACCGTCTTACCTGACAGGCCTGCGCCTTTAAGTACCTCAACTCCTTCGTACCAATCGTCCTGCATGTCGCCAGAACCCCAAGTGGATGTTCCGAGAATAAGATTGTCGTTGTTGTTTACAATGTCAGCTGTGAGGTCGGTTACGTCAACGGCTTCAACACCCAATTTCTTGGCAATCTTCTCTGCGATGGCCTGACAGGTTCCTGTCGATGAGCCATATATAACTACTGTTGGTTTCATGATTGTTCTATTTAATTTTACGTTTGTATTTTTGTTCGATGCAAAGATATGAACAATTTGATGACCCGACAATACCTAAAAATAATGGTTTTTGCAAAATACCTAATATTGGGGATGCTTCTGAAAGGAAAATCGAAGAATTTGTATCAGATGTCGACAAGTGGCTATCGGTGCATAGAATACCATGCGAGGGCCTGCCCAGCGCATCACCTCACGAACCTTTTGGCGCATCTCGGGTCTGTAACAATGTACGGGACAGTCTTTACATGCGGGCTTTTGCTCGCCAAACTTACACCGTTGCAGTCGTTCACAGGCATAATCGCCCAACTGTCTGTACGCTTCGGGTACCTCTTTTAAGTGTAGGCGATGCCGACAATAGAGGTTTATCATCAACCGGATGGTTTCTTGGTCACGTTCTATCTTCGTCATCGTCGGATGAGTGTTGAGCCGGTCATGGATGCTGCGTGGCTGTTTACCTGCACCACATACACGCCTTTTGGCAAGGTTGATAAGTCCAGCGAATAGGATGTTTGACCTGCTGGAAAGGAAATTCGTTTTACCAACCCACCTGATACGGCGTATACCGATACCGAGAAATGATGAGAAGCCACATCGTGTAACCGCATTTGTACCAAGCCATCATGCTGTACGGAAAAACGGATTCCCCTGGGTTGATGCTGCGTGATGGTCTTGATGCCACTTACACCTAATATATATAGCAGACCTTTGTAGACATCTATCTGTCCGTAGCCATACTTGTTGTTGGGGTAGGTGAGTGACGGGTCGGTATGCGAACAAGTGTGCGCCAGCACGTTCATAATCTCTTCTCTCGTCAACGTAGGCTTGGCTTGCAGCCACAGGGCGATGGCACCCGCAACGACAGGGGTCGACATGGAGGTGCCTGAATTGCTGTTCCAAGCGTACTGACGACCCTTGAAGTTGAAATGGGCAACGTCAGACTGCACGTCAAAGGCGTTGGGGTTGGCCTCCAGGTAATAGCTGCTGTATGATGAGATGATGTTGGTGCCGGGTGCCAATACTTCAGGTTTCATGCGTCCGTCGTAGGTAGGACCTACCGAACTGTATTCGCCTCGTTGCCCTTGTGTACCCTGATCGTACACGCGTCGTTCGCCTTTGTAGTTGGTGATGGCCGTTCGGTAGGATGAGGCACCCACGCATATCACGGACGGTGCGCTGCCAGGTGAGAGAATGCTGTGTGTTCGCTCGCCTGCGTTGAGCTGCGGATCCAAGGCGTTGTCGGTCCAGTTGCCACTGCCGCGATAGGCTTCTATCTCACAGTCGGCCCCCACTACTTCGAATGAAAACGGAATGGACAGTCCCACCTCGTCATCCGTCTTCACCAAGACATCGTATGCGGTTTCTGTTGAATGGTAGCTGGACGCATAGCCCATGATGCGCAAGCGATAGGTCTTGCCGCCCAGTGTGACGGTGTCGGTGAAGAGTGAGTCAGCACAGGCCAACACTTGTGACGTTGGTATGGTCAGCGTTTCGGTCTTTTGACCATAGCTGGTCAGGCGGAGTGTGAAGGGTTGGGTTGATTTCAGCGTGAAATAAAGCGAGTTTCTGCTGTCGGAAACGAACGTACCGGCCGATTTTTTCCCTATTGGTTTGCGGAAAAACGACTTCTTGGCTCCCTCGTTTCCGGCAGACGCTACGATGATACGGCCAGGGCCTGACAAACTATCCAGAATGGCGTAGTAGAGTTGGTCATCGCCATGGAAGTCTTGATTGGAACCTTCGCTGAACGAAATGACGCAGGGCAGGTTGCGTTCTTGGGCATAGTCCATGATGTACTTAAAGCCAAGGGCGTCGGTGGCATAGGTATATTTATAGTAATCAGCCGAGTCGATGAACTGCTCATCGTCTGACACGGCATTGCTCACCAGGCAGATGTCGCTTTCATAGGCCATGCCCCGATAAGGACTGTCGTAACCGCTTCCGGCCGCAATGCCCAGCGTATGGGTGCCGTGTGTCTGTATCCGTCCGTCACGCGAATGCCGGTAGGCCAGCAAAGCGTCACGGCCCTCATAGGCAGCACCTACGTAGAGCGTGCTGCCCAGGGTGTCGGCAGACAACTGATCCCAAAACCGCTTGATGCGATAGTGGGTCGCTGTAGAATCGTAGAAGTTGGGGTGGGTCAGGTCGAAGCCAACGTCTTGCACGCCTACCACCACATCTTTCCCCGTAAAGGCATGGGGCAGCGGGTCTGCTCCCTGATAGACTGGGGTGGCGTTGAGCCAAAAAGCCACCGAATCCATCAGAAGGGAGTTGCCTCGACCAGCCTCAATGCGCTGCACCTGTTTGAGTGATGACAGGTGTCCCAACCGCTGCAAGGGCACGCTCACGATGTAGATGTCACCGAATTGAGCCAAGGGTCGACAGTCATTCTCCTTAAAAATACGTTGGGCATCACTTGTCACTCGGACAAAGGCGCATAGTTCCGGCTGTTTGACACGAGGCCTGTTCAGGGGTGATGGCAATTTTCTCACGCCTTGATGCCGTTGCTGCGTCTGCTCAATGGCCAGTTGCCTGACCAGCGAAGACATCTTCGCATAATCGGTACGCTGGCCATACAGGGAGACTGCACACCATATATATATAGATAGGATGAACAGGTATTTCTTCATTGTTTGCAAAATAAGCTAAAATAATCGACAACCACAAGTAAATAATCGTTGTTTTCCTGTCATCGATTGCGGCTCTTCCATTAAAAAAAGTTGTTCATTCGAGAAAACAATTACTTTCTTTTCTTTCAACAACAAATTGAACAAATGTAACAAATTCGATCGTTTGTTTCAATGAACGCCGGCGTTCACCTAATGAAACAAATTTGGTAAAGACCACGGCTCTTTCATTTAAAAAGGATATATTTTATTGTTGTATCCAGCGTAGAAGAAATCAACAACGAAATAAACAGAAAACACGAAAATTTGTGAGTGATATTAAGAAACCAAAGAACGTAAACGTTCTGGCTAAAAGAACGAAAATCAATGCGCTGGCGTCTCTCTCCACTTTTTCGTCAAACGAGAGAGACTGCAACATAGTTTTTCGTTTTTTTAGATAGAACGGGCCGTTCTTTCGTGAAATGTCTTTTGCGGCAATATTCTTTTAGATTCTTTCGCTTCTTTCGTTGTTAAAAGATGAGAAGTCACGATGCGTTTCTATTGGTACGCAAGATGTTATATTCATTTAATTGGTAAATTTGAGAGAGAAGTAACCAAAGGATGAAAGATTTATAGCAGCAAAGGTTATTGTTAAATGAAAGAACCGTGGGTAAAGACACACAACAATTTTATGTTGGTAGATTTGTTTTATTCGCAGAACGCTTGCGTTCATTGTCTTGTTGCGTTTATTTGTTTTCATTTGTTTCATTTGTTGTTAAAAAAATAGCTTCAATGGCAGATCCATGAAGGTAGATGGCGGATGGGTGCGTTACGATTTATTCACATTTTCTTTTTAACAATCAAAACATTATTCGTTTATTTTTAGCTACCTTTGCGCAAAATAGGCAGCGCCTCTGATATATCTGATATGCTTGATGCCGTTAGCTTTGCAAAAATAGCGGTTAAGATAGGATTTGAGATGCGTCTGCCTACATGAATCTATGAGTCAAAAAAAACAATTTATGAAAAAACAAACTAATAAATTTATTGCCGTTTCTTATCAACTGCATGCTGATGAAAACGAAGGAATGACGTTGGTTGAAGAAGCTACAGAAGCGCAACCTTACCAGTTTATCAGCGGCTTTGGTCTGACACTCGATTTGTTCGAAGATGCCCTCATTAACTTACAGGCAGGCCAAGAGTTTGAGGTGAAACTGGCTCCAGAGCAGGCTTATGGCCATTTTCAGCCAGAGCATGTGTTGGATCTCGAGCGGGAAGTCTTCACCGTTAATGGGACGTTTGATGCAGAGAACATCTATGAAGGAGCGGTGGTACCCTTGCAAAACGAGGAGGGTACGCGCTTCATGGGACGCATTCTCGAGGTAAACGACAAGCAGGTGAAGGTGGATTTGAATCACCCCCTGGCTGGAAAAACGCTCAACTTTAAGGGAAAGGTCATCGAAAACCGCGAAGCTACCAACGAAGAAATCGCTGCAATGGTGAACCAAATGGCTGGTGGATGCGGTTGTGGTGGTCACAGTGAGGGCGGCTGTTGTTGCGGAAGCTGTGGCAGTTCAGATGACGGTGGATGTGGTTGCGCCCATTAAGCCAGGGTCAACGCCTCCAAAACTTTCAACATTTCTTTCATAGATCGAACCTAACACACGATGATGCGGAATACATTTGGCCATATTTTCACGTTGACAACCTTTGGTGAAAGCCATGGAGAGGCAGTCGGTGGGGTCGTTGATGGCATGCCGCCCGGCATCGACATCGATGTGCAGTTTGTGCAAAACGAACTTAACCGGCGGCGGCCCGGACAAAGTAGCATCACCACCGATCGCAGGGAAGCTGATGAAGTGAGCTTCTTGAGTGGCATCTATGAAGGAAAATCTACTGGCGCACCCATCGCTTTCATGGTGACAACCACCAATCAGCATTCAAAAGATTACGACAGTCTACAGCATCTTTATCGTCCATCGCACGCCGACTTTACCTATCAACAGAAATATGGTTTGCGCGATCATCGTGGTGGAGGACGCTCGTCGGCTCGCATCACTTTGAGCAGATGTGTGGCTGGCGCATTGGCTAAGTTGGTGTTACGACGGTTGGGAATCATCATTCAGGCGTATGTGTCACAAGTGGGTGACATCGCCTTGCAACGAGATTATCGCTTATACGATTTGTCCAAGACCGAAAGCAACGTGGTGCGCTGTCCCGATGAGGAAAAGGCCAAGCAGATGGAACAACTCATCCGACAGGTCAAGGTGGAAGGTGACACGGTGGGAGGAATCGTGACGTGTGTCATCAAGGGATGTCCCGTAGGACTGGGCGAGCCCGAGTTTGATAAGCTGCATGCGCAACTGGGAGCTGCTATGCTATCCATCAATGCCGCTAAGGGCTTTGAATATGGCGAAGGTTTTGCGTGTGTCAGCCACCGAGGCAGTGAGATGAACGACTCGTTTGTCAACGACCAGGAGCGCATTCGCACCGCAACCAACCACAATGGCGGCATACAGGCAGGCATCAGCAATGGCGAGGATATCTATTTTCGCGTAGCGTTCAAGCCTGTGGCTACCATCTTGATGGAGCAACAAACGGTAGACGTTGAGGGCCATCCGGTTGCCTTCAAGGCCAGCGGTCGGCATGATTCGTGTGTCGTGCCACGCGCCGTTCCCATCGTAGAGGCAATGGCAGCGATGGTGATCTTGGACAATTATCTTCTTGATTTGACCGTAAAATAGGTCAAATCCTAACCTGCATCACAATTTCTTGGTAGAAAAGCAAAGGGAATGCACAACTTGCGTTACCCAACTCGCATGCGAATCGAGTGATTTGTCATGTCCGAACTGAGGGCTTTCAGCGCAAGAATACATGGGTGAAGGCTCTTTGTTTTTGTCTTCAAAGCCGTAACGAGGCGAGTATCAGCTTGCGTCTATCAGCACAAAAAAGAGGGGAAAGATAGTACAAAATAACAAATGTGGACAGGGACCGCTATGGGTGTGGTTCCTACTTTTCATATTTAGCGCATTCAATGCTTTATTTGTTATTCAATAACGCATCACCTCCTTAAATGATAGATTCTTACTTTTTCATTACGGCACTTTCATTTAAAAATGATATATTTTGTTGTTGTTTACAGCGTAGAAGAAATCAACAACGAAATAAACAGAAAACACGAAAATTTGCGAGTGATATTAAGAAACCAAAGAACGTAAACGTTCTGACGAAAAAACGAAAATCAATGGGCTGGCGTCTCTCTCTACTTTTTCGTCAAACAGGAGAGGCTGCAACAATGGTTTTCGTTTTTTTTAGATAGAACGGGACGTTCTTTCGTGAAATATCTTTTGCGGCAATATTCTTTTAGCTTCTTTCGTTTCTTTCGTTGTTAAAAGATGAGATGTCACGATGCGTTTCTGTTGGTACGCAAGATGTTTATATTCATTTAATTGGTAAACTTGAGAGAGAAGTAACCAAAGGATGAAAGATTTATAGCAGCAAAGGTTATTATTAAATGATAGATTCGCACTTTTTCATTCAAATATTTTATAATAAATTTGCAGGTATCGGTAAATACCACTAAATTTGCAGAAATTTATAACAATCTATGCTTCAGCACATGGTTGACGTATCCACATTTACCAATGCTGCATACTCGTTTCTTAACTACAGCAGAAAGGAGGTAGTAATGTTAACAAGCGTTATTGCCCCCCCCCCCCCCCCCCGATTATTTTATTATTTTAACACATTCGTCGCCCATACTTGCCTTTCTGGCAAGGGTGAGCCAACTTCTTAGTGCATGGTTTCGCAGAAAGCCGTGCACTTTGGCAGTATGCGCCTGTCGCACACAAGATAATTACAAACCTCATCATATTAAATATCAACAATGAAACAACTTTACATGCTTACAACAAAATGCCGCGGCACGCTCCGCACTTTACTGCTGATGTTGCTGGTGGTAATGACCATGCCAATGACTGCACAGCAGAAGGACGAAAAATTCCAATATGGTAATCTTAGGTACCAAGTGCTGGATGCAACGAAACACACCGTCAAGGTGACGTATGAAGCAAACTATTTGCAATTAGACGATGACTACGACAAGAAAACGCCAGCCTATGGTGGGAAACTGAGTGGAGTTATAGATCTCACCAAGCCCATCATGTACAACAACATCAATTGGACGTTGACCGAGATTGACGAAAGAGCTTTCCAGTTAGAAAAGATTACGGAAGTGAAACTTCCTGCTAGCGTGACAAGAATTGGAATGTCTGCATTTTACAAGACAGCCTCATTAGCTAAAATCAATTTCCCGGCATCTCTGAAAGCTATTGAACAGGAAGCATTCTATGAGAGTGGCTTGACCGAAGTTGATATCCCCGGAAACACGGCAATAGGCTACCAGGCTTTTTTCTCATGCGTCAACATGGAAAGACTATCCATTCCAAATGTGACATATATGGGATATCGGTGTTTCCATCATTGCTCCATGTTGAGTTCTGTGACGGTTCCGGCATCTGCAAAATTAGGAAACCCGCCCGATGCGTCATTGAAGGGCTATAATCTATGTAATCTAAATGATCTGTTAACATTAGAATCAGGGAAGCATGCCTTTTCTGATTGCTATAATCTGAAAAGTGCAACCATTCAAGAAGGCGTAACTACGGTTCCTCATTCCATGTTCATATTTTGTAGCGAGATGAAAAGCATCACTGTCCCCACTTCGGTAAAAAGTATAGAAACTGATGCCTTTAGACAGTGCTTCAATCTCAGCTCCATCGACATAAAGGAAGTGGAAAGTATCGAGGAGAGTGCCTTTTGGCTCTGTCACAATTTAAAAGGTGATCTGGTTCTTTCCAACAAAGTGAAAAATATAGGAACGAAGGCATTTGGAGGAACCCGTTTCACCGGGGTTAAATGGGAAGGGACTGACGGCTGTACGATAGATGGTTCTGCGTTCACCGACTGTCATTACCTAGAATATTTAGATCTGCATACGCTGCAACGCCCCACGTTAAAGACAACAAAATTGAGTCGACATGACAATAATTATAATCTCGTAAATGGATTGCTGTCGCGCACCATCGTTTATCTTCCCCAGGGAGTGGACTTTACTTTCGCAGAGGGAGAGGACGTGAACTTCGTCAAAAGAGACGGCAGCGGCAACTTCACCTGCACCAAACTGAGCGTGCAGGATGGCGCCGACTACGAGTTCCCCATCTCATTCACGGCAAAAGAGGCTGTCTATAACAAATGGGATGTTGATATTGAGGCAGGACCAGATTTTATTGGCGATGATAAATACAAGTATCCAGACCGTAATAGCTATTATGTTAAAGACTATTATATCTATGAAGAAGATAATTACGAAGGGAATATAATGCCTCTCGCATCCTACCGCGACTTCCATCGCAACGTGGACGGCAAGAATTGCGTCACCATGCTGCTGCCCTACGAGGTAAAACTGCCAACGGGCTTCCGTGCCTACAAGCTGTACTATAGTGGCACATATAACACACCCGTCCAGGGAGAATACGAATACAAGGATTATTACCTGTTCCGTTCCATTCCCGACGGCAGCATGCTCGAGGCGAACAAGCCTTACCTGCTGCGCATCGTGGATGGGCAGGAACATACCTCAGAGGAATTTGTCGCCACCAACGTAACGATTGCGGCATCGGGTACTGTCAAGTTAGGTGATGATGGCAATGAAGTCACCCGGACACCTTCAACCTCCGCTTTGCGCAACGTCTACGCCGGCACGCTGAAACCTCGTGGCTTTGCTGACATCAAGACTGGTCAGTCATACAACTTCCTGGGTTGCACCGAACGGCTCAACAACACCTTGGCTGCCAACCTCAACACTTGGCTGCTGAACACGGACTGGTCTGGGATTGACGTATGGCGCAAGGTTCACAAAACCGAAGACCCAGCTAGTTCAGCATCGGCGACACCGTTGCCAATCATCATGACGGTAACCGATCCTGGGGCGCCAGCACCATTCCGTGCCTACATCCAGCCAATCAGCAAGACAGCGACAGCCAAATCCTTTGTCATCCTCATGGACGGTGAGACAACGGGAATAGACAGTCTGGAACAAGGAATGCCACAGAATGGCACCCAGCGCATCTACACACTTGACGGACACTATGCAGGCGACAGTTTTGACTCGCTGCCCAGTGGCGTCTATGTAATCAAAGGAAAGAAAATTGTAAAATAATGGCAAAATGAATATAGAGAACATGAACAACCAAAAGATCACAAGTGGCAAGTGCGCTTACGTCAAGCCACTTACCCACATCATCAAGTTGGAAACAAACTATGGAATCATGGAGGACAGGAGTATAGCCATAGACCCTAACAAACCAGCCGAAGGCGGTGGAAACGCCAAGGAATTTGACATGTCTGACGACATGTGGGGGGACAATCACGAAAGCGATATAGACATCTTTAAATAAAGACAGTTCCACTCACGATGCCGTTTATTCACCATGAGGCGGCATAGAAGGACAGGGACACCTCTCGACCAAATGGAACGACAGGTGTCCCTGTTTTGTGTGTAGAGTAATCATCCAATATTTGTTGGTGTGAAAGACGGCAAATGTTACGATGATTACAATAATTTCTTATGAAGAGAGCATTTTTTCTTTTAGAGAATATACGATATAAACACATACGAGATGCTTGATGCAAAGAAATTCGGAAACGAAAAAAGGTCGCTGAACATCAGCGACCTTTTATAATTGTAGGTAAGTTGTTGTTGATTTGTTTCAACTTATCCAAAGTTATCAAACATGATAGATTCAGGATCAACACCAAGGCTATCCAACATTTTTTGTACAGCAGCACTCATCGGACCAGGACCACACATGTAGTACTCTATGTCTTCTGGCGCTTCATGATCCTTCAAGTAGGTCTCATACATTACTTGATGAACAAAACCAGCCGTGTATTTCACACCAGCTTCATCAGCTACAGGATCGGGTCTGTCCAATGCCAAATGGAAGTGGAAGTTAGGATATTCTTCCTCCAATGCGTGGAAATCATCTAAGAAGAATGCTTCGTTCAGTGAGCGCGCACCATAGAAATAATGCATTTCACGATCGCGGGTGTGCAATGTCTTCAACATATACATGATTTGACTGCGTAACGGAGCCATACCAGCTCCACCACCAACCCATATCATCTCTTTCTTAGAGTCGAAGATAGGATGGAAGTCACCGTAGGGTCCACTCATCCTCACCTTATCGCCTGGCTTCAAAGAGAAGATATAACTGGAAGCAATACCGGTTGGAACATCTTGGAAGCCCACTTGTGGACGTGGCTTGAACGGCGTTGAGGCAATACGCACGGTCAACATGATGATGTCGCCTTCGTCAGGATAGTTGGCCATGGAGTAAGCGCGTACGGTAGGCTCGGGGTTGTGAGCCTTGATAGAAAGAATGTTGAACTTCTTCCATGCGCCGATGTACTCTTCGCCAATGTCATCCTTGTCGAAATCCTTGTCGTAATCAATCACATCGTATGCGGGAATTGATATTTGAGCATACGAACCTGGTATGAAGTCCATGTGCTCGCCAGGAGGCAACTGTACTTTGAACTCTTTGATGAAGCTCGACACGTTTTTATTACTGATGACGGTGCATTCCCATTCTTTGACACCTAAAACGGTTTCAGGTATTTTGACTTTCAGGTCACCTTTCACCTTGCACTGGCATCCTAAACGCCAATTATTCTTTATCTCTTTCCTTGTAAAGTGAGGACGCTCTGAATCCAGGATTTCACCTCCTCCTTCGATTACTTGTAATTTGCATTGTCCACAACTGCCCTTTCCGCCACATGCAGAGGGGAGGTAAATTCCATTTTGTGTAAGGGTACTCATGATGGACGCACCTTGTGGAACGCTGAGTGTCTTATCTTCATTGATGACGATATTGACGTTTCCGCTTGGCGAGAGATATTTTTTTGCGACCAACAGTATGATGACCAGCAAAAGAATGACGGTCAAGAATACGGCAATGCTCTGTAATATAAATGAAAATTCCATAATTGATGATTATATTTTTAAGCCAGAGAAGCACATCATGGCAATGGCCATAAGTCCTACGGTAATGAAGGTGATACCAAGACCTTGAAGCGGTTTTGGCACATCACTATATTGTAATTTCTCACGAATAGCCCCCATGAGGACAATGGCAAGGGTCCATCCCAGTCCACTTCCCACAGCGTAAGCAATCGCATCAGCGATGTTACCGATATACTGTGTGTTACTTGGATCCAGATTGATACGTTGCTGCATGAACATGGAACCACCCATGATGGCGCAGTTTACGGCAATCAGCGGAAGGAAGATTCCCAACGAGGCATAGAGTGACGGACTATATTTCTCGACCAGCATTTCTACCAATTGCGTCATACCGGCGATGACGGCAATGAAGATAATGAAACTCAAATAACTTAATCCTAACGGATCCAGAACTTTGGTTTGAAGCAAGTAGTCTACCGGAACGGTGACAAACAGCACGAATGTCACTGCCATGCCTAAACCAAACGAGGTCTTTACATTCTTCGATACGGCCAGAAATGAACACATTCCAAGGAAGAATGCGAAGATCATGTTGTCGACAAATATCGATCTGAAAAATAATGATATGATATGTTCCATAATAATTCTAATTGATTAAAATAGCATGAATTACTTTTCTTCTTGATAGAAATAGGCACGGTGAATCCAAATGACACATCCAACAAGAATCAAAGCCATTGCCGGTGTGGCCATCATACCATTATTCATATAACCAAAGTCGTAGAAAGACGATGGAATAATCGTAAATCCTAATAAAGTACCTCTACCAAATAATTCACGAAGAGCTCCCACAATCACTAAAATCATTGCGTAACCTAAACCATTTCCCACTCCATCAAGGAAGGATGGCCAAGGTTTGTTCATCATCGCAAATGCTTCCAAGCGTCCCATCAGAATACAGTTGGTGATAATCAAAGCCACATATACTGAGAGTTGGACACTTACGTCATACGCATAAGCCTTTAAGATTTGGCTCACGATGGTTACCAATGCGGCCACAACAACCAATTGTACGATGATACGGATTCGCATCGGAATGGTATTGCGAATAATCGAAATAATTACATTTGAAAATGCAGTAATAACCGTTACTGCCAATCCCATGACAATAGCTGGTTTTAATTGTGAAGTTACTGCCAAAGCCGAACAGATTCCCAAGACTTGAACCAAGATAGGATGATCCAAATTGAGAGGGCTTGTAAAGACTTTCTTATTTTGTGTTGAAAATAATGCCATAATACTAAATCAATTTAATGAGCTTTCAAGAAATTCATATATGCACCTAAACAAGTCTGCAACATCTCGGTCACACCGTTGGAAGTGAGGGTGGCCCCCGTTATACCATCAACTTGCGTGGAAGGGTCTTCCACCTTCTTGCTGACAGCCAATGCGATTTGATGGGGATCTTGCGCAAATAGTTTTTTACCTTGAAACTGGTTTTGCCATGCACGATTGTCTTTAATTTCAGCTCCCAATCCAGCTGTTTCGCTATCATGGTCGAAGTAAGTTCCGAAGACAGTCGACTTATCTGCATTAATGGCAACATAACCATTGATTGCTCCCCATAGTCCCATGCCATAAACAGGAATCACATACTTAGTCTGTCCATTAACCTTACAAACGAAGAGTGCTAACTTTCCGTTCTTAAAGTCGGCAGAATTAAGTTTAAAACCGTTGTTTTCTCCGCCCTGTTCTCCTTTTTCAAGAACATTACCCCGCTCATCTATGATTTCATCAGCGAGTACAACTTCTTGATACTTTGCAGCAGCGTCTTCATTATTCAAATCTCTAATATTCAACGAATTTAATATCTGCTTCTTCTTGTCCAATGCCACGTTGGCATCTTGCATAGGTTTCAAAGCCTGAAACACAAAAGCCAACAGGAATGCAACAAGAACAACGATAATGATTGAATATATGATTGTATAGGAGTTTGAATTGGTATTCAATCCTTTTTTATTTCCTTCAGCCATCGTCTTATTTATTATGAGCAGTTAAACGTTTCATTCTCTTGTTGATGTTGCCTTGAACGACGCAATAGTCAATCAATGGGGCGAACATATTCGCAAACAATATCGACAACATCATACCTTCTGGATAACCAGGATTCATCACGCGGATGATAATCGTCATCACACCGATGAGGGCTCCATAGATATATTTACCCTTTTCTGTACGTGCGGAAGTTACTGGGTCGGTAGCCATGAATACGGCACCGAAACAGTATCCACCTAATATAAGATGCTCGTACCATGCTATAGATGTCATGCCGAGTGCACTGAAGAGTGCGGCCATGATACCGCCACTAACAAACACGCTCAGCATGGTTTTCCACGAGGCAATGCCTGTCACCAACAGCAGCAAGGCACCTATGGCGATGGCGATGACACTGGTTTCTCCAACGGAACCAGGTATCAAACCAACTAACATATCACAGATAGAGTAGGGGATATCTACATGGAGAGCCAGTTCACCAAGCGGTGTAGCCATGGTGGTGGCATCTGGCAAGGTGTTGCCCAAACCAAAGATCTGATGATTGGCTACCCATATCGAATCACCCGTCATCTGTCCTGGATAAGAGAAGAAAAGGAACGCGCGGGCAGACAATGCCACATTAAAAATGTTCATGCCCGTTCCACCAAATATCTCTTTGCAGAAAATTACAGCGATAGCTACTGATAATGCCAGCATCCACAACGGACAGGTGATGGGAATGATAAGCGGCATCAAAATACCCGTTACCAAATAACCTTCCTGAATTTCTTCTTTCTTCCACTGTGCCCAGGCGAATTCGATGCCCAGACCAACAATGTAAGAAACAAGGATTTTAGGTAATACGGCCAAGAAGCCATAGAAGAACATCTCCCAAAAAGAGGCGTTGGCCAACTCACCGGCAGCCGCGAAATTCTGATATCCAATGTTGTACATTCCAAACAACAAGGCAGGTAGCAGAGCGATGACCACCAGACTCATGATTCTCTTCGAATCGATGGCGTCATGGATGTGAGCTCCTGTCTTGGCTGTCGTGTTGGGAACATAAAGGAAACTCTCAAAACCATCATAGACACTCCAAAAAGCATGTAGCTTACCGCCCTCTTCGAAGTGTGGCTTGATTTTATTTAAATATTTTTTTAAACTCATGTCCTTATGCGTTTTCTTTTCTTAATATGTCCAGACCATTGCGTACAATCTTCTGAAGTTCCAACTTAGAAGAATCCACAAACTCGGCAACGGCGAAATCTTCCGGAGACACTTCATATATCCCCAGCTGTTCTTGCTTGTCGATGTCACCTGCAATCAAAGACTTGATGAGGTATTCGCCATAAATATCCATGGGCAACACCCGATCGTACTCGCCACTCATAATCATGTGGCGCTCTCCACCTTTGACACGTGCATCCAGGTCGTATTGCTTTTCCTTTCCTGAAAGCCACGAGAAATAACTGTGTGAAACAGAGAACTGATTGGTGCGCGGCAAAATCCATCCCAGCAATTCGTCAGCCTGGTCACCTTCCGGTATCACGCAAACTTCCGAAGTGTGCGCACCGAGAAAGTCGGTCAACTCACACTTGCGTCCTGTCAACGGATTGCCATTGATGATGCGCACATGTTCGTCTTCGCGCTCACCGTCTATCTGTCCTGCTAACAAGTCAGATATCGGTGTGCCAACCAAAGCATCCACATATTGGGGATTTTTCACTTTGCTGCCTGCGATGGCCACCGTCCGCGTGAGGTCCACCTTACCGGTTAGGAACAAACGACCCATGAAGATGACAGCCGTTGGTTCGACCGTCCATACCACCTCACCCTTGTTCACGGGAGAAAGGTGATTAATCTGCACGCCTACATTGCTGGAGGGACAGGGACCGTCAAAAGCCGTGATCTCAACATCAGAAGCCTGTGTCAAGGCCTTGTCGGTTTGATTGACATGGATGTTCAAATATGTCTTTGCAATCTTCGACAACGCTGTCAAACCTGCTTGGAAAGCTTCTTCGTTGCCTTTCAGCTCAAACTCAAACTTGCCGGCCAAAGGCATGTTTCTGAAAGCTGAAACAAAAATACCCTTCGGTTTGGTCTGTGGTTGGGTCGAAACGGCATAAGGCAGCTGATTGACATATCCAAAAAGACCCGCTTGCAACAGAGCCTCTACAACTTCGTCACCAGAAAGACTCCTCACGTCTTTTTTGCCAAAATCAACAAACTCCTGTTGTTGTGACGCCTCCACAATAACAGCCATCACTTTACGTCTATCACCGCGGACAATTGACTTCACTTTTCCACTGACCGGTGAGGCGAACTTGACTTCTGGAAACTTCTTGTTAACGAAAAGAGCCTCTCCAACCTTCACGTCGTCCCCTTCATGCACACATAGCTTAGGGACTACGCCGACAAAATCGTCAGGAACAAGAGCATATTGATGACTCTGTTTTAAAGATGTTTTTTGTTCGTTCGCTCTACCCTTCAGATTAATGTCCAAGCCCTTACGTAACTTAATTACATTTACCATAGAATATATAAAATTAAACTTTTTTCCAACCAATGAGGGTATAAGATATTGTTCATATCCAAATGTTTGGCAAATTTAGTAACTTTTACTGATTTATAAAAGAAAAAGCAATCATTTATTTCAGCCGTGTCAAAAAATGATGTACTTTTGCATGAAACAAAGCTGAACACTATCTGAAGAAGTTTAAAAATATACTCAACATCATCATTTGGAGTATTGTAGGAATTTATCTTACAATCATCATTTTGTTGCGTATACCGTCCATACAAGACGCCTGCGGTCAGCAAGTTGCATCCTTATTATCCAAGCGGCTGGGCACTGAGGTGAAGGTCGAACGCATTGACATAGGCTTTCTCAATCGCATCATCATCGACGGTCTGTACGTCACTGACCAGCAAGGCAAGCCCATGCTACAAGCATCCAGGTTTTCTGTGAAACTAGATTTCATTCCGCTAACGCGCGGAGAAATTTCTATTTCCTCGGTTCAGCTCTTTGGTATGCAAGCCAATCTTTACAAAAGTAGCAAAAACGCCAAACCAAACTTCCAATTCTTCATCGACTCCTTAGCATCGAAAGATACCACAACACGGGCCAAGCCCATCCGCATCGCCTCTATCGTGTTAAGGCACGGCGCTGTTAAATACGAACAACTGGACTTACCGCAGACAAGACAATTCTCACCAGCGCACCTCTATTTGAAAGACATCAGTGCGCATGTCATTGTCAGTGCATTGTCAAAAGACTCGTTGAATGTGAAACTGAAAAATCTGTGTTTCAAGGAACGGTCAGGCCTTCAGGTAAAATCATTCTCATCCAAATTGCGGGCAAACACGAACCATGCCGTCCTGGAGAATTTCAAATTGGAACTGCCTAACTCTAAGCTGGTATTACAACAAGTTCGCGCCAATTACCGGATGAGGGATGGCGCCCCCTACATGCCCTCGCTATCCTATCACGGACTCATAGACAACTCACACGTCACCCCATCTGATTTGACTTTCATTTCTTCGAAGCTCAGCGAATACCATACGCCTGTCAACATCCAGGTATCGCTTTCCGGAACGGCATCGTCTTTGGCCATACGTCACATCCATTTGCTTGTCAAGAACGAACTGGAGCTTACTGCCAAGGCAACCATTCAAAGATGGAGCAAGTCTCCAAAATGGAATCTCGACCTGGAGACGCTCAACCTTCAACAAGCAGCCGTGAAAAAGTACCTGCCCAAGGAATACCAGAACACGCCACTATCGAAATTTGACCACATCCGCCTGTCAGGCAACTTCCATGGAGAGGGGAAAGACATCTATTCCAAAGGAATCTTCTCATCCAATTTGGGCGACATCAAGTTTGATGCCACGGTCGCTCAAGGCAGCTACAAGGGAATGATAGAAACCAACGATTTTAAGTTGGCTCCCTTGTTGTCCGACCAAGATTGGGGGGCACTAACCGCTAAAATTCAGCTTAACGAATTTCGCAAACAAGGCAACCAAGCCGTGTTCAACATTAAAGGTGATGTCCCCAAAATAGAATACAAAGGTTACCCATACAAAAACGTTTCAATCAACGGACGTGGCACATTGGATGCACATTCTCGTTTGGATCACTTTGATGGAACGGCTGCGCTCAATGATGTCAATGGCGTATTGAACATCCAAGGAAAGGTTGACCGAAACCAAGCACGTTATGCCGCCCTGTTCGACCTTACAGCAAAAGACGTAAACCTCTCGGCCTTGCGTCTCACACAAAAGTGGCCCAACCGAATAGTCAGCCTTCAGGCAAGCTCTCAGCTGTCAGGTCACTCGTTGAAAGATGTCACGGGCCGCATAGTCCTTGCCGACGTCATGATGCGCGACCCTAACCAAACCTATTCATTGTCAAAACTTGAGTTAAAAACAGGGTACGATCAGCGCCAAGAACATTTCATTTCTCTCGATGGCGATTTTGGCAACGCATTGGTGGTTGGCACATTTGATTACAATTCCATTCTACAGAACATCGAAAATGTCATCATCGACAAACTTCCAGGCATCCAACTGCTCACGCCCATGACAAGGCGCGTCACCCCACGCACAAACGTTCGCCTGTATGCCGACATCACCAAGACCGATTGGGCAAACTATCTTTTTGATATCCCGCTCTCCCTGCAACAACCGCTGCAACTCAGTGGCACCATCAACAGCGTCAGCAACCAACTGAACATCAATGTCAATGCGCCCGACTTTACTTACGACGGAAGTCGATATCAGGACAATCATCTACACCTGTCCACGCCAACCGACACGCTGCATTTCAGCGCAGAGGTCAACAAGATAGATGCAGAGAACAAGCGATGGACCTGGCGGGTGCAGTCATCTGCCGCCAACGACCACTTGCTCACCACCCTGTGGTTTAACAATCATGCCTCCCATCCGTTTCAAGGAACCCTGAACACCACGACACAGTTCTTCAAGAAAAAGAATGGTGAGCCGGCAGCCCACGTAATCATACATCCGTCGGAGATACTGATAGAAGACAGCATCTGGAACATCGAGCCGTCGGACATCATGTACAGCAAAAACCATCTTACGGTGGATCATTTCTCCATCCATCACGACGACCAACATATCATCGTGGCAGGTCTGGCTACCAAAAATCCTATGGATACCCTCGTGTTCGACCTCAAGGGCATTGACGTAAACTATGTGCTGAACCTACTTCAATTTGATGCCGTAACATTCGGAGGCCGGTTGTCTGGACGCGCATTCGCATCGGGAGTCTTTGGAAAACCTCAGGGACATGCGAACGTACAGGTCAGTTCATTTCAATTCGAGACTGGTCAGATGGGTGTCCTGGATGCCAACGTCAGCTGGAACGTTCCCTTGAAGCAAATCGACATCCAAGCCCAAGCCAACGACCAAGGCCGGCAAACCTTGATTAACGGCTTTGTTTCGCCAAGCAAGCATTACATCGACTTGGCCATCCAAGCCCGGCAGACACGCTTGCAATTCCTCGAAGGCTTCTGTGGTTCGTTCATGCAAGACGTCGATGCCAGCGGAACCGGACTGCTGCGGCTTTATGGTGACTTGTCCTATCTCAACCTCACCGGACAGGTTGTCGCCGACGGCTCTCTGGGCATCACGCCCCTCAACACCCATTACACGCTCAGACGGGGCATGATTACCCTGACACCCGATGAGATTATTTTCAAAAACGACACCATCTACGACCGCAATGAGAACATAGGTATCGTTAATGGCAGCCTGCGTCACGACAACCTCACCAACCTGCGATACGACCTGCACATCGCTGCAGAGAACCTCTTGGCTTACGACACGCACACTTTTGGTGGAAATACCTTCTATGGAACGGCCTACATCAACGGCACCTGCGCCATCACTGGCAATGGCGATGACCTGAACATCGACGTTAACGCCATACCCCAAAAAGGCTCACAAATCGTGTACAACGTGGCCGGACTGGATGCGGTCAGTACCCAGAACTTCATCAGATGGTCGACAAGAACTGATTCGCTGCAACCAGATAGCATCGCACCACGCCAACATACCACTGATTTGGCCATACAAAAGTTGCCAGAGGTATCTGGCGACTTACATCTGAATCTGCTCATCAACTGCACGCCCAACCTCACGCTCAAACTACTCATGGACAACAAGACCGGTGACTACATCGCCTTGAACGGCAACGGCGTGCTGCGCGCCAACTATTACGACAAGGGTGCTTTCGAAATGTTTGGCAACTATGTGGTCGATCATGGAATCTATGGGCTGACCATTCAAAATGTCATCAAGAAAGACTTCCAATTTCAGCAAGGTAGCACCATCACCTTTGGGGGCGACCCCTATCATGCGGCACTCAACCTCAACGCCACACACACCGTCAATGGCGTGAGCTTGGCCGACTTGAACATCGGGCGGTCGTTCACCAACAATAACGTTCGCATCAATTGCCTGATGAACATCACAGGCACGCCCCAGGCACCGAGAGTGGATTTCAACCTCGACATGCCTACCTTGAGCAACGACGCTAAGCAGATGGTATACAGCCTCATCAACAGCGAAGAGGAGATGAACCAACAAGTGCTTTACCTGCTGGCGGTAGGTCGGTTCTATTCGCAAGGCACCAACAACAATGCTGGTAGTGATGGCACAGCGCAACAAAGTCAGGCGAGTCTCGCCATGCAGAGCATCCTTAGTGGAACATTAAGTCAACAAATCAACAACGTCCTGAATACCGTTATCGATAACGCCAACTGGAATTTTGGTGCCAATATCTCCACGGGCACCGAAGGATTCAATAACGCTGAGTATGAAGGACTGCTCAGTGGACGACTGCTGAACAACCGTCTGCTCATCAACGGGCAGTTTGGTTACAGGGACAACCCAAACGCCACGACCACCTTTATCGGTGATTTCGACATCCGATATCTGCTCTTGCCGAGTGGCAATCTGGCCATCAAGGTGTACAATCAGACCAATGACAGATACTTCACGCGCAACAGTCTTACCACGCAAGGAGTAGGCTTGATTTTGAAGAAAGACTTTACCAATCTCAAAGATTTGTTTGGACGTAGACGAGCGAAGAAGGCAAAACCGTCAAAATAAGTTTCCACCTCATTATTTGAAAAGAGCCGTTGTGCATGTAGTTGTCTGCCAAACAATTAAGGGCGTTTCTATAAATTAGCTTTGTCAGATTGCGAGGCTGTTTTTGGTGGTCAATTTGTTTGTGAGTGAAGGAGTATAGCGAGCTATACGACTGAACGAACAAGCAAATTGAACCCAAAAAAGACCGCAAGATGACAAAACATAAACTGTCCAACATAAATAAAAATTACGGTGGTAATTTATAGAACCGCCCTTAACAAATGGGGTAGTGTCGATTCATTCATAAAAAGCAAACACTTCCAATTTAAAATCACAGCGTTATTGAAAGAGTAAAGCCATTTTAAAGGATAGGCAGAGTGAAAAAGTGAAACTTTTTGTCGAATTCCATCCGAATTCAAGATAAAAGTCTTACTTTTGCACCACCAATAATAAGGAAAGGTGCTCGAGTGGCTGAAGAGGCACGCCTGGAAAGCGTGTAACCGCCTAAAGCGGTTCGGGGGTTCGAATCCCCCTCTTTCCGCATCATGTAATTGGTTAGATTCCTAAGTTACGACACCTTATGGGTTTTTTATTTTCCTTAGTTTATTTTTTGAACCACTGTTACTCCGAATACTTTTAACGTAAAATTATTTTAATCTCACTGATGAGGTGCTGACCCATATTGAAATTCCATACCCTGTTCAAAACGATTCGTAAAGTAAGTGATTTCTCTTCGGGGAAGTCCTATATCTTCCGCCATATTCTCCCAATGCTTCATATTCATTGTTACGTCCATGATAATGCCTCTTGCGGTAGTATCATCAAGCATATAATGTTCGTGGGCATTGTAAAGACGGTTGAGTGAGCTGTCGTTTGTTTTGGCATCAATAAGCAGAGCCTGAAACATACTGTTCGTAGGGTTCATGTCGTAGGCAGGGGATAATTCCCATCCCTCCTTGCCAAGCAGGAACGCATGATTTCTAAAGTGATCGTCAGTATTGCCTATGCAGATATTGAAAGCAACTCGTTTGTATAGCTCTTCTAAGTTAACCTCTATGTGGCTGCCACCTCCTGAAATGATAAAATCCACAATGTCCAAATAGCCTTTACCGGTTCTTTGTCCGTCTCCATCAGTGAGACCAAGGAGGGTGAGAGAAGAAGCCATGTGGATTCTCTTGTTATCTTCGGTTCTGTCAAATCTCTTAGAGAGAAGTACATCCTGACCAGTTCCGGCCTTGATAACCTTTGTCTCCGCCGTGGTTATGCCACATTCCTTAGCCATGAGGTGTGCGAAATGTTCCCATCGAGATACGTTGATGTCGTCATTGATGGACGGAAATTTGGCAAGATAAAGTTGACCGCCACTCTGCACGCAAGCCTTCGGACGTGCTCCACCCATTGAGGAACCTGGTTGGAAAAGTCTTTGTACCCATTTCTTTTCTGGCTCCAAATGATGATACTCGCTTTTCTCAATCTCCTTGGCAGCTTGTAAGAGTTCGTCAATGTGTATGGCAGGTGGAACGCTGTAACCAGATGAGCAACTGATAAACGCTCCGCTATCTGGATTCTGAAAGCGAAAACCACCCATGCGCAGCTCGTCTTCCACTCCTTTGAGATAATCCCAGTCAGACAAGGCGTGACTTGCTTTCCCTTCTGTCTCCATCGAGGCACGCAGGTCAAGAAGTCGTCGCCCCCATCTGTCGGGGAGGGTATCAGAAAAACAACTGAAGATATGACTACCTTGGCTATACTGTACGCCTGTATAGGGACGGAGGTCTCGCCCTAAGTCAATCTTGGGATAGTATTTAAGCCAGCTCTCATCAAACTCAAAAGAAAATACGTCAGAGCCTCTTAGGCTTTCATGCCCAAGAGTACCTACCCTCTCTTCCTTATCCATCCAGTTGAAACTGGCTATCACATTTAATTTTTCCATTATCTTTTTGAAGCTCGTTTCTTATTCTTAATCCCCAAGTCTTGTAACATGCGACCCAGCTCATCGTCTTTAGCCAAATGGAGAATGTCGTCTTCGAGTTGCAGGGCATTGAGCACACGCATCACTACACCGAGCGACACAGAAGGTTCTCCCTTTTCCAAACGTGAGAGGGTAAGCCTGGAACATTGTGCACGTTGTGCCACCTGATCCATCGTCAGGTCTCTTCGCAATCGGGCAAGGCGGAACTGTTCACCCACTACCTTCAACTTCTCTTGCAGTGCTCTGGTCATCCAGTTGGCTTTGGTAAACTTTGTCATAATGTATGTTTTACGATGCAAAGATACTGTAATAAGTTTAATATATAATACTTTATCTGGTATTTATTGTTCTTCGTTCTTAATAAGAGTCTGTTTTTACCCGATTGCGTTTAACCCTGTTCAAGTATTTTTTTGTCAGTCAAGAAATCTAAGATTCCAACAGTCAACACTCCGAGTTCGTCCTCCTTGCGATGGATGTCATCACCAACAATGACAATCTTTCGGAAGTGGTCGTTAATTGACAAGAGAGGGCGACGTTCCTGTGCCTCCTTTTCTGGTGTCGGCATGTGAAAAGCAGATTGTATGTAAACACGGTATGGTGGACGATTTACAACAAAATCTACTTCCAATTGGCTTCTGACAAATTTTCCATTCTCATCTTTGCCTCCAAGTTCTACCAAACCAACGTCCACATTATAGCCACGACAGCGAAGTTCGTTGTAGATGATATTCTCCATAATGTGCGTCTCTTCCTGTTGGCGATAATTGAGAATGGCAGCACGAATACCAACATCGGTAAAGTAATACTTAGTTTCTGTACCAATGTACTTTCTGCCCTTTACGTCATAACGCAGTGCCTCGTCTATGAGGAAAGAGTCTTTCAAATAATCAATATATTGTTTTATCGTATCTCTTTTTATGGCAACACCTTGCGCTGATTGGAAAGTATTGGCTATTCTGGTTGGATTGGTGGAAGAACCTATGTTCGAAGCCAGCACACGCACCAACTCTTTCAGCCCTTCTGGGTTGCGTAGATGGTTACGTTCTATTACATCACGTAAGTAAGTTGTTTCATAAAGACCACGCAAATAGTTTGTCTTCTTTTCTTCCGTTTCCAGCAGAGCCACTTGTGGCAGTCCTCCAAAAGTATAATAATCCCGCCATGCTTTGCGTATATCGCCATCAATGCCTTCGAAGTATTCGTTAAAGGTGAGAGGCCAGATACGTATCTCGTCACCTCTGCCTCGGAACTCAGTCACAACATCACTTGACAGGAAACGAGAGTTTGAGCCCGACACATACACGTCCACATTCCTCATGTGTGTCAAGCTAAGAATAACCTCCACAAATTCTTCTACAAGTTGCACCTCGTCCAAAACTATATAATAAGGATTGCCATCATCCACAATCTTTGAATCTATATAGTCGAGTAAGGCATCAGGCTTTCTCAACCGTTTGTTTCGGAAATCATCAAGTTGTATTTCGATGATGTGATTATCAGTCACCCCATGTTCCAACAGCCAGTTATGCCAGATATCAAACAGCAGGAAAGATTTTCCACATCGTCTGACACCTGTTATAATCTTCACAAGACCGTTTCCACGTCCTGCGATAAGTTCACCCAAGTATTTCTTACGTTCAAATATCATATTAGAGTGTTATTTTCGATATTAGTATCATATTTTACACCGTAAATATAGCGTTTTTATCTCGAAACACGGAATAACCAAAGGAAAAATTGCGCTTGAGAAGTATAAAAATGTGGGAAAACTGTATGATAGGCTACATTTCTATTGATTTTTATAGAATAAAAGAGGATGATTTGCAATCACAGCCTTTGAGGAGGTCGTTTCAACCATAGCTCCTCTAAAATATCCTTGGATAACTTTTTTTTGTCATGTTATGAGTTCGGTAGAAACGTTCCCATCCAAGCATTATTTGGCAGTTTTTAATGTAAGCGAAAGTTAAATACCTTAAATCCTTGCCATTTCGTTCCATATAGAATCCTAATTGCCACTTTTGCTACTGTTTAGAACGTATAATACTGATAATCAAATAATAATAGGTTCTCTTCATGTAAATTTCTGTTCCACCTGCCATGAATATATAGGGTGTATTCTTATAGGCTGGTACTTCATTCTGTAAGCCTATCGGGCAAGTCAAATACGCTCAAATTTAATTCAACCAACGGGTTAATACCAGTAAATTGAAGGTGTGTCAAAATTTTGACACACCTTCTCTCAATATTTTTCTGGAAAGATATAGTCTTTGTTCATACAATCCACTTATCCTTCTTAAAATTATTTAATCAAACATGAATCTTATCATTTTCTTTTTAATATCCACAGGGCATTTATCAAATGGTAGTATTCGTTTACGATATATATATCAGATAAATAAACTCCCATCATCAGAATAAGCCCTGCACCAATCACTTCCCCAAATTGGGGTATATAAAAATATCTGGTTCCTACGAATCTTTGTCTTTACTTTTGACTTCGTTGAAGGTCTCTCTCTGACATAGGTGAAACCATCTGGGTCATTAATCACAGCAGGAAATTTCATGTAATCCTCTTTATGTAGAAGATTACATCCTTTGCTATCATAGACGCAATTAATATCAGTATATTTGAAGCTGCGAGGTGGTTCAGTAGTTACCATAAAATACAGTGCTTTATCACCCAAATCAAGTTCTACAACGGAATCTAACGGGTTACCGTAACTGAAAACATGAGCCTTGGTGATTGCTGCAAAAATAATGCTATCACTTTTGTCTTGATAGAGCGACTTGACAGAATAAGTATTGTTCCCTATATCTATGTGTTTTGACTGGCATGTTCCTAACACTTTATAAAGATCATATATACAATCTTTACAAGAGTGTTGTGCATGTGTGGATAAAAAGCATACGCATGCTAAAATTACCACAATTGTACATTTCTTCATAATCAAACCCGTTGGCGGAATTTATTTAAGTTGATAGGTATGAGTAAAAAGTTACACATGTCGTTGGTTTTTGGCAACTTAGTGATGTTCAAAACATTAAAGTCAAACTATCTTATGTACAACCTTTATACAAAAATCGTCAAAATTCTTGAAATATGCAAGCAATTCTCTGAAAATCTCGTCAATGAATCGGGTAATGTACTGCTCACATAATGACATCCGAGCGAAACTTGACCAAACGGCTGACACTTGGATAGGAGCTTGCTTCTTCGCTAAGAATATCATGAAGTTCCTAAGGGGACTTCTTTGTCTCATTTTCGAAAAATTGGGCTTGAAGACCTTTCAAAAGAGAATTATGAGCATTTTTGACAGCATGGAGGCTGTATTACCCACACCACAAGGCTGTATGAAAGAAATAAATTAGTAGACCCTAAATAATGATTATATCCCATTATTATTTTACCCTTACTAAGACTTTAGACATTTCTTTCTTTTTAATTATTTTATTTATCTGATCTTTTTTATAATCAGAAGGAATACCAAATTGCCGTATCCCCTTATCTAATTGTAAAATATCATATGGCAAATAATTGTAATAGAAAGATTTCCATTTTAGAAGATACACTGTTTTATTACTAAGAGTAGAAGGGTGATATTTTCTATCACTCTGTTTTATCCAACACTGATTATTTATTCCATTAAGACACAAATTCTGATTTCCAACATTTACATATATAATTGGTGTGTATGAGTTTGAATAATTATTAGTTGGTTTAGCATTTATTATATCGTCTTTAATTTGTTTGAACATAGTAGAGGTTATAAATATTGTATCATCGTATTCATTGGTCTTACATATGCTATCGAGGTCAGTACATTCAAACTGTCTATATGGTTCTATATTACCACAAAAATAAAAAATAGTAATTTCCTGCTTATGGCGGTAATTGCAACTAAAAAGAAATAATGTGCATATTATAAGCATATAATATATATATCTTTTATTGTTCATATTCGTAGAGTCAACCAGCAAGTGCAAAATTAGTCAATCATTTTATAAAACTCTTGTTTGGTGTTGAAAACTTGAGTTTTTCATTTCCAATCTGGAGCGTAAAGCGTAGAGTCAACCAACAAGTGCAAAATTAGTCAATCATTTTATAAAACTCTTGTTTGGTGTTGAAAACTT
>OBRT01000028.1_pt1 | contig 71986 bp, 66 predicted proteins | sample 1494891 | NCBI WGS metagenome assembly OBRT01 (sample SAMEA3360688, study PRJEB22359) | human gut metagenome | biome: ENVO:urban biome; feature: ENVO:human-associated habitat; material: ENVO:feces | place: Bangladesh | collected 2011 | reverse complement strand
GCATCCATGAATGTAAACTAAATATTAATGTGTCCAGTTTTCTGGGTACACATCACTAACTGGGGGTTTTCTAATACAAAAAAGTGCCTAAAATCATAGGCACTTTAAGAAATTTGACTCAATCTTTTTATTCATATACTCCACTTTTTTCGAAATTATATTGTTCGAATTAAATCTATAGTCGGTCTGTCTATAATTCTTTTTAAAGATAAATGATAAATTAGCACATTTATTCCGTAGACTACTAAAGAAAATGCTATAAATAATTTATAGTCATAGTATCTTAGGAGATTTAAAAATGTCAATCTTGATGAGAATATAGAAATTATAAACATTACACCTATACTAGTTAATATAACTATAAGCAATGATTTTATCTGTTCATTTAAATATTCTTTTTCATAAACCCTTTTGAGTTCATCCAAATCCATTCCACAAGAATAAAAGCTTCCTATTTCTTTTCTTCTACTCATCAAGCTTAAATTAATGGATGAATATCCGTTTGTTATATTTAATACAAAGATTATTAATCCAATACTTACCACAATTTTCATAAAACTTTGTAAGCTTTTAAACTCTTTTTCTTCTATCTCATTACCAATAATAATGTTAAATCTATCTTCAGGTAAAATTTGTTCCCTAATTAATGCTTCCGCATAATCTTGTGCATCTTCTGCTTTAGAGTCTTTTATTTTCATATTCAAAGTATAAGGATAGTTTTTATATTTTTCATCGCCTGCTTCTTTCATTAGACTGAAAAATGTATCAAAGTCGGTGTAGATTTTCACATCGAAAGGCATGGTTTTGGAATTAAATTTTCCCAAGTCTCTTATTGACTTTGAAATCTTAATATTTTTTTGATAATCATCTCCAATACTTATATCAAGACTTGTTGGATTTTCAAAATATGGAATTTTCTTTGCTTTAGATATAGGTATGGAAGAATCTTCTTGGATCATATTATAAAGTAGAAATTCTCCCTTATTTCCTCCAAGCTCTTTTAAATCATCATCTTCTAAGGCTATCAAAAATCCATCCATTCCTTCCGCATTATATTTTTCAATGTTTTTTTCAGCCTCTTTATCTAATCCTGCATTCCTAGCTTCTTTTGAAAAATCTTTATTATTTTCAACTATTACATATTTCTGTTTAGAAATATAGGATTTTTCATTAGGAGTTTTCTCATCAATTTCTTTTAGTACCAATGGCACTTCATCCTTATCACTATAATAATCTACAGAAAAGTTATATCCATTATCATAATACGAATAGTCTCTAAGATAATTTCCAATTCCTATTACAATTACAAATACTGAGATGATTAGAATTCCAATAGCTGAAATATACCTTTGTGATTTTATTGAAGCTAAGTTGTTAATTCTTAGTTCTTGCCATAAGTTCTGTTTCTTCTTTTTCTGATACTTGGAAAAATCTATATTTCCTCTAATACCATCTATTATATTTATTTTCGAAATCTTTTTTGCAGGTGATTTTATAGCCAAAGCAACAATTATAAAAGAAACAAATAGTATGGCTAAACTTAATAATGGATTAAATCTTACTACTTCAAAGGCACTTACTCCCTCACCTTTTTGTAAATTTCTATACAGATAATATATAAAAGAAAAACCTGCTATGTGACCTAAAAGTATTGGAATGGCTGATATAATTAAACCTTCTTTTAAAAGCATCAAATAAATTTGACCATTAGTTGACCCTATAGATTTATATATAGACAGTTCTTTAATTTTTCGAAGACCCCAAACCCAAAAGATATTTTTTATAAAAAATACAAAGACGGCTATACATCCGAAGATAGATAATACGATAACCGCTTTACTCATAATGTTTTGTAAAGCATCTCTTTCGATACCGTAATAATATATCAATCCATCAGAAAATTTTAGTTCTACATCCCTACCAAGTTTATTATTTATATCTTCCTGAATATTTTCTTTATTTTTATAAGATTTTTCAAATGAATCATACTTCACATATGTTTTAAAGGATGACATCTTTTCTTGTAATCCTAAAGCAAAATTTAATTTACTATATTTGTTATAAACGTCTCCGTAAACTCCTACTACAGTAAAAGATTTAGTAGAATCTTTTTTAAATATCTCCTTATCAGTATTTGCACTAGTAGGTCCTATTTCTTCCCCATCTATAAACCTATTACCTATTTCAAGTTTTATTTCATCACCTAAATTAATACTATTTTTCTTTGCAAGGCTCTCAGATACTACAATTTCATCTTCATTTTCAGCAAATCTACCTTCTTGAAGTCTTGAATACTCTCTCATTTCATTTATTGCTTCATCCTGATAATTAATGACAAGTAAATCATTATTATATTTAGCATTATCAGGATCATTGGACATTTTTCCAATTAATTTGATATCTTCAATAGACCTTAGTTTTTCTACTTCATCATTTGATAACTCATCCTTAATCTCAGCATGATAAAAATTATTTGACATGGCATAACCATAGTTGGCTTGTCTGTTTATATAACCATAATAAAATACCACAGTAAAAAATAAACTTACGATTAATAGTGAAATAAAAATAGGAAAATTCTTCTTATTCATTTCTTTCATCTCCTACAATTTTTCCATCGACTATTGTAATAATTCGATTTGCTTGTAAAGCTATTTCTTCGTCATGGGTGATTAGGATAATTGTCTGTTTTAAGCTTCTATTGAAATATTTAAAAATTTCTATAATTTCCTTAGAATTTTTCCTGTCCAAATTACCTGTTGGTTCATCCGCTAATATTATAGATGGATTATAGATAAGACTTCTCGCTATGGCAACTCTTTGTTGCTGACCTCCTGAAAGCTCACTTGGAAAAGAGTCAAGTTTACTTTCTATAGCAAGTTTTTTTACTATATCTGAAAATTCATCTTGATTGATTTTCCTTTTATCAAGTTTTAATGGAAGTTCTATGTTATGACGAACTGTTAAGTTGGGAATCAAATTATAAAATTGATAAATTAGTCCGACTTTTCTTCTTCTAAAGTAGGCTAATTCTTTTGAGGAATACTTTGAGATATCGTTACCATCTATATAAACCTTTCCATCATCTGGACTATCTACTCCTCCTATAATATGTAGGAGGGTTGATTTACCAGACCCACTCGGTCCTACAATAGCGACAAATTCGCCTCTTTCAATTTCAAGGTTAACACCGTCTAAGGCCACTACCTCGGAATTGCCTTCCCCATATTCTTTTCTTAAATTTTCTACTTTTAAAATTTCCATACTTTCCTCCTTAATTTAAGGTAAGTATATAAAAGTAAAGTGATTTTTAGGTGACATTGTAGAATTTTATTTCAAATCTTGCTCCAACATCAATATTTGAAACAGAAATTTCTCCGTTGTTTTTTTCGACAATTGTCTTAGCCATAGCAAGACCAATTCCAAAACCATTTGAGTCTGGAGTTTTATAAAAGCGTTTAAAGATTTTTTTGATATTTTCTTTTTCTATTCCACCGCCATTATCTTCGATTATTAAGCTTATATAAATGGGATTTTTATAAGATGAAATTGTGATTTTATCACAAGTCGGTCTATTGTCAGCATTTTTCATAATATTAATCAGAGCTTCTGCCAGCCAATAAAAATCTCCACAAATACTATTTTCCTTTAAACTCTCCCCTATCTCTACATTTATAGATCTCTTTAAATCCAAACTATCTAAAGCATAATCCACTAATTCATCTAAACGAATTTGTTCTTTTTTCATAAGATCTTTATTTACATCAAGGCTTGATAGTTTAAGTAAAATATCTGATAGAGAATTTAATCTGATAGTTTGCCTTTTTAAAATCTCTATATCTCTATTATTTGGAAAGTCCATCTCCAAATTTTCTATGGAAAAAAGCATAGATGTGATGGGAGTTTTGATTTGATGGGCAATATCTTCTAGGTATTCTATTTGCTTTTCACTATTTCTAGTACTTGTCTCTTTTGCTTCGACTATTTCTATAAAAAGCTTGTAAATTTTATCCTCTAAAATTGAAAAATCGTCTTGCTTCATAGGAATTTTATAGTCTTGATTCTTCATTTTTTCTATCAGATCTATAAGCTCATTTATTCTATTTTTCTTTCTTTTTTCTAAAAAATAATAAAGAAGTCCCAGGCTTATTATCCAAAATACATATAGCATCTTAATCCATCCTATAACCTATGCCCCTAACAGTAGAAATAACTTCCCTATTAAGTTTTTCTCTGATTCTCTTAATAGTTGATGTAAGAGTATTGTCATTTACAAATTTATCTCTGTCTTCCCAAAACATTTCTAACAGTTGACCTCTGGTATAAACTCTGTGAGGATTTTTAATAAATAAGACTAGGATTTCATATTCTAGCGAAGTTAAATCCACCAGATTTCCCTTAAAATAAACCTTTGACTGATTTAAATCTATTTTGATATCCTTGTAAGTAATTTTTTTGTCTTGACTTAGAGCTATTGTCCTTAAAACTGCATCAATTCTCGCCCTTAATATTGCAAGGGAAAATGGCTTTGTTAAATAGTCGTCTGCTCCTTGATCTAGGGCGGCAATTATAAAATCTTCATCATTTTTTACTGTTGTTACAATAACTCTTATGTCCTTATCCTTTAATCTCTCTATCAGATGTTGACCATCTTTATCTGGTAGATTTATGTCCAATAGTGCCACATCCATATCTACATTCATCTTATAGCTTGCTTCGTAAAAAGATGATGCAATCTCTACTTCATAACCATTATTAAGCAAATACTTTTCTATTTGTAAAGCAATTTCTTTGTTATCCTCTATAATCAAAACACTCTTCATTCTAACCCTCTCATACATTAACCTTTGAAATCTATTAAAAAATTTTTTTCATACACAATAGCTATACTATGTCAGTACTTATGACCGCAACATAAAAACCTGCCCTGCTTAGATCAGCTAATTTATTCCAATGTAGAGTCACTAACGTTTTTTATCAATTTTCAATCTTCATTATAAAAATTAAACTGGGATTCATAACAAACCCCAGTTTCATAATTAGCGTGTTCTTTAATATAATTTTGATCCTGCTGGAATATTATCATCCAACATTATTAAGTTAAGTTTTTCTTCTCCTTCGTACTCGCAAATTGCAGATATAATCATACCTTCGGAGTCGATTCCCATCATCTTACGTGGAGGAAGATTACAAATCGCAAGCAGTGTCTTTCCAATTAAGCTCTCTGCGCTGTAATATTCCTTAATACCAGATAAAATAACTCTTTCTTTTTCAGAACCATCATCTAATGTAAATTTCAAAAGTTTTTTTGATTTTGGTACTTCTTCGCAAGCTTTAACTTTTACAACTCTAAAATCAGATTTTGAGAATGTATCAAAATCAACCATATCTTCAAATAATGGCTCTACTTTTACTTTTGACAAGTCAATTTCTTCTGTAGTAAGTTTGTCGTAAGTTTCGTAAGTTTCTTTTGACGAATCCCTATTTTCTGCCTTTTCTAAGCCTATTGGCTTCATTGTAGGGAAGAAGATTACGTCTCTGATGGATGCTTGATTTGTCAATAGTATGATAAGTCTGTCAACACCTATACCAAGTCCACCTGTTGGTGGAAGACCAACTTCTATCGCGTTTAAGAAGTCTTCGTCCATAGGATGAGCTTCGTCATCGCCGTATTCTTTTTGTCTTAATTGCTCTTCGAATCTTTCTCTTTGATCGATTGGGTCGTTTAATTCTGAGAATGCATTTGCTATTTCCCAGCAATTCGCAAAGGCTTCGAATCTGTTAGTAATTCTAGGATCGTCTGGATTTCTCTTTGCTAATGGAGAAATTTCTACTGGATGGCCAATGACAAATGTTGGCTGATCCATATATTGTTCGCAGAATTCTTCGAACATTTCACTTATTACGTGGCCTCTAGTCATGCCAGGTTTTATCTCAAGTTTATGTTCTTTAGCTACTTCAAGAGCTTCTTCATCTGTTGTTATTTTATCAAAGTCAACGCCTGTGTGCTCTTTAACTGCGTCTTGCATCTTGATTCTTTTCCATGGTGGAGTAAAATCAATAGTTTTGCCTTGATACTCAACTTTTGTAGTTCCTAATACTTCTTTAGCTACATAAGCAACAAGATTTTCAGTAATTTTCATCATATCATTATAGTCAGCGTATGCTTCGTATAGCTCGATATTAGTAAACTCTGGATTGTGTCTTGTGTCCATACCTTCGTTTCTGAACATCTTACCCATTTCATAAACTTTGTCGAAACCGCCGACTATAAGTCTCTTTAGGTAAAGTTCGTTCGCTATTCTAAGTGACATATCGATGTTTAGTGCGTTATGATGTGTTAAGAATGGTCTTGCGTTTGCACCACCAGCTATATTGCCAAGGATTGGAGTTTCTACTTCTAAGTAGCCTAAGTTGTCTAGGTACTCTCTAATCTTTCTTATAATTTTATTTCTTAATAAGAATGTTTCTTTTACTTCAGGGTTAACGATTAGGTCAACGTATCTTTGTCTATATCTAAGGTCTGGGTCTTTTAATCCGTGCCACTTTTCAGGTAGTATTTGTAAGGATTTGGAAAGTAATGTAAGCTTTTTAGCTTTAATACTGATTTCGCCTGATTGTGTTTTAAAGACTTCGCCTTCTACGCCTATGATGTCGCCCATATCTAAGTATGAGATAATCTTGTAGGCTTCTTCGCCTAATTCATCAATTTTAGAAAGGATTTGTATTCTGCCTTTCATATCTTGTATGTCCATAAAAGAGATTTTACCGTGTCCTCTCTTTGACATAACTCTACCAGCTACGGTAACTTCCTTGCCTTCAAATTCATCGTAGTTATCAGTAATGTCTGTAGTGTGATGATCAGGATTGAACTTTTCAATTAAGAATGGGTTCTTGCCTAGATCTTGTAGTTCTTTTAACTTTTGTCTACGAATTTGAAGCATTTCATTTAAATCTGTGTTTTGCATCTTTCAACTCCTATGATATCTTTGTTATTTTATATTTCTTAATACCTGATGGTGCTTCTACTTCAACAACTTGATTTCTTTTTCTGCCTATCATAGCTCTGCCAACAGGGCTTTCGTTTGAGATCTTGCCGTTAAATGGATCCGCTTCTACTACACCAACGATTTGGTATTCTAAAAACTCATCTGTATCCATGTCTTTGAATCTAACGTTTGAGCCAACCTTTACTGATTTGTTATCAGTATCTCCTGCCTCGTCTATAAGTACTGCGTTTCTAAGTATATTTTCAAGTTTAGCTATCTTTTCTTCAAGTGCTGCTTGATCGTTTTTTGCTTGATCATATTCAGCGTTTTCACTTAAGTCTCCGTAACCAAGAGCTATCTTGATTTTTTCTGCAACTTCTTTTCTTGCAACGGTCTTAAGGTACTCAAGCTCTTCTTCCTTTTGTTTTAAACCCTCTTCTGTTAAGTATTGTTCTTTGGCCATACATCTCTCCCCTTACATATATATTAACATTGTTATTATATTAGATTTAATCGTAATTGTCAAGCATTTTAATTACAATTGTTATCACGTTAGCAATGTATATGGACTAAAAAAGATCTAAGACTAACTTAGATCTTTACAAAAACTATTTACTTGTTTTCTAGCTCTTCTTCGATTGCTTTTCTTAGTCCAGCTTCATCGTCTGGAAGGTCTTCATTGAATGATGGGTCTAGCACGAATAATATAGATGAGTCCTTCTTAAGAATGATGCACTCACCATCTTCAGAGTCTGAATAATCTCTAAAGGCTTCGACGCCCATATCATCAAGTATCTTAAATACAAGGTCGAGCTTCTTGTTACGTCTTGTCACGTAGTCTTCGAGCTCATCTGTGCCGATGGCATAAGCGCCAATCACTTGATACTTATCATACATGCCCTTGTACTCATTAAGCAATGGGTACTCTTCGACGTCGACGTACAAGTACTCTCTGTTTAGGAAGATGTCTCTTGACAATATAAAATCAGCGTCATTGAATTTTAGTTTTAAGAGTGCTGGGAAACCATCAAGATAAATCCTATAGTTATAGCCGTCTTCCTCTGGCTTGCAGCTTGGAATGCCTTTTAAAAACTCTTTGTAATCTTTTTCTTCTTTGAACATGCCTATCGAGTAGACAAGATCAAAGTCTCTGTATAGTTTTAGTAAATACATATAATCAACTCCTTAAAATATATATACCCAATTATAGCTTTATCCAGTATCTTTTTGTTGAATGAAGTTCATCTTCTTTAATAATATTTTCGAGCTTGCCGCCACACGCCTCTATGGTCTTTGCTGACGCTATATTATTAATGTCGCATGTAATAAGAACTTTTTCATAGTCATGGTTTTTATAAAACTTAAGTCCTTCTTTAAGCATTGCCTTTGCAAAACCTTTGCGTCTTTCATCTGGTACTATTGAGTAGCCTATGTGTCCACCAAACTTCATTAATAAGTCATTTAGTTCAAGCCTTAAATTTATCATGCCAATAACTTTGCTCTCATCATCATTAACGTAGATGCATTGTATTGCGGGCACTATTCCCTCTGGGCAGGTGCTTTTATTTTCTATTGACTTATTCCTTTCAAGCCACTCATCAAAATCAAGTCTTTCAAGTCCACTAACCCCGCAAAATCTTTCTCCTGCTTCAATTATTTTCTCTTTAAATTCTAAAACTATATCTTTATGTTTTTTATTTGCTTTAATTAGTTTCATTTCTTCACTTCCTTTTATATATTATAATTTATTGAAGGGTGAATTGCAAGCAAAAAAAGATGCGAAGATTTCTCCTCGCATCTCATTAAATATATTTACTTAAATTATTTATCTAAGCCAGCCATTCTCTTGTAGCTTGCAAGTCTGTCTTTAGCAGATTCTTCAGCTGCTTTGAATAAGATTTCTGCTTCTTCAGGGAAATCCTTTTGAAGTGATGTGTATCTTACTTCAGAGCCTATGAAGTCTTGGAATGATTCTGTAGGGTCTTTTGAGTCTAGTACGAATGGATTCTTGCCTTCTTTTTCAAGTCTTGGGTCGAATCTGTATAGGTGCCAGTAACCAGCTGCAACAGCTTGTTTTTCTCTGTTAACGCTCTTGCCCATACCGCATTTTAATCCGTGGTTGATACATGGAGCGTAAGCGATGATGATTGATGGTCCATCGTATTCTTCTGCTTCTTTAATTGCTTTAAGTGCTTGGTTCATGTTAGCACCTAGAGCGATTTGAGCAACGTATACGTAGCCATAGCTTGTCATCATTAGTCCAAGGTCTTTCTTTCTGATCTTCTTACCAGAAGCTGCGAATTTTGCAACAGCTGCTGTTGGAGTAGCTTTTGATGATTGTCCACCTGTATTTGAGTAAACTTCTGTATCAAATACAAAGATGTTGATGTCTTTACCAGCTGCTAGTACATGGTCAAGTCCGCCGAAGCCTATATCGTAAGCCCAGCCGTCTCCACCAAATACCCAAACAGACTTTCTGATCATGTAGTCTCTTAGTTCATCAAGTTGTTCTAATATTTCGTCTTGAGCTGCGTCGCCAGTCTTCTTAGCTAATTTGTCAGCCATCTTAGCGTAAGCTTCTTTACTTACTCTAGCATCTCTTATATCTGAAAGCCATAGTTTGAATGCTTCTTCAAGAGTAGCATCCTTCTTGTCTAGTTCGATGTAGCTTTCCATAAGAGCTTTAATTCTCTTTCTGTTAACTTCATCAGCTAGAACGAAACCATAACCATATTCAGCGTTATCTTCGAATAATGAGTTAGCCCATGCAGGCCCCTTACCGCATTTGTTTACACAGTATGGAGTTGATGGAGCTGAACCTCCCCAAATTGATGAACATCCAGTTGCGTTTGCAACGATCATTCTGTCTCCATATAGTTGAGTGATTAATTTAGCATAAGCAGTTTCACCGCAACCAGCGCAAGCGCCTGAGAATTCAAGAAGTGGTTGTTGGAATTGAGAACCCTTGACGCTGAATTTATCCATAAGGTCGTCTTTTACTTCAACTTCGTCCATAGCGAAATCCCAGTTTTCACTTTCTACTTCAGCAATGTCTTCGAAGTGAACCATTTCTAATGCTTTTTCCTTAGCTGGACAGATGTCAGCGCAGTTACCGCAACCTGTACAGTCAAGTGATGAAACTTGCATTCTGTATTGTAATCCTTCTAAGCCTTTACCCTTAGCTTCGATTGTTTCAAATGTTTCAGGAGCCTTAGCAGCTTCTTCATCATTTAGAAGTATTGGTCTGATAACAGCGTGAGGGCAGATGTATGAACATTGGTTACATTGGATACAATTTTCTTTGTGCCACTTAGGTAGGTTAACAGCGATAGCTCTCTTTTCAAACTTAGCTGTACCATTTTCAAAAGTACCGTCTTCAATACCTACAAACTTAGATACTGGAAGAGTGTCACCCTTTTGAGCGTTCATTACTTCAGCGATTTCTTCGAAGAACTTAGTAGTTTCTTTCTTTTCTTCTTTTTCGTCCTTTAAGTCTTTCCAGCTTTCTGGATATTTAATTTCTTTTAATTCTTCAATACCCTTGTCAACTGCTTGATAGTTCATGTTAACTATCTTTTCACCCTTGTGACCATAAGATTTAACTATAGAGTCCTTTAAGTGAGCAACAGCTTCGTCAAGAGGAAGTACTTCAGATAACTTGAAGAAGGCAGCTTGCATAATCATGTTAGTTCTTCCGCCTAGACCGATATCTTCAGCAATTCTAGTTGCGTTTATAGTGTAGAACTTAGCATGGTGCTCAGCAATAGAGCGTTTTAAGCTGTTAGGTAAGTTTTCTTCTAGTTCCTTTTCGTCCCAGATGCAGTTTAATAAGAATGTTCCGCCATCTTTAAGTCCATCTAGTAAATCATATAGGTGGATGTAAGATTGTTTTGAACAGCTTATGAAGTCTGCGTGACTGATTAGGTATGTTGATTTGATAGGTGATTTACCGAATCTTAAGTGAGAAACTGTTACACCACCTGACTTCTTAGAGTCATAAGCAAAGTAGCCTTGTGCGTAAAGGTCAGTGTTATCACCGATAATCTTGATAGCTGACTTGTTAGCACCTACTGTACCGTCTGATCCGAAGCCCCAGAATTTACACTTGATAGTTCCTTCTGGTTCAGTATTTATAATTTTCTTAATTTCTAGTGATTTATGAGTAACATCATCATTGATACCAATAGTAAAGCCATTGATAGGATTTTCTGATGCTAAGTTTTCATATACAGATAAGATTTGTGAAGGAGTAGTATCCTTTGAACCTAAACCGTATCTACCACCAACGATAAGTGGCTTAGTATCTGCATCGTAGAACATTGATTTAACGTCAAGGTATAGTGGTTCGCCTAGAGCACCCTTTTCCTTAGTTCTATCTAGTACAGCGATTCTCTTAACAGTCTTTGGATATACATCGAAGAAGTATTTCTTAGAGAATGGTCTATATAGTCTAACCTTGATAAGACCAACCTTCTTGCCATTGCTGTTTAAGTAGTCAACAGTTTCTTCAACAGTATCAGTTACAGAACCCATAGCAACAATGATGTCTTCAGCGTCTTCAGCTCCGTAGTAGTTGAATGGTTTGTACTCTCTTCCAGTGATCTTTGAAAGTTCCTTCATGTAGTCAGCAGCTATCTCAACGATATCTTCATAGTGTTTGTTAGATGCTTCTGCAGCTTGGAAATAGATATCAGGGTTTTGAGCAGTACCTCTTGTTACTGGATGTTCTGGGTTCAAAGCGTTTTCTCTGAACTTTCTTAGAGCGTCCTTGTCAAGAAGTTTCTTTAGATCTTCATAGTCAATAACTTCAATCTTTTGAATTTCGTGAGAAGTTCTGAAACCATCGAAGAAGTGTAAGAATGGTACTCTGCCCTTAATAGCTGAAAGGTGAGCAACACTTGCAAGGTCCATAACTTCTTGAACTGAGCCAGAAGCTAACATAGCAAAGCCAGTTTGACGGCATGCCATAACGTCTTGGTGGTCACCAAAGATGCTTAGAGCGTGAGAAGCAAGAGCTCTTGCTGATACGTGGAATACACCTGGTAGTAATTCACCAGCGATCTTATACATATTAGGAATCATAAGTAGAAGACCTTGTGAAGCTGTATATGTAGTAGTTAATGCACCTGCTTGTAATGATCCGTGTACAGCACCAGCTGCGCCAGCTTCAGATTGCATTTCTTGAACTAATACTCTTTCGCCAAATATGTTAGTCTTGCCATGAGCAGACCAGCTGTCAACAGCTTCAGCCATATTTGAAGAAGGAGTTATTGGGTAGATGGCAGCAACTTCTGTAAATGCGTATGATACATATGCAGCAGCTGTGTTACCATCCATGGTTTTAAATTGTTTTGCCATTTTTATTCCTCCTATAAAATTATTATCTTTCACAAATGTAATTATATAACAAAGGCCAAATATTTGCAAGGGTAATTTATAAATGTGATTTAAATCACCTATAAGATTTACTTATACTTAAACGCTTTCATATAGCTTTTACTTATTGCCATGCTTATGGCCTTGCCACGATGATCGCAGAGTCTTAGATAAGTAAAATCACTTCTTTAAACCCGCGTCATTAGGCTAATAGCTTTGCTATGATAAACACGGGCCATATGCTTAATGTTTTTGCCATGTTAATCGCACGTCATTCGGCTAGTAATTTTGCTTATGTTATTAAAAGCGTTTACTAAAACAGCTTTTTCGATTTGCACGTACTATGAGCAAAGAAAAAAGATACCTAAATAGTTTAAGTATCTTTTCTAAAAAATTCATATATATCTTTTGCGTTTGTCTTTGATATGCCCTTGATTGACTCGAGCTTTTCAAGGCTCGCTCTCCTGATTGCATCTATATCGTCGAAGGCTTCATAGAGTATCTTTTTCTTTTTAGGACCGATGCCGACTATCTCATCAAGTATCGATTGATTGATGTTTTTCTCTCTTAAGGACCTATGATATGTTATGGCAAATCTGTGTGCCTCGTCTTGTATCCTTGTTAGTATCTTGAATAGCTCCGAGCTCTTGTCAAGCTTTATGATCTCGCCCATATAAGCGAGTGAATCGGTTCTGTGATGATCGTCCTTTTTTAGTCCAACGACTGGTATCTCTATACCAAGATTATCTAAAACCATCTGCGCGCTCGATGCTTGACCAAGGCCACCGTCTATAAGTATGACGTCTGGCAGCGCCGCGAATGAACCTTCTTTATCCTTCATACTTCTCATAAAACGTCTCTCAAGCACTTCTCTTAGTGAGCCGTAGTCGTCTGGCCCAACTATAGTCTTAATCCTAAAGCGCCTATACTCATTTCTTTGCATATCGCCGTTCTCATAGACAACCATGGACGCGACTGAATTTTGTCCCATAGTATTGGATATATCGTAGCACTCAAGCCTATTTGGCACGTCTTCAAGCCAAAGTAGATCCTTAAAGCGCTGCATAGCCATATCCTTTAAGGCTTTCTTCCTTATATATCTATCGGCATGTTTCTCAACCATGTCGATGGCGTTTTTCTTCGCCATAAGCACCAAGGCTCTTTTCTCGCCTCTTTGCGGCACGTGTATATCGACTTTGTGGCCAGCTATCTTTGAGAGTGCCTCAATCATTTCCTCTCTATCGGGAAAATCGATTTCTGAAATGATTTCGTTTGGCATATCGATGTTGGCTGAGTAATGCTGCGAGATAAAGGCTTTGAATATATCTTTGATCTCGGTCTTCTTTTCATTTTCGAATAGATAATAGTTTCGCTCTACGATTTTCCCGTCACGTATGATAAATAATTCGAGTATAACGTCTGAGATGCCTTCTGCATAAGCAAGGACATCTCTATTGATGGCGTCGGGCGAAGTAATTTTTTGCTCCTTGTGTATGTCGTTAAAAGCATTGACCACGCTTAAGTACTCAGCTGCCTTCTCGAACTCAAGATTCTTAACCGCATCGTCGAGCTTCGCCTTATATTTCTCCAAAAGTGATTTATCTTTATTTTGAAGTATCCTCATCGCTCTATCAACAAGTTCTGCGTATTCTTCTTCTGTGACCTCGGCTCTGCAAGGCGCAATGCACTTGCCTATGAAGTAGTTAAGGCAGGGCCTGATCTTGCCCTTAACTTTCTCGATATTTAAATTACAGTCCCTTAGCTTAAGCTCTCTATTGATAATATCGATCGCGATGTTGACGCTCGCTGCATTTGGATACTGACCAAAGTACTTTGCCCCGTCTTTTCTAAGTAAACGCGTTTTTAATATGCGCGGATATTTTTCGTTAGTCGTCACCTTGATATAAGGGTAGCTTTTGTCGTCACGCAATACTATATTGTACTTGGGCACGTAACGCTTAATAAGGTTGGACTCTAAAATCAGAGCCTCAACCTCATTATCAACAATTATATATTCAAACTCGGCAATGTTTTTTACCATCGCCTTAACTTTTTCAGAGTGATTAGTCGAGCTCCTAAAGTAGCTCCTCACTCTATTAGATAAATTTTTCGCCTTGCCTACGTAAATTATTTCGCCCTTGTCATTTTTCATAATGTAAATGCCAGGGTTTTTAGGCAGCTTCTTTATCTCTTCTTCAAAGTTAAACATTAAATTTCACTTGTTACCTTTTTTAGCCAAGTTTTTTCGTCTTCATCTAATAATGGACTCACTTTTTCATAAACAGCTTTATGATAATCGTTTAGCCATGATATTTCTTCAGCTGTAAGCATGTCTTTATCTATAGCGTCCTTATCGATAGGCGCATATGTTAGTGGCTCAAGTCTAAAGAAGTCGCCATATTTACTTGTGCCTGCGTCTTCAACATAAACAAGGTTTTCAGTTCTAACACCATATTTACCGTCTTCATAAACACCTGGTTCAACGCTGAATATCATGTTCTTAACTAAGTCTACATCATTATATCTAGATGAAATATTATGTGGTCCTTCATGAACATTTAGTAAGTAGCCAACGCCGTGACCAGTGCCGTGAAGATAATCCATTTGGTTTTTGTAAAGATCTAGTCTTGCTAATAAATCTAGTGAAGATCCCTTAGTGCCTTTCTTAAATACAACGCTCATAAGTCTTATGAAACCCTTTAAAACTAGAGTAAATCCAGTTCTTTCTTCATCACTCAAATCGCCCATCGCCATAGTTCTAGTGATGTCTGTTGTGCCAAACTTATATTGTCCGCCGCTATCAACAAGTAAAAGTCCCTTTGCTTCAAGCTTTTTGTTAGTTTCTTCACTTGACATATAATGAACGATTGCGCCATTGTCAGCGTAACCGCAGATAGTATCGAAGCTTTCTTCTAAGAAATCTTCTGACATAGCTCTAAAATCATGAAGTTTGTCTTGAACTGTAAGCTCATCAAGCTCAGTCTTATCAGACTCCTTTAGCCACTTCATGAATCTCGCTATAGCAACGCCATCAGTTATGTGCGCCTTCTTTATATTTTTAATTTCAGTATCATTTTTAACCGCTTTAAACTTTGTAGTGATGTTTATGTCGTCTATAACGTAGTTGTCGTCTTCGATTAGCTTAAACATGTATCTATTGATTTTATTTTCGTCTAGGTAGATGGTCTTGTCCTTGATCTTTCTCAAGTCATCTTCAAAAGCTTCATATGCCTTTACTTCAACTCCTTGTGCGTTAAGCGCCTTGATTATGGCATCATCAAGCTTATCAAGATCTGTGTAGATGGCTGCCTTATCAAAATCGATGTAAGCGTAAGAAATTAGTACTGGTGAGTCTTGTATATCGTTTGCTCTGATATTATATAGCCAACAGATGTCGTCAAGTGAAGCGATTATGCTTAGGTCAGCTCCTTCTTCTTTAAGCGCTTCTCTAAATCTCTTTAATTTATCTCTAGTGCTTTCACCCGCCTCTTCGTCTGATAATATAAAGGCTTTATCCTTCTTAAGAGCAGGTCTATCAGTCCAAATCTCTGAAATAAGGTCGACGTCGTCAACAAATTTAACGTCCCTACTATCAACAAGGTCCTCTATCCTTTCAAACATCGCTTCAGAGAAAGTCTTGCCATTAAAACCAATCACTTCGCCTTTAGCTACATTGTCTCTTAAGTATTCCATAAATGTCGGAACGCCTGGCTTACCCCATTTATATAGCTCATATGAAGTGCCCTTTAATTGATTTTCTGCTTGAACGTGATATCTTCCGTCTGCCCATAGCATTGCCTTGTCCATAGTGATGATGACATTGCCTTGTGAGCCAGTAAAACCAGATATGAAGACTCTGTCCTTGTAGTGATCAGAAAGATACTCGTTCATGTGTGGGTCCGCTGTGGCAACTATATACATAGTGATGCCGTTTTTCTTCATTAATTCTCTTAAACTTTTAACTCTATCGTCAATTGACATTATAAAACCTCCCTTATATATGTATTATACCACATACGAAGATTTTTTAATATATGGACTTGAAAATATATTATTTGTACAAATTGCTTTAAATGTGCATAACATTTATCTTGTCTTTAATAAATTTATATGTTATAATTAATCGTATGAGAGAGGTAAAAAATGACAAGAATTATAATTGATAGTGCGAGTGATTTCACGCAAGAAGAAATAAAAGAATTTGATCTCGAAGCATTGTATGTCAGTGTTTTTGACACAGATGATGTGGAGACTATCCTACGTGACGGACTTGATATAAAGCGCTCTGATATATATAAAGCTATGAGAAAGGGTAAGATTTTTAAGACTAGTCAAATCAATCTAAACCAATACCTAGAAGGTTTTGAAAAGGTATGTAAAGAAGGTGAAGACTTTATCTACATCTGCCTTTCCTATGGACTTACAACGGCTTGGGATACATCGCGCATGGCGATTAAGATGCTTGAAGAAAAGTACCCCGAAAGACGTATGGTGTCAATCAACTCAAAGTCGATGACTATAGGTGAGCAAATCATAGTTAGAGATATTATTGAAAAGAAAAATAAGGGCTACTCACTTGACGAGCTTGAAAAAAGAGCTAATGAGATTAGTGGCAAGGTAGTTCATCTCTTCACTGTTGATGACTTAAACTACTTATTCATGGGCGGAAGAATTTCTAAGACCGTGAAGAATGTTGGCCAAGTCTTAAACATCAAGCCGCTGCTTGGTGATGACGATGATGGTGCTTTAGCTCTTAAGGATAAAGTGCGCGGCGAAGCAAAGATATATAAAAAGCTAAGCAATACTTTCATAGAAGATGCTAAGAAAAATCCTGATGTATTGAAGCACGCAATTGTTGGTCACACTGACAATATTGAAGGCGCTCAAAAACTTTTTGATATGATATCATCTGAAGTCGATACTAAGGATGTCATCATTAGAGAGATAGGCCCAGCAATAGGTGCTCACTTGGGACCTGGTGCTGTTGCTATCGCTTACTTAGACGAAACAAGATAAACTTATATTTGGTCAAACTCATTAAGAGCTTGACCATTTTTATGCAAAGAAAACTCCTAATCGTTTTGATCAGGAGTTTTGTATTTTTTAAAATTTTGTATCGACGTAATCGCTTGTTAAGTCTATATTTAACTTTCTAAATAGTTCTATGTCTGTTAGATTAAGCATAGCTGTTGAGTGCGCTCTTAAGTTTCTTATCTTAGATAGATTGTCTATACATAGCTTGGCGCTCGGATTAAACATCTTTGATGTCGCTAAGCAGATTAAAACCTCTTCGACATTTAGTAAAGGACTTTCTTTCTTTTCGATTATGCCTTTGACTTCCTTTATTGGTTCAAGTATCGCCTTGTCTATCAAGTGCAAATCGTCTGGTATATTCGATATATACTTAAGTAGATTAAGTACAGCAGCTGCGGCTGAGTCCATAAGCTCGCCGTCTCTACCAGTTATGATAGTATCTTCATATTCGATAGCAGTAACATTTGAGTTAGTGATACCCATTTTAATAAGTTCAGCCTTTTTATTTCTTGCTGCAACTAAAGATTTTCTGTCCTCAACAGTAAGGTTAAGCTCTTCCATAAGCGTTTTGATTCTTTGAGCTTCGTCCTTCTTTTGATTAGTCATCTTGTAAGTAAGTAGCGCCTTTAAGTATCTTCTGATAATTTCTTGTCTCGATGCCTCTTTAACTACTTCTTCGTCTATGATGCCCGACTTGATTCTGTTGACACCCATGTCAGTTGGTGATTTGTAGAACTCCTCACCCATGATCCTATCAAGTATCTTCTTTAATATAGGAAAGGCTTGTACGTCTCTGTTGTAATTTACAGAGATCTCGCCATAAGCTTGTAAATGGTATGGATCGATTTGATTAACGTCACTAAGGTCAGCAGTTGCCGCCTCATAAGCAAGGTTTAGCTCGTGCTTTAAAGGTAAGTTCCAAACAGGGAAAGTCTCGAACTTCGCATATCCCGCCTTGACACCGCGCTTGTACTCATGATATAGCTGCGAAAGACATGTAGTCATCTTGCCGCTACCTGGACCTGGACCAGTTACCACGATGATTGGCATAGTCGTCTTGATGTATGGATGCTTACCAAAACCATCTTCAGAAAGAATTTTGTCGACATCATTAGGAAAGCCCTCAGTCTTGTCATGAAGATAAACCCTCATTCCTCTTGCTTCCATATATTCCTTAAATTTATCAACATTTTCATCCTTTTTGTAACGGTTGATAACAACGCTGTTGATCTTAATGCCCTTTGCCTTAAGTCTCTCGATAAGTCTGATTGCTTCTCTCTCGTATGTTAGCCCAGTGTTGTTGTTGAGCTTGTTTGATATAATGTCTTGAGCGTGTATAGTGATGATGACCTCCATCCTGTCCTTTAACTTCTCAAGTAAAACAGTCTTGACGTCTTCGTCGTAGCCAGGCAAAACTCTTTGCGCGTGCTTGTCGCCTATGAGCTTGCCGCCAAACTCCATATAAAGCTTCTCAAACTTTTCAACTCTCTTAAGAATATAGTCGCTTTGTTCTTTTATATATAATTCATTCGAAAAACCTAGTTTCATCTTTTCACCTCGTTTTGATTATAACATATGAGAAAACTTATTACAATTATTTTTTTGCTAATGGCTTAAGATTTTTGAGAATGGATTTGCCACTCTTATGTAAATGGATTTGTCATTGTTAAGGGCATCGATTTTGTAAAATGATTTTTGAAGTAAATTGATTAATGGCAATAGTTTTGCGCAGATGAATTTAAGAAAAACACTTTTAACGCAAAAAAATCTTAGGACAAACGCCCTAAGATTTTTTATTGATTGTTTAATTGAATTATCTGCTTATATATAATTTATCTACGTGTCCATCTCTATCTGCTACTATTTGAATATCAGCATATTTGAAGAATGATTCATCCTTGCGAGTTAATTCATTGAATGAATAGCTTGTTTCAATTGTAGTGTCTGAATCTATATAATAACCATTATCATATGAAGTCTCATATAGATAAATTCTATTTTGTCTTATGTCTGCTTTATAAACTTTAACAGTCTTATAACCATATCTGTTGTAGCTATAATTATCAGGTTCTTTATATGAATATTCAATCAACTTAGAGTATTTATTATTTTTATCGATTAATCTGAAATAATATGTGCTGCCTTTACTAATGCTGCTAATAGATTTTCCATTTACATCTATTGTATAACTTGTATTGCTATTATAGTAATCAGTTGCAATTATTGTGTTTGAATCTACATAATTAACTGTTGCACGTACCCAGTCGTTACTATAACTATATCCATTGTTATATTTTGAATCAATAACCATAATTCTCTTAATAACATCTTTATCCCTTTCAAGAATAACTACTCTTGATCCTTCACCTATATCTCTTACTCTTACGCCGTTTCTTGAGTCAAAGTTATCTGCTCTTAAATCATAATCGTAGTAGTAAGTTTCTCTGTCTCTATAGCTATTTGTTGAATCCTTTGGATATAATTCTATTTGCCATTGGTCACGGCTTCTTCCTCTATCGTTATTTCTATATACAATGTATTCATTATCAAAACCATCACGTACTTCGATGTAAGAAACTTCACTATCATATCTAGCGTCTGTTTCGATTTCAACATATACTGAACCTAAATTACTTAATTCAGTGAAAGTTAATTTGCGATCTCTAGAATATCTTCCAGAATTATATCTGCTGTCATAAATTTCATAATCAGTATCTCTGCTTGGTATTCTATAAGTGTTTTCTCTACCATTTAATGAAACTATAGTGATGTCTCTATAAGTTAATTTCTTTATATAACCCTTATAATCATCTGATGATGAAGTTACTTCAAGTGTTTTAACAATATTGTTGCGGATAGTTGCCTTAACTTGAGCGCCATTCTTAATATCTACTAAATCTCTAGTTCTGTTGTTCATAGTGATTGATGAACTTGAATCAACTTTAAATACTCTTGAAACTTTGTTCTTATTATTGTCTGTATAAGAAATCTTGATTTCCTTATTTGAGTTGTCAACATTTGTTACTTCACCTTCAAGGCTGAATTCTACTCCCTTTGCGTTGATTGACTTAGCTTGCATTACGCCAAGTGCTGTATTAGCTGTAACTGTAACGTCTTGTCCAACTAATAAGCTTGAGATATTGCCAATGCTTCCGTCAACTGTGATAACTGTTGATGCATCTACTGAGAATACCTTGCCATTAGCAGTGTTATCGTTTACTAGCATTATAGCTGTGATGCCTGTTACGGATATTTCTTTAATTGTACCTGTAACTACTGTTGGTGTTGGATTAACTGGGTTTACAGGGTTAACTGGGTTCACTGGATTAACTGGGTTAACTGGGTTAACTGGGTTTGTATTTTTTGCTTGATATTGAAGTGCTGCGTAAACCATCCTAGCAACTTGTTCTCTCTTAACTGCTTGTCTTGGATAGAAATATCCTTTTCCAGCGCCTTGTGGAGAAATAACGCCTGCATCTATAAGACCAGCTACATGAGCTCTTAAGTGTTCAGGAATGTCTTTAACGTCCTTAAATGGAAGTGCAATAACTGGATCAGTTGACTTAACTCCCATAGCCTTTGCAAAGTATTCTGCAAGATTAACTCTGCTTACTGCTTTGTCTGTTGTGAACATCTTGTTCTTCTTAGCTGCTTCAAGTGTCTTCATATCAACTACGCCTTTTGCTAAGCACTTAACAACATTGTCTTGTGCCCACTTAGGAACGCCTAGTGCAATAACTTTGCTTTGCCAAACTTGTCTTGCAGCTACTAAAGCTTGATCATCGTATTGTGTAAGTATAGCTGCAAACCTCATTGCTTCTAAGAATGTGATATTCTTTCTTGGTTTAAATGTTCCATTAGGATAACCTGATATATATCCTTGATTACTCATCTCGTTGATGTAAGTGTATGCCCAATGTGATTTAGGCACGTCTTTAAAAGTTTTTGCACTTGCTGTAGTCATAGGTATAAATGTAATACATAGCATAATAGCAAGTACTAAACTAAATACTCTTTTTAAGTTATTTTTCATGTTTTTGCTCCTTTCATAACTAATCATAAGTAATTACTACTTCTTATGTACTCATTATAACATATAAAATATGAATAAATTATTACAATCTAGTTAAAAATCTGCCTTTTTTAAGTAATTATCAATAATAAAACGTGTTTTGTAACACGAACTTAACATATTAAGCCTCATATATGTAGTATAATATAAGTGGAGTGGTATGCATGAAGAAAAAATTTATGCTCTGCCTCTTTTTTGTCTTAGTTATATTTGCTAGTACAAGTCTAAGCGCAACGAGTGTAGCGACTAAGTACAAGAAGAGTGCCGAAGAGCTTAAGTCATACAATATAATACAAGGTGACTCATCGGGCGACTTGATGCTTGATAAGAATCTTAAGAGAGAGGACCTCATAGTTATACTATCGAGGCTTATGAATGATGAAGAAAGAGCGAAAAAATATAGCTCCGAAACAAAGTTCACTGATCTTAAAAGTGCAAGCAAAGTCTACTTGCCTTACATCAACTGGGCTGTTTCGAACGGCTATATACATGGTGTAACGAAAGACAAGTTTGGCTACGGTGACTACGTAACTGTTAGGCAGTATCAAGCGATACTCTTGAGGATACTTGATTATTCATCCGAGGCAAAAAAGTGGGATATGGTCTCTGACTATGCAGTGACTTATGGCCTTATGGATGGTCTTGATTTAAAGCCTGATGACTTCCTTAATCGTGGTGAGATGGCTTTGATGACGACTAACGCACTTAAAACTCCAAAGAAGGGCTCGACGCTCAGCCTATTAAAAGTATTAAACTTAAAAAAATAATATAATAAAAACTATTTACATGGTCAAGCAAATTGCTTGGCCTTTTTTGATGCATAAAAAAAAGAACAAGTGCTCGTATAAGTACTTGTTCTAATGCTATATATTTAATTAATCTTTATAAGCGTAGTAATACATAGTGATAAGCATCAAGCCGCCTGCGATATTGCCAAGTGTAACTGGAAGTAAATTGTGAAACACTGCTGCCAGATCAAATGTGCCGCTAATCATCATAGCTATCGGCAAATAAAACATATTGGCAACGCAGTGCTCGAAGCCTGCTATAACAAAGATTGCTACTGGAAATGCTGATGCAAATACTTTTGCTGTTATCTCTTTACTTGCTGTAGCAAGCCAAACTGACAAGCATACAAGTAGGTTACATCCAATGCCCTTTACAAAGAGTTCGAAAAAGCCTTGTGATGTCTTCGCGTTAAAGATGTTTACGAAGAGCTCCTTAGTTCCATCGGATAAGATATTTGAATAATAAACTACACAGGCAAATAGCAGTGCACCTATAAAATTATATAAATATACTTTTAGCCAATTGTATAATAAAGTCGCTGGCTTAGTTCTTTTATCGAGCGTTGCACCAAACATAAGTATATTGCCTGTGAATAGCTCTGCTCCGCCAACTACTACAGCCACTATGCCGATGGTGAATGTTAGTCCAACTAGTACTCTTGTTATTTGCGGATTAAAGCCTTTACCAAGACTATTAACAATAGTTGATGCTGCTCCGCCCATCGCTATATACATGCCCGCTAGAACGCCTAAGAAGAACTGAGTCCTTGTCTTAAGCTTAGTCTTATTGACTCCATTAGCCAAGGTCATAGACAGTATCTCTTTTGGGCTGAAATTTTCTTTTTCCATAATAAAACCCCCTAGCTTATATTATACAAGCTAAGAGGTTTCTAGTCAAGATTATAAATTTTCTTTTAAGAAGTCTTCAATCTTTTTCACTGCGTCGTCTTCGTCTTCGCCTTCGATGATGAACTTAATTGCTTCGCCTTGCTTTGCTTGTAGGCCCATAAGTCCTAAAATTGATTTAGCGTTAACGCATTTATCTCCCTTGGCTACTTTTACATCGCTTTTTATAGCAGCTAGTAATTTAACAAGTAGACCAGCTGGTCTTGCGTGTATGCCTATAGGGTCTGTGATTGTGTATTCAAACTCTTTCATGATAACCTCCTATGAATTTATTATTCTGTCTTTTAATTCAAGTATCCGTCCTGGATTGACAGATAATTTGTCAAATTTATTCTTTACGTAAAACTCAGTTAAGTCCGGGTCGCTTCCAAGCTCGCCGCAGACACTGATCTTCACGCCATTTTTCTTTGCGTTTTCACAAGTCAGCTCCATAAGTCTAAGTATCGCCTTGTGATGAATGTCTCTGTGTCTTGCTATCTTTTCATTTTGTCTATCAACAGCAAGTGTGTATTGAGTCAAATCGTTTGTACCTATACTAAAGAAGCTTACTTCCTTCGCTAGATCATCACTGATTATGGCAGCTGCCGGTGTCTCAATCATTATACCAATCTCGATCTCTTCGTTGAATGGAATATCTTTTTCTCTTAGCTCCTCAAATATTTCTTTGATAAGCTCTTTTGCTTTTTTCACTTCCCAAATATCATTTATCATAGGAAGCATAATTTTGATATTGCCGTAGTGAGACGCTCTGATTATGGCTCTGAGCTGTGCCTTAAATAGTTCTTCGTCGTCAAGGCATATCCTTATCGCTCTATAACCAAGGGCTGGATTTTCTTCTTCAGGTAGATTTAGGTAATCAACCTTCTTATCCGCGCCTATATCAAAGGTCCTTACTATGACTTCTTTGCCTTCCATCGCCTCAGCAACATATTTATACTCTTTAAATTGCTCTTCTTCAGTAGGAAGCGAGTCTCTGCCAAGATATAAAAATTCAGTTCTGAATAGGCCTATGCCCTCTGCGCCGTTTTTTAAAGCAAGCGGCAAGTCCTTTGAATTACCGATGTTTGCGTAAACGCTTATATGCGTTCCGTCCTTGCTAATGGCTTTGGCTGTCTTTAATTTTTCAAGCTCTAATTTTCTTTTTTCTTCTTTTTCTATTCTTTCCTTAACATCTTTTAGTAATTTTTCATCTGGATCAATAATTAATTCACCTTCATATGCATCTAGTATAGCAGTTTTACCATCGATGTCTTTGTCAAAAGCGCTATCAAGGTTCACAAGCGACGCTATGTTCATGGACTTGGCAAGTATCGCTGTATGTGATTGCGTCGAGCCTTTCACTGTTACTATGGCAAGTAGTTTTTCCTTGTCAATGTTAAGCGTTTGACTTGGCAAAAGATCTTCCGCATATAAAATTACTTTTTCATCAAAATCGTCATCAAAAACATTTTTAATACCTAAGATGTTTTTGATAAGTCTTTGAGAAATGTCTTTGATGTCCTTTGCTCTTTGGCTGAAGTATTCATCGTCCATGCTATTAAAAATCATGTAGAATTTTTCTTCAGCAAGACTAACGGCGTAAGCGGCATTGTCTTTTTCTTCATTAATACTCTTTCTTATCTCGTCTTGGTACTCGATATCATCAAGCATCATCTTGTGTACTTCGAAGATTTGTGCCTCTTCTTCGCCCGCGTCCATCTTTGCTTTTTCAAATAATTTATTAAGCTCATCAATTGATTTTTTTACTGCCGCATCTAATTTTGCTATTTCACTAGCTGTGTCAGTGATTTTATCCTTGCTAATATTTATCTTTTCGTCAGAAAAAACTTTTATCTTGCCTAAAACAAGTCCTTTGTTAGCTATAGTTCCTTTAATCGTTTTCATTAGCTCCACCTATTTTTTTGCCTCTTATATATACATCGATTATGTTTAAATCTTTATCAACTACAACAAAGTTAGCGTATTTACCTACTCTTATGCTGCCATATTTATCATAGATACCAGCTTCTTTAGCTGAGTTAACAGCCGCGGATCTAACAAGTGATTCAAATGGAATGCCGATTGAGTAAGCATATCTGATGCAGTCAAATAAATTACTTGCGCTGCCAGCTATAGTTCCTGACTCAAGCGTAGCCTTCTTGCCCTTGACGTAAACGTCTTGACCACCTAGACTGTACTTGCCGTCTGATAGGCCTGTCGCCATCATCGAGTCGGATACTAAGATAACTCTGTCGTCACCAAACATTGCATATATCATCCTAATTACTGATGGATGTATATGAACGCCATCTGTTATGAGCTCAACCATGACCTCAGGGCTGTCAAAGGCTGCTCCGCACACACCAGGGCTTCTGTGTTTGATGTCATTAAGTGCATTGAATAAATGTGTTACTGATTTTGCTCCTAAATCAAAGGCTTCAAGTGCAGTGTCATAATCACAGTCAGTGTGACCTATGGATATAACAACCTCATCAGCTCTTTCTTTGATAAAGTCCTTCGCTCCATCGACTTCAGGCGCTATAGTCACCTTTTTTATTCTATTATTAGAAAGTTTTTGATATTTGTCAAAATTTTCAAGGCTCGGCATAGCTAAGTACTTAGGGTTTTGCGCACCAATCTTGTCCTTAGATATATATGGTCCTTCCATGTGCACGCCAATAAACTCAGCGCCCTTAGTTCCATCGTATTCGCCGATTGCTTTGAATATTCTTTCAAGCTCATCATCTGCCAATGTCATAGTCGCTGGTATGACTTGTGTCACGCCATTTTGCGCTTCGTACTCGCATATCGCTTCTATGGACTCCTTAGTCCCATCACAAAGGTCCTTACCCACTGCTCCATGGAAATGTATGTCAGTAAGTCCTGGAATGATGTAAACATCTGAATAATCTTTAACGACATCGTCATTACTATATACAGTGAAGATCTCTCCACTCACAGCAATGTCTCTTCGAATAAATTTACCGTCGCAGTAAACGTTAGCTCCTTGTATAAGCATAGTAACACCCCCTGATATTTTCTACTTAATTTAGTATGCTTATATTCATTTTACAATAAATATGCAAATTTTGCAAACAAATTTTTGATTACTAGAGCTTTAATTAGATAAATGTGGTATAATATATATAATAATAGTAATTATTATTAAATTTTTATTAAGGAGGTCATTATTATGATGAAAAAACTTCAAAACCTAGGTAAGGCTTTGATGCAACCAGTAGCTATACTTCCAGTTGCAGCTCTACTAATGGGTATTGGTTATTGGATCGACTCAAGTGGTAGTACTAATAATATCATCGCAGCATTTTTAAACAAAACTGGTGGTGCTATTTTAGGTAATTTAGGAATTATTTTCGCAGTAGGTATTGCTTATGGCTTATCTAAGGATAGGAACGGTGCAGCAGGTCTTTCTGGTCTAGTAGCGTTTTTAATTGCAACAACACTTCTATCATCAGCAAGTGTTGCTATATTTAGAGGCGTTGACCCAGCTGACCTAGCTTTAACTGAAGGCTGGGATAAAATGAACAACGGTAACGTATTCGTTGGTATCATCTCAGGTGTTGTTGCTGCATATGCTTATAACAAATTCTATCAAGTACAATTGCCAGATGCATTCGCATTCTTTAGTGGTAGAAGACTTACTCCTATTATGACATCTGTGTTTATGATTATAGTGTCAGCAATTCTTTACTTTGTATGGCCAATACTATTTAGCGCTCTAGTAACTTTTGGAGAAAGCATTGAAAATTTAGGAGCTATTGGCGCTGGTATATACGGATTTTTCAATAGACTTTTAATACCAACTGGACTACATCACGCATTAAACTCAGTATTCTGGTTTGATATCGCTGGTATCAATGATATCCCTAACTTCTTAGGCGGTGCAGCTTCTCTTGAAGCAGGTACAGCTATCAAAGGTGTAACAGGTATGTATCAAGCAGGTTTCTTCCCTGTAATGATGTTTGGTCTACCAGGCGCAGCTCTTGCTATGTATCAAGAAGCAAAACCTGAAAAGAAAAACGTTGCTAAATCATTATTAATAGCAGCAGCCTTCGCATCATTCTTCACAGGCGTTACTGAACCACTTGAATTTGCATTCATGTTTTTAGCGCCAGCTCTATATGTAGTTCATGCAATATTAACTGGTATATCAGTAGCTATCGCAGCAGCTTTCCACTGGACAGCAGGCTTTGGCTTCTCAGCAGGTTTTGTTGACTACTTCTTATCACTAAGAAACCCAGTAGCTAACAATCCTTGGATGCTAATACCTCTTGGATTAATATTCTTCGTTATTTATTACTTCGTATTCAGATTCTGTATCAGAAAGTTTAATTTAAAGACTCCTGGTAGAGAAGATGACGACGTTGAAGTAAGTGCAGAAACTATTTCTAAGCATGATAACTTTGACGAAGTGGCTGCCATCATCATCGAAGGTCTTGGCGGAAAAGAAAATATCGAAGACATTGACTACTGCTCAACTAGACTAAGAACTAGCCTTGTTAATGGAGCAAAAGTTAACGAAGCAAAGATTAAAGAAGCAAAAATTTTAGGACTTATCAAACCTGATAAGGATTCAATCCAAATCATTATTGGACCACAAGTTCAATTCGTTTATGATAAGATCCACGAAAATATTGGTAAATAGTTAATAATTACTATATGGACTCCGATTAAGTTCGGAGTCTTTTTTGTATTAGAAAACCCCCAGTTAGTGATATGTACCCTCCTTACTGGTTTGTCCAGTAAAGAGGGTACATATCACTAGGCCGGGGGATATTTATTGTGATATAACTCATCGAGCACATAAAAAAGACGGGCATCTCTGCTCGTCTTCTTGCGTTTATCGCTTATTTTAATTTTCTAAGTAGGCTCTTAATAATTTTTCAGTACCCTCAATCGCCTTTATATTTGTTCTTTCAATATGATGTGAGGCGTCTGTACCGCAGCCTATGCAAGCGAAGTTTAGATTAAGTCCAGCGACTGCTCCTAGTGAACCGTCTGAGCCATATCTTTGATGAACATCTATGGCGTAATCAATATCGTTTTTGACAGCTAAATCTGCTAATCTGTCTCTAAAGTCGATTGGATATGGTGTTCTTGAGTCTTTTGCAACTATTGTTACCTTGTCTTCAGCTGAATTATTTTCGTAGCTAACTATACCTATATCAAGAGCAAGTACTTCGTATGCATGCTCTGGCACATAGCTAATGCCGTGACCAAGCTCTTCAAAGTTTGTGAAGTAAAACATTGTGTCGCAAGCAAGCTCGATATTATTCTTAAGAACTTCTTCCATCACATAAATCATGATGGCTGCATGAATCTTGTTATCAATGAAGCGTGATACAAGGAAGTCATCTGTAATTCTTGTGCGCGGCTCAAAAGCAACGAAGTCTCCGACATTAACGCCACTTGCTAAAGTTTCTTCTTTAGAAGAACTTTCTATGTCAAGCCTTATTTCAGTCGAGTGCCTTTCTCTTGGAAGCGTTTTTTCTCTTTCGTCCTCCATAGTGTGGACGCTCGCCTTATTTGGCAAAACTGTTCCAGTCACTACGCCCTTCTTAGTATAGACCCTTACTAGCTCACCTTCAAGCGATGCGTACATGAAGCCGCCTATGTTTTCAAATTCACATCTGCCATTGTCCTTGACTCTTGAAACAATTCCGCCAAGTGTATCGACGTGAGCAGTTACTATCCTTAGCTTAGATGAATCTTTTCCCTTCAATATAGCATAAAGAGCGTTCTTATTAGTCTTTTCAAAGCTAAGCTCGCCTTTGAAATGCTCCTGTATATAAGTATTCACCATCTGACACATGCCCGATGGTGAATCTATTTTGAGTAAATTTTCTGCTATATCGAGGATTCTTTTATTCGACTCCTTCATAGTCTTCTACTTCATAGCCAAGGTCTTCGATAGCTTTTTTAGCTTTTTCTAGATCGAATTCTTCCTTGCTTTCGATATTAACGTGTCCTGATGCGAAATCAGCTGTTACAACGTCAATTTCATCAAATTTTTCTAATGCCTTTTCAATAGCTTCGCTACATCCTGCACATTTCATTCCTTGTACTTTTAAAATTCTTTTCATTACTTAATCGACTCCTTATAAATTGAATTTATGGATGCTTCCATATGTTTATTGAATTCTTCATCTGTCATGCTAGCCTTTGCTCCTTCAGTAAGCGCTCTTGAGAATGATGCAATGACTTTATGGTTTCTGCCAAGTCTTTCGTTAGACTCTTCTCTAGTGTAGCCGCCTGAAAGCGCAACTATCCTTAAGACATTGTCATAATCGTATAATGGTAGATATAGATTGTCTTCCTCAGGTAGTGTTAGCTTTAACATGATGAAGTCATCTTTAGCTAATTTTTCTATATTTTCTTTTAATTCATTTAACAATATCTTTTCTATCTCAGCCTTGTATTCAGCATGTATATCAACTTCTGGTTCTATGATAGGTACAAAACCTTTTTCGATAATTCTCTTTGCGTAATCAAATTGTTGCTTAACCACTTCTTTGATACCTTCGCAGTTAAATTCTTTTATTACAGATCTCATCTTAGTTCCGAAGATTCCTCTTTCCTTCGCTCTATCAAGAAGCGAGTCAAGCTTAGTCATCTCCTTCATAACTTGTACGCCATTTTCCACATCTGCAAGACCTTGGTCAACCTTAACGAATGGTAGTATCTCAAGCTTATTCCATAAGTAATCAGCTGTCTTCATGCCATCTACTTCTCTATCAATAGTTTGTTCGAAAAGTATCGCTCCAAGTATATGCTCCTTATTAAAGCTTGGTGCCTTGATGATTCTTGTCCTCATTTCGTGAACAAGCTTAAACATCTCATCGTCTGATGAATACTTGTCCTCATCGATGCCATACAGTCTCAAAGCTTTTGGTGTTGATCCACCGCTTTGGTCTAAGGCAGCTATGAAACCCTTTCTGTTTCTAGCGATGTCTAGTTTTTTGCTATCCATAAATTCCCTCCTCAATTCTATTTATATCTTAATCTTAGTGAGTTTGTTACTACACATACCGATGAGAACGCCATCGCAGTTCCCGCAAGCATCGGTGTTAATAGGCCTAGTATGGCAAATGGTATTCCGACCACATTATAAAAGAAGGCCCAGAATAAATTTTCTTTAATAATTTTCATGGCTGCTCGTGAAAGTTCTAGTGCTCTTGCCACTCCGCCGATGGAGTTATTCAAAAGACTTATGTCGCTCGCCTCTAAGGCAACATCAGTACCTGAAGCGACTGAGTAGCCAACGTCTGAACTTGCTAAACTCGGCGCATCATTAACGCCGTCGCCAACCATGGCAAGCTTTGCGCACGATTTTTTAATCTCTTCTATCGCTTTTAATTTATCCTCTGGAAGAAGTTCAGCTCTGAACTCATCTATGCCAAGCTTATTAGCTACGTTCCTAGCGACAGTGCTATTGTCCCCAGTAAGCATATAAGTCTTTATGCCCATAGCCTTAATCTTGGCAATGGCTTCTTTACTGTCACTTCTTAAGCTGTCTTCGATAGCAAAGTAGCTAACGGCTTTTCTATCTATTGCCATGACTATGACAGTAGCGCCCTCATACAAAAGTTCTTTCATCAGGGCTTTGTCATAAGAAATGCCAAGCTCATCAAAATATCTTTCGTTCGATAAAATAATTTCTTTATTATCAAGTTTTGCGCGAACACCCTTTGAGTGAATCGCTTCAAATTCATCAGCTTCAGCATATTCAATGCTCTTATCTCTTGCGTATGAGGATATCGCCTCGCTTATCAAGTGCTCCGATTGATTCTCAGCGCTGTAAGCGTACCTTAAAATTTCTCTATCGCTAAGGGATGAAGTATTAATAAATTTTGTAAGTGCTAACTTGCCTTCAGTCAATGTACCTGTTTTGTCAAAGCAAACTGCGTCAACTTTTGCATTTGCCTCCAAAACTTCGCCAGACTTGATAAGTATGCCTCCTTGAGCTGCTCTGCCTGTTGCCACCATGATGGCAGTAGGCGTTGCAAGACCCAAACTGCATGGGCAAGCGATAACCAAAACGCTTATCGCGTTAATTATCCCTGTGTTAGCATCCTTAAATATAGTATAAATCAAAAATGTCAAAAATGCAATAGCCATTACTGCCGGAACAAAGATATTTGCAATCTTATCTGCTAATCTTTGTACTGGCGCCTTCGAGCTCGCCGCGTCGTCAACCATCCTTATGATATTGGCAAGTGTAGTGTCTTCGCCGACTTTAGTAACTTTAAATTTAAAAGTGCTTGGTCCATTGACAGTTGATCCGATAACTGCGTCCCCCACAGTTTTATTCACAGGAAGGCTCTCACCAGTAATCATCGCTTCGTTAATTGACGCCTCGCCCTCGATGATTACGCCATCTGAGGCAAGTCTCTCGCCAGGTCTAACTAGAACTATGTCATCTATATCAAGCTCGTCTATGCTAATGGTTTTTTCTTCGCCGTCCCTAATTACAGTTACTTCATCAACTTTTAAGCTTTGTAATTTATCAACAGCTTCATTAGTTTTGTCTTTTGCCTTTGCCTCCATAAGCTTACCCAATAAAACTAATGTGATAATAACAGCCGATGACTCAAAATATAGATGCGGATTAGCTATGGACATATTGTAAATACTATATAGATAAGCCGCAGTCGTACCCATGGATACGAGCACATCCATATTAAAGGTTTTGCTTCTTAATGAACTTATTGCACCTTTATAAAATCTGTGTCCGCCAAATATTTGCACAAGCGTTGCAAAAGCAAATTGCCATCTGGCGTCCGCATAAAACACGTGTATGCCCGCCATATGAAAAAACATTACTGAAAAAAGTGGCAGAGCAAAAATTAATGAGATGATAAAGTCACGCTTAAGACTTTTTATCTCTTTTTCTCTAAGCTCTCTCTCCTTTTCTATATCGCGGCTCTCTTGATAGTAGCCAGTGAAGCCCGCTCTTGAGATGACTGCCAATATATCATCACGAGATATGACATTTTCGTCATAAATTACTCTCGCTCTATTCGATGATAGATTTACATTGGCTTTTGATACACCATCTTGTCTTGATAAAACTTTTTCGAGCCTTGCTGAACAAGCAGCGCAGCTCATTCCTTGTATTAAAAAATTGTCTTTCATATAATCACCATAATTATTATACCCAATTTTGTGGTATAATATTTATAAGAAAGGTTGTGATGATATGGACGCAATAGAAATGCTATTAACAAGAAGAAGTATAAGAAAATTTAAAACTGATGAAGTGCCTCGTGAAACACTTGAAAAGATAATCGAGTGTGCAAAGGCTTCACCAACTGGCATGAATAAACAAGAAAGACTTTTTACTGTTGTGACTAAAGAAGAGGATATACAAAGACTAGCTGCTGCCATCGCAAAGTCACTTGATAGAGATGACTATCATATATATAATGCGAAGGCTTTGATTATAATTACTGTGCCAGAAGATTTAAAATTAGGCGATGCAGACACATCAACTGCTATGGAAAATATTTACTTAGCATCTCACGTGCTTGGACTTGGCTCAGTATGGATCAATCAACTAAGAGGCAATAAGGATGATGGCGTTAGAGAAGTATTGACATCATTCAAAATACCAGCTAATCACATTTCATATGGCATGATGGCTTTGGGCTATGCTGATGAAGTTCCTAAGGCAAAAGAAAGAACAGAAAAGGTAGTATATCTATAATGAGAAAGACTATAGGCTTTATTAGCGACACACATGGCGGCATAGACGAAACGCTTAGAGCGCTTGATGTGCTTAAGGACTGCGACACAATCTATCACCTTGGTGATGTTTTGTATCACGGCCCTCGAAACGCTCTTCCAAATGATTACAATCCAAAAGACTTAGCCTCGTATTTAAAGGAGCGTGACAATATAATCTACGTTCGTGGCAATTGTGATAGCGACGTTGATCAGATGGTTTTAGAGAAGGACTTAACGCAAAAGGCTCGTGTAGTCGATATCAATGGACTTAAGACCCTTTTAATACATGGCTACGAAGAGACAGAATTTACAAGAATCCAATACGCAAAAGACTCCGGCATCAAAATGATAGTTACTGGCCACACACATATAAAGGTCTTAGATGAAAAGGACGGCATCATCTTAGTAAACCCTGGATCAACAACTATACCCAAAGATGGCAAAGCATCCGTTGCCAAGATGAATGATGAAAAGATTATGCTCCTAGACATTTATACTGGGGAAATATTAAAAGAGATAAAATACTAAATTACAAAAAAAGAAGTCTACGATTAAATTACGCAGACTTCTTTTTCTTTATTAAAAATTTTAGAAAAAGCATTAAATTAATTACTATTAAAACAATTATTGATATTTGCTTAAGTAAATCGATGCCCATATCTATATGCAGCGCTTCCCTTAGCTCATAGCTAGTTCTTGCGAATTTGCCAAGTAAAAGTATTCCTGCTATGGATATAAGCTCAATAATTAAAAATGTTTTTTCATTTACTTTGCCTAATAATGAAGCCACGATAGCAATCGCAAGGCACGCGTAGTATATATACCTCGAGTGCACTCTCATGTCAAGCCAAAGGCTTAAGCTAACTAGGCTTGATATAAGGGCCGCTGCTAATATAGCTCCAGCTATGGCTAAAAGTAAATTAAAGACTCTTTTCAACTATTTTACTGTATATGTTATTGCTACTGGAGCTCCATCTTCTGGTGCTTTGTCAGCATCTACTGAGAATTCAACTTCTTTTGTTTCTTCAATAGCGCCTAGTGGGTATTCACCGTTACTAGTGATACCAACGAAGCAAGAGTCAAGACAAGAGATACAGCCAGTGTTGTATTCTTTTGATGGATCAATGTTTCCTGAGAATCTCATGTCAATAGCTTTTCCGTTAGAATCTTTAACTACATCATCAATACCTACTGATCCTTCTTGACCTGCCCAAGCAAGAGTAAGTTCAAGCTTAGATCCTTCAGACTTAGTTGTAGCAGCGTTATCAGCGTTCATGTTATTACCTGCTTCTGCACCAACTTCTACTAAAGCGTTGTAAAAATCTGTTGGTGATACGTATGATGAGAAGATTGATTTGTCGCTTAATTTACCATCTTTGCAGATAACTAAGTGTCTTGTAGCTTCTGTTTCAAATTTTCCGTTGTACTTAGTGTAGATTGTTACGCTCTTAGCGTCCTTGTCTATCTTGATAGGGTTTTCTTCTGAAACGCCAGCTATAGTGCCTTCTGCATCTGCAGTTTCAGTATTTTCATCATCAGTTTTTTCTGTATCAGTTGTATCAGCTGTTTCAGTTGATTCAGCTGTCTTTGTGTCTTCTGTCTTATCTGTTGTTTTGTCTGTTTTTGGTCCGCAAGCTACTAATAATAATGAAACCATCAATAGCATTGCTAAAAATTTAATTTTTTTCATTTGCTTTTTTCTCTCCTTTTATATAGCTTTTCTAAAATTAACACATTTACTATTATAACACTTATTTAGATAGTTTTACATTGAAATATTTTATACTTTTTGCTTCCTTTTTATAAAATTTTGAATATAAATTAGCTTTTTCTAATATTTCGCGCATGAAAAAAGGACCCTTATGAGTCCCTTTTTATAAATATATTAGCTTCTTTTAAATATGTCCACTACTTTGGATATAATATTTTCAGCTACACTTTTAGATTTCATCTTTTTATCATAGATGGAATCTTTTACATTGCCTATAATGCCATTGACAGCTGAGTAGGCGTTGTTTGCTGTGCTTGAAACTTGTGATGTGATTTTGTTGACAGTGTTTACCGCGCTATTGGTAATACCCATAGCTGTATTAGTTAGTTTAGAAACATCTGATGTAACACCGTTTATGTTGCTCATTATGCCTGATATATTAGGTTTTAATTCTGTAACTAAAGTGCTTACATCATCTGTAACGCTCTTTATATTTGGACCAAGGTCTCTAACTAAACCTTTGGCTTCGACTGTCATCTCTTTGATATCTGGTCTAATGTCATCAACTAGTCCATTTACATTATTTGTAATACCATTGACATTGTTCATCACTTCAGGTAATTTAGCTACTGTTTGGCCGATGTTAAGTCTGTTTTCTTCCATCATGCTCTTCATAGTGCTAATAGTTGAAGCGATTTTAATGAATAGATAAGCTAATGAACCTAGTGCTGCTATGCCAAATAATATAAGCACACATTGTAAAATATATTTTGCGTCCATTAAATCACCTATTTCCCGATATTCTTAACTGCGTTTTCTACGTCCTCTTTAATTTCATTAGCCTTTTTAACTGCTTCGTCTTTTGTCTTTTCAGCAGCGTCTTTAGCTTCGTCAATCTTTTTGTTTGCTTCGCGTTCTAATTCATCAGCTTTTTTAGCTGCTTCGTCTTTTAGTTCGTTAGCTTTTTTAGCTGCTTCGTCTTTGATTTTATCAAAATCTATGCCCATCTTATCACCTATTTCTTAGCCTTTTCTACTTCTTTTTCTACATCCTTTTTAACGTCATTAGCTTTCTTTTCTACTTCTTTTTTAGCATCGATAGCCTTATCTTCAGCTTTGTCTTTTAGTTCTTTTGCTTTGTCTTCTGCTTCTTCTTTAAGTTCTTCAGCTCTTTGTGCTGCTTCATCCTTAAATTCTTTAGCCTTTTCCATAGCACTTTGTCCTAATTCTTTAGCTCTTTGAGTTGCAGTTGCTATTCCGTCTTTCATGTCGTTATAAGTTTCTTTGCTCTTCTTAGCTATCATTTCTCTAGTTTCTTCACCGCTTCTTGGTGCGAATAAATAGCTTGCTGCAGCACCTGCTGCTAATCCTAATAAAGTACCCATGGCAATGTTGCCTGCGTTCTTCATTCTTTCTTTTCTTTCTTCTTCTCTAGCTTTTGCTGATATGAAATCAAATAATCCCATAATATCACTCCTTTTTTTATTTTGCTATTAATTATATACCCACTAAGTGAAGTAATAAAACATAAATATTAAAAAAAGAAAAACTAATCGCAATAAATTAGTTTTTCTTCTATATATATATCCTTATATATATTTGTCATATTGAAGTCTATATAAGTCGTAATAAAGACCCTTCTTATCAAGAAGCTCTTGATGTGTACCCTCTTCTCTGATTGTACCGTTCTTAATAACTAGTATCTTATCAACGTGTTGTATAGTTGACAGCCTATGCGCTATGGCGATGGACGTTCTTCCCTTGATAAGTTTCTTTACTGCGTCTTGAATTAATAGCTCCGTCTCTGTATCGATGTTTGCTGTTGCCTCATCAAGCACAAGTATCTTCGGTTCATAAACAAGTGTCCTTGCAAAACTTAATAGCTGCCTTTGGCCTGATGATAGCGTCGACGCTCTCTCCATAACGGGTTCATCGTATTTGCCTGGTAGTTTTTGTATAAATGAATCAGCGTTTACATACTTCGATATTTTAATTATTTCTTCGTCAGATATATCTTTATTCAGCTTGATATTGTCTCTTATAGTTCCCGAGAATAAAAATACGTCTTGAAGAACGACTCCAATGTTTTTCCTTAGATCTTCTTTTCTAACGTCGTTTATGTTTATGCCGTCGATTAGTATCTCACCCTCATCTATCTCATAGAACCTTGTTAATAGTGATATGATAGACGTCTTACCCGAACCAGTTGGTCCAACAAGGGCAACCGATTCGCCTTTCTTAATCTTAAACGAGATGTTTTTAAGAACTGGCTCGCCTTCAATATAGCTGAAGCTAACATTTCTAAACTCGATTTCGCCTTGAATATCATCAAATGGAAGTGGATTTTCAGGATTTTGAATTTCGTTTTTGTCATCAAGTATCGCAAAGACCCTCTCAGCTGAAACCATAGCCGATTGAGTGATGTTATACTTTTCTGTAAGGTCCATGATTGGCATAAAGAATTTTTTTAAGTAATCAATGAAAAGGTATAACATACCAAAATACATGGTCTCATTCAAAACTTCTTTCGCGCCGAAGTAGATAAGGCTGGCGATGGCTACGTTTCTAATGATGTCTATCGATGGTCTATATATTGAGAATATCTTTACCCTTCTAAGCATAGTGTTTCTGTAGTCAGCATTTGCTTCATCAAACTCTCTATTAATTTTATTTTCTTTACCAAAGATATGGATTAGCCTCATACCAGAGATGTTTTCACTAAGTTTTGAGTTTATTAGCGATAATTTCTTTCTCGATAGTGCAAGTATCTTTCTGATCTTGCCTCTAAAGAATATTGAAATCGCAAATATGAATGGCAGCGTTATAAAGCTTAGTAAACTTAGCTTTAAGTCCATAGAAAGCATGAAAATCATGATGCCAGCAAGCATGAAGATGTCTTTAAACAAAGTTATCATAACGTCTGAATACATTTCGCTGATTGCTTCTATATCATTAGTTAGCCTTGTGGTTAGTCTGCCTATTGCGTTTCTATCGAAAAAGCTTAAGGACCTTGATATGATATGGTCATAAACTTCAGTTCTCATACTGTAAATCATCTTTTGCGATGCTATAGTGATGGACATCGTTTGTAAATAGTCAAGAACAAAAGTTAATATTATTGTTATTAAAAAGTATAAGCTTAATTTGTTTATGGCTTTAAAGTCTTTATCTCTATATGTCTTATACTCAGACATTGGCACTTCATAAACAGGGCTCTTTGTCTCGTCACCTGATTTATATAGAAAGGCTCTGCCATCTTCTTCTTTTAGGTGATAGGCTCCTTTGCCTTCGTATTGATCTTTTTCTTCCTTACTAAGATCGGTCTCTCTAATGAAGAAGTCTATGCCATCTTTCATATTGTCTTTAGTACGTGTAACGCTCAAAGTGTGTTCAGTAGCCGCTGGGTACTCATACATCTTGATGTTTTCGACTTGTATGTGCTCATCTATGGCAACCTTGATTAGATAAGGGCTTACAAGCGCTAGGCCTGTTAACGCGACTATCATAAGGAAGGTTAATATAAGCTGGAATGTATATGGCCTTGCATATGAGAGCATTCTTCTAAAGGTGTTTTTAGAGTTTTTGCTTTGATAATTAATATCGTCTATGTTTCTTTCCATTACTCATCACCTCTATTTATCTTTTGTTCCAGTAATTGATCTTCGTATAATTTATTGTATCTGCCGCCAAGTGAAACAAGCTCATCATGTGTACCTCTTTCAACTATAGCTCCATCCTCAATAAATAGTATCTCATCAGCATCTTTTATAGTCGAAACTCTATGTGAAATAATGATTTTTGAAACGTCCGCCTCGTCTGTGTTAAGATTTTTTAGTATCTCTTCTTCAGTTTGTGTATCTACAGCAGATAGAGAGTCGTCCATGATTAGAACGTTCTTTTCCTTTGCCAAGGCTCTCGCAATCGATACTCTTTGCTTTTGTCCGCCAGATAGCGTTACGCCTCTTTCGCCTAAGATAGTGTCGAAACCGTCTTTAAACTCGATAACATCATCGTAGACGCCAGCTATCTTCGCGTACTTTTCTATAGTCTCGTCATCAAGCTCTTGCTCGTAGTGAAACTCAATATTTTCTTTAACAGTTTTTGAGAATAAAAAGTCATCTTGCGGCACATAAGAAATATTTTCTCTTAAGGAATTAAGTGTTACGTCTTTAACTTCATGACCATCAACAAGTATCTCGCCCTCATTTATATCATAAAGTCTAAGAAGTACGTTAACTATACTTGACTTGCCACTACCAGTTCTGCCTAGTATGGCAAGTGTCTTACCTGGCTCTATCTTAAAGCTTATGTCTTTAAGTGCATATGGCAGCTCAGGTGCATATTTAAATGAAACGTTTTTAAATTCAATATTGCCTTTTATTTCGTCTAGCTCGATAGCTCCTTCTCTGTCGACAATTTCTGGCTCTGTCCTGAATATATTTGTCAGCCTATCCATGGACGCAGCACCTCTTTGCATGAAGACTATAACCATGCCAAGTGCTCTTGCTGGCCACATCATAAGTCCTAAGTAAGCATTGAATGCAATAAAGTCACCTAGAAGCATAGTGCCCGCCATAACTTCTTTTGCTCCAAAGAATAAAAGTAGCATGTAACTAATATTGCTTAGTACATGAATGAATGGATTAAAAAAGCTTTGTAATTTTGCTAGTTCAATATTTTTATTATAATAATCTTGATTATCTTCTCTGAATAATTTTGCGTTCTCTTCTTCTTGTCCAAAGGCTTTTATGATTCTGATCCCTGAGAAGTTTTCTTGAGCTCTATCAGTGATAGTGCCATATTGCGCTTGAACAGCTTTGAAGCGCGAATGAATAACGCCACCAAACCTCATTACTATGAGTATAATTAGTGGTATAGTGAATAAAACTTTTGATGCAAACAAAACATTTGTTGTTTTTATCATCATAACAAGGTTTAGTATAAGTAAGAATGTTGAGTCAATAAACATGATGATACCTTGACCAAGAGTCATCCTAACAGCATTGATGTCATTAGTTGCAAGACTCATTAAGTCACCTGTTTTGTGCGTATTAAAAAAATTTTGAGAAAGACTTGTCAATTTCCAAAAGAAATCTTTTCTCAAATCATAATCAACCCTCATCGAGTTACCAATAATAAAGTTTCTCCAAAAATATCTCGCAACAGCAACCATCAGTCCAGTCACTATGGTTAGTATGGCGTACTTAGTCACCGAAGCCATAGTTAGAACTCCCCTTTGATAGTCGTTTGCGAAGTACTTAAGTATTTGTGGTATATATAGCTGAACAACGTCTATGAACAGCAAGAAAAATATACCTAAGATATACTGCACTTTGTACTTTCTGAAATATTTTAAAAGAGGTTTTAAAGATTTAAACATAGTGCCCCCTCCTTTGTAAATCTTTCGTGTTCCTAAATATTGTATCACTCCTTGACAAAATAATCAAGGAGTGATAAGTATTTTTTATTAATTATTACAAATGTATTGGATATGGCCTTCTCTTCTTATAAATATATAAGTACTTAAAGCCTTTTTCCTTAAGATACTTTTCCGCATCCTTTATGCCATAAGCAAGGTCTTCGGCGTAGTGAGCGTCTGAACCAACTGTGATTAGCTCGCCTCCCAAGGACTTATACATATCAAGTATCTCATCTTGCGGATGGAAGCTCTTCATATCATAACGAAGTGCAGCTGTGTTTATCTCAAGCGCCTTGTCCTTATCCACTATGACTTCTAGTATCTCATAAACAAGCTCCTTAGCCGCGTCAGAAAATTCATAGTCAATGTCTTTGTACTTGTAATACCTGTCTATAAAGTCTATGTGCGCAACTGAATCGAAGCTGTCAAAGCGTTTAACTACTTCTAATAGCTCTGTATAGTAGCGCACTTGACCTCTTTCGTAATCATTTTCAAAGCTCTTCTCTTTCGAGAAAATTCTTTCGCCATCGATGCTATGAATTGAGCATAAAATGAAATCAAAAGGATTTTTGCTTAGCTCATCATATTCATCAATTAAACCAAGTTGAAGACCAAACTCAGCTCCTTTTAAGACTTCTATCTCATTAATATATGTGTATTTTAATTTATTTATCTCTTTTATATAGTCCTCAATATTAAAAAGGACGTTTTTACTTTTGTCTTGGTCAAGTGAAAGGTCTATGTGATCAGTAAAGCATATAGCTTTCAAACCCATCTTTATAGCCTCTTTGACCATGTCCTCCGGCGGGACCTTGCAGTCAACTGAAAAATTTGAATGCAAATGAAAATCGTACATCTATGCCTCCTATAAAAATTTATCTTTTAGATTGTTCCAATAAATATTCTTCGAAAATACTATCCTATATATCTTCTTGTAGCTTAGGTTTATCTCTACGCTAGTGACATTTTTGAAGATACGTTCTTCGCCATCGTTAAGAAGTATGATCTCTCCTTCATATCTCTTCTTTGGCTCAAATCTTATAATAAAGTTTGGTGGAACGATGATTGAGTTTTGTAAAGACCTAAAAGCTTTTGAGTTAATGGGTGCGAGCGGAGTCATTTGTATGCACTCAAGCTTTGGATGCACTACGCTGCCTCTAACTGAGTAGTTATATGCAGTGCTGCCAGCTGGTGTTGAGACTATAAGCCCGTCGCCAAAAAATCTTTCCAAGTAATCAGAATTAATAAATACATCGAGTTCAACGGCCTTTGATTTGTTTGCTTTAACAACCATCTCATTAACTGAATATAGTTTTGACTCGCCGCCTTCGTAGTGAACGCTTGTCTCGATTAAGTGTAGTGACTCTTGTTTAAACTCACTCTTTATATAATTTTCGACAAATTTATCGACGTCATCAATAGAAAGCTCTTGAAAAAAACCTAAGTGTCCTGTATTGAAACCGACAAAAGGCACTTCAGGAAAATCATTTTCGTGAACACTTCTTAAGAAAGATCCGTCTCCACCTATAACAATGGAAAGTTCAGCATCATTACTAAAGTCTCTCGTAGTAAGAAAGCCGCGTGCATCAAGCTTTTCTTCAAGCTCTAGCAAGATCTTTTTGCTAAGCTCGTCATCCTTTGCGAGTATATTTATAATTCTCTCACTCATTTCTTCACCTCTTATAATTATTAATTATACAACAAATAGAGTAATTTTTCAATGACTTAAGCCATCTACTTGTAAAAGCTAGAAAAATATATTATAATTTATTTAGGTGATAAAGTGATTAACGATGAATACAATGTAAGCTTTGTCGCTAAGAGATCTTATGATAAGATGAGTGAAATGATAGATGAATTCAAAATATCAAAAAGACTTTTTAGACGAAGCTACTTAAATAAAGATATATATGTAAATGAAGAATTTCGTCGCAAGGACCTGCCGATCATTAAGGGCGAGGTCTTAAGGATACATATGCCCGAAGAAGAGACTCAAGCTGATGACTTTAGCAGCGATATCGATATAGTTGACGAAACCATTGACTACATTGTCATCAACAAAGAAAAAAACATCCTCGTTCATGAGACGAAGAACAATCAAGGGAGTACCCTTTACAATGCCCTGATCAATTTATTTCAGTCGCGTGGTCTTAAGAGGCGCGTCCGCCTTGTTAATAGGCTTGACATGAACACGACGGGACTGATGGTGGTCGCTAAAAATCCATTCGCCCACTACAATCTAATGCAGCAGATGGAAGATGGCCGCTTCAGAAAAAAGTATCACGCTGTTGTTGATGGCTCTTTTCCTTATGATGAGATAGTAGTTCGGAAGAATATCAAAACCGACGAGAGTGATCACATAAAAAAGATGATCTGTGACGATGGCGATGGTGATTACGCGAAAACCATATTCAAGAAAGTTATAAGAGGCGAAAAATACTCCATAGTCGAAGCAGAGCTCATTACTGGTAGGACGCATCAGATAAGACTGCACCTAGCCTACTTAGGCTTTCCTATAGTTGGCGACACGCTATATAATGACAAGACTTATGACGGCTTAGATAGACAATTGCTTCACTCCTTTGAGATAAGCTTTAATGACCCGAGGACTAATGAGGAAAGACACTATGAAGTGAGTGACCACGCTGATATAATAAATTTTTCTAAAAAATTATCTAATTTCCTTGCATTTTAAATGCGTTTGCTATATAATATAGTTAAGATATCCTGTAGTGACCGCTTTTCATATTAATTTAACCGACAATAATAATATGGGACTGTGACGTTTTACAATTGATAATATGCCTTAAGTGGACATTAGATATTGTAGACAACGGACCCACCTCGTATATGCGGGGATAAATTACTTATGAAAAACGGCACATAATGGGATTACATATCAAAAGAGTCAAGCGATTTGCTTGACTCTTTCTTTGTATATGCTCTCTCGTCTTAAATCAAATACAAAAGGCTCTCCGCATGGAAAGCCTTCTTTATACTAAAGCATTTCTAGGAACGCTTCGATTCTTGTGTTTAATTGGCCCAAGTCTGATTTTGAATAATCAGTTTCTACTTGGATATAAGGAGTTTTCTTTTCTTTTGTGACAAAGTCTCTTATGGTCTTTGTTTCTACTTGGAATGGCGTACACGCTTGAAGCTGCATATCTACTACACCATCTACTTTGTAGTCGTCTATCATTCTTGATAATAGATTTAGTCTTGGTGTGTTAGGGCTAATGCATGCGCAGCCAATATTTAGATACTTCTTAGCAAGTGCATCATATATGTCTGGGTTGTCTAAGTCAACGTTTTCATCTATTGCCTTAGCTCCCCCACAATTTTCATAAGCAACTACAATTCCACCGTTATTTTCAACAGCTTCAATAACTTTTTCAGTCGCTCCACCTATTGGGCAGCCTGTTATAAGTATCCTCTTTTTGCCAGTGATGCGCTTATTCTCATCTAGGACTTTTTCCTTAAGCTTTTTAAGTTCATCAGGCACTGCCTTCTTGTCGAATTCAAATTGCACTCCATTTAAGACGTGCCACAAGTCTAAACCCATGATTGGAAGTTCATCAGCTTTCATTATGCCATAAAAGTCTTTAACAGCACTTCTCTCAGCATTTTTGATTACAGTTGCTTCTCTAAGTTTTTCTTCTGTTATCTCTACACCAAACTCTTTTGATACGTAATCAGCAAGTTTTTTTATTTCAGCCGTCCACAACTTAAGGCTCTCTTCGGATCTCTTTTGCGGAAGCTCCATTACATAAACGTTTTTAACCTCGCCTAAGTACTCATACATCTTCTTCTTGCCATCGCAAGTCGTTTCTCCAACTATAAGGTCTGAGAAATAGAAGAAGGGACACTTATCTGTAATGGCAAAGCCATAGCTTGCTTTGATAAGTGGGCAAAGGTTTGTCGGTAGATCCTTTTCAGCATCTTTGATAGTTTCATCAGATGTCGAACAAAGTGATACAGATGTCGCACCTACTGCAAGAGCTATCTCTTGCGGGAAAAATGTGCAGAATATGCCTATGACTGGTATGTTTTTATCCTTAATCTCTTTAACTTTTAAAAATGATTCTCTTCTCTTATCTTTAAATTCATCAAAAATTTCAGGTAATTCTTTTCTAATGTTTATCACGATATTCTTCCTCTCTTTAGGTTTAATTATGTCTATATTTTACTTTGCTTCTTCTGGTTTGTCAAGTTCAAAGTTCCATCCAGTCTTAAGGTCAGCGTATCTAACAAAGATTGAAAGTACTGCAAATACTAATAGTATCATTGGGTACCAGATGTATGGAACTAACTCAACTGGTGATACAGCTCCTTCAGTGAAGCCTGAAGCGATAAGTATTTGTGCGCCATAAGGGATAAGACCTTGAGTTATACAGCTGAACATATCAAGAAGTGATGCTGTTCTTCTAGGGTCAACTTTGAATTTATTAGAAATTCTCTTAGCGATAGGACCACAGATGATGATTGATACAGTGTTATTAGCAAGAGCAGCGTTTGAGATCATTGTTAATAATGCAGTAGATAGTTCTGCCGAGTTTTTACCCTTAGCCATTCTAGATATTCTAAGTACTAGCCATTCAATACCGCCGTTTGCTCTAACCATAGCGGCAAGACCACCAGTTAACATTGAAAGTAAGAAAATTTCAAATTGTCCTGAGAAACCAGCAAAAATGTTTTGGCAAAGTTCAAGTCCATTGTATGAACCAGTTGCAATGCCAACGCCACCTGCAAAAACGATACCTAATGTTAATACAACAAATACGTTAACGCCACATAGAGCAGCTATTAGTACGAATAGATAAGGTAAGATTAGTACAAAATTGTAGCTTAAGTCATCAAAATGAACTGGTCCACTTGTTCTACCAACTATTAATAAAATAATCATTGTAACAATTGCAGCTGGTAATGCTACTTTAAAGTTCGCTCTAAACTTATCTTTCATGTTAACGTTTTGTGTTCTAGTTGCGGCGATAGTTGTATCAGAAATAATAGATAAGTTATCACCAAACATAGATCCACCTACTAGTGCACCTAAAACTAAAGCTACTGGTAAGCCTGCTTTTTGAGCGATACCTACAGCGATAGGACCAACTGTAACTATAGTTCCAACTGAAGTACCTGTTGCAATTGATAAGAAGCAAGCGATTACGAATAAACCTGCTGTTATGAATTGAACTGGTATTATGCTTAGACCTAAGTTTACAACTGAGTCAACAGCTCCTGATGCTTTAGATAGTGTTGCGAATGCACCAGCTAAGATGTAGATTAAGCACATGATGATGATGTTGTCATCGCCACAGCCCTTAACGAATACATCAAATTTCGAGTCTATCGAACCATTAAACATTATAAAGGCAACGATAGTACCAATAAGTACGGCGATAGGTGATGGTATTTGGTAGAATGCCATTTCTACACCCATCTTGTCTAAAATGATTCCTGATAATAAGAAAAAACCTATAAATACTATGAAGGGTATCAGTGCCCATCCATTAGGTTTGATTGATGATTGTTCGTCCATCAAAAATTCCTCCTACTTTTTAATTTATATTTAATAACTCCTTAGCAGCTTTAACGGCTTCGATAGCGTCTATAGTGTATTTGTCGGCGCCAATCTTGTCCGCGAACGATTGTGAAATAGGTCCTCCGCCTATCATAACTTTATACTTGTCTCTTAGGCCTCTGTCTTCAAGTATCTCAACAACCCTTCTCATATTTCTCATAGTTGTCGTCATAAGTGTTGACATGCAGATGATTTCTGCGCCATGTTCTTCGGCTGCGTCAACAAATTTATTAACTTCAACGTCTCTACCTAGGTCTATAACCTCAAAACCTTGTGTTTGGAACATTGTCTTAACTAAGTTCTTGCCAATGTCGTGTGTATCCCCTTCAACAACACCTATGACTATAGTGTGATTGTGTTCTAGCTCGTTTCTTTCAAGGTGTGGTCTTAATACATCAAGTGCATTGTTCATCGCATCAGAACAAAGTAATAGGTCTGTTACGAAATATTCCTCTTCTTGAAAAGCGTCCCCCGCCCTTTTCATTCCAGGAACTAAACCATTGACAATAGCATCAAGTGCATCATAACCTTCATCAAGGTAATCTTGTGCGACCTTTGCAATCTTCTCGTCTTCATACTCGTAGACATAATCGTCTAGAATTTTGTAATACTCTTCTCTTGTCATATTTGCCTCCTATTTAAAATATGAGCATTCGATAAAGACTTTTTGGTAGTTTTCATCGTAACTTAGCTCCAAAAACTTTATCTTCTTGCTTAAACTTAAAAGATTTTCCCTCTTCTTCTTTGATAATACTACGCTGATCGCGCCATCAAGCGATGTATTTTTAAGATAAGAAATCTTTTCTTCCGCTATATTTGGTATAAAATACGTATCTACTAACATGTCCTTTGATAAGTGATAGCCAAATTGGCCCGCGATGTATAAGTCATCTACTTCCTCAGCCGTCATGCCAAGCTTGTTAAATAGTAAAACTATCCCTGACATAATCGCGCTCTTCGATAGCTGAATGTTTCTTATATCCTTTTTAGTTATATATACTTCGCCTAAATCGATAACTGTCTTGCCGTCAATATCCTTTAAGAATGGTCTTCGCTTGTCATCTTCAGCAAGGTCTTCTAATTTAACAAGCCTACCTCTATAGTCGATGAGGCCTATCTTTAAGGCTTCACGAATGACAGCCAAAACGCCTGAGCCGCAAATGGATTTTGCCTTTTCTTTACCAATTACGACGATGTTTTTCGTACCATTATCAAGGTCAAAGAAAACATTTTCAATCGCTCCAAGCTCAGCTCTTGAGCCAAACTCTATGTTCATGCCTTCAAGTGCTGGCCCAGCGGCGCAGCTACTAGCGTAGTACTTATCCTTATACTTAAGCACTAGCTCTGTGTTTGTGCCTATGTCTATAAACATGATGTTTTTATCAATGTTCTCTATATCGATATGATTAACGCCGCTAAGTATGTCAGCGCCAACATATGATGAAATTGATGGTATAGTAAAGGCTTTAGTATATTTACCAAGCTTCATGCCTATCTCTTTTGCATCTATCTCAAAATTAAAGTAGCTGACTATCTTGTATGGTGCTATGCCAAGGCTGGTCGGGTCGACGCCCATAAGTATATGCATCATAACTGAGTTAGCTGAGAAAATAATTTCATATAAGCTGTCTATATCAAGCTTGTACTTTTTAAATATTTTTAATATGTTTTCTTCTATGGCCTTTGTGATTTGCTCTTGCATCTTATAAAGGTTTTCCTTTAGGTCGATGGCGGCGCTCATCCTTGATAAAACGTCAAGTCCAAAGCTTATTTGCGGATTGACAAAGGATGCTCTTTCAATGACTTTGCCATGAGTAATGTCAAGAACTGATATGGCAACGCTTGTAGTACCTATATCAACAGCTGCTGCATATATCTTGTCATCAGCTTTGTCGCGTATAGCAATCACTTCATCGTTTAAATATATCGCGTGCTTCTCGCCCTTTGAAAAATTTGTATTTTTCAAAACATTGAAGGAGATCTGTCCAAAGACTTTCTCGTACTCGTCTTCCCATGAAGTGTCGGTGTCTCTACTATCTTCAAAGACATGGGTCTTCATAGTAAGGACTGAATCACTCGTATCGAATGTATCTATATCCGATGTAAGAAGGTTCTCTGCCTTGCCCTCGTCGAAGAATTCAACGCTTATATCAGAAATAATCTTATACTCACATGAAAGAACTGTCTCTTCACTTGCTCCGTCCATGATTTTGACTTTACACTTTTTACAAGTGCCCATGCCATTGCACGGCGCTTCAATAAAGTAGCCGTTCTCCCTTAATACATCTAAAAGGATTTTCCCCTCATTCGCTGTAATTATATTGTCATCACTTAATATGTGAATCTTAGGCATCTTCTACTCCCTTTAGTATTGCTTTTACATTGTCAAGTGGTGAGCCCATACCTAGTCCACAAGCTGGAGCTATGATGTCTACGCCGTCTTTAACTCTATTTTTAGCGACCTTTGAAATTTGTTCTGGTCTTTGATTTTCTATTAGATAAGTTGACACATTGCCCATGACAGGTTTGTGTATGTGTTTTTTAGCGTTCTTTAAGTTAACTATCGCATCGAATGAATAAGCATCTGCATGAATTTTTTCAACGACATCTATAACGCTCTTCATATCGCCACAGATATGAATAATTATTGGCACGTCCTTATGTGCTTTAATCTTGTCAATGATGTAGTTAACGTAATGAATTAGATACTCTTCAAAATACTTTGGTCCAAGTATCTCAGCTGTACCGCTTGGGTCAGCGATAGCAATAAGGTCAGCGCCTGCATCTACTTCTTTTATCGCAAGCTCGGCTATCAGATCAGAAATATAATCCATAAAAGCTTCAAAAGCTTCTTTGTTCTTCTTAAGACCAACGTATACTTCCTTTGCATCGACAACGCTTGTCGCAACTGAGAATGGTCCAGTGATGTTGCCTATAACAGGTATTTCATCGTTCTTAAGTAATTTAATCGCGCCAAGTAAAGCTTCTTCTCTATCAAACTTAACTTTAACGTTCTTTAATTTATCTATATCGATCTTATCCATGGCGTACTCAACGATGTGTGCTTCCTCTTCATTAGTGCCGTAGACGCATTTAGCGCCAAGCATTTCTGATTCAACACTCATGCAGAATGGCACAGCATAGTTCTCAAAGAGATTCTCTTCAACAACAAGTTTTGATAGCTTTGCCATCTCTACTGCTTCTGAATTTGCTTTTGCAAAATCAATGCCATGCTTCTCTATAAGTTCAGTAACACATGGATTCATCATACCGCCTGGGCAAATAACAGCTGGTCTATCAGCCTTTTCGCCATTAAGTATCTTTAAAAGTCTTTCCTTCTTATTCATAGTTCCCCCCTAATACTGTGATAAATTTCACATTGCCTTGAATCATAAAACATCTATTCGTAAAGAGTCTGTAAGATGAATTTATCAGCGCTTCTTGATAGCTCATCTCTTCTGTCTCTACTTTGATTTCATTAAATAGTCCTAGGTCCGACAAGGCAAAGCCTAATTTCGGACATAAATGCACTTTAAAATTTGTAAACTGTAAAATATCATTGATAAGTGGGAAGTAAAAGTCATTAACTACTTCTCTAACAAGCTTCGGCCCAACTGTCTCAACGCTTAAAATGGGATCGGCTAGACTAATGAGCTTGACCTTATCTTCATCAAGCTTTAGTAATAGATTTAAAATGTTTCTTCTGTAGTAAGCATATATCTCTTCTTTATTAAGCTTCTTTCTAAAGGCTAATAAAAACTTTGATATGTCAATAACTTGTGAAACAAATGACAAAAGACCGTTTAATTTAAAACAAATAGGAGCCTCCTCACCTGCCATAGCTTTTTCAAGACAAATAAAGTGCTCCAAATTAAAATCAAAATCCTTTAAATTGTATAGTTCATCGATGCTATCTAGCTCGATGAATCTTCTAAGATTAGCGTTTTTGTCAGGCATCATGCCAGCTAATTCGCCTTCCATAGTGCCTACGATTGGATAAAAAACTGTATAAAAACCAAGGCTCATTCTTTGAGCCACTTCTCTATATAGATCAGCGTCAGTGAATAAGTCTTCTTCATTAATATTCAAATTTAAATCTGTATACTCTTTTTCATTACTCGCAGTACATGAGTATACTCTTAAGTCTCCTATCTTTTTCACGCTCTCACCATCATTCATTATATAATACTTGTGAGACTTAAGCAAACAGCCATGGCTATGGGGTATTCATAGAATTTATAAATAAAAAATGTGCATATAGCTTAGCTACACGCACATTAATTAAAAAATATATTATTATTTCCGTAAGTCTATAAAAAAATATTATACTAATTAAACTTAGAAGTATCTATAGGCATCTTGCCGTAGTATCTGCCCCACTTCATAAATGAATCGATATTTTCGATTGGGCTGTTCTTTGGAATTTGGCAGCCAGTACATAGAATGAAGCCATTTGGTGAGTCCCACGCCTTAGCAACGCATTTCTTTACTTCTTCTTTAATTATATCGTCGTTACCTAAGTAGATTGCATCTACTGGTGGCACGTTACCTGTGATAACTACCTTGTCGCCCATGATTTCTTTTGCTTCAGCAAGGTCTTCGCAGTTATCTATAGAGAAGTTACCTACACCTGCGCTAACAACATCTTCCCAGATGTCCTTGCTCTTGCCGCATATGTGTATAGTCGGAGCGCCACCACAGTATTTTTTAACGTCTTCAACGTTTCTCTTGAAGTATGGTAGAGAAAATTCTCTGTATTGAGCAGGTCTAATCATGGATGTCGATGATACTGGGTCACAGAAACCTGTTCCGAAACCAATCTTGCCAAGTGCTTTGATGTACTCAGTATTATTTCTTGTGATTATATCCATAAGTCTATGGAAAGCATCTTTCTTCTTAACTATCCATCTAAGCATGTTCTCAGTGCCTAGTACTGATGCAGCTACTGTAAATGGCGCTGTCATCGATGCACCTATGTCTGCTACATCGCCTAGTTCGTCTCTAATCTTTTCAAGTGCTTCAAGAAGTACGTGTAGATGACCATCCTTCCATGGATCAACAAGCTCAAGCTTATCGATATCTTCTTCTGTCTTAACAACTGGCTCTCTTAAGTTTGAGATATTGTCATCAGGGTAGTTCATTACTGAGCCCATGGCTTCGGCCATACCTCTTAATGTTGTTGACACACAGATATTGTCATGGTGAAAGCGATTGAATAGAGCGATTTCAGTCTCTGTAATTACATCCGATGATGTGTAATAATCGTTTGTCTTTTTACCTATGTACCATGCCATAGTTACCCCCATATCTGGCACTACAGGTAATCTGTCCATTGGCTCGCCCTTTGAAAAGGCAGTCATCCTTTCTTTTGGTGTCATTTCGTCTTCAAAATACATTTAACCATCTCCTATTTGTATATACTGTTAAAATCTTCTAAGCTTTGTAATAATTTATTTTTAATCTGATTAATTCTTTCAACTTTAATGCTTCCATCAAGAGCTTCTCTAACAGGAATTACATTGTAGTGATCCCTGCCGTTAGTCCTGTATTTGTCAACCCAAAGCGGATGTGCTTCGAACTTCTCTACAACTACGCCATTTGGCGTCTTTTGTAAAATGACCTCCATCATTAATTCATTCTCGCTATAGCGATTTGGCATAAACTCACGTCTTTGATTCGAGACAAAATTGGCCATAGAGTAGCAAACATAAGTCTTCTTGCCGCCCGACTCAATCACATCGCACTTTTGTATAACATGTGGGTGCGAGCCGAAGATTATGTCCACGCCTAGCTCGTTAAGCTTCTTCGCAGTATTTTCTTGCGCCTTGTTTGGCTTTAGCTGGTACTCAACGCCCCAGTGCATGTAGACAAGCTTTACATCTACATCATTGGCATCCATATACTCGACATCTTTTTTAATCTTGTCCATATCGATGAAGTTTACCGCATAAGCTTTGTCAGTACCCTTCACGTGGCTATCAAAACCGTTGATGGAGTAAGTGTAGGCCGATATGCCAAACTTAATACCATTGACTTCCTTAATAAGCGGCATGTTATTTGCGTCTTTATATGTGCCGACATTGTCCATGCCATAGCTCTTAATTGTGTCTATGGTCTTGTCTATACCCTCGAAACCCTTATCAAAGGCGTGGTTATTTGCAGTCGCTATCACATCGAAGCCGCTGTTTTTAATAGCTTCAACAGACGATTCGGGCGAAGAAAACGTTGGATAGCCAGTGTATTGACCGTTGTAGGAAACAGTTGTCTCGTAATTAATCATAGCAAGATCTGCTTCTTTAAAGAATGGCAAATACTTAAAATATTCATCAAATTTGTATCCGTCGTTGTACTTTGCCCCTTTTAATTGCGGTCCATGCGTCATAAAATCGCCAGCAGCGAATATCCTTACTCTGCTTTTTCTAAGCTTTTCAAGCTCGACTCTATACTTTTCGAGCGCGTCCTGTCTTGCTTCTAGCTCTATTTTATAAGTGAAAGTATTGATACTTTCCTTTAATATATTATTTACATCTATGTCCTTTGTCGGACCAAATAATAAATTTGCAATACAAAGAAGACCTAGTACTATATTTTTAAATATCATATCACGACCTCCTCTTCATTACGTCTTCCACAAGCATGAATAAACCCAATGATAAAAATATATCGCCTATGCTAATAACAGTGCTAAAACTAGTGAACTTGCCTATAGGGATAGTGTCTGCCAGTGCATTAAAAGTCTTCCCACTCACTAGAAGCGTATGTGTCATCGAAAGTGAGTTCTCTAAAGCAGCCAGCTCATGAACTGAGCCGTTATATACAAGCGCTTCCTTCACAACCGGCATAAAGCCAGCGTAATTAATCATCGCCATAAGGTTTAAAGCAAGGCCTAGGGCAATGATGTTAAAGGCGAAGTACTTATTATTTGCAATAGAAAAGAATATCATCACAAAAAATGTAAATAGATTGAGATATGTGTAAACCATCATCAGCTCACGTCTATGAGCAAGATTAAATCTTGTGATATAGACAAGGACTGCTATATTTAATAGCGCTGTTATTACTAAGAACCATGTATATCTTAAATTCATCTTAAATAAATTTTTGATTCGTCCGCCATTGATTAATGAGATCATGATGGCAAATATAATTACAAATAAAGCCATACTAAACCTCAGCTTTCTCTTGGGCAATGAGCCTATTGATTTCAAAATTAAGTCTATCTCTTATGTATATAGCATAGAGCTTCTTCTCGTTTACTTTTGTGTAGTAAATGCTAAATAGCATGGCTATGACCACGGCACTTAAAGCGAAGGCGAAAAAAGTTTTTAGTGTAACGCCAAATATCTTTTCGATGTCAAAGTACTTTAAGGACTTCGCACTTAAGAAGAAGGTCACAAAAGATATCGCCACAGGTAAAAGTATCCTTGATAGAGGTGCAACAAAGCTTCTAAAATCAACTGCTTTATACTTTGTCTCTAAGTAGACGCTTATCTTAGCCGTACTTAGGTTTAGTGACTTAAGCAAGTCGTCGTCATATACGAAGACATCGTTCACTATCTCGTCAAGTGCTTCTTCTTTTACCTTGCCATATATCTTTGTCTTCAAAGAGCCATCGCTTTTCCAAAACAAAGTTCTTATCTCTTCTTCAAATTCTTTTTTATATTTTTCAATGCAATCTTTTGTCTGCATATTTATCTCCTCACAATATCATTAATATTATATCATATAATTGAGCCTTTACTATTAAAGATTAGTCTATACTAAGCCCCTTTACTATTGACATTATTTATATTATAGCATAAAAAAACTGAACTATCTACTAGCTCAGTCTTAATATGATATTTACTTATATAAATCTTCTCCACTTTTCACCAAGTATTTCGTTCGCGCTGCTTGTTACTACAAAGGCTGTTGGATCTACGTCGTTAACGAACTCTTTTAGTCTAATGTACTCACGAGTCGAAACTGCTGTTTGAATCAAAACGTTATCCTTCTTTGAGTAAGCGCCCTTGTATGGAATAAGGTTTGCGGATCTATCAAGGTCTTCTATGATAAACTTTGATACAAGGTCGACCTCTTTAGTATTGATGTAGCAAAGCTTACTTGTGTTAAGACCGCTTATAGTGATGCTTACAACAGCACCATTGATTATAACGCCCATAACAGAATATAAAAATATATTCATACCAAAAGCAGATCCAGCAAATATACTAACAACAAGGTCTGCAATAACACAGCCTATACCTAAATCAAGACCCAAGTACTTTTGCATAATCTTGGCGATGATATCTGTTCCGCCTGTCGATGTATATTGATTAAGCACCATACCAACGCCTATGCCTTGAATAATCATGCCTAGAGTGATTATTAAGAACAAGTCATCTGATAATGGCTTTGGATTTGGAAATATTATTTCAAATAGCCATACTAAACCTGATAAAGCAAGTGTCACGACTATAGTCCTAGTACCAAAGTCCTTACCAATGAAGATAAAGCCCATGATAAATAGAACGATGTTTACTAGGATAAATAGTGGTCCAACGCCTAGCGGTATGTAGTGACTTAAGACGATGGCTATACCTGAGGCGCCTCCTGATGTTAAGTTAGATGGAACCAAGAAGAAATGTATAGCACATGCAACAAGCGTTATGCCGATTATGATAAGTGCAATCTCTTTCCAATTGTACTTATGTTTAATTTTATCTTTCCTTAAATTTTGTACTTCATTAGTAATGTTCATAGTTTTCCCCTTTTCTATAAATATTTTCTATAATAAATTTACCAAATATGAAATCAATTATACCACAAGGCCCGCTTTAGTTCAAGCATTTTTACGTCTATTTACTATAATATTTATATGTATTCAACCATAAGCTTTTCTTTACAAAAAAATTTATTTGATATATAATATATTTACATAAAGTTCTTAAATTAAATATATTGAAAGGAGAGGTATTATGAAATTAAAAGGAACAAAGACATGTGAAAATCTTATGAAGTCATTCGTTAATGAATCGCAAGCTTCAGTAAGATACGGTTATTACGCATCTCAAGCAAAGAAGGATGGTTATGTACAAATACAAAACATCTTCTTAGAAACTTCTCAAAACGAAGAGCAACACGCAAAGAGATTCTACAAGTTCTTAAAGGACGAGTTAGATGGCGAAACAATCGAAGCATGTGGTACTTATCCAGTAGCACTACAAGATACACTTGCTAACTTGAAGGCAGCTGCTGAAGGCGAAAATGAAGAGTGGACTGAAATCTATCCAGAATTTGCTAAAGTAGCAAAAGAAGAAGGCTTTGATGAGATAGCTGCAGTTTTCACTCACATAGCTGAAGTCGAAAAGGCTCACTACAATAGATACAAAAAGCTTATCGAAAATATCGAAGCAGGCAAAGTATTTAAAAGAGGCGACGTTTATATTTGGAAGTGCCTAAACTGCGGCTTCCTATATGAAGGAAAAGAAGCGCCTAAGAAGTGTCCAGCATGTGATCATCCACAAGCACACTTCGAAATATTCGTAGAAAACTATTAAAATTTACTAAAAAAATATGATGTAGATCTACTTGGTCTACATCATATTTTTTATGCGTTAAGTTTTTATTTGCATTAATTTTTTTGTTTTGCTCTAATTTTTTAATCGTGCTGATATTTTTGCTTTGATTCGATTTTCTATTTGCAATTTTATTCTATTCTAGATTTTCTTTTCAACCCATTTGCCTTGCTTAAATCTTGTACTCATAAAGATTAATCTTGAGAATTGGTCTGAGAAAACGCCCAGCCATATACCCATAAGGCCAAGGTGAAATACATTAACTAAGACATAAGTAACTACTGTACGTATGATACTAACACTTACTATGGATGCGATAAGTGTGTACTTCACATCGCCCGCCGCTCTTAAGCAGCCGCCATAAATGATTTGCGAGATTTGACAAATGACTATGACTGTTATGAAGTGACCAATCATTACGCCGTAATTAATAACTGCTTCGTCTTGGAAGAAGGCGCCGAAGATGTATTTGCCGAAGAATAATAATATCGCGGATAAAGCTAGCGATATAACGAAGCCTACCTTTTGACAAGTCTTACCATAAGTCACTGCGTCGTCATACTTCTTCGCACCAAGTGCCTCTCCTGATAGTGCAACGGCTGCGACCTGCATACCATCAGCAAAGGCAAAGCCGATGCTTAGTACGTTCATTCCGACATTGTGTGCAGCGAACTGATCCGTTCCTAAGGACGCCGCCATAAGCGCTGTAGTTAAGAATCCGATTCTCATTGCAAGGTTCTCAACAAACATATTTAGTCCAAGCTTCATTATGCTTACAAAGGCATCTAAGCTTGGTTTGATTTTATATTTAATAATGAAAGGTATTCTTACATATGAATCCGCCTTGAATAAGGACCTAATACTCATAACGCTCGCAACAAAGGTGCCAAGCACGGTAGCTATCGCCGCGCCTCTTACGCCCATAGCTGGAAAACCAAGTTTACCATTAATAAGTATGTAGTTAAAGCAAATATTTACTATACTTGATACTAAATTTGTTGTGAAGGCAATCTTTGTGTTACCACTACCTCTTTGAGCCGCGTTTATAACTATGCTTATGATATTAAAAATGCAAAATCCCATGATGATGTTAAAGTACTCGATAGCATAATCATGTGTATCTGACTTACTTCCAGCTAGCTTAAGTATTTGCTCTGAGAATGTCACCATAACCGTTGAAATAATTATACATAAAATAATGGCGACGACAAAGGCAGTTACTAAGACTTCGTTCGCTGAACGTCTGTCCTCTTCTCCTTTTCTCCTCGCGACAAGGGCTGAGACAGCTATACTTATCGAGAAGAATATAGCGAGGCCTATAAACTTAGGCTGCGTCGTTAAGCCAACAGCCGAAATCGCATAAGTACCCAAGCTCGATACCATGTAAGTGTCGATGATGCCCGCCAAGGCTATGAAGACACTCTCAAGTACCGATGGCCACGCGACTTTAAAAACTCTTTTCAAAAATTCATTATCTAGCAATTAATCACTTCCATATCTCTTTCATATCTATATCTCTTTGTAAAACAATTTAAACTATTATAACACATTTTTTACACTCATTCAAGACAATTGGTGTATTTATTTAGATAAGCGAAAGATTGCTCTCGTGCAGCTTGCTAAAAGAGCTACACAGCTTGTCACTAGTAATTTACTTTTACTTTGCCTATCACTTTCATCTCGAATAAAAAGCAAGCCCACGCTAATGGACTTGCCTTATATCATTTTCTTATACTGTATATTGATTTTATATATCGATAATCTTAATACCTGTCTCGTCATCGACTCTTCTTTGATAAATGTTTTCGCACTCATCGATGCGTAGCTCGCATGTGCCGCTTATGATGCACTTGTTTAGGTGACCGCCGACAGTTATGCCAGTACCTTGCACTAATCCATCTGAAACCATGATGTGAAGGTGTATATACGCATCGCCCGCATCTCTAGTGATATTGCCAATTAAAGAAAGAATTTCAAATTCGCCTTCGTATTTATTTTTGATATACTCTCTCTTTTTTACACTATAAACACCAAGCTCTACTTCTGATGAAGCGCCTATACCTGTTATAGTAGCCGCCTTTAAATCTGTTTCTTTAACAAATTCATTTAACTTGTCTAAAATTTCTTCGCCTCTATCGATTCTAACGATATATGATTTGCCGTCTTTGATGTACTTCATATTTTGCTCCTTTTTATTAATATAAACTTCCTACCTTATTTGTAAATAATTCTTTCTTAAAGAATGGCTCTATCTTGTCTTTTTCGCCTTCCATGTCATAAATTGGAAGCATTTCCTTAAACTCGTTGTTATCAAGTCTATTTTCAGAATAAAATTCATAATAGTTCATTACGGAGCCGCTGCCTAGATAATACTTGCCATTAAGTCTATAAACTACATATATAGTCGAGAATCTTCCCGAACCTACTTCTAAGAAGGATCCTTCTGGCTTATCAACCACGTTTGAGCCAATTCTTTGAATGTCAGCAACATTTGCTGTGTCTCTATCAACTGGAGGAATTTCAAATTCCTCACCGCTTTCATCTTTATTAAAAGCTATAAAGATATTTTCCATCTCTCCGCCAATCACTTTAAGTCTTTCATTATCTTCATCGCTAGTAGTTTCGTCCTTTAACTCTTCTATGCTAACCTTGATTAAAAATTCAAGCATATCATCAAAATCATTTAATCTTGCTTTTTGCTCGTCATTTAATAAAGAATATTTTTCATCTGCATCCATAGTTAAGCCTACTAAATACTTAACTCTTCTATATAGATTAACATTTGGTTCAACATAGTGTCTTAAATCTGTCGGTTCGTCGCCGCCACACTCAGCACCAAATTGTTTTGCGTATAAAATTGTATCATGCTTTAATTGAGCCCAAGATGCAAGCGCTGTGTTTAAATCCTTGTATTGCCATTTTACACTTCTCATAAAATCTGGATAGCCTTCGCCGTACTCGTTATTAAAAGCTTTTAAAACCCATAGCCATGTTCTATAAATATTTGCTTTTTCTTCTTTATCTGTTCTTGCATCAACCATAGCCTTTGTTTCTTCGTATTTTTCTTTAAACTTGTCCCACTTCAAATTGTCTTCGTTTGTAAGAGTAAGTCTCTCAGCAAGACTATTGCCAAGAAGTGCCATAAGGTCAACGCCTGAAACAACTGGTCTTTGGCTTTGTGGATCAGTATCGACTAAGTTTTGTAACCAAGTGTTGTCAACAACTGCCCTTTGTGGTAAAAACGCAAAAACTTTTCCTGAATCAGGTTTAATCTTTGGATTTTCTTTGTTTTTAATCTCATCAGCGACAGCATTTACAACGTTATCAGCAAGAACTGCTTCAATTGTATTTTCTTTAGTCGCAGTGCTTATGCTTTTGTATATATCAATAGGTGTAGTATCTTCAGTATTTTCAACTAAAAAACTAATCGGTTTATATATGTCTTGCCATAATTTAAAACTTGTCTCATCCTTAAGCATAGCTCTCGAGATAAGTATCGCTTGCTTAAGCGCATCTAGATTTATAGTTTTGTCAGGATTTTCTAATTTAACTAGCTCTTGTGAATAAAGCATATTTACTCTAAAGTATTTCTTTAAGTTTTCGTTTTTAGTATAGTTGCCACGAACCTTAAATTGAGAGTAATCAATTTGAGCTCCAGTTATATTTGATACATCATTGCCCTCTGCTTTGATATTGTCAAGCTCTTTATTAGCTAAGTCTCTTACTTCACTTGGTACTTCGCCATCATATTCAGCTTCAAGCAAGTCAACCGCGCATAAGAATAATGCTGCGTTTCTCATAAGGACGTCTTTTTCATCGCCCTTTGCTTCTTTGTAATCACTTAAAGCATTGTCCAAGCAATTTTTTGATAGAGCCATAAGTTTTTGCTTTAATGAATTTTGCTCCATGTCTTCCATCATGCCAAGATAGATGATGTGATATAGGTGAACAATGGAGTCAGTAGTGATAAAATTGTTATTACCCATGTATTGATTAGTTTCATAAATGCTAAATGGCTGTTGTATTTTTTCGTAATCTATAAAAAATCCATTATCCTCAAGATTTTTCATCATTTTAGCATTATATTCTTGAGTGTACTCATCTTGAACAAAACCACCAATCATCTTAGAATCCTTTGGAATGTCATAAGGCTTAACATTTGCTTCGATGTCAATGTCTTCAAAGTCTTTTACTTCCTCTGTGTTAAATAATTTTTCAGCATCGTATCCAAGTAAAGCATTTAAGTCAGCTTCACCCACTTCATTTTTTTCTTCTTTACTAGTCTCTTTACCTTCTTCTTTTTTATTATCGTCTCCCTCCATCTTATTAAATGGTGAAGAGCATGCACTTAAGGTCATTACTAATAGCAAGACCATAGCTAATAATCTTTTTTTCATTTTAGATCAATATCCTCCTTTGAAAAATTAATTTCCTTCATTATATTTATACCCTCTATATATAGTTTTTTGTCCTTCAATAATTTTGTCGGACGAAAATCTATTTTTCTAGTAGCGATACGCTCAATAAGCATATCATACTGCTTATAGACACCGATGGAGTACACTCCTTTATATTTCTCAATCGAAACGACTTCATCAAAACAATCGCCATCAATATCAAAAAGAATAAAATCATACATAGGATTAATGAGCCTCGAGCAGCGAAACTTTGGTTTCAAATCCAAGTCAACTACCTTATATAAAAACACGCGCTTCGACGGCGTCCTGTGCCACGGGGCTATCGAGTAAACGCCAAAAGCGATGTCAAATTTGTTCTCGTCATTGACTCTGCCGAGGTCCACCTTGTATATATTTAGCTTGTACTTGCCCTCAAAGCTCTTCGTTTTAGACCTGCCGTCCTTAGTAAAAGTGACTTTGTTATAAAACCTAGAAAATATTGGTTTAGCTAAAGTCATCTCTACTTCGCCAAGCTCCTCATCTAAAACAGTGTAGCTATGAGTTGTCTCTATGCGTGATATGGCTATAAGCGCTAGCAATAGTAAAATCGCTATAGCAAGTGATTTCTTCTTCATTATTTATTTAGGTCTACAAAATAAACTTCGTAGCCCATATTTTTTAGCATCTTAAATAAATCTTCAGTCTTAAAGAATAGTGTCTCTGTGTTAATATTTGGGTGAAAAGTCATTATCTCTTCTTTTAATATAGCGTTGTCAAAATAAAATTGAACTTCTTTTTCCTCGTCATTAATGAGTCCAAAGGGCGATACGACTCCCGCTTCATTGCCAAGCTTATTGAATAAAGTCTCTTCCGACGCCATCTTCACTCTTTTTTCGTGGACAATCTCAGCAAAGTCCTTCATGTCAAGTCTGTCCTTGTCGTCCATGACAAGCATGTAGAAGCGTCTCTTCTTTTGATCTATCATAAACATAGTTTTTGTTCTGCAGCCAATTTTGCCCTCGATAAACTTATCAGCGTCTTCAGTCGTAAATGCTGGCGGATGCTTAACTGATTCATATTCAATACCATTGTCCTCAAGCAGCTTTATTGCGTCTTCGTATTTGTTCTTCATATCATCCCCTCCATTATACTTACATTTTACCACAATCAAGTGCAAAAATCAATTAGCAAAGAAACATTATGTACAAAAAAGGACTTAATGAAATTGCCTCAAGTCCTTTAATCAAAATATTTTTTATTTATTATCTTTAAAATGTTCTTTAGCAAAGTCCATCTCTTGAACTAACTCTAAGGTGCCAAGATACTTGCCAAGCTCATCTCTTACTGCCATGTATAAAACGTAACAGTCATGTCCTTCCTTATTCATCCATATACCAAGCTGATCCTTTGCCCCGCTTTTAAACATAGCTATTATTTCTCTAACCATGGCTTCAATCTTTGGTGGATGACAGCTGTATACATCACGGCCAATGGCTGTCATAGGCCTTTTGAATAATTTTTCTCTGCCATTGTTATTAAAGAAAGCGTTTATATCGTTCGCATCAACAAAGGTAATCTCATAAGGCATTGTGTTTAAGAGCGCTTCTAGCTCATCAAGCCTAAAGTGACCGCCCTTTAGTTCTATCATTGCATTTTGATAAGATGACTTTGTTTTGCTTGTATCAGAAGTCTCTCTCTTCCACTCATCATCAGCTCTAAAGCCACCGCTATATGCTTTGAAATCTTCATATATATTGTGCCACTCTTCATCAGTAAATTTATCTTCAATAGTCGGGAACAATATATTTTCTTCCTTATAAATCATTTCTTTTGCTCTTAGAAGATTTTTCTTAAGAGCCTCAGCCCATGCCTCATCTCTATTACTTGTATCAAGTTTTTTAAATGCATCTCTAATCTCGTCATCAACAGACCACATAACATCAGATGGCCCAGGGATATTATATTTAACCTTTAATAATGGATATATTAAGTCTCCTTTTTTTGTATAATGCACACGAATTTTTCTAAGATTATCAATGTCAACACTTTTATAATCATTTTTATCTAATAGTGAAAGCGTTTTATCAATTAAATCCGCGATTACATTATTCTCCTTATGCAAATTATATATAGGATGTCCCACTTCGTCAATAGCTTTAAGTTTTTTTCCTTGCTCTGTCTCAGTCGCTCCATGAAATAATGCGCTGTGCACGTCGCAAAGCTTTTGCACTTCTTTTATTGGTACACCAGAGGCGATAATCTCTTCTTCTGCCTTCATTATCTCTTTACTGTCAACGTCAGAAAACTCTTTAGCAAAATCTGCCCTAACACTGTCAATATCTTCTCCTTGACTAAGTCTTTCGATAAACGTTTTAAGCTTATCAAGTCTAGCCTTGTCATCATTACTTATTTCGCTCTCTTTAATAGTATATCCATGTTCAATAAGTTTTTCTTTTATAAAATCCAAGCTAATGTTTTTAACAACAGAACCTCTCTTTAAAGTCATAAACTTGCCTACGCTGTTGAACATAAGTTTATTTTGTAATTCTTTGAAGCCAATTTCAATTAGTACATCTTTAATATCTGGATACTTACTTACTAAATCAGCAACAGTCATATCCAAATCAATTATTTTTTCCATAATACACCTCTTTTTCTAACAGTATTTTTATTAGTTGATGCTAACTATATACCCTAAAATATATTTTTTTAACAAAATATGTGCTATAATATATGAAAGGATGGTGACAAGATGAAAAACAAAATTAAATTATTTTTCTATAACAATAGACGGTGGATATACTGTCTTGAATATATTTTCTACTCAGTGATACTGCTTGCTATAGTAACTTACATAGACAGCAGCTACTCAGGCCTTACACAGCATATACCACGCGTGATGCTATCGAGCGTCGAGCTTGCAAAGACAGTGCTTTCATCACTTGTTTCTGCTCTACTAACAATAACTACTTTTACATTCTCGACCATACTAGCAGTTTTCACTCTATATCATAACTCCTTCACACCAAGGAGTGTTGAAAACTTTTTAGATAAGAAAATCACAATGAAAGTCTTAGGTATATTCATAGGCGGCTTCGTCTACTGCCTTGTGAGCCTTAACTTTATGAAATCCGGTCAAGATCAAAGACTTGTTATCGCTGGTACCGTAGGCGTCATCTACGCTATATGGGGTGCGATCTACTTCGTTATCTTCGTGCAAAACGTTTTATCAGGCGTTAACTATGCCAATCTACTTGAAGATATTGCAGATAAAACTGATAAACTTATTGAAAAAGAGCTTGAAGATCGTGACTTTGAGCTGCTTGATAAAGAAGAGTGGACTATGAAGGATAAAAGGCTTGCTGCTCACAAATCAGGCTACCTAGAAATTATTGACATAGATAAGATTAAAAAGCTAATCGAAGACGAGGACATAGTCTTCACTATAGAAGTATCAAAAGGCGATTTCGTTGCTCAAAATGAAACGCTTGGCTACTTTAGTCATGATAGCTTGGATGATAAAACTCTAGAAAAAATTCAAAAGCAATTTATTTTTAGTGAAAGAAGAATCGCCGAAGAAGATTATAAGGAAGGCATTAGAAAGATAGTAGAGATAGCAACGCGTGCTCTATCACCTGGTACAAACGATCCAAACACAGCTATACACTGCATAAGAAAGCTGTCGATACTTTTATCTCATCTTGCTAAAGTCGACTCGAACCACCACTACATCAAAACAGATGGCAAGGCAAGGATATACTACACAAGTAAGTCCTTTAAAGAGCTGCTCGTTGAGCACATGCAGCCAATCATTACTTATGGTGAGACAGATGCAAGCGTTTTAAAGACAGTATTCCAAGGTCTCTTGCTTATAAAAGTAAGTGCTAGTGAAAATAACAAAAAAATTGTCATGGCCTTTGCTGAGGACCTATATCAATCAGTAGTCGATAATTTTAAGAGAGAAAGTGATTTAAGTCTCTTCATGGAAGTTTATCAAGAGATAATGACTGGATCAAAGGAAGAAAAAGAAATAGAGAAAGAAGAAAAAAAAAAAGAGATAGAAGAGCTTTTAGAAGAAAAATAGTATAGACGATAAATAAAAAGAGGCTAGTCAAAATTTTGACTAGCCTCTTACTTATTACTTCGTATTAAAATTTCTAATTAAAGTCACTCGTCTATTGTCCTCGTCCCAAAGAATGTCTTTGCCGTCCTTAAGGCCAAGCGCCCTTGCGATGTTTGCTATAGGAAGCATGATTCTGTTCTTACGCATCTCAGGCTTAACATCGCTTGTGTACTTAACGCCATTGACAATGATGAAGCTGCTATCAACTGGTATTTCTACTCTTAGACCTATATCCATGATGACAGCAGTCCTTGTCTCACTTAGCCAAGCGACCCTATAGCCAAGAGCTTCAGCTACGTATCTTAGTGGAAGCATTGTTCTGCCGCCCTTGATATATGGCTTTGTGTCCATTGCTTTAAGAGTGCGAACGCCATTATCCACTTTATCAAGCATTTCAGAGCCTATAGCGATCAAAACTTTTGACTCTTTTTGCTTTTCTTCTTTATCCTTGTCAATAGTTTTGACCTCATCTTCATTATTTTCTTCTTCATGATAATAGTCTCTTCTATGTCTCCTCTTTTGATCTTCTCTTTCAGCTTTATCATATATTTCAGGCTCGATGTATGGAGCAATTTCTCTAAATATAGGGAAAATGCTTACCTCGCCATCCGGCATAATGAATTGGCCCTTAGTAATAGGAAGCAATTTGCCACTTGCATAGCGAACACTAAGACCCACAAGTTCATATCCGTATTTGGCTATGGCACGAACAGTAACTTTGTCGCCCGCTTTTGCTTCGAGTGGATCAATAATCACCTCTCCATATGGTGATGGAGTGATGTTTATAGCGTGCTTTTGATTTGGCTTATCTGGATTTGGTTTATCTTGCCAAATGGCTTTTATAATAGTTGCTTCATCTATTTTAATTGATTCTTGTGGATTATATTCTTTGTTATCTATTTGCCAAGCCTTAAACACTTGTTCATCAGGTGCTGTGAATGGACAATCAGGAAGAGTATATTCTTTTCCTTTTTCTACACTTTCTTCTTTAGTCTCATTTGTACCATTGTTTGCTACTAAAGTCACTTTGATAGTTTCAATAGGCTTTTCTCGCCAAGTTGCTGTTATTTCTGTATCTTCATTAATTGTTATTACATCACCAACAGCTTTTTCTTCTCCATTAACGCTCCAAGCTTTAAACTCTTTATTTTCTGGTGCTTCAAATATACATTCAGGTAGTTTGTATGTCGAGCCTTTAACAAAATCTATTTGATTCATCGAGCCTTTACCTTCACCTGGATCAAAGCTTACACTTACCATAATATCTTTCCATAGAGCTTTTACTTCAATATTATCATTAATTGTTATTTCTTCACCAACAGCTTTTTCTTTACCATTAACGCTCCAAGATTTAAATTCTTTATTAGCTGGCGCCTCAAATGTACATTTAGGTAAATTATATGTCAAGCCTTTAACAAACTCTTCTGCTTCCATTGTACCTTTACCTTCACCTGGATCAAAGCTTACTTCGTACTTTACTTTTTCTCTATTGACTATTAAAGTATATTCACTTGTATTCTTTTCATCTTCTGACTTTACTATAATTTTAAAAATATTTTTCCCATCATTTAATTCAAGTTTTTCTGTTTTATCTCCATTTTTAAATATATTACTTTCTTCAACTAAAACAATATCCTTATCATTTAATGTAGCAGATATAGTTTGCTTGCTTTCACCAAATTGGAAGTATACATATGCCTCACTATAATCATCACTTAAATCTACCGAATAAGTTTTTTGCTCCTTATTAAATACTAGTTTTGATTTTTGATTTTTCCAAACCTCATCTTCTAAGCCATATAGTATTATATTTCTAAGATTGCTATCACTAACTACGCTTTCTTTAAATATAGCCTTAACTGTGAGCTTATGATTTGGCATCCTTAATGCAGTAGGATTTTTATCTGGTTCTTTTATAATATCATTACCTTGTTCTATTTCTATAATATTTTTTTCTTCTTCTATGACCCATCTATCAAATACTTTTTTATAGCTTCCATCTGCAGAAATAGTTACTATGTCGCCTTCATACGCTTCATGAAACTCCGCTGATCCATTAGTTACACTTAACTTATGAATATTTCCAACACCAGGTTTATTTATACTGACTCTATATTCAGAGTAAACATCTTTGTTAACTTTAACAGATAGTACTGATGTTCCTGGTCGGATTGTTACAATATCTCCGTTATCATTAGCATCAATCTTGTATATATCTCCATTGCATATTGCTTTTAATTCTTGTTCATCTGAATTCTTTTTTATACTGAATTGAATCTTTTCATATTTAGGATCCAAATATAATTTATAATTTTTTATGTCAGAATTAAATTCAGTGATAAATTCCTTTTGCCCTTCTCCTTCGATATATACAACTGCAGTAAGTCTAACCTCTTCCCATTTATTACCGTCATACACCCTAGCACGTATATCTTTTATTTTATTTGTTTCATCACGCTCTGCTTCCGCTTTAACTACTCCCAAATTCATAGGCAAAATACCTATAAATAAAACTAAGACCATTGCCATTGAAATAATTCTTCTAAGCTCCCTCATTATATCCTCCTCCATAAAATTATTGCCGCTGCTAAACAAGGCCATAAGCATTAAAAAAGTGCTACTTGCAAACTTCGCAATAGCACTAAAATAAATCCACATTTGAGTGGATTAATTTATTATTGAATTGAGTTCTGTCAAATAACATATTAAAGCCTCTCATCAACTATATTCTATACTTTAATATTATAACATATAGCTCTTTATGTCAATATCTTTTGGCTAATTTGTGCATATTTTTCATAAAATATTTATAATTGCATTTATAAATACATTATTGAAGTATAAGTGCTTTAAATATTAGAAACTTTTATTTAGATTAGCGTTATTCTCTAACGAAAAAATAATTATTTTCTTATATCTACTATCTAACATCTTATATATAAACTCTTTATGAATATCTGTTATTTGAGGCGTATGGTTGATTACTTTTAATATTTTATCTTTGTCATATCTTTCTACAAACTTTTTTAAAGCATTATGACAATCTACATTGTCTGTATTTTTTAAGTAATTGTAATAATTTAATTTAGCTCCAACTATTTTTAATGCAGAATTAGGAAAAACATATATTCTTTCATTTATCTGATTTTCATCATTTAATACAGTCTTTATTTGATTTTCTGCTAATTGTGGATATAAACAAGAACCACAATCAAATATAGGTGCTGGTTTGCACAGTCCTGTTTCATTATTATAAAGATAACCCCAGTTACCGTTATGCCTATCAAAGTTGCCTAAAAATGTATCTATGATAAACTGATCCCAGAAAAATGTTTTAAGTTTTTCTACTTGTATTAAGTTTTGTTCTTCAATTGTTGTTAAAACTTCTGATAGCTCTGCATCTGTTCCGTTTGTTGAGCTAAAAACAATATTATTTTTTAATGAAGCAAAATCATAGAATGTATATTTGCCACTTTCTCTAAAGTCCTTACAAGCTACGACTATTTTGCCATTAAATTCGCCCAATATAGTTTTTTGAACTTCATATCCAAGCTTATTAATTATGTTGCAGCTAACATATTCACTTATACAACTATTTGAATATTTTATATTAGGATTATCTTTTGCTAAGCCTGCTGTTTTTATCATATATCTTTCATTATTATATATTATACAAGCTTTCTTACCATTGGCTCCGTTATAGTTTACTGATAAATCTATATCACAATTACTAAAGTCAATCATTGTTCTTTCACCATTCCTAAATATTCTTCTCTCAAGATCCAAGCAAGTTCGCTGGATATTTCTCTATCTACTTCTGCAGAATTTATTGAGCCATATATTTCTCCCCAATACATTGCTTCTAATATATCATCTTTGTCTTCTTTAGCTTTTAAAAAGCCATTAATCGATACTTGCAAATGCATAGGTAAAGTTTTTATTTCTATATCCATACTTACCACCTCTTTTTTATATTATATCATATATTAATTTTTTTTATTCATACAAAATGCATATTTGCCCACGTACTTTATTAATTAATTCTTACGCAAAATATTATTTACTAAAATAACTTGCTTAAATTTATTTTATCCATATAAATATCAATCATAATATATTCTCATAAAAACATAATCATCTTCAACAGTATCCGACATTTTAAAGCCAAGTTTCATCCAAAATTTTTGTGCTAGTTTATTATTTACGTGCACAGGTAATGACACTCTCTTCGCATTAAACTCGCGCTTAAAATAATCAATACATAACCTTGCCGCCTCGCTCCCATAGCCTCTGCCTCTGTGAACCTCATCAATTACAAAATTTATTATTTGATAATTGTCTTCGCCGTAATAAATCGAAATAAAGCCAATCACTTCTCCATCCCTATTTATGGCAAAGCATTCGCTCTCATCTTTATATAAATAGGCTTCTGCGATTGAGTAGACAACATCATCAACATAATCATTATTTTCTACAGAAGATTTTATATTTATGCAAGAAGAAAAATTGTCTTCGTTGATTAATTCAAGTTTTAACATACTTCCCTCCTTTAAATATATTAATAGCCCACAAGCACTTAAACTAAGAAGCACAGCCTGTGAGTCTAATAAAGTAAATTGTATTCGTCATCTCGTGCGAGTAAAAATCTAAATCTATTCGCGTTATTTATTTTTTGAATAGTGTGAACTAAGCAAAGCTGTTACTATAGTGCCTAGGGTAATGCTTAACAATACAAGCAATATAGCTGCACCTTCTTTGATAATCTCTTTGAATATCAATATCGATTCAGCTAATAGTAAAAGACCTAGTAATAGTAATGATAGTCCAGTCACTTTAGCTAAATGATCTTTATCAACATTTGAATTTTCTTTGTACCCTGCTAATAGCTCTACCAACTTAAACTTCCATAGCATTGAGCCAATTATTATTAGTGTAAGCCCAGCTATTAACGATGCATAAGCCATAATAAAACTCCAAATCTATTGTAAAAATTATTTAAGATTTTTCTTGTTAATAATTTATAAATTTGCAATCTTCTAATATTTATGAGTATTTTCTAAAGTTCTTTTATTTACTATTACTTGCCTAACTATTTGCAGTTTTACTATATGTGAATCTTTATATTCATTACTATTTATAATCCAATCATAAATAGGGAATAAATAGAAAGGCTCACAATCAATGTTAAAATTTGTTCTATATCTTTTGTCCTCAATTATAAATTCAGACTCTTATAAATCAATATCTGGAACAATTTGAATTTTGTAATCAGGATAAAGTTTAGAAATTTCTTCTTCAATAACTTTTAATGCTTCATCTCTCTCCACATCAAAACTCAAGATAACATCAAATCTAATACTTTTATCAATTTTGTCTACATAAAATCCATGAATTTGGAGGGCCCAATCGTGATTCATAATCTTTCTCTCAATTGTCCTTCTAATTTCTCCAGCTTCCTTGTCCCTTGTGTTGTAGGAATAAACACCTAGAGCGATCACGATAATACCAGTTTTTTTATAGATTTTGTATTGTATTTTTCTGGTAAGTTTATCTACTTCATCAACATCCATATAGTCTGGAAGCTCAACATGAAGAGAGCAGTAATATTTATTAGGACCATAATTAAAAAGTGCAATGTCATATACTCCAATTACAGGGTCTTCTTCTTTTACTAAGTCTTTAATCTTTTTCACCATTTCTGGATTGGATCTATGACCAATTAAATCATCAATAGTAGAAAGAATCATTTCTATTCCAGCTTTAATCTCAGTAACCTCTCTTGGTATTCAATATTTATAATACGGCTATCATGTAAACTTAGAGGAATATTGCTTTCTCTATTTCTTATTAATTCCTTGCTCATAGTAACCTCATGAATTCGAATTTTTCTTCCTGAATTTTTTTATATGCTTTCATAAGCTTTTCCTTATCTGTCTTATTCATAAGAATCCCCTCTTCAAACTTATTCCTCATTGCTCTTCAATCTCTACAAACTTGAAAATTCTTTATCAAATGATAAGTATCCTTAAATCTCAGCCCCCAAATCTTTCTATCTCTTGTAATTTCATCATAAATATCTTCAAGTGTAGACGCCGGTGATAGTGTTCCTAAAATATAAACTTCTAATTCAACTTGCCCTATTTTTTCTATTTTATCTAATAGAACTCCCAAATCTTTATGATTGAACCAACAATCTGTACTAAGACAATATGATGTGTTCTGTTTAGTACACGCAATTTGACTGTTTAAGAAATCGTCCATATCGGGTTTCTCTTTTTGTAATAAACGGGTACAAGCTAAATTGTATTCTAACTTTCTCGGTCTTTCATCTACTGATGAAACGAAACAAACTCCATATTCATTATCAAACTTTATTACAACAACATCTCCCGTATTAAAGTACGGCACTCGTTTTATCTTACCTTTTGGCACTTTGACGGGTTTGAGATTTTCACGCTGTAATTGAATTGCTAATTTATCTAAAACCTTTTGTCTTTGTTTCAATGCTTTGCTGTCGATTTCACGCCAAAATTCGTTAGCACCTTTTTCAATCACTTCTAAAGCTCTGTTTTTTATCTCATCGGGCAAATGTCCTATTTTCCATAAAGAATAGGCAAGGGAAGTCCAGTAAATCTCTGCGTAAAAATCATTAGAGCAATAAATTTTTTCGTCTGCCAGCATTTCCGCTATAATTTTTTCTGCACTTACTCCGTCCTTATAGTTTTCTACAACATAGTTGTAAATATCATATCCGTCATCACTGTCTATTATCTTTACACCGTCTATTGCCATAGAAATACACTCACTTTCATTCCAATTTATAATTTATCTACCAAACATTGTTTCAAGCCATTTTTTTTGCATTTTCAGAATTGCCGTCTATGGGCGTTGTATGATTGTTTGTAAAAGCTTCCCACTGCCAGTCCTCACCACCTACACAGCCTATTTTTGTGTACTCTTCCAAAAATTCTACAAACGAATTTGCCATAACATAACCATGTAAATCGCTTCCATCATGGCTCAAATATACGATTTTTCCATAGGTCTCTTCTTCTAAATCAATAGCCAATAAATCACCATTTTCTACATCCTGAAATGCCAATTTGTTGTGAAAAATCTTGTCATATGGGTTGTTATAGTCAGGATAACAAACATCAATCCAATCTTTTCTGCTTTCTTCCCAAATAGCAATGATGTCAATACCGAAGTGTAAAGAACCCGCAAATATTCCCGCTAACTCATCCGGCAAGGCTAAAAGTTCTTTATCTTCACTGTAAAGACTCCAGAAAAACTCTATGTGAGAAGATATATTCATAAGTGCCCGGCGAAAATCCTCCGGCAGCTCATAGCCTAATTCTTTTTCAATGTTTGAAATCTCTTTTTCTGTTGCAACTTCCTTACAGATAATTTTGCTCGTATATCCGCCTAATTCATCGACTCTATCTTTAAAGCAGGTGAGTCTCTCCAATATTTTCTCTTTCATGGCACAAATCCTTTTCCCTTCATAAAACCGGTTTTTTTAGATTCAAGACTTACCTTGAACACAATTTTCATTCAGATACAAGCATAGTAATAAACTCCTCAAAGCTATTAGCAAGAACTTGAATCTCATAATCATATTCTTGAAAGCATACAGATACTTTTGGTTCCCCCTCGTTGCCACAGTCTCTATAATCTAAATAAAACATATCATGTCCACCGGATTCTGTATCTGCAATAATAATTCCTATATCCCGTGGATATTCCCATTCTGTAAACCAGAATTCATTGCCATATTCCCCAAATATGGAATGGCTTTTTTGCTTCCTATACCAAAGAAACCTGTAATACCAATTTCTTCTACTTCATTTCCTTTGGCGTATTCGTTTATCCAATAGTTTTTTATCGGTTTCCCACCATTTTGAATTTTCATCAGTTCAATATACGATTCCGGCAGCCTATATCCGAGCTTACTTTCGGTCGTAGAAACCATTTCGTCTGTCAAAGTTTTTTCAACATAGTTTTCAGTAAAATATTCATGTTGATACCAAAAATTTTCTAAATTTATTTCTTTTTTATTCTTCAAACTTTTCCTCCACATTAAAAATCACTTCGCAATCGCAGCCGGCACCATTTTCTTCCAAAAATTCTATTACCTTTTCACTTTCTATATTTTTAGCTTTCAGGAACTCATTTGTTAAAGAAAAATCGTGCTTACATTCTATTGTTTCTGATTTATCATCGAGGTAATCAAATAATTCATAAAATAGCGGTCTCTCCATGGGCAAGCTATCTTCAAATTCTTTTTCCTGAGCTTTTTTATATTCAT
>OBRT01000027.1_pt1 | contig 73289 bp, 51 predicted proteins | sample 1494891 | NCBI WGS metagenome assembly OBRT01 (sample SAMEA3360688, study PRJEB22359) | human gut metagenome | biome: ENVO:urban biome; feature: ENVO:human-associated habitat; material: ENVO:feces | place: Bangladesh | collected 2011 | reverse complement strand
AATTTCGCTAATCACCAAATTTATAGACACTTATAATTCGTCGAACTCACGTTAAATAGTTTATACTTCGGTGACAGCACTGAGTAGGTTCGTGAGCCATGCGGACAGGTAAATAGTTTCTTGCTGTCTGCAACAATGTGCTATAATCCGTTGGTGTGTAATTTGATATATATCAAGAAAGGTAGGCCGTTTTTGACAAAACGCCCTTAGTTGCTTGTAATATAAGGAGATAACCTCTATCTTTGCATCGTGTTTTTCATGGTATTAGATTTAAGGTTAACAAAGATTGGACTACAGCGGTAGTCCTTTTTTTTATTTTTCTCCATCGGTTCCTGTTGATGAACAGGTTCAGTTATTGTTGGCCCAACCGTTTATGGCAGGGGCAGTGACGTCAATTGTGATTCTGTCTTTCCAACGTGTCATCCAAGCATATTTGCTCTTATTCATAAGCAGCGTTTGTTGTGGTCATCAGGGTTTCTATTTCATTTTTCAATCTTGATGGGAGGATATTTAACTAAAAAATAGTGTAAAAACTTGCGTATTGATAAAAATACACTAAATTTGCACAGTTTTAATAATCGTTGTCGCTTATAATTCGAAAGAGGGGCAGCTGAGAAACACGGAACGAGTGGGAACAACAGTGGTACTCGTAGTTAACCTGAAACCTTTAAATTTAAATAATATGAATAACAAGCAGGAAAGCAAAATGACTTTCGTTGAGAAGTTACAAAATGCGCCGAGTATGATCAAACGGATTATCAGTACGCGTCAGTTTTGGGTAGAATTAGTCATCATGACGGTGGGAATGTTTGTAGCTGCCATGGGTGTGTACTTTTTCTTGATACCCAGTAAACTCATTGTAGGCTCTATTACGGGTTTGTCCTTGGTACTTGCCAAGTTGCTGCCTTTTGTGTCTGTGGGCACGATGATATTTATCATTAATGCAATATTGTTGGTGCTTTCGTTTCTGCTCATTGGTAACGAGTTTGGTGCCAAGACCGTTTATACCGCGTTGATATTAGGACCCATGATAGACTTTCTCGGTTCTATCGTTCCTATGAATGATTCTCTCTTCACCACTTATGTTGCCGGAGAAGCCGTTGCCAATCCTTGGTTTGACCTTCTCTGCTTCGTTCTCATCCTGAGTGCCTCACAAAGTATCTTGTTCAGTATCAATGCTTCTACTGGTGGGCTGGATATTCTTGCGAAGATTTTCAACAAGTATCTTCATATCAAGCTTGGTACTGCCGTGATGTTAGCAGGAGGTGCTATTTGTTGTACGGCTTTTGCTATCAATCCTGTCAGTTTAGTGATTATTGGTTTGATTGGAACATGGCTCAATGGTTTGATTCTGAACCATTTTATGTCGGACATCAATTCGAAGACTCGTGTGTATATCATCTCCAAAGATTACCAGAAAATAGTGGATTTTGTCGTTCATACCATTCATCGTGGTGTGACCCTGCACGAGGTGATAGGCGGCTACTCAAATGAGAAGCAAATACAGTTGGAAATTGTGTTGACAAAAGATGAATTCTCTACTTTGATTGATTTCATGAGTAAAGAAAGACTTAAAACATTTATTACTTCTGATACCGTGAGTGAAGTATATGGTCTGTGGAATAAGAAAGGACTGTTGCGAACGAGCAATTATTGATACCGTCATGTCTTTGTTGAAAAGAAGCATGATAGTTGCTGCTGTGAAAACATGAAGTATAATTGAAATCTACTATGAAATCAAAGATATATCTGCTTTTGCTGACATTCTATGCTATGGGGCTCTATGCGCAAGAGTCTCGGCATGTAAATTTGTCTGTTGAAGCGCGAGCCGACTATCAACGTGAATCGATTGATGGTGTGAAAAACAATGATAAGACAGGTTTTAAGGGAAACATTTTCAACCTTATTATCAATGGCAACATCTCACCGAAGTTCTCTTTTAAATATCGGCAACGACTGAATGGCATCAACAAGGAGTATACCTTCTTTGATGCTACCGACTGGCTCTTCCTTACTTATCACGCAAACCAAAATTGGACACTCTCTGGTGGTAAGTGGGCGGTGCTATGTGGACCGTGGGAGTTCGATCCAGCCCCTATCGATTGTTTTCAACTCTTTGAATTCTGTTACAACTTTCCCTGCTACGAGTGGGGACTGTGGTTGGGTTATCAAACCACAAATCAAAAAGACCAATTCTTTTTGCAAATGGTGGAAAGTCCGTTTCAAAAGGTGTATAAACAAAATAGTGGCATATCTTCCGAGATGTATGCCTACAACCTGATATGGTATGGAAACCATGGCATGTTACACACCGATTGGTCGGTCAACTTCATGGAGTATGCGCCTGGGAAGTTTATCAACTATCTTTCTTTTGGTAATCGTTTCGATGTGGCAGACAATCTGCAAATAGGAGTGGATTATATGAACCGTGCCACCACGGGACAGACCTTCTTTTTCAAGGATTGCTCCATGACTGCTCGTGTTGATTACCAACCTACACCACAGGTTAACCTTTGGGCTAAGGCAAGTTACGACGTGAATCATGCAGGCGTAGACACCAATCCCGAGGCATCTGCTCCCTTGGATGAACCCAATCAACAGAAAGCCGAGCAATCCAAGCCTCGCGCTGACCTGGCTTTGTATGAAGGAACCGAAATCACACGCGTTGGTGTAGGATTAGAATACTATCCACTAAAAAATAAGAAAGTGCGTCTACATGCCAATTATAGTTACTGCTTTGGTAAGAATACCAATCCAGCTGGCTACCTGCAAGATAAACATTCTATTCTTGACCTTGGCATTACTTGGCGAATGAATGTAATCAAGTAATTGTAAATCTTTCATAAGAGAAACGAGGAAAAGAGTTCTTTATGAGTTAAAATCTTGGCATTTTAGAAGAAAAGGATTAATTTTGCAAACAGAAAGTTTGAGATAAAACGAAAGCTGTAAATAGGCCTTTTGCGAATAGAATAGCAGTATCTCAATTCATTTTTTGTTTAATAATTATCAACTTAATGCTTAAAAGATTTTTTCGTCATCAAGATAAATCATTATTCTTAGTCATCTGTGCAGGTTTCATGTTATCAACCACGCCCGTGGAAATGCGTGCAGCCTGTCAAATTTGGCCCTTCACTAAAAAGAAGAAACCGGTAGAGAAACCCATTTCAACCTATAAACGTCTCACGGGACGCGACTCGGTTGAGATGAAGGGCGTCTTTAATGTCATCAAGAAAGGTGATACCATTTATTACGAGATTCCCACCAAGTTGATGGGGAGAGAGTTTCTGGTGGTGAACCGATTACAGCAGGTTCCCTCTGAATTGAATGAGTCGGGGGTGAACAAAGGCATCAACTACGAGAACCAGACCGTGCGGTTTGAGTGGGCGAAGAAGCAGAAACGACTCATTGTGCGCCAACAACGCATCACGCCCGAAGTGCCCATTTATGCAGCCATGGCACGGTCGGTGAAGGATAATTACATTGATCCCATCATCGCTAGCTTGAAGATTGAGGCCGTACCAAGCGACTCTTCCACCCTTATCGTGAAAGTGAACGACTTGTACAACGGCAAGGAGAACTGCTTGAACGACGTGTTCAACAACATTAATCTGGGCACCAGCCCCACTACAGACTTGTCGCGCATACTCGATGTTAAGGCTTTTAAGAACAATGTGACAGCCACATCAGAGTTAACTACTACGGTTCACGAGGGCAACAGTAAGGTGAATGTCACGGTGGTGGTAAGTTCTTCGTTGTCGCTCTTGCCCCAATATCCCATGCAAGGGCGTGAGGAAGATGCCCGCGTGGGCTTCTTTACCACGTCAAACCTTCGTTACGACGACTATCAGCACAAAGTAGAGCACAAGCACTATGTGACGCGTTGGCGGCTTGTTCCTTCCGATACCGCCGCTTATATGCGCGGTGAACTGGTAGAACCGCAAACTCCCATCGTTTTTTATATCGACCAGGCCGTACCCAAACATTTGCGCCCCTATATAAAGAAAGGTATGACCGACTGGAATAAAGCTTTCGAACGAGCTGGCTTCAAGAATGCGGTGCAGGTGTTTGATTATACAGATAGTCTGGCTCAGGTGGGCGATGACATGGGCTATTCGGTGCTGACCTATTCCGCATCAACCAAGGCCAACGCCATGGGACCATCGGTCATCGACCCCCGAACGGGTGAGATATTAGAGGCAGACATCATCTGGTGGCACAATGTGCAGTCGCTCATCAGCGAATGGATTATGGTGCAGACGGGCGCACAGAACCCCGAAGCACGCTCCTTGCGACTGCCCGAAGAGCTTATTGGCGACGCGGTGCGCTTCGTAGCGTGCCACGAGGTGGGCCACTCTTTGGGCCTTCGTCATAACATGATTGCGTCTAACGCTTATCCTACCGATTCCCTTCGGTCGGCAAGTTTTACCGCGCGAATGGGCGGAACGTCGGCGTCCATCATGGATTATGCCCGCTTTAACTATGTAGCCCAGCCGGGTGACGGGGTGAAAGTGATGTCACCCAATATCGGTCCTTACGACCTCATGGCCATTGAGTGGGCCTATCGCTGGTATCCAAAGGGAACCAATGAGAAGAAAAAGCTGGACGATTTTTTGAAAAGACATACGGGCAAGTTGTACAAATATATGGAGGCGCAGTCGCAACGAACAGCCATCAACCCTCGTGCATTGAGCGAAGATTTGGGTGATGATGCTGTGAAATCGGCTCGGTATGGCATTGCCAACCTCAAGCGCATCATGCCCAACATCGTCAAGTGGACCACCACCGGCGAACCCGGGCAAGACTACGATGAGGCTTCCAACCTTTATTCGGCGGTGATTTATCAATGGAGTCTGTACCTGTATCATGTCATGGCCAATGTGGGCGGCATGTATTTGGAGAATCTCACGGTTGGTGACGGGCAGACATCATTCCACTTTGTCGAGAAAAACAAGCAGCGTGAGGCCTTACAATTCTTGCTGGATGAGGTGCTGACCCATCCCAAATGGCTGTTTGACACTCCGCTTTCCAAGCTTACTTACATACAGCGTAAGACGCCATTGGGTGTTGAAGAGCAACAGCCCAACTACATGTTGAAAAATCAACAGAACTATATTCTGTGGGATTTGCTGAACAATGAGCGCATCTTCCGCATGTATGAAAACGAATATGAAAATGGCAAGGCGGCCTTCACCGCAGCCACTTTCATGGATATGTTGCATCGCCACATCTTCAAATCTACTCTTTCGGGCAAGTCACCCGATTTGTTGGAGCGCAATCTTCAGAAGAGTTTTATTGACGCTTTGATTACTGCGGCTGCCGAAAATGAAGGAGTGAAAATTAACAAAAAACTGTATGAAGACGACATATTCGCAGATGCTCAGCGGCATTTGGCCTGCGAGCGTGACAATTATTTGAGCAGTAAGTCCAGGATAGTCATGCTCACCAATGGCCAGGTGAGCCGCAACAGCGATGCTTTGAGCCTGAAGCGTGGCGAGATGATTCGTGTGATGAAGCTGTTGAAAACTCGCATGCGTGGTGCCAACTTGGCGGCACGCCTTCACTACGAGGACATGATTTTGCGCATACAGACAGGCTTGGGCTTGACAAAATAAGAATCATAACACTATCAAGATGAAGAAAATCTATACAATACTCCTTCTTGTGCTATGCGCCTTGCAAGGGTTCGCACAAGAAAGAATCATCACCGGAACCGTGAAGGACGGTGATATAAAGGACGAACCGCTTATTGGAGCCACCATCAGTAAGGGTAGTGGCAAGGTGAGTAGCGGTACCATTACCGACTATGAAGGTAAGTTTAAGCTACCTGTTGATAAGTCAACAAAGGAGATAACCGTTAGTTATATTGGCTACACCACGCAAACCATTAAGTTGAAGGCGGGTGTCAACCATTATGAAATCGTGTTGATGCCCGACGCACATTCCATCAATGAGGTGGTGGTGACGGGTTACCAGCGCATTGACAGACGCAAGTTGACGGCGGCAGTCACTACCGTTGACATCTCTGACAAGGCCGTTGGAGCGGTGAAGAATATCGACCAAGCCTTGGCAGGACAGATAGCCGGACTGTCTACCGTAAGCAGTTCGGGCGCACCAGGAGCTCCTGTAAAGATACGTATTCGTGGTACTGCGTCCATCAACGGCACACAGGAGCCACTGTGGGTGTTGGATGGGATTCCTTTGGAGGGTACGGACATTCCGTCTATGGAGGACCTCAACGACATCGATGACATGTATCAAACGTCCATCGCAGGCATCAATCCATCAGATATTGAGAACATCACGGTGCTGAAAGATGCTGCCGCCACAGCCATTTATGGTGCTCGTGCTGCCAATGGCGTGATTGTCATCACCACCAAGAAAGGCAAGGAAGGCAGACCAGTTATTAACTTTTCTGCCAAATATACCTACAGTCCGAAGTTGAATATCGATCGTCTGAACCTGTTGAATGCTGACGAAAAGGTGGATTTAGAGTTAGGCTTGTTAGCTTCAGACTACACCTATCGTGAACATAAAGGTGAGGTGGCGAACATTCTGAAAACACTCAACGAGACTGAGGTATATAAAAGAGAAGGCAGGAATGCGCTTTCAGCATTGGCACAAACGCAGATCAATGCACTTCGCAACATCCATACCGATTGGAATGACATCCTTTTCCGCCATGCCATGAACCAAGAATACAATGCCAGTATTGCGGGTGGAAGCAACCGTTCTGGCTATTATACATCGGTGGGTTATTACGATGAGCAAGGCAACGTGAAAGGTGTTGACAACAAGCGCTTTAACATGACATTGAAAGCCGATTACCGTATCAACAAAATGTTAAAGTTGGGTGCGTCCGTTTACGCCAACCAACGCAAGCAGAACAGCTATCTCTCCGACACCAATGGATTTACTAACCCGGTGTATTACTCACGTTTGGCAAACCCATACTTCCTTCCTTTTGTCGAAGGTAAATATCATTACGATGTCAATGTGCAGGGAAAAGAAGACTCGTCGCTCGACTTCAACATCTTTGAAGAACGAGAAAACACTTCCCACAAGCGTACCGATCGATCGCTCATGGCTATCTTTGACGGTGAATTGCAGTTCACACCCGACTTGAAACTCACCTCGCAATTTGGCTTGCAGTATGACAACTACTCATTAGAGAAGTACGCTGGCGAGAACAGTTTTGCGATGAGAAAGGAACACTTCAATGCTATTTATGCTTATAAAGACGGCAAACGCTCGTATCTTCCAGAAGGTGGAATGCACAAAACAACCTCTTATAATAGTTTACAGTGGACATGGAAGGCTCTTTTAGAGTATGCACACCGCTTTAATAAGGTTCACGATGTTGAGCTTTTGGCAGGTACAGAGGTGCGCCACATCAATTCTTCTTCTGTTTATTCAGCAGCATACGGTTACGATGCCCGTACGCTTACCACGCATCCTGTGATATTTCCAAATGAGACAACAGCAGAGAGTCGTCCGCTACATCGTGAGAATCAAGCCGAGAATGCTTATGTGTCGTGGTTCGCAACTGGTTCGTACACGCTGTTCTATCGTTACACTTTGGGGGGCAGTGTGCGCTTCGATGGTTCCGATGTGTTCGGTGTTGCCAAGAAATATCGTTATCTTCCGCTATATTCTGTGAGTGGCTTGTGGCGTGTACACCAAGAGCGTTTTGCCAAAAAGGCTAAATGGCTTAGCAACTTGTCGTTGCGTGCATCCTACGGAATCCAAGGAAACATCGACAAAAACACTTCGCCTTATCTCATTGGTTTCTATGACAAAACGTCGATATTGCCTGGAAAGGGTGAACAAATGATAAAGGCAGAGACAGCTCCCAACCCTGATTTGCGTTGGGAAAAGACGAAAAACGTGAACTTTGGAGTAGACCTTGGTTTGTGGAACAATGCCATAACGTTGTCGGCAGACTATTACTATCGCCGCAGTAGTGACCTCATCGGGATGCGTATGTTGCCACAAGAAACAGGCTTCTCGGCTACTACTATCAATTGGGCAAGCATGGAGAATAGCGGATGGGAGATAGCCTTGGGTTCAAGAAACATTTACACCAAGAATTTCAAGTGGACCACCAACCTGAACTTAGGCTTCAACACCAATAAAATATTGAACGAGAGTGTGGCAGAAAACTCTACCTATCCCAGTCGTGAAGGTTATCCTGTGGGAGCCTTGTTTGCTTACAAGACAGCGGGTTTGGATAAGGATGGATATCCCTTGTTTGTTAACAAAGAGGGAAATAAGGTGACCGCTGCCGAACTGTTGAAACTGAACAATGCTGGTGCCAGCACGCTTTCGGCTTCGGAACAGCGAGCATTATACACCTATATGGGTACTACCGACCCCAAAGTGTCTGGTGGTTTTATCAATCATTTTGAGTATAAAGATTGGCAATTGGGCATTAACTTCATTTTTAACTTGGGCATGAAGGTGCGTGTACAACCCTCTTATAACCCTACAACGTACGACAGAGGGCTAAATGTCAATCGTGACATCCTGCAACGTTGGACGCCAAACAACAACCAAACAACTTTTCCCAAGTTGATGACGAAGGATGTGCGAGTGCCCGAGCATATTCAATATTCTGAATACAATACCTACAGTATGCTCGATACTTGGGTGAAAGACCGCAGTTATATGCGTCTGCAAAGCCTTCGTTTGGGTTACAAATTGCCCTCGAAATGGCTCAACAAGGTGGGCGTTACCAATGCGTCACTGTCTTTAGAAGGGCGCAACCTCTTTGTCGTTGCTACCGACTACACCAACTATCTCGACCCCGAGACCATGGGAAACCCATTTGCCCAGCCTATGGCAAAAAGCGTTATCTTTGGTTTGAATATGAATTTTTAAGTTGAAAAAAAGATGAGAAAACTACATACATTCACGTTGTGTTTGGCTTTGTTGGCAGTGCTGACAGGTTGTGACAACTTTCTTGATATCGCTCCTACGGGTAAAGTGATTGCCAAGACAGGTGAGGAATATCGACAGATGCTTACCTATGAGTATTCCACATTCCCCGAAGATCGTGGCTTTGCCTCCCTTCGAAGTGATGAGCTGACGATGTCTCCCACCGCTACGTCGCCCGAAGATTACAGTTCGTATTTTGATATATGGCGGTGGAACGATGCCGCTCCGTCCACTTCTACAGCTGCTCCTAACTGGCGTCGCTACTGGCATGTCATTTATATAGCTAATTATATCATTGAAAACCAAGGTCAGATAACGAACGCAAGCAAGAAAGAAATAGAACAGTTAGTGGGCGAATGCTATATGCTCCGTGCCTATTGTCATTTCTTGTTGGCTAACCTGTTTGCCCAACCCTATACCAAGGTAAATCCTGAGACAACGCGAGGAGTGCCGTTGCAGTTGCTGGCAGATGTGAAAACTATTCCACATTGTAGCAGTCTGAAAGCCGTTTATGAGAAGGTACTAAGCGATATTGACGAGGCGGCCAAGCACCTCAACGTGGAGAAATGGGACGAAGGTCAGACCTACCGCTTCAATGTTATCTCGGCACAAGCACTCAAGGCGCGTGTTTGTCTGTACAAAGGCGACTGGCAAGGAGCGTTAAAGGCGGCTCAAGCGGTGATGGCGAAGCATGGCGAGCTGGAAAATCTCAATGCTTCGGGCGGTGTGTTGCCCAACCATTACAAGTCGGTTGAATCGATTGTAGCTCTTGAGCAAGTGATGACCAATAACTATAAACAGGTAGGAAGACCGTCAGAAAGTGTCATCGGTATTTATAAAAAGGGCGACCAGCGTAAGTTACGGTATATGGAACGCAAAGGTTCGCAGACTTATGTACTCTTGAAAGGGGGTAGTAATGAGTATCGTTGCTCCTTCCGATCGGCAGAGGCATACCTCATTGCAGCAGAAGCTACCGCTCAAATGGGACAGCTTTCCGAGGCTCGTCAATATCTTTCTGCACTGATGGAAAAGCGGTACAAACCCGCTGTTTGCGCCAAGTATGTGGACGAGCAGAATGCCATGAATCAGCAGCAACTTCTTACTGAAATCTATAACGAGCGTTTTAGAGAACTTGCTTTTGAGGGATTTCGTTGGGACGACCTGCGTAGAACCACCCAACCCATGCTGACCAAGACCTACAAGGACGAGACTTTCCAGTTGAAGGAGCATGATGCACGTTACACCCTTCGTTTCCCTGCCGATGCCGTGGCAGCCAATCCAGAATTAGAGGTGTGGCCTGTAAAATAGGATCTCCACACATTTTAATAAATTATGAACACTTTAATATTTAAGCGTATGAAAAAGTTTTTACTCATGTTTGTTGCTGTCGTGACAAGTCTGACGGCACAAGCCCAGTTGTCTAATACGACCGCTACGTGGTCGAAGTCGATTACTCCTGTCACCGATGCTACCAAGCTCTCTGGCATCCACACCGTTGTAGCAGCCGACGGGAGCGTGTTTGTCACAGGTACTTATAACCAAGATGTTACTTTTGGGGCTTCCTCATTAGACCCTGATGGCCTGACACCTGCTTATTTAGCAAAATATGATGCTAACGGCAATGAGAAGTGGGCTGTTGGACTGGTAGGTAATTCGCTCATTACCGACCTTGCTACTGATGCTGACGGCAATGTTTACCTTTTGGGAACTTTGGCAGAAGACGTTACGTTTGAGTCGGTTGATGGCAATTCACAGAGCGTTCAGGGCATGAAGATTGATGGAACGTTCACGCCTACTCGCCGTGCTGCCTTTGTTGCCAAATACGACAAGGACGGAAACCTCAAGGTGGCACGTACCATTGAGGCAACCCCCGATGCAGAATTAATGGCTTCGGGAATCTATTCTAACACAGAAGTAAAGGTTATTCCTTCTCAGTTAGCAGTTGTGGGCAGTAAGGTTTATCTTTCTTGTCGCTATTTGGGTGATGTGAAGTTTGATAAAGTTTCTTGGAAAGGCTGTTATACTGGCTTTCCAGGAATATTCATGCAAGATAATGCGAGTTTTGGTTTGCTAACCTTAGATGCTGCTGTTTTGAAGAATGCTACGTCTGTAGCTACTGTTGGGGCTATGGAAAAGCAATCTGAAACACAGTCGTTAGTAGCTGATTTTGCTTTCACCGTGAGTGGTGACTGTGTTTATATTTCAGCCATAGGCGATGGCAAATTAGTTTTGGAAACAGCCAAGGGCGTAGATAAGTTTGAGATGAAGAATGACAAGGGTAATTTGGCGCGAGCTTTTATCTTGGCTTCTATCCAAGGTTCTCAAGTGGTTGTAAAGGATTATCACACTCCAACAGAGGCGACGTTGGCACCTAACTACAGTATTTCTGGTATGAAAGTGTCGGACGGAAAACTGTATATGTGTGGAACAGTAGAAGGACATAATCCACTGGTGGCAACTTGTCCAGAGGTGGTAGGGACAGCAGTGTTTGCAGCACAGCTTAATGTCAATGACCTTTCTGTAAATTGGTGTACTACCGATAGCTACGATGAGGGGGATGCAAAAGCCTATACGCAGCAGGTATCGGGTATGATAGAGAATAAGGGAGAACTTTTGTTGGCAACTTTTGTTGAACAAAAGAGCGACCGAAAGGTTGTAAATTATCTCAACTATTGGTTTACGGCAGATGGAAAGATTAAACCAGCTGCTAACGATGCAGTGGCTTCTATGGCTACCAATAATAATGTAGTAGCAGTTGTAACAAAAGCGGACAAGACTACTACGGTTTCTATTTATCCTAAGAATGTGGTTACTGGCGTTCAGTCAATAGTTGCAAATTCTTCTGAACCTACATACGTTTACAATCTTCGTGGGCAATACGTGGGAAGAACATGTCAAGGCTTACCAGCTGGTGTTTACATGGTGAAAACAGGTAAGCAGGTTCAAAAGGTGGTTGTGAAATGATAGCACTTTCATAGAATACTCCTTCAGCGGTTGGTGTAAAGCTCGTTTTGATGTACACTGATTGCATGAGGCAGGAACGAAAAACAGGCTATTTTGTGCTGTAAAACAGATTGTTTTGGTGCACAAAATAGTCTGTTTTGTTTTGATAGCTACCATGAATAGAACGATGAAAGATTGTTAATAGCCAAATTTGCGCATTTGCTAATCCCTGAAAAGCATTACCTTTGTAGAGATATTTACTTTTGATAACTTACAGCATTGATTGAATATTGAGAAGATTCACTACACTTTTAGCTGTAAATATTTTAACACGTGATGAATAATTTGAAGTCATATTATCTCGAAAAGGAACAACAACTGGCGGCTGCCATTAGACAACTCAAAAGGAAAAACAAATGGTTTGTTGCTGGAGAAATATTTACCTTTGTCGTATTCTTAGGTTTTTTGGTAGGGTACACCATTGTCAATTGGGGGAATGTTTTGCTGATACTGTCCTTCGTATCGTTGGGTGTGTATGCGCTGGTGCGTTATTATGATGTGAAAAACGAGCGAACGATTCATTATCAAGAGGCACTTCGCAAGGTATATGCGCACGAACTACAATATCTCTCAGGCGACTTTTCGTGCTTCGATGACGGAGAACGGTACGTGGATGCGCACCATCCGTTTACGTTCGATTTGGATGTGTTTGGGAAAGACTCGTTGTTTCAGCGCATCAACCGCACGGTGACCACCGGCGGTAGTGACTGGTTGGCGGCTCAACTGTCGTCGGTTGCCAATCGGTCTGCACGTGCCGATGCTGTTGATGAGTTGGCAACTATGGAACCATGGCGAGCCACATTCATGGCGTTAGGTGCTGATGGGAGAATTGATTCTGCCTTGATACGGAAGGCGTTGCAAGAGATAAAATCGTTGCAGATACCCACTTTTGCCGCGAGGCGATGGACCTTCGTGTTGGCGTGGCTGCTCATTGTCGGACTGTTTGCAGCTGTCGGGGCATCCGTGGCAGGCTTGGTGAATGCCCAACTGCCCTTATGGTGGGGCATCTTGCATTTCTTTTGTGTGTTTTTTGTTTGTTCGGGGGCTTGCAGAGTCATTAGTAAGGTGGTTGACAAGCTGCACGAACAGTTGCAAGTGTATGTAGAGTTGATACGGCAAGTGAGTGAGACAACGGCCTTTACCACGCCTCAAAATGCAGCAATTGTCGATGTGTTGCAAGGAGCAAGACAGTCGTTCGACCAGCTGAATGACATCCTGAGCGGCTTGGACAGGCGTGGCAACATCCTTGGACTCTTTCTGATGGATGCGTTGTTCTTGAGCGATTACTTCCTGGTGCGTCGTTTCCTGCGGTGGCAACGGCAGTATTTAGGTCAAGTACCCGTGTGGATAGATGCCATTAGCGAGATAGATGGCTTGGTGAGCATGGCGACTTTTCGTTACAACGAACCACAAGCGGGCAGGGCAGAAGTGGCGGCGAGCGAGGAAATGGTGTACGAGGCAGTGGGACTGTACCACCCCTTCTTGGGCGCAAAGGCGGTGCGCAACGATTTTACATTGCAGCATCGTCACTATTATATCATTACGGGCGCCAACATGGCAGGTAAGAGTACTTTCCTCCGCGCATTGGGTATCAACTACATCTTGGCAATGAACGGCATGCCCGTGTTTGCCACATCGCTGCGTGTGTCGGCATATAGCCTGTTCAGTAGTATGCGCACCACCGACGACTTGGCGCATGGCATTTCTTATTTCAACGCTGAATTGCTGCGTTTGAAACAACTTCTTGCAGCGTGTAGTCACAATGCGCAAACGCTGATTATCCTGGATGAGATATTGAAAGGAACTAACTCGGCGGACAAGCTCAATGGTTCGCGCCTGTTTTTACAAGCGGTGTCGGCATTGCCTGTAACGGGTGTCATAGCCACACACGATTTGGAATTGTCGAAAATGGAAGGAGAGCGGTTTCACAACTATTGCTTTGAGATTGCGTTGGGGCAGGATGTAACCTACTCTTACAAAATCACTCCTGGTATTGCTCGCAATCAAAATGCCACCTTCTTGTTAAGGGAAATACTATCTGATGTGTAGGTCACAAGGCTGACAAATCTTAAGTTCGCAAGGTTTACCTCTGAAGTTTGAGGCAATATTCGATGGGGTATGTATAAAACGTATCGCCATAAAAAACTGTACACAAGTAGCACATGAGGATGTGCCAACTTGTGTACAGATGTTTTTGTGAGAATTTTGAGATGGTTGTTAATGGGCAAGTGATTATTTGCTTGGCTTGTTTTGATTACCTTTCTCTATGGTAGGCTTGCCTTGTTTCTTGCCCAACGTGGCATAAATCACCTCAAAGTCTTGTGTGGAATTATTGCCGTCGACAAATTTTTTGCCATCCCACTTACGGGCAATTGCCAGTCCTGAATATTTGTTCCATTGTTGATTGGGTACTGCTTTCATTGGAGTGGTTGTCACGCCATGGTAGCCTTTGTCCATTTTCTCACACGGAATCATCTGTGGCTTTGTAGGACAAATAGTAACACAGTCAATTACTTTCACCATTGGAACCTCCGTTACCTCCAATCCTGCTGCACCATTGTTGGTATAGATTCTGTGTTGGTAGCCAGGTTTTTTGTTGGCCTTGTCTTCCTTTCTGTTTGCGCGGAAGTCTTCAGTAGTCCATGGCACCTCAATGAGTGCTATGCACACGTCTTCTGCAAGAATTGTGGGAAACTGTAATACTGGCTCATCATCGACAACCAAGATAGGTTGCATGTCTTTTACTTGCGGGTTGTTCAGCTTTTGGTCCTCGCTGTTCAAGTAGTTGACATTGGTCCACTCAAAGTCTGCCTTGCTCAAATTTATGAATTCATCCATGCCTTTGTACACCGAAGGAATATAAGGATAGTCTTCTGTTGCCTCCTCTTTCGCCATTTTTTCCTGCTCTTTGATTTCTGTTTTGAAAGTCTCAGCGTGGTCAATGGCAAATGCCGCAATCACCTTACTCTCGCCTGGCATGATAGGATACATTTTCCCTGAGCCTTGTTGGTCTGTGGGAAACATGGCCAATGACTGTATTCCAAAGTACTTATCGCGAAAATCATCGCCAAGTGCAAACTCGCGTTTAGGTTCTCCGGGTATAATGCCGTGGATGGCAAGAGCCATGCCGTCAAGGTATTTCACTTCGTCGGTAGGATTGTAAATGACGATGTATTGATCTTTGTTATAGAAATTATAGCCACCATATTTAGCTATTTTCCCATTCTGTAGTTTGGTGTATTCGTGTCCGATATAGAATACTTCCTTGATAATGAGGTGGTCGATTTTTGTTTCTGACGTGTCCGAGCCCTCCGTACCTGTTGTTCGTGTGCAACCTATTGTTGCCAATAACACAGCAAACAATGCTAAATTACTTCCGATAAGTTTTATTCTTTTCATGTTTATCAATGTTTTATTTTTGTTAGTATATATTTGAAATATTTTTTTTCTGTGTGTCACTCCTTGTGAGATGTTCTTTTTAAAGAAAAAGAGTAATCATGTCCTTGCAAGTAGGTTTTAGATTATAAATACCAGTTGGCGAAGCCTCTTCCTCCGCCTATGGAGTTGGTTTGTACGCCACTTGCTGCCTCCATGGCATCAACAGGTGAGAGGTTCATTTCGCGTCCCATATAATAGTAGAATGGTTCATAGGGGTCGGCAGCGGTAGGATCAGAGTCGTATGAACTGCAAAACACTTTAATGGGGATGTTGAATCGTGCCACTTCTGTCCATTGTGTTACCTCTTGAATAACTCCTTTCTCTTTGTACCATTCGGTACGGAAAGGCGCATTATAGTCGGTACAAACAAATTTACTTGAAAATTCATAAGTGGGATGACGGTATAGCCCATCTACCCCATACTGATAAGCCTTTGCTGGGATGAGTGCCTTCTTGCCTTTCTCACATTTCATAATGCGCACCGAAAGGTAGAATTTTGGCAACAAATAGGAGTCACGGTTCATGCGCCAAGGTGTTCCTATATAAGTATCGCGCCTGCTCTTGATGAGATAAGGCCATCCTTGTCGGTCTCTCCAACCCAGTTCGTTGTTGCTCCATCCGCCAAAGGTGATATGTCCTTTCAGTCCAACCCTGTCTTGGTCGGGGTCCCAAACATAGCCATTGGCAGCATCGTTGCGATCTAATGGGGGTAATAACTTTTGATTGAACATGTCGCGGGCACCGTCGCTCATCAAATCATGCTGCCATGTGTCTCTATATTCGTAATAGAATACGTCGGGTGTGGCGGCGGCACGGTCTTCCCAGGTTGTCTTTTCGGCAAAGTCAGTGGCAGGAACAGGAGTTGTGTCTACGAGTGACAAGTCTTTGTTTACGTCGTTACAATACTCCTCGTCGGTCTCGTCAGCCCTTTTCTTTCTTGGCTGTTTCCATGTTCCGCGACAGTCCATCACCTCGTAAGGATTACCTTTGTCATCAAGATCGCTAACGGTGAAGAAGATTTGGTATTGATCTGAATTGTTCAAGATATCATCATTCATCAGTCTTCCCTCTTTGTCGAAGAAGTAGAGTACCATGCCCCACCGCTTCAGATGTCCACCAATAAGCCGTATATAGTCTTTGGGACCTTCCTTTCCTGCTTCCCTTTCAAAGAACGTCGCATTCTTCTTGCTCAATACTTCCACCGTAGGCCACTGCGCATTGTTATGAACTACTGCGAATTCTTCTTGTGAATACGGAGCATGAGGGTAGATAGCGTTGCCGTGAATCATGTTCTCACCGTGCTTATGCCCTTCTTTGAACATGATGAGGCAATTGTACCAATTATTGAATGCACCACCCTCATCGTTGTTGGTGTATGGTGTTCCCTTGATATTTTTCAGACTGTCGGCAATCTTGTCGGCACCACTAAACTGCATCAAGCGTTTGTCAAGTGGGTTGTCCTCATAGTCGATGTGTTCGTTTCCAAAGATGAAATCCGTACAAGAGGTACAGGTCAGCATCGCAGCGACAGCCCATAATGTGTTGAATATATATTTTTTCATGTGATTGTTTCTTCTGTTTACTATCATTGTTTTACATAAATACCCTATCATGTCGATATCTACTGAAGTAGTCACTGGGGTTGAAAAGCATCTTTTCCAATTGTGTCTTATCCGCTTTTGGATAAATCTTCAAGATATCATTCACGCACTTGTCTTTTCCATCCTTGGTGTTGCCAATCACGCGGATAGACAGTGGATAGTCGATATCAAAGCTGTCCCAGCCATTTTGCAATTGGTCAAAGTTCCATACAAAGCCATTTTGCGCATTGTCATTGTTGCCATATTTGGCTGGATACTCCATTCCGTTGCCACGGAGCACCTTGTTAAGGATATGACAAATCTTCACTTGTAGCTGGAAAGCCATGTTGGCTTGCTTGAATTGCAGCATGCCCTTAAATCCTAAGTGGTCGTAAGGCTCTTCTTGGGTTAATGCTCTTTTCTGTCTTAACAGTCCTACCGTGTTGCTATATCTATCGCGTGCCATGCCGTCTTTGTCGATAAAATCGTCGTTAGAGTGCTCATCATAGAAGTAACCCAAGTACTTGTCCACGGGGTCTGTATCACGGTATTCGTAGGTGAATATTTCGTGTGTGAGCTTGTTGAGCTGCATGTAGTCCACCGATTTATACAACCAGTAGTCAGAACCCTTGAAGTTGAACTTGTCTAAAGATGCAGGCTTGCCCGACCGCCGTATGGACTCCCATGCCAATTCATTATTGAATGGCACCTGAAGTTCGTCGGGTTTGAACCCTTTCTCTATGGGGACGTAGACGTTATTCAAGCTGAACTTGGACGCTCTGATGCCTTCTCCATTCTCTTGTCTGAAGGTATATCGGTTGTAATAGTGTGGGTTTTCTTCCAAAGTACGTGGAAACGCCATCTGGAGTGTCGTGTTTCCTTGGTCGAACAGCTGCCTTTGGTCGTGCGTTACGGTTACTCCCGAGTCTCTTTTCAATGATGAACTACCAATGCCAAAGAAGTGTTGATGCACCATTAAGGTAGAGTTTTCTGGATCAGGGATGACCTCGTTGTCAGCTGTTTTCTTCCATGGCAGACTTGAAAACTGGTGATTGATGGGCTTCCCATTCATGTCGTAGTAAATCAACTCCAATCCATAGTAAATCTCATCTGATGCGATGACATCAAAATGATCGCGCTGCGTGGTGATGGTGATTTCCCCATCATCGTTTCGTGACATATCTATCTCTTGTCGAATGGGGAGAGTAAGCGAGTCTGCCATAGTCTCGTAAACATTGTACACATCCACCATTTCATCTCCATTGATGCCAACACCTATTTGTCCTCCTTTGAAACCCATTCTCAAGATAGCATGTACAGAGTAGATTTGATCGTGTCCTTTCACGTCACGTTCAATGTGTGAAGGCGGTGCTTTCACAATTTTTTTGAAGAAATCGTCTACTGCCTCGTCAGAGCAACCAACGTTTATGGTTGCCAATGCGATGAGCAGGATGTTTATATGTTTGAATATTCGTTTCATGTCTATCATTAAAATTTAATCAATGTCCTTACAGAGAGGTTGACACCTCGTTCGTGTGCATAATATCTAAATCTATCTGTGTACTCCTTATATAATGCGTTGAGGATGTTTTCGCCTACAAGCATCAGTTTTACCTGTCGTTTCTGGGGCAGGCGTATGGTTAGGTCAGCCGAACCGTTAAGCAAGAAGTACGCATCTGGCGATGCTGGTACCAGGTCTTTGTCGGGGTCGAAACGTGTTTGTTTGGTAACATAGATGCCCGACAGGTTGACGGAAGCATTATATTTTTTGTCGCTACCGAAAGTCTTTTCGTATGTTCCCGATAGTCCATATCGGTCAGAAGGCATGAACGGCAACCAGTCATTACGCGTGATGTTGCGTGCAAAAATCCACTCACCTTTCGCCACAATTGCCAGTCCTTTCATGGGGTTCACAGTGGCTTCTATATCGCCTCCATACAAGTTCACGTCGTCCTGATCGTACATAAACTTTGGATATTTGCCGCTGGGGTGATTGTGAAATCGCTCTTTACCTTCGCCAATGTGGTCGTAGATATAACTGTTGATTTTTTGAAAGAAAGCACTGGGCTCTACCGAAAGCCATGTGTTGCGGTAACGTCCGCCCAAAACAGATTTCCACCCACGTTCACTTTCCAGGTGCCTGTTGCCCACTACCCAGTACGAACCGTCTTGCAAACCAATGGCATACAGTTCATTGATATCGGGTGGACGCCACGACCATCCTACATTGAACCTTGCATCCCAGTTGTCGTTGAACTGATAATGTGTTGCAAGACTGCTGGTAAAATTGCTGTAGATTTTGAAATCGTCATAATAGGTGTAGTTGCTTGTTGTGGTATAACCATTCACCGACATGACGCGGAAGTCGTAGCGCATGCCCAATGCGCACTGCAATTTGTGGATTTTCACCTTATGCAGGAAGAAACCACCCATGGACAATGCCGCAAAGTTAGGTACAAAGGCTGGCTGTTTGGTTCCTGGATAGTTATAGTTCTCTTGATATGAGTTTGATAATCCCACGTCTGAGGTCATATCCCATTTGTTCCATTTGGCGTTCCACAGCGCATCAAGTTTGTAAGTACTCAGCATCAAGTCCTGCATAGGTATCCAGCTCCACTGCGATTTCTTGCGGTTTTCAAACTCTTGGCGCAGGTTTACTTGATAGGAGCCTGTGACATCTATTTTATGATTTTTATTGATGTCCCACTTGATGTCGCCCTTTACGGTGAAATGCTGTGACTGTTGAAATGGCGGTTTTATTTCGTAAGAGAAGGGGAAGAATGTTTGTTCGTCGGGTCTTCCATACTCAAAACGCTTGATTAGTTGGTCCATATCGGATATTTTGCTGGCATAATAAATGCCACTGCGTTGATAGTACAGGCTGGAAAACAGCGTGGCGGTTACCTTGCCAGTCTTCACTCCGCCCATGGCCGACATGCTGATGGTGTTATATCCCGTGTTGTTCAGGATGTAATCCGCCGTGCGATAGTCGCCACCCTTGGTATAGTTGCCATGTACGCGCAACCCAAAGTTCTTGTAACCTGACTCTATAGTCCCCGAGCCGCTAAACCCTCGTGCGTTGGTGTCATAGCCCATGTTGACACTTCCCTGTACCACGGGCTTGTTATGTCCATAGGGTAGGGGCGCATCGTTGAGCAATACCACACCTCCCATGGCGCCAAAGCCGTAACGGATACATTCGGCACCCTTCACGACTTCTACCATACTCGACCCAGTGTAGTCAAGTTCAGGGGCGTGATCGGCTCCCCAACTCTGACTTTCTAATTTCACTCCGTTGTTCATCAGCAATATCCTACTGCTGTGCATACCCTGTATTACAGGTTTAGCGATGGTGCTTCCCGTGCTGATAGAGCTAACTCCCGGCACCGTTTCCAACAATTTTGCCAACGAAGTGGCACCACCTTTTTCGAGCATGTCTTGATCCAGCGTCTTGGTTTGCTGCATGATGTCGGTGTGTCTTTTTTTCGATGTCACCGTTACACCGCCCAGCATCTGCGCATCTTCCTTCAGCTTTATTGGGATGATACCTGCACGGGGGGATATGTTGGCTGTATAATTCTTATACCCCACCGATGTTACGGTAATCTTGATTTTCTTGGTTTGGTCTTTTACCGTCATGACGCAGTTGCCCGAGGCATCAGTCACATATATCTTGGCGTCATCGGCTTTCACCATGGCACCAGGTATGGGTTCGCCTGTCACCGCATCTGTTATCCTGAGTGTCAGGTTTCCATTCTCGGATTTGTCAGCCACCTTCTCCATATTGTCGTGTGCAATTGCAGGTGCCGCAACCAAACTTAATAGTGGCAGCAGCGCCATGCAGCCTTTCAGGAGAGTGTACCGCATCTGTCCGTTCTTTTGTGTACGTTGGATGTTTCTTAACATTTTCACTAACTTGATGTAAAAAAAAATAACTAATGTTTATTTCGAGGTGCAAAGGTATGGCAACTTTTTCTGCTGGTAAAAAATATGGCATACCCAGAAGTAGGCATTTTTCCAATCGTTTTTACAATACCCATACCTATTTATTGTGTCTGCTCGACATAAACTTGCATGTAGGTTTGTATGGCAAAATAACGCTCCATTTTTCCTCCATGTTACACTCACGGCACTGATTCTTGTGCGAAAACAAGGTGATTTTATCTGAAAATCATTATCTTTGTCGCCAACAGGTGTTTGTCTACTTGCTACCACATCAAGCGGAATGGGCGTGGTGCAGATACCTATATATATACTGTTAAGTAGAAAACGACATGAAACCAAACGACCACAAACTAACCGACAAGCGTTACACCATACCCTTTGTCCTCATCACCTCCCTGTTTTTTCTCTGGGGATTTGCCCGTGCTATCCTGGATGTGCTCAACAAACATTTTCAGAATGTTCTAGACATATCTATCACACAGTCGGCCTGGATACAGGTAACCACTTATCTGGGTTACTTCCTCATGGCCATCCCTGCCGGTATTTTCATCAACCGCAATGGCTATAGGCGGGGCGTTGTCTTCGGCCTGTTATTGTTTGGTATTGGTGCGTTACTGTTCATTCCCGGGGCACAGATAGGCGAGTTTTATGTTTATCTGGCCGCCCTGTTTGTTATTGGGTGCGGACTGGTGTTCCTGGAAACGGCAGCCAATCCGTATGTCACGGAGCTGGGACCGAGCGAAACGTCAACGAGCAGGCTCAATCTGTCACAGAGCTTCAATGGTCTGGGAAGCCTGTTCGCCACCTTGGTGGTTGGTCAGTTTCTGTTCAACGGTTCAGAAACGGGCGGCAACGTGGTGGTTCCCTACACCATTCTGGGTGCTTTGGTCTTGGCCATCGCCGTGGTTTTCGCACGCGTAGACCTGCCTGAAATACAGCACCAGCAGACGGTTGAAGATCAAGCGCAGGGCAACAATTATTCAAAGTTGTGGAGGCACAAGCTGTTTGTCTTCGGACTGTTTGCCCTATTGGCATACGAAGTGGCCGAAATCTCCATCAACAGTTATTTTATCAACTTTGTGACAGGACAGGGATGGATGACCGATAACCTGGCTTCTGTGGTGCTCACGGGTGCGCTGGCCTTCTTCATGGTGGGACGTTTTTTAGGAAGTTGGATTATGCGGCGCATTCTTCCACAAAAAATGCTCTTGTATTGTGCTGTGGGATGTGTGTGTAGTGTCGGCTTAGTATTGATGGATATAGGAAAAATTTCGATGATAGCTCTCATTGCTAACTATCTGTTTGAGGCTATCATGTTTCCTACTATCTTTGCGCTTTCATTGAGCCATTTAGGAAATCTAACTAAAAGTGCATCGTCGTTGTTGATGATGACTCCTATCGGAGGTTGCGGTTTCCTGTTGATGGGTTATGTTGCAGACACAACAAATATGGTGATTCCTTTTTTTATTCCATGGGTAGGTTATATGGTAGTACTGCTGTTTGCTTGGTATGTATGCAGAAAGAGCCTTTCTATCACAACAGGGCAACAACCCAATTAGCCTTATCTGTGAATAGTATGTCTTGAAATAAGTGGAGCTTCTTAGTGTCGTTTTCTCGAGAAATTGAACGCTCCAATGTTTTTTATCTTCACATAATACGGCTCTTTCATTAACAAGCTTGCTTTTCGTTTTTTTAGTTCAAATGGAATGTCCTTCAGAGAAATGTCTTTTGTTGCAACGTTTTTTTAACACAAATGCCGGGCGTTTTTTCAACCAACTTGTTCGTGTGTTGTAAATATGCTAATCATGCAAAGGTTTTATTATCTATTTGACAGTTAGTGCCTTATGTGATTTTTAACCGTCAAGTAAAATCAAAAAGCAAACTGTTTGAGGCAAAAATCCCTTTTTTTTGTGCAAAAAGCCCTTCTATATGGTACAGATTGGGCGGTTAAAGCATGCAAATTGGGCGGTTAAAGCATGCAAATTGGGCGGTTAAACCATGGTAATAGCTGGTTTGTTCCATGTGAATTGGGTACAAAATGATGAAATTAAGGCTTTGAACGCCTGAAAAATCTCCCACTTATGCCTATTTTTCAATTTTGTTTTGTCAAAGAAAATGAATTGATTTAACAAACGAAAGGTTTGTTAACAAATACGAGTATTGTTGATTGCCATCCAGCATTATGTTTACATCGTGTCATAAATGGCAGTTCTATTCGTGTTCATTCAAAAGGACATATTTGTTTTTACACCGAACAACCTTGCTCAAATGAAAGAGCCGTGTTCATATAAGATGTTGGTTACCCAAGAAAAAAAATCACTTGTAGAAAGGTATCTACAAATGATTTTTATGGATGTTAGTTGTATGTTGAATAGGGGTTACTTCGGCAAATATAAGAGTTCGCTCGGTATGCTTTGTTCTGTAACGTTTCTTGCTGAATAGCCTACTTCTAAAGTTTGTCCCATGTAGTCTTCAAAGTATCGAACCTCAATTTCATGAAAGCCAGGCTCGAGTGCCACTTTTCCTTCAGCTCTTCGAGCACTGTGTCCTCCATCGTTGTCAACAACCAATTGGTTGTCAATCAATAATTTGCTGCCGTCGTCTGAATAGGTGTAGAAGCGATATACGCCACGTTCTTTTATTTGGATGAATGCTCGGAAGATATAAGCAAAATGGTCATTTTGCTTTGCGTTGTTGATAGAGAAGTTTTTCATTGTTCCACTCTCTACCTTTTTCAACGTGTGAATGTCTTTGGTGTGCTTAATCTTACCTTCAAAATACGTGTATGCTACCCCCTGCTTGGATGGTTTCAGAGGTTTTGCTGGCAGATAGTTCATCGTTCGTTCATCTTTCGATGTGAGTGCAGACGGATAGTAGAAAGTGTCCTCTTTCTTGTTGGCTGTCCGTACCCATGTATCAAATTTGCGCTGACCTTCGTATAGCTCAATGATTCTACCGCCACGGTCTACTTTTCCATACGCATCAAGACCACTCACACGACCATAACCAAGGGCAATATCGTATTCCATACCGATGAGATCGTTGTCGTGGTCGTGTCCGCAAAACACGCCCATTACATCTTTCATGTCAATGAAGGAAGCAAACATGCCCGAATTGATATTGGATGAACAAACCTCACCGTCGCCATAGCCCCCCAAGTAGTCGTTGCGAGCCACTACATGCTTGAACTCTACCAGCGGTATATGGAAGAAAGCAAATGCTGGGAGTGGCTTGTTACCATTGGCTTGGGTATATTTCTTGCTCTCTGTCCGATACCATTGTATCTGGTCAAAGTGTATCCAATCGTATGCACCATACTCTTTGATAGGCTGGTAATCGTTGGAGTCAATGCAATAAATCAAGGCTGCTGGTTGGTCGCTGCTCTTATTTGAAGAATAAATAGGAATAGAACAGTTGCCATACCCCGTGATGTTGGTTGCCCCTATATTTCCTGCGTAATAGGGAGAAGCTGTAAGCTGTTGGTATATTTCTTTTTTACTCATCACCTCGGCATCATGGTTACCCATTACAACCACAAAAGGCAGATGAGAATTTTCAAAGATTTGGATGATTGATTTCCAACCTTCGTCGGTAGGTTGTTCGGTTACAATGTCGCCTGTAAGAATGGCGATGTCGGGCTTTTCAGTTTGTATGACTTTCTGAATGATTGCTGAAGTTTGTTTGCAATTAGCAGATTTCGCATCCCAGTGAATGTCTGTAAATTGAGCTATCCTAAACTTTCCGTCATGGAAACGGAACGAGTGCTGACCCCATACGTTAAAAGCGGTTAGGAATGTCAGTAGCAATGACAAGAAAAGTGACTTTTTCATTATTTGTAAGAATGGATAAATGAATAAATTTTATAATTGGGCAGCACCTAAAATATTACTGTCTTTAAGCTTAGAAAAGATGATTTGAACAGCTTGAGATTCTTTCGGGAACAAGAATTTTTCGTGCATTGACTCATACATTGATTGCTCAAAGAGAGGGTGTGACAAAGAGATTCCTCCTCCGATGATAATGGCTTCAGGGTTGTATGCGTACAGAATAACTTGCAATAACTTTCCTAAATGGAAGCCTAATTCTTGCCATTTTTCGAGTGCTGCTTGGTCTCCTTGTGCGGCTTTCAATGCTTCTTGTTGCCCCGTTGTATGCCATTTTTGAAACAACTGACTGCTGGTGTAGTCTTCGTAGATGCTATCCAAATAAGGAATACAGCCAATTTCGCCAGCACCTGTATGAACTCCTCGGTACACCTCATTGTTAATAACGATACCAGCACCGACACCTGTTCCCAAAGTGATGCCTACAAAGTCTCTGAAAGGTTGCCCCGCTCCCAGCACATTCTCAGCAGCAACAAAGCAATTCACGTCATTGTCCACCCTTGTTTCCAAATTAAAGCGTTGTTCAAGAATGTCCTTTAGATGTACCTCTGTCCACGAAGGTATGTTTTGTACGTGGTAAACAATGCCCTTCTTGTAATCTACAATGGAGGGTACTGCTATGCCTATGCGTTCAACTGATGATTGGTTGAGCCGTGTTATCATTTGTGCGATTTGCTCTAACACTTCATTTTGAGTCCCGTTGGCAAGGCATGGCTCTTGTAGAGAGGCCTCAATTTGCCCATTTCTTACTCTCGCAGCTCTAAGATTGGTGCCACCAAGGTCGATGGCTATACGTGTTGTCATTGTTTGATACATGCTTGGTTTTCAATAAAGTGTTAGAGAGAATGTTTACCAATCCCAACCTGTTGTTCTATTTTTTTGTCACTCCAAAGTAAGATGACTTTAAAGGGAACGTTCGTTTGAATAGTGACTTTAGGTTTTTCCTCTTTGGAGTTGCGCTTTTGTACTTTGAAGGAAATAAGTCCATCCTGACCATAGGGATACTTATCTAAACCATAAGCATCTAACAGATTGACATCCAGGGTAATGGTGTTCTGTTCATGATTAGCTCGAATGCCAAAGATGTATTCGATGAGTTCGGCAATGGGAGGAAGCCCCGTCCAACCCACAAAGTCCTTGCGAGCCATGAAGCCAGGATTGTTACTTTCAGGTGCATAATACTCAAAGAAAGTACCCGTCTTCTTGTACACCTCCAGTACGTTGTTATAATGATTCATGGTAATATCCCATGCCAACTGTCGATATCCTTTGTCTATGAGTCCAGAGATAATCATGTAATTGGTGCCTGGCCATACGCCTCCAACCCAATAACGCCCATTAGCTTTGTATTTAGGATGACTATGCGAGAGGGACGGGACGCGATGCGGACGGTTGAACTTGGTGGTATCGGTCAAGTGAGCAGCCAGTTTATCCAATCGTTCTTTGGACAATACATCGGTATGTAGCGCCCAATAGGCATAGATGCCTTGTGTAGTGCTAAGGCTGTTGTCTGCGTATTGGTCATAGAGAAAGCCATCTTTGTCGCTCCACATGTTATCGTTAATGTATTGTGAAAGGTGCTTTATGTCATCTTCGAAGGTTTCTATCTCTTGCCAACGTTCCAAGTAGAAGCCCATTTTCAACAAAATCTTAGCCACCATAATTTGTTGCAAGCAGGCATCTAACCATATCATGTGTCCATGACTGTAGATGGTGTTGTATCCGTCTTGTACTCGTGGCATATTATCCATGCCCGTTCCCCAGCCACTCGACCAATAAGTGCCATTGCGCCAAGTACGGTTTAGCTTTAACCATTTGTAGTATGCCGCCAGTACAGGGAATACCTTGTTGAGCCTATTGTCATCGCCAAACTGCGTATAATACAGCCATTCGGACCATGGCAGAATATTTGGACCCGTGCTGGTAGGGTCGTATCGACCGAAACAATCGCTACCATCGGCACGTATCTCTCTACAAATAAAGCCGTCGGGATGTTGCTTGGTATAAAAGTTATCTAAGCTTTTCTGAAATGGGAAGAAGTTTTTACCATATCGACAGAACATTGTGATGAAGGCATTGTCCCACATAAAGATGTTTCCATTGTAGGCTGGAGCAATATAACTGGTTACAAATCCTGAGTCATCTAACGGCTGACAGATGTTTTTAATCCCTATCTCCCATGCTTTCCAGTACATTTCTATTTCCTTGTTGTGCCCTTCCCAATAAGGGGATGGCAACACTTTCTTGGCTTGTGCAAAGGTTCCCGGCTGGGTCTTCTCAACCTTAGCCGTACGAAAACTGTTCTCTGCCACTAACGTTTCCATGACGTAGGTGTTCTTGTAAGGTAGTTTGTACAGAGGTGAACCCGAAGATATTAGGTTTTGTGCCATCATGTTCAGTGGCAACATGATACCGAGGAAGAGAAGAAGTTGATTAAGTTTTTTCAGCATAATTGATGATGTAAGCTTTGATAAGTTATCTTGTGATAGGATTTCTTTATAGTACATACCAGTTTTTTTGCTTGTATCTTGTGTGACTGGTAAGTGTAATTTCGAGTATTGACCGACTTTTGAGATGAATAGTGCAAGCCGCAATTATAGTCGCATCAGTTTTTTAATCTTCCAGAAGATTTCCGTATTGTCCATGAATCCGGTAAATTCTTCTGCACCAGGGCCGAAAGCGTATACGGGAACCATAACGCCAGTGTGACCAGTGCTTGCAAATTTTGCTTCAATGCGTCCAGTTGCTAAGTCACCCCCGTGTAAAGTAAGACCTCCCGTTTCATGGTCAGCAGTTACGACAACTAACGTTTCGCCATCTTTGGCAGCCCATTTCATGACTTCACCGATGGTACGGTCAAAGTCGTGTAGTTCTTTCATGAGCATATCCAGTTGGTTAAAATGTCCATAGTCGTCTAATTGTGACCCTTCAACCATCATGAAAAAACCGTTCTTGTTTTGATTCATCAAGCCGATACCTTTCATAGTAGCGCGGGCAAGCAAGTCGCCACGCTCATCAGGCAGGGGAGTGTCCACCTCGTAAGGCACGCAGAACACCTTTCCGCTTTCCCATTTTTCTAATTCCTCCCACGTTCTGGCAATGTAGTATCCTTGATTTTTCAACTCTTCGAAGATGTTACGGCCGTCTTTCCTGTTTGTGAAATACTTGGCTCCACCACCAAAAGCAAAGTCAACGCCACTGGTTGGATAGTCGGCTACGATTTCTTGTTCGTTGTCCCTGTTGATGTTATGGCAGCAGAAGTCGGCAGGCGTGGCATCCCATAAGCGGCATGTCACAGCAATTCCCGCATCTTTGCCTTTTCGTTTTGCAAGATCTATGATTGTTGAAAGCGGTTTCCCTTCTGGGTCAACCCCTACGGCATGGTATTTCGTTTTGTGTCCTGTTGCCAATGCTGTGCCACCTGCGCCCGAGTCGGTGATGAGCTTATCGGTGCAATGAGTAGCCGACAGTCCAATGTATTGTGCGTTGTCGAGCCACAAACGCCCTCGATTGCACACCCAAGCGGCATAGACATCCATCAGCGACATGCCGTCGCCTATCATTAAAATAACATTTTTTACTTTCTTACCTTTGGGAGCCTTGAGCTTTTCTACCTTGTATGGGTGCTCCATGGTGTATGTTTGCATGTTGGTATTTTGTGCAAACAAGCCCGAGTAAGTGTTTACTAATAGTGCTACTAATAGCAGAATTTGACGTTTCATTAAATATAAATTCTTAGAATTACAAATGTACAAAATATTTATAAAAATAGTCTATCCTTTTTTGTGGAAAGGATAGACTATCTTCTATATTAACGATGGATAGAATTAGTTGTATCCCTCATTTTGCTTTAGTTGCCCATTCGATTCAGTGATCGCCTTACTTGGATATGGGAACACAATGAGGTGGTCGTCGTAAGTAGTAATCCTATCCTGATTATCTGCATAAGGTACAATCTCAAAGGATGATTCAGGATTAGAACGATCCTTGTACTTACGAACACGAGGTTGACTTGTCAATGCTTTGGCTGTAACGTCTTTGAGTTCTGGACAGCTCTTGTGCCAGCGCTTTAAGTCATAGAGAGCATCGTAATACTCGAAGGTAAGTTCGCATCTTCGTTCGTGATAGATATCCATCATTGTAGGATTGTGGTCAAGCGAAGCGAGGCTTGAGCGATTGCGCACCTTATTAATATCTTTGGCGGCAGCAGCTGCGTTGCCCATCATGATGTTGGCTTCTGCACGGAACAGATACATTTCTGCCATACGAATTAACGGGAACATGATGCGAGTGGTGGGCCAGTTACCGTTGCCACTAACCATTCCTTTCTCTACACAGTCTTCTGGTTCGAATGCTTGCATGTACTTGTTGCACATGAAGCCCGATTCTACGTCAGATGCAGAAAAGAATTTTCTGGTTTCTCCAAAGAATTTGAACTCTTGATTGTACTCTAACAGAGTCCGTTTCAAGCGTACATTGTCTTTGCCGTCTTTCATCAGCTCTTCGTAGATCTCGTATGAGGGCTTGTTTTGTCCCCATCCGTTATAGATACCCCATGCTTTGTTCTCTAAGATAACGCCTGTAAATTCAATTCCACCAGGTGTTTGACCGCCATAACCAGGCACACCCCATAGATATTCTTTACCATAGAATTTACTCATGTCAGAGGTAAATACCTCATCATAGGTAGAAGCAAGACCGCGTCCATATTTGTTTTCCAGTTCATCAACACAAGCAACAACTTGTTTCCATTGCGACTTGTCCCAGCAAGCCCAATATGCGTAAGTCTTTGCCTTGTATGCTACACAAGCAGCTTGGTGTGCACGTCCCTTATTGTTGTCATCGTATTGATCAACGGTAGGAAGATATTGAATGGCTTTGTCCATGTCTTCAATAATCATCTTGTAATCGTCCATGACCGTTGCACTTTGCTTTGGAATGCTGTTGTCATAGCCTTTTTCAAAATCTTCGTAGCGTACGAATGGCACACCCTGTTTATCTGTACCATAGCGGTATGCGATATAGAAGTGGCACATTCCACGTACAAACAAAGCTTCACCTAACGAGCGGCTCTCTACTGGAGTCAATTTGGTTTGTTTTTCCTTGTTTAGTAACTTTACAATGACCCAGTTGGCTCTTGCCATTTGGTTGTAAAATTGCTCGAAAGTGTCTCTTAATGGACTTTCGTCACCGCTGTATTTCAAGGTTGCTAACGTGACATAGCCTCGTGGTTTTCCCCATACAACATCCTGACCGCCACCTTGTTCCCAGAAGAATTCACGACCAAAAACATTCTCTTGGTGCAACCTTCCGTACAACATGTCAATGGCATCAATGGCTTGTTGGTCATTGGCAAAATAGTTTTCTGTTGTTGGCTTTCCCTCTGGCTGTACGTCAAGAAAGTCGCTGCACGATGTAAAAGTCACAGCAGCTACAACAGTGATAATTGAAATATATTTTTTCATAATGATAAATTCTTAGCTGTTTGGTTTTAATAAGTAATCTTTACACCTAATGAAAGTACTCTTGACAGAGGATATTTCATCGTGTCAAAGCCACCCACCTCTGGGTCCATGCCCGAATACTTGGTGATGGTGAAAACATTCTCTGCGCTGAAATAAACGTAGAGCGAGCTTTTACGATCGTTCAGGTGTCCCCATTTCTGGATAAAGTCTGTAAAGTCGTATCCTATGGTTAGGTTCTTTAAGCGCAAGTAGGATGCATCTTCCAAGTACCAGTCCGAAGAAGTTGTGAAGTTACTGTTAGGGTCGTTCTTCGAAATACGTGGAATGTCGCTTCCCCTGTTTTCAGGAGACCATGCATCCAATATCTTGTTCCAGCGGTTGAAATTACCCTCCATGTCACTCAGTGTGAGGTACTTTCCTACAAAAAGTGCCTGAGCGCCAGACACGCCTTGGAACATAGCACTTACAGATAGTCCTTTCCAATTAAATCCTGCTGTGAGTGCATAGGTAGTCTTTGGCATAGAACTACCACAATATTGCCGGTCTTTGTCGTCAATCTTTCCATCGTTGTTGGCATCAACAAACTTCAAGTCACCAGCCTTAGCATTGGGTTGTATCCGTTTACCATCTTTGTCAACGTATGCTGCAGCTTCTTCATCACTTTGGAAAATACCGTCTGTCTTAATGAGGTGGAACGAGTTAAGAGCTTGTCCTTGCGTTGTCTGGAAAAGATTCGTCAGGTTTTTGAAATTATTATGTCCATAAACGTCACCTACCCAGATGCCTGGATTACCTTTCTCATCATAAGTACCAGTATCGGTAACACGGTTTTTCAGCCATGCAAAGTTGCCATTGATATAATAAGAGAAATCTTTATTCACTTGATCGTTCCATGCGGCTTGCACTTCCACACCTTCGTTCTTAACTTCTCCTAAGTTAACAAGCATGGCATCAAGTCCAATTGTTGAGGGCCAACCTACAGATTGTTGTTGTATAAGATTGTAGGTGCGCTTGTTGAAATAGTCAAATCCTAAAGAAAGTCTGTTATTGAACATGGTTGCATCCAAACCTAAATCCCACTGCTCGGATGTTTCCCAAGTCAACGATGGATTCAATGCTGTACCATTATATATGAGGGTTCCCCATAAGGTGTTACTTGTAACGCCGTACTGTGCACCTTCTGACCATACGGATGATGACAGTTGGGCAGCTTTGTAACCATAGCCAATGGAGCCAAGATTACCAACACGTCCCCAAGAAGCACGAAGTTTCAGTAAGTTCAGATTTTTATTTTTAGCGAACCAGCTTTCATTTGAGATTTTCCATGCACCTGTAAAAGCGGGGAAGTCGCCATAGTTATTATCCTTAGGCAGACGACCTGCGTAGTCTCTACGCCATGATGCTGTTAGGAAATAGCGATCGTCGTATGAGTAAGAAGCACGTGCAATACAAGCTACGTTTGCATCAGGACCAATAAGATAGTCGTCTGGTGTAGTTGTTCCAGCGTATGCCAAATATTGAAGAGCAGGAGTTTCGTCCGAGAAACCACGTGCATTCACACTAACACCTCGTTGTACTAACTTGTTGGCTGTTGTAGATAACAAGAGCCCCAGGTTGTGTTTTCCAAAGGAATTATCGTAAGTCAGTGTATTTTCTGTCATCCATTTTTTATATCTGTAAGCCGATTCGTTCATCTCGTTAAAGAGTTGTGGCTTACCAGATTCAGGACGCATAGGGTTGAACTCCTTATAGAAGTTGTTTTCAATGTTGAAAGAAAATCTGCTGGTAAACTTCAATCCTGGAACAATGTCATGGAGCTGTAGTGAGGTGGTTGACCACATATCACTCGTTTTATCATAAGCATTGCTGGCACATAGTATGCGCACTGGGTTGATGGCATCACCATGGATGTCGGTGTAACCGTTACCAGGCTCTGAAACACCACCATAAGTTCCGTCTGGATTGTAAACACTGGCACTCGAAGGCATGTGTAATGCGTTCATAATGACACCACCTTCAGGATTTGCAGTGTTGGCTCCGCGCATTTGCGAGTTGCGCCAAGTGAAATCCTCGGTGATGGTTATCCACTTGTTAATGTCGAACTGACCGTTATAATGTATGGTGTGCCTCTTGTTAAATGTGCCAATCAATACACCGTCGTCGCCGTCATAGGCATAACTCAAACGGCTTCTTGCCGAGGAGGTACCTGTGTTGATCACCACGTTGTGTCTTTGGTAGAAAGCATTTCTAAATACCTCGTCCATCCAGTCTGTACGATTGGTGGCGATATAAGGATTCACTTTTGTATCCCAGCCAATAGGAGTATCCAGTCCTGCTGCCTTATACGAGATATTAGCCAGCTTGATTTGCTCTTCTGCAGTGAGTGCTTTAGGCAGGTTGGTAGCTTGTCTGAAACCATATAAACCGTCATAACTCAAGCTCACTTTTCCTTCTTTGGCTTTCTTGGTTGTTACCAACACACAGCCTCCAGCTCCCGATTGTGCACCATAGATGGCTGCTGATGCAGCATCTTTCAGTACAACAATTGACTCTATGTCATTCATAGAAGGAATAGGAGCGCCTGGGATGCCGTCTACAACCCATAGCACATTGTCGCCATTCATGGAGCCTTGTCCGCGAATAACAATGTTTGGAGCAGAAGTAGGGTCACCTCCATTGGCTGTAATAGTAACACCTGCCAACTGACCTTGCAGCATACCCTCCGTAGAGCTGACTGGACGAACGGATAGTTTATCCGCATTATTAATCACACCTACAGAGGCAGAAAGGTCTTGTTTGCGTTGACCGGCACCGTAGCCTAATACAACCACCTCATCAAGGGATGCACGATCCTCTGCCAAAACAACATTTAAGTTGTTGCTAACTACTGTTACTTTTTTAGTAACATACCCAATAGATGAAATCTGCAGTTCAGCATTTCTTGCAACGCTGAGTGTAAATTTACCATTTACGTCTGTGACAGTACCGTTGCCACTACCTACAATTTTAATGGTAGCACCAATAACTGGTTCTCCATTAGTATCAGTTACGGTACCTGTAATGTGGTCAGCTTTCTGCTGACTCATCTCTACCTTGTTTGCATTTGCATTATATGCAGATGCCATAGCAGGCAAACACAGTGTCAATGCCGTTAAAGCGGTCACTTTGAACAGCTTGTTTTTGTTGCCTACTGAAAAAATAAACTTCTTCATGCAGTTGAAATTAATAGTGATAGTATAATTGTTTTAGATTTCTCTTTTTGCCATGCAAAGGTAATTAGCGTAGCTTATATTTTTAGCATAAGTGGGTAAAAATAGATACGGTTCTTGCTCTTTTCATAGTTTTGTAATCTATTTGTAATAAATGAGTTGCTTGTATTTCTCTTTTATTATTGAAAACTTCTTATTAGATTTTAAGACCTTTGGTTCAATGTTACAAATTTAATACTTTTTTATTGAACATAGATACGTATTTGCGTATTTTAATATTGAAAATGCGCAAATACGTCAAATAAGGTGTGGCTCATTCATTGAAGAATGGTATCTTTACATCGTAAAAACGCCAAAAAACAGCGTGTGTGAAATTGGTGGTACGCTGTAAAGAAGGATAATAGATGCTGAATTTTCTTTACAAAGTGCCTCTCATAACTCGCATATAAACAACCAACGACAAAGTTGGTTGCAAATACGCGAAAAATGAGCGATGTTTGTAATTCGTTGATGTTAAATGTGTTATATTTTAGACTCTTCTTTTCGTTCCCTTTTTTATCGTTTTTTGGCGACTAAAGCATTGAGATAAGCCTCCAATTTGCATGCTTTAATGCTGCTGAAGCATGTGAATAACACGCTCAATACATGTTTTCAAGCCCGTAAAGTCAATGTACTAACTTGAAGAAACGTTTTTTTTGTTCAAGTCAGCGTATTTTTGTCTACCGGTTGCCTATTGATTTTTTCTATTTTGAAGATTTTCAATGACCGTTTTTTGGTAAAATAATAGTACAAAATAGTAATGTCTGATGATAGCATTTGCTTCCTGTTTCTTTGGCCATACAACAGCGCCTTTTATGCCATAGGTTTCTTTATACGAGGGGAGGGTACATGCGGCAAACGAGCCATGCGTCTTGGTCTTTTTGTTTGGCACAGGTTAAAGACCTCCTGCAAGTAAATGGTGGGCGTAGGCTTCTGTAAAATCGGATAGAAAAATAAGGCGTACCATATTTAGAATAATATCAAATCATCATTCATGTCATGATAATATATTTCCTCTTTTATAGTAGAATGCTTACATGAATTTATAAAGAAAGCGGGTATCAAACAAAGTTGATCCCGCTTTTATCGAATGCTGTACGATGTATTTACCTCAATGTAGGTAAGTGCTATCGTACTGCTAGATGAAAAGACTACGCCATGCTTAACAATGTTCTCATCGAATGGTCATCCTTTCATCTCCAATGGCAATTAGTCTAATTGTGCCAACTTGTTGTTCGATCCCAGTACGTTTACAATCTTGTGTGTGTAAAGTTCTGTCATCAAGTCGCGAGCTGGACCACAGTATTTACGTGGGTCAAACTCTCCTGGTTTCTCGTTGAACACCTTGCGAACAGCAGCGGTGAAAGCCAAACGAGAGTCAGAGTCGATGTTAATCTTGCAAACAGCGCTCTTGGTAGCCTTGCGTAATTGTTCTTCTGGAATACCAACTGCATCAGGCAACTTGCCACCATTCTCGTTGATAATCTTCACATACTCCTGTGGAACAGAAGATGATCCGTGGAGAACGATTGGGAATCCAGGAAGTTTCACCATGATTTCATCCAAAATGTCGAATGCCAAGGGAGGTGGTACCAACAGACCTGTCTTCGGGTCGCGTGTGCACTGCTCGGGTGTAAACTTGTAAGCACCGTGCGATGTACCGATAGAGATAGCCAGTGAGTCAACGCCCGTACGCTTTACGAAGTCAATAACTTCTTCTGGTTTTGTATAGTGAGACTCCTCGGCTGCAACCTCATCTTCAACGCCAGCCAATACGCCAAGCTCGCCTTCTACGGTAACATCAAATTGATGTGCGTATTCAACAACCTTCTTTGTCAGGGCGATATTCTCTTCGTAAGGAAGTGAAGAACCGTCGATCATGACAGATGAGAAGCCGTAATCGATACAGCTCTTGCATGTTTCAAACGAATCACCGTGATCCAAGTGCAGTGCGATTTCAGGATGCTTGCAGCCCAACTCTTTCGCATACTCTACGGCACCCTGTGCCATGTAGCGAAGCAATGTTTGGTTAGCATATTTACGAGCACCTTTAGAAACCTGCAAGATAACAGGTGACTTTTGGTTTGAAGAAGCCGTGATGATGGCTTGCAACTGCTCCATGTTGTTGAAGTTAAATGCTGGGATGGCATAACCGCCATTGATGGCTCTCTTAAACATCTCGCGTGTGTTTACGAGACCTAATGATTTGTAATCTACCATATTATTTAATTATTTAAAGTGAGTTTCCAATAACTTTGGGAATCAATGCAAAGTTAGCATTTTAATTTGTCATGACAAAGTGATGCAACATTTTTTAATGAATGAAGCCCTGTGCATAATCTTTCTGTCTAAAAATAGCCAACTTCGCCTGTCTAATTGTCAATTGCACATGCCAAAATCTGATAGTTGTCATGCCCCTGCTACCTTTAGACTGAAAAATGGTAGGAGTATCCAATCTGTTTACATGAAAATGGTTAACTTTGTATAACCAGTAAATCTATACGGCAACAAAATAAATAATATAGCAATAAGATACGATGAAAAACCTGTTTGTTCTATTGGCTTGTGTGTTGCTTCGATGAATGTCGTGGCACAAAACAAACCTATGAAGGAGTTCGTGGATGAACTCCTATCTAAAATGACCTTAAAAGAGAAGTTGGGGCAGATGAATCTGTTGCCTGCGGGCAACATTACCACTGGGGCGGCGCAAAACAATCCCATCGTTCAGCAAATCAAGGATGGTGAATTGGGTGGCGTGTTCAACATCAAAGGGCTGAATGAGATTCGCACTTTGCAGGAAATGGCCATCAAGAAATCTCGCCTAGGCATTCCATTGCTGGTGGGTATGGACGTGATTCATGGTTACGAAACCATCTTTCCGGTTCCTTTGGCCTTAGCTTGTAGTTGGAATTTGCAGGGCATTGAGAACAGCGCACGTGAGGCTGCACTCGAAGCAAGTGCTGAGGGAGTGAACTGGACCTACTCACCTATGGTTGATATCTGTAGGGATGCGCGGTGGGGACGCATTGTGGAAGGCGCTGGAGAAGATCCTTATTTGGGCAGTCTTGTCGCCAGAGCCATGGTCAAGGGCTATCAAGGTGATTACAGTTTGCCATCAAACATCATGGCCTGTGTGAAGCATTTTGCTTTGTACGGTGCGTCAGAAGCTGGGCGAGATTACAACACTGTGGACATGAGTAGGCTGCGAATGTACAACGAGTATTTTGCTCCTTACAAGGCAGCTGTTGAGGCTGGGTGGGCAGTGTGATGACCTCTTTCAACCTTGTGGATGGCATTCCGGCTACAGCCAATGCTTGGTTGATTAATGACGTACTGCGCAAACAGTGGGGATTTGACGGTTTTGTCGTCACTGATTACGCTTCCATCCATGAAATGACAACGCATGGCGTAGGCGATTTGGCAACCTCTTCGGCTCGAGCCTTGCGTGCAGGAACCGACATGGACATGGTGGCAAAAGGGTTTATCGGCACGTTGAAGCAATCACTGGCCAACGGACAGGTTTCCATGGCTGACATCAACCAGGCCTGTCGCAGGGTGCTGGAGGCGAAATATAAGTTGGGTTTGTTCAAAGATCCATATAAATACGTGCGGGTGAAGAACAGAAATCAGTATGTATATACTGCTGCCAATCGGAAAGCGGCTCGTGATTTGGCAGCTGAAACGTTTGTGTTGTTGAAGAACGAGAACCAGGTTTTACCTTTGAGGAAGCAGGGTAAAATCGCTTTAATCGGCCCACTGGCCAACGATCGAGCCAATCTTTGTGGCACCTGGTGTGTGGCGATGGCTCCCGAACGCTATTCAACATTGAAAGAAAGTATGGAGCGTGCCTTGAAAGGAAAGGCTGAATTGCTCTACGCACAAGGCTGCAACATCGCTTCAGACGACGCTTTACAGAAGGCTGGTGAGCAGGGTAAAAATATTATGCGGGTAGATGATGCGCAAGCAAAGGCCGAGGCTCTTGCCGTGGCTGCGCAGGCTGATGTCATCATTGCCGCCATGGGAGAGGCTGCTGAGTTTAGCGGTGAGAGCCACAGTCGGGTTAATTTGGAACTGCCTGACGTGCAAATGGCCCTGCTTAAAGAACTTGTTGCTACCGGAAAACCTGTGGTGTTGCTGAACTTCTCGGGGCGTCCCACCATCTTAAATTGGGAAAAAGCGCATGTTCCGGCAATCTTGAACGTGTGGTTCGGAGGCAGTGAAGCGGGTGATGCCATTTGCGATGTGGTCTTTGGTGATAAGAATCCATGTGGCAAACTCACCACCAGTTTTCCGCAACATGTGGGACAAATTCCTTTGTACTATAATCATTTCAACACCGGTAGGCCTGTCGCAGACGGTGCTGACCGCTTCTTTAGCTACCAAAGTAACTATCTCGACGTTCGCAATGATCCACTTTATCCCTTCGGCTATGGACTCAGTTATACTACTTATCAGTATGGTGAGCTGAAGTTGGACAGCAAGACGATGAGCCCACATGGCCAAATTACCGTTACCATTCCCGTGACCAATACCGGCAACAGGGATGGAATAGAGGTCGTGCAACTTTACATTCGCGACGTGGTGGGCAGCATCGCCCGACCCGTTAAAGAGCTAAAAGGTTTTCAACGCTTGTCGCTCAAGGCTGGTGAAACAGCCACTGCGACATTCACCATTGATGCCAGTAAGTTGAAATTCTACAACTATGACTTAAAAGAGGTGGTCGAACCGGGTGAGTTTGACGTGATGGTTGGCCCCAATAGTCGTGAACTCAAGCGTGCCACCATCACCGTTCAATAAAATAAGGTGGCCGAATCGGTGAGGTGGGTGACGGTGATTTGCCGTCCCCCACTTCATCAGTTAACACCTGTTGTTCATCATCATCGACATGATAAAGCTTCAGAAAGCGGATGTTGTATCTAGATATTGACTGCTGAATTGTTATCTCTCGCATGCCAAGCCCATTGACTCGGCTGCGTCCCTGCACCGCCCTGCTTAATCGAGAGCTTCGGTTTCGAGGTGCTCCACGTTGCCGGTCACGGGGTTGAGCACGATGTGCGTGGTGAATTTCTTGCCCCACAGCTCGCCGCTGAGGTTCTCTATGCGGCCGAACTGGGCTGCATAAGTTTCAAAAGAGGCTGCCGGCTGTTCTTCTTTGTACAGCGTGATTTTGATTTTTCCCGGCAGATTTACGTTGATGCCCACGTCGCGTTTGTTTTTTTTCTTCACTTCCACGGGCATCTTCAATGTTGGTATTACCTGTTCATCCTGAATGTTGATGTAGTAGGGCGCACCGCCCAAATCGTCTTGATCCACCATACCCAAGTGCTTGGAAAAGCGGAAGAGCAACGCCTTGTCCACCTCTTTCGTCGGTACATAATCAACAAACACCTGCATGGTGTCGACGGTTGTGGTGCCTTGGAAGAACCGCAGCATGGCCTTTTCCTGCACGTTCAGGTTGTTCAGCATAATCTTCAGCTGCTCGCCATCCTTTGGCATGAATTCGGCTTCGCCGCGCGACAACTGGTTCTTGCTGTCGCGAATGTCGTAGATGTCCTGTGCAATCAGCTCGGCGGTCTTGGCACTACTGCCAGCCGCCAACATCTCTGCCGTCATGTATTTGGCCGGGTCGATGGGCGTAGGCTTGCGCGCAGGCTTGAATGCCGGCTTGCTCTCTACCGCTCTCGGTTTGTCGTTCACGGCCATGATGACCCCGTTTTGGTCGCGACTCACACTCACGATACTGTGTTTCTTGTCGATGGTAGCCGTGAATTGCTTGGCCGAATCGGGCACCGCATAGGTGTCCATCTGTGTTGCCACGATGCGGTAAGTCGTCGTAGGCTGGTCGTTTACGGGTGTTTTGATGAATCTTTCAGAATATCGGGCGTATTCACCCGGCGTGAAAGTGGTTTTCTCGATGAGCAATGAGAAGCGCAAAGCCGTCTTTGGAAGAAAGTAAGTAACCCCCTCTGTTGGTATCTGAGCTTGCGCCGTAGCGTGGCAGAAGGCCAGAAGCAAAGTTGATAAAATGAGCTTATTCATGTCTTAGTCGTTTAATCGTTTGAATGCTTGTGGGATGAAGCGCACGATGTCGCCGGCCGTCATGCTCTCCTGTCCCAGTTCTTTGGCGGCCAAGTCGCCCGCCAGTCCGTGCAGGAACATGCCCACGGCGCAGGCGTCAGCCGGTTGATACCCACGCGCCGCCAGTCCTGTGATGATGCCCGTTAGCACGTCGCCGCTGCCCGCCGTGGCCATTCCCGCATTGCCGGTAGCGTTGAAGATGACGTGACCGTCGGGCAGACAGAATGCCGTGTGATGCCCTTTCAGCAACACATAGCCATGCAGACGTTGGGCCAGTTCGATGGCCTTTTGCAGTCTTTCGTAGCCCCCCCCACAGGTATTTCCCACCAGTCGGTCGAACTCTTTGGGGTGTGGCGTCAGGATGATGTTCTTGGGCAGCTGCTGCATCCATGCGCGGTGCGTGCCCAGCATGTTCAGGGCATCGGCATCGACGACCACAGGGCACTGCGCACGGCGCACCTGAGCAATCATAGCGATGGCCGTGGCCTCATCCTGTCCCAGTCCGGGACCGATACCCAAGGCGTCAAAGTCGTCGGTATCGACCGGCTCACTGAACACGTTCTCATCGGCATCGGCGTGCATCACCGCTTCCGGTACGCTGATTTGCAGGATATCGTTGTTGCGCTGGGGCGAGCCTACCGTTACCTTTCCTACGCCGACTCGCAAACATGCCCTCGTTGCCAATACGGCTGCGCCGGCCATGCCATAGCTGCCGGCCACCAAGAGCGCGTGCCCCATGTCGCCTTTGTGTGCCGTGCAGGGCCTGCGCAGCAGTTTTTGTCGCACGTCTTGCTCTTCCAAGATGGTGTAAGTCGCATCCGTCTTGTTGATGAACTCCTCGGACAACCGGATGTCCAGCACCTTCACGCGGCCTAGAAAGCATTGCATGTCGGGCAGCATCATGGCCAGTTTCTTTTGTTGTAGCGTCAAGGTTAGGTTGGCCTTAATGATGTGTGTGCGCACGTTGAACGTGTTGTCCTCAGGCAGCAGTCCCGATGGCAGGTCGATGCTCACTACCTGACAAGGCGACTGGTTGATGTATTTCACCAGCGAGGCAAAGCCGCCGTTGAGCGGTTTGTTAAGTCCCGAACCAAAAAGACCGTCCACCACCAGGGTATCTGCGTCCAGGGTGGGCGGCTCAAAGTTGAGCGTAATCTCCTTGAACAGGTCGGCTTTTTTCGCCTCTACGATGCGTTTCTTGTTAATGGCACAGTCTTCCGACAGTTTGTTGCTGGTGTTGAACAGGTAGACACTCACCGTGTAACCTTTTTCCTTCAGCATGCGAGCCACGGCCAGCGCATCGCCTCCGTTGTTTCCCGGACCGGCAAACACCACGACGGGCGTGCGGTTGGTCCACTCTTCGGTAATGGCTTGGGTTAAAGCCTGTGCGGCGCGTTCCATCAAGTCGATGCTTTTAATGGGTTCGTGCGCAATGGTATGTTGGTCAAGCTCATGTATCTGAGCACTTGTAAATATCTTCATCCTTGCAAAAATACAAAAATAATACCAATGCATGGGCATGGGCTGTCCTATTTTTCGTTAATTTGAATCAAAATAGGGCATCTGTTTTTACGGCTCTTTCATTGAAGGATAATATTGTTGAACCGCAAATGTAACAAATGTAAGTGAATGAAGTAAACAAGACAATGAATGCAAGCGTTCTGCCAATGAAACAAATCTATCGGCATGAACATGCTGCATGTGTTTGCCAAATTCGTTTAATTAGGTGAACGCCGGCGTTCATTGATTTCAAACAATCGAATTTGTTTTGTTGGTTCAATTCGTTGTTGAAACAAACGATTGATATGAGGATGAAAAACAAAGTCATAGCTTTTGGCCGGCAAACTCATTGCTATTGGCCGCAAAACTCAATGCAATTGGCCGCCAAACTCAATGCTATTGAAAGAAGGTTGTAACTCTTTGATTAGTAGATGGATAAAACTTTGACAGGCGAGGCGATGGGAACGTAATGGTAAAAAAAATATCCCTGCAATCCCGAAGGATTACAGGGAAACACCCCAGTGGGCGTTGACGGATTCGAACCGCCGACCCTCTGCTTGTAAGGCAGATGCTCTAAACCAGCTGAGCTAAACGCCCTTGCTACTTGAAGTAAGCGGGTGCAAAGATATGCCTTTTTCTGATAACCTCCAAACTTTTGATTATATTTTTTTGCGTTGAGTTCAATTTGATGTACCTTTGCAGATGATAATCAATTAAAAAAAGGAATAAATAATGGAAAAAGTAGTTAGTGGAATACGCCCAACAGGTTATTTACACCTGGGAAATTATTTCGGTGCAGTGAAGAGCTTCATAGAGATGCAGGACAAGTATGATTGCATGTTTTTCATTGCAGACTGGCATTCATTGACCACTCGACCCAAACCAGAAGACATACAAGACAGTGCGCGCATCATTTTGGCTGAATATCTTGCCTGTGGCATCGATCCCCAAAAGGCGCCCATCTATGTTCAGAGTGACGTGAAAGAAACGCTGGAATTGTATCTTTACCTCAACATGAACACTTATATCGGTGAACTGGGACGCGTCACCACGTTTAAGGAGAAGGCGCGTCAGCAGCCAGACAACGTCAATGCGGGGCTCTTTACTTACCCAACGCTCATGGCCGCCGACATCTTGCAGCATCGGGCCAAGAAGGTTCCGGTAGGTAAAGATCAGGAACAAAATATGGAAATGGCGCGAAAGTGCGCCTCGCGCTTCAACAGAATCTATGGCGTTGACTTCTTTCCTGAACCGCAAAACTTCTATTTCAACTCGCAGGCATTGAAGGTGCCTGGCCTGGATGGAAGTGGAAAGATGGGGAAGAGCACCGGAAACTGCATCTATCTGCACGATGATGACAAGACCATCTCTAAGAAAGTGATGAAGGCCGTGACGGACAGTGGCCCCGAGAAGGCCAACAGTGAGAAGCCGGAAGTGATAGAAAACTTGTTCACGTTCTTGCGAATTTGCTCGACACAAGACACATACGACTATTTTGATGCGAAGTGGAACGATTGCACCATTCGCTACGGAGACCTGAAAAAACAGATTGCAGCGGACATCTGTGCGACGGTAGCTCCCATCAGAGAGAAGATTAACGAATACATTTCGAATAAGGAGTTGTTGGACAAGATTGCCAAAGAGGGTGCCGACCGTGCGCGCGAGAGTGCTAGCGCTACCTTGAAAGAGGTGCGTAGAATCATCGGATTCAGGTCATGACGGGCCTGACAAAGGCTGCATGAACACCGAAAGCGGGGGCGTTCCAACATTTGGAACGCCCCCGCTTTCAGTTATATTCTTACCTGCCGAGACCTGCGTCATCGGCAGAAAATCGTTGCTTTACTTCGCCATGCCCTCGTTCTCGGGTGCCTTGTCAATCAGATCCATGAACTGGTCGAGCTTCGGTGTGATGATGATTTGCGTACGGCGGTTGCGCTGTTTGCCCACTTCCGTGTTGTTGCTTGTCAGCGGATTGTACTCACCACGGCCGCCGGCAGTCATTCGTTTGGGATCAACACCATAGTGGCTTTGCAAGAACTGCACCACGCTCGATGCGCGAAGGGTTGACAAATCCCAGTTGTTGCGGATGTTTTTCATCAGCGGACTGTTTTGGTTTACCGGCACGTTGTCCGTGTTACCCTCTACCAAGACATCGTAATCCTTGTAGTCCATGATGATTTTGGCAATCTTGCTCAGCGTCTCTGCCGCACGGTCATTAATCTCATACGAGCCGCTCTTGTACAGCATGTTGTCGGCCAAGCTAATGTATACCACGCCCTTGAGCACCTGAACGTCAACCTCTTTCAACTCCTCACGACTCAAAGAGCGAGTAAGGTTGTTGGTGAGCACCATGTTCAGCGAGTCTGACTTTGACTTCACTTCCACCAAATGGCGGATGTATTGGTTTGACTCATTGATTTGATCAACCAACTTGGAGATGTTGATGTTGTTGGAGCTGGTGTTCAACAAGCTCTTGTCCAGTGACTTATGTAAGTCAGCATAGTTTTTCTTTTGCTGTGCAAGTTGTTCCTCCAGCGAGGTAACGCGAGCCTGTGCGGCAGCCAGTTGTTCTTTGGCTGTCATGTAGTTGTTCGTCAACTCCCGGTTCTCCGTTTGACAATTCTCTAAATCTTTCTTGCTGGCACAGCCTGTAACAAGTAATGTTGCGGCCAACAAGGGTAATATAACAGCATTTTTCTTCTTCATGATTTTATTGTTTTATTCAGTTTAAAATCTTCTTTCCGTGCGTGTCTGGCTCTTGGATGAACGCCATTTTAAGCCTGTTTAGGCACACTGTTCTTGTGCCAAATATACATATAATGACGGCAAAGGCAATGAGAAGTAAACCGAAATTAAAATATTTTAACCGCTTAAGCCGTTATTTATTGAGTGTTAACACGTTAGGTAGATGTCAATAGAGGTGTTTATTTTACAATTTGCTGTATTCTACTTGCCTTTCTTCTGTCATCGACTTTGAAGGGTACCGTATGATTACAGCAGCAGTTTTTGGGCAAACTCCCATACCACGATGCCAGCGGTGACCGAAACATTAAGCGAATGTTTGGTGCCAAACTGCGGTATCTCCAGATATCCGTCGCATGCGTCAACCGTGTCTTGGTGCACACCTTTCACCTCGTTGCCGAAGACTACGGCGTAACGTTGACTGCGGTCAACAGACAAATGTTGCAGCTTAGTGGAGCCTACCACCTGCTCGATGGCGTACACACAATATCCCCTTTCCCTCAAATCTTCCACCGCTTGGGTGGCCGATGCGAAGTATCGCCAGTCCACACTGTCCTCTCCACCCAAGGCTGTCTTGTGTATCTCGGGGTGTGGAGGGGTGGCTGTGATGCCGCAGAGGTACACCGCTTCAACCCGAAAGGCGTCGCACGAGCGGAATACCGAGCCCACATTATATAGTGATCGCACGTCGTCAAGCACGACGATGAGTGGTAGTTTGTCGGCCGCTTTGAAGTCTTTGACCGACAACCGCTGCATCTCTATGGTCTTTAGTTTTCTCAATTTCCCAGCAATAGGTTAAGGTTGTTTGGCTTGGAAGGCCAGCGCATACATCTTCATCTGCTTCACCATCGCCAGCAAACCGTTGGCCCGGGTGGGTGATAGATGTTCATGAAGGCCGATGCGGTCGATGAAATAGAGTTCCGCATCCATGATTTCCTGGGGCGTATGCCCGCTGACCACGCGGATGAGCAGGGCTATGATGCCCTTAACGATGAGCGCATCACTGTCGGCTGTGAAGTACAACTTGCCTTCTTGCTCGTCGCATTGCAGCCAAACGCGACTCTGACAACCGTCAATGAGGTTCGATTGGGTTTTGTATCGTTCGTCTAATGGTTCCAATTCGTTGCCCAAGTCGATGAGCATTTGGTACTTGTCCATCCAGTCGGACAGCTCTGAAAAATCTTCTATTACTTCGTCTTGCAATTCGTTGATGGTCATAAAAAGAGGGATTTTACTTTGAACATTGAACATTGAACTTTGAACTTTATAGTCAGTTTACTTTGAACATTGAACTTTGAACATTAAACTTTATAGCTTGTTTACTTTGAACGTTGAACTTTGAACATTGAACTTTATGATTTGTTTACTTTGAACATTGAGCTTTGAGATTTGAACTTTATAGTTTGTTTACTTTGAACATTGAACTTTGAACATTAAACTTTATAGTCAGTTTACTTTGAACATTGAACTTTGAACATTGAACTTTATGGTCAGTTTACTTTGAACATTGAACTTTGAGATTTGAACTTTATAATTTGTTCACGTTGAATTTTTGAGGTTTGAACAATATCATGCAGCAAACAAGCTAATCACTCCCCTCCCTTTTGGGGAGGGGTTGGGGGAGAGGCCGTCATTTTCACGCATCCCGTTTCGCCGCACTAACTATCTTGAATAGCTTGTCATTGGGGCGCACTTTGTCGGGAACGGCAATGGAGATGCGCCAACCTTTCTCAGCCTTTTGTACCGGTTTCAGCTCATAACGTATCTCGTTGGCGTCGAAATACATCACGCCCGTGGTGGGACCCGTGATGAGTAGATGCTCACCAAGCTCTATCTCAGCGGCTTCGATGGCCAACTCTGCGACGCCAAGGTTAGAAAAATACTTCACCACCTTGCCCACCAAGACCTTTTTCTCGGTAGCCTTGTTGCCATATTCTTTGGTCCATTCGCCCAGCTTCTGACCTTGGTAATAGCCGTCCCAGAATCCTCTGTTGAAGACAGCGGACAAGCGTTTGTCCCAAGCATCTTTCTTCTCTTCGGTGAAAGTGCCGTCGATAACCGATTGAATGGCTTCTTTGTAGCACGTCACCACATTGTACACATACTCTGGCCCGCGAGCCCTGCCTTCGATTTTGAACACCCGAACGCCCGCATCCATCATGAGGTTAATGAAGCGAACGGTCTTCAAATCCTTCGGACTCATGATGTATTTGTTATCAATCTCCAGTTGGTTGCCCGTCTCGTTGTCGGTAACGGTGTACGAACGGCGGCAGATTTGCACGCATTCACCACGGTTGGCCGAGCGGTTGGCATCGTGAAGACTCATGTAACACTTGCCGCTGATTGCCATGCAAAACGCGCCATGACAGAACATCTCGATGCGGATGAGCTCGCCACGGGGGCCGCAGATGTGTTGTTCGACAATCTGTTGGTGAATCTCTTTCACCTGTTTTAGGTTCAGTTCACGCGCTAATACCACCACATCGGCAAAGCGAGCGTAGAACTTCAGGGCCTCGATGTTGGAGATGTTGAGTTGGGTAGAGAGGTGCACCTCCACCCCTTTCTCCACGCAGTAGGTCATCACGGCCACGTCACTGGCAATCACCGCCGATATTTGGGCATCCTTTGCCGCGTCGATTATCTTGCGCATGGTTGGGATATCCTCGCCATAAATCACCGTGTTCACCGTGAGATAGGTCTTGATGCCGTGTGCCTTGCACGTTTCGGCGATGTCGTGCAGGTCATCAATTGTAAAATGATTGGCTGAGTGTGAGCGCATGTTAAGCTGGCCGATGCCGAAGTATATCGCTCCTGCTCCGGCCTGAATGGCGGCTGCAAGGCTCTCTCTGGACCCCACGGGTGCCATGATTTCAAAGTCTGATAATTGATGCTTCATACTTGCAAAGTTACGCTTATTTGTAATAACTGCAAAGTAAAGCTGTGCGATTTGTTCGGTTTTTGTATTATCTTTGCACTGAGATGAGAAAGATACTCTTGTTTGTGTGTAGCACGTTGGTCGTAGTTTCGGCTTGCAGAAATGCGAATAAGTCGAACGAAGTACGGCATCATCAGTTCAAAACGGATGTGATGTTGAAGGCCACTCCCGTAAAGAACCAGGGAAGCAGTTCGCTTTGTTGGGCGTATGCCATGCTGGGAACCATCGAGTCGGAACGGCTGATGATGGGCGACTCGGTCAACTTGTCGGTTGATTATCTCGCTCGAATGCTACTGAAGGAGCAGGCTCGTGAGGCTTTCTTTGCGGGAGGTAGAAAGCAGGTGTCGCTTCGTGGGACGGCATCGATGGCTCTTCGTTTGCTGGAAAGATATGGCATGTTGCATGAGGACACGTATCATAGTCAGCAAGTGAATTACAACGTGTTGGCAAGAAAGGTGCAGTTGGCGGCCTCGCGGTCAGCAAGTCTGCAGAAAATGGATGGGCGTGTGGATGAAATATTGGACGCTGAAGTAGGATTCATGCCGCGGTTTGTCTTTTTCAGGCATGCTGAATATACGCCAAAACAGTTTGCTCACAGCGTTTGTCTGCCTCATGAATATCTCTCATTGACCAGTTTTACGCACCATCCCTACGGTCATTCGTATGCTTTGGAGATACCCGATAATCGGTACCGCGACGCCTTTATGAATGTACCCCTCGACACTTTGATGGCACATGTCAAGCGGGCTTTGCAGACAGGGCATCCTGTTTGCTGGGAAGGGGATATCAGCGAGCCGGGATTTTCGTTTGCACAGGGCGTGGCCAAGTTGCCCAATGAGACCGTAAGCGTTACAGCAGCAGTGCGCCAAAGGCAGTTTGAAACACTGAAAACTACTGACGACCACTGTATGGTATTGGTGGGATTGGCGCATGATAAGCGAGGAAATACTTACTATATAGCTAAAAATTCGTGGGGTAAGAACAATCCGTTCGGTGGGTATATGTATCTCAGTGACAATTATCTGCGTTTGAAAACGGTGGCTGTTTACATGAGTCAGGCGGCCTATGGGGGGCGATAAACCTTCCTAACAACAAGGGTTGGCCCACACGACACATTAGAAAACAAAAAAAGGGGCATGCGAATCGATTGCATGCCCCTTAACTTTTGCTTATCTAACGCCTATGCGTCAATGTTCGCATAGGTTGCATTCTGTTCAATAAATTCACGACGTGGCTCCACGTCATCACCCATGAGCATGGAGAATATCTCGTCTGCATCGGCTGCATTCTCGATGGTTACCTGCTTCAACAGGCGGGTCTTTGGATCCATGGTGGTTTCCCATAATTGCTCAGGGTTCATCTCACCAAGACCTTTGTATCGCTGCGTGTGAATGCTCTTGCTGTCTTCCTCGCCCTGGGCGTACTTGTCTATGAAGGTCTGTCGTTGCTGTTCGGTGTAGCAATATTCACTGGCCTTGTTCTTGTAAGTACACTTGTAAAGCGGTGGAGTAGCGATGTAGAGGTGACCTTCTTCGATGATTTTGGGCATAAAGCGATAGAACAGCGTCATGATGAGTGTGTCGATGTGCGAACCATCGACGTCGGCATCGGTCATGATGATAATCTTGTCGTAGCGCAGCTTGTCGATATTGGCCTCTCGGTCGTCCTCTCCGTCTACGCCAAAGCGCACACCGATGCTTTGAATGATGTTCATCACCGACTCAGCCTCGAACACTCTGTGCCATTGAACCTTTTCCACGTTCAGAATTTTACCACGCAATGGCAATATGGCTTGCGTGTATCGGTCGCGTCCTTGCTTAGCCGATCCACCTGCGGAGTCACCCTCTACCAGGAATATCTCACAATCTTTTGGGTCTTTGTTCGAGCAGTCGGCCAGTTTGCCTGGCAGTCCTCCGCCGCTCATGACGTTCTTACGCTGAACGCTCTCGCGCGCTTTTCGTGCCGCAATACGTGCCGTAGCTGCCAAAACCACCTTCTCACAGATTTGTTTTGCCTCGGTGGGATGCTCTTCCAAGTAGTTGGTAAGTGCTTCGCCAACAGCTTGTTGTACTGCTCCAGATACCTCACTGTTTCCCAATTTAGTCTTGGTTTGCCCCTCAAACTGTGGCTCTGCAACCTTAATAGATATCACGGCGGTAAGTCCTTCGCGGAAGTCTTCACCGGCAATCTCTATCTTTGCCTTTTCAATTTGCTTTGAAATGGCGGGGTCGTTGTCTGCATACGTCTTCAACGTGCGTGTCAGTGCGGCGCGAAAACCTGTGAGGTGCGTACCGCCCTCTATGGTGTTAATGTTGTTAACGTACGAGTGAATGTTCTCAGAATAGTCGGTATTGTACATGATAGCCACCTCGATGGGGATGCCTTGCTTCTCTGTCTTCAGGTAGATGACATCATCGAAGAGGTGCGTTCTGTGGCGGTCAACGTAGCGGACGAACTCTTTGAGGCCGTCTTTGGCATGGAAAACCTCCGTTCGTGTCTTGCCCTCCTCATTGGGACGCAGGTCAGTAAGGGTGATGCGAATGCCTGCATTCAGGAAAGCCAGCTCTCGCATGCGCCTCGCAATGATGTCCCATTGGAAGTGAGTGGTGGTGAAAATAGATCCGTCTGGCCAGAACTGCTGACGCGTTCCACGCAGGTTGGTCTCTCCAATGACTTTCACGGGGTAGAGGGCTTTGCCCCTTTCGTATTCCTGTTGGTAAATTTTGCCGTCACGGAACACCTGAGATGTCATGTGAGAGGATAGGGCGTTAACGCAACTTACACCAACTCCGTGCAGACCACCGCTGACTTTGTACGAGCCTTTGTCGAACTTTCCGCCGGCATGCAGTACCGTCATGACCACTTCCAGGGCCGACTTGTGCAGTTTTTCGTGCTGGTCAACGGGAATGCCTCGACCGTTGTCTTGTACAGTTATTGATTCGTCATCGTTGATGGTCACTTCAATGTCGGTGCAATAACCTGCCATCGCTTCGTCAATAGAGTTGTCCACGGTCTCGTTAATCAGGTGATGGAGACCTTTCTCACTGATGTCACCGATGTACATTGCAGGGCGTTTGCGAACAGCCTCAAGTCCTTCCAATACTTGGATGTTACTGGCCGAATAATTGTTTTCGGTATTCTGATTTTCTGCCATTTGTCGTTTTGTATATTATGATATGCAAAGATACGAAATTACAGCCAAATGAGGAAATGTTTTGTTGCTAAAAATGCGTAAAAGGCTGGCGTGCGTCTGCCTTTTTTATGTGGTTTAAAGATGCGAATAAAGTTTTTCTGTTTTCTGGTATTTTGTGGATCTTGCCCACCTCGTAGCCAGTGATGTTCGGCGACGAACCAGTGATGATTCGCCAGCTTGAAGGCAGGGAGAGGCGCTGTATTGTGTCAACGGAGGAAGAGATTGAGGTGGGTGAAACCTCAAAAGGTTACACTTCTTTCGAAATGTAACCTTTGTATGTAGGGTCGTCAGATGGACTTATGCGAGTTTGCCGATGTGCTTGCAGAGGCTTGACTTCAAGTTGGCAGCCTTGTTCTTGTGGATGACGTTGGTCTTGGCCAACTTGTCTACCATCTTCTGTACTTCAGGATACAGCTTGACAGCCTCATCCTTGTCGGTCATTGCACGCAACTTGCGTACAGCATTACGCATGGTCTTTGCATAATATTTGTTGTGCAAAGTCTTAACTTTGTCCTGACGGATTCTTTTAAGTGATGATTTGTGATTTGCCATCTTCTATTTACTTCTTTTATTTCTTTTGTGTAGTCCCTAGCAGAGTCGAACTGCTCTTTTGAGAATGAAAATCTCACGTCCTAACCGATAGACGAAGGGACCGTGCCATTTGATTAGCGGGTGCAAAGTTATGACATTTTTCCTTACCAACCAAATTTTGTGCTGTAATTTTTCATTGAATGTATGAAAATCAGTATTTTTGCCGTTCAAACCCACGTTTAGATGTTAATTAAGACGCAAGCTATCGTACTACGAACCATCAAATATGGCGATTCTCAGCTGATAACAGATTTGTTCACCCAGGCGATGGGGAACGTTTCTTTTATCCAGCGTATGCGCAAAGGCAGGAGCAGCAGGGCGGGCAAGCCCTATTTTCAGCCGCTGACTATCTTGGACATCGAGTTTGATGAGCGTCCCAACAAGCAGTTGCAGCGTATCAAGGAGATGCGTCTGGCCTATCCATTCTCTACCATTCCTTTCAATTCTTATAAGTTGTCCATATCCTTGTTCTTGTCAGAATTCTTGTATTTCAGCGTGCGCGGCGAGCATGAGGTGGGGGCATTATATCAATATGTGGAGAACAGCATTCGTTGGTTGGATGCGGCGGAGGGGGCTTTCGCCAACTTTCATCTGGTGTTCATGATGCATCTGACGCGCTTCATTGGGTTTTATCCAAATCTTGAGAACTGGCATGCGGGCGATTTCTTCGACCTTCGCAACGGCGTGTTCTGTTCCCTCGTTCCTTTACATCCCGACTATATTCCCCCAAGCGAGGCTGCAAAGATTGGTCAACTGATGCGGATGAACTATGAAACGATGCACCTTTTCCGCTTTTCCCGTGAGGAGCGCAATCGTTGTGCCAACTTGATATTGCGCTACTATCGCTTGCACATCCCTTCGTTCCCCGAGCTGAAATCGCTCTCGGTTTTGCAAGATTTGTTCCGGTAGCCATTGGTTGTTTCTCGGGCCTTTGTGGCCTGGCCTTGAAAAGTCATTGACTTTGGATGTCAATCTATATGCTTTTGACGTGCAAAGTGCATGACTTTGCAGCCCAAACTCAATGCAATTGTAGGGCGAGTATTAATGAGATGATTTTCAAGGAAATAGAAAACGGCAAGAACCCTTTGATACATAGTGTTTCAAAGGGTTCTTGCCGTTAGTTTCGCGGATGACGAAATTGAGTTTAAGAATTACGCTAGCAGCTTTTTAACGATGCCTGAAATGGTTTTTCCATCGGCCTTTCCAGCCAATTGTTTGTTGGCCATTCCCATGACTTTTCCCATATCCTTCATGCTTGCAGCACCCGTTTGTTCGATGATGGTCTTGACGATTTTCTCTATTTCGGCTTCCGACAGTTGTTCGGGCAGATAGCGCTCAATGACCGAAACCTGTGCCAACTCGGCGTCAGCAAGATCCTGTCGGCCTGCGTCTATGTACGTCTGTGCCGATTCCTTGCCTTGTTTGGCCAGCTTCTGAATCATCTTCAAGGCGTCTGCATCCTCCAAAGTATCGTTGGCTCCCGGTGCCGTCTTAGCCTCGAGGAAAACTTTTTTGATGTTACGCAGCGTCTCAAGTGCTACCTTGTCGCGCTCTTTCATTGCGGTTTTGATGTCTTCGTTAACCTTTTCAAATAATGTCATTTGTTTGATGTTTTATTATATTTGTTGACGAGCGGTCGTCGGTGAATGTTGTTTTATTCAAAACTGATGAGGCCCTGTATGGGTTCATTGTTCTCTTTTTGTTCGGGTTCCTTGGGTTCACCCGATGCCTGTTTGCGTATGTCGTCCAGCATTTGGCGCGTACGTTTGTAGGTGGGGAAGCTCTCTACGGCTAGGATAACGTCCTCGTTGTCAAGATCTTCGTTGCTGAAGAGATAGACGTGCGGGTGACGTTTGTATTTAGAGTTTTTCCCATCCTTGTAATATTGCTCCTTGCGGTTGATGAGTTGAATCTTTCGTTCTTCCTCTTCGGCCAGGCGCATGGCTTCTTCTTGCGAATGACGTTTGCCGATGTGGCTGTCCATTCCCTCTACATCGTTGATGCCAAAACCTGTGGCCAAGATGGTGACTTTCACCTTTTTGCCGAGGTCTGGGTCGATGGCGATGCCCCATTTGATTTCAAAGTCGCTGTCAAAACGTCCCATGAAGTCGTTCACATCGTTCATTTCCTCCATCATCAGGCCGCTGTTGTCGTTCTTTTCATTGCAGAAGTTGATGCTGAGCAGTATCTTTTTGGAGTTGAAGATGTCGTTATCGTTCAACAGCGGAGAGTTCAATGCGTCCTCGATGGCAGCCTTCACGCGGCCCTCGCCCTCGCCAAAGCCCGTGCTCATGATGGCTACGCCGCCATCTTTCAGTACCGTTTTCACGTCGTTGAAGTCGAGGTTAATCAGTCCATGGTTGGTGATAATCTCCGCAATGCTCTTGGCAGCGATGCTCAGGGTGTCATCGGCTTTGCCGAAAGCGTCGAGCACGGTGAGGTCAGGGTATATCTCGCGCAAGCGTTCGTTGTTAATTACCAGCAAGGCATCCACATGCTTGGCCATTTCCTCCACGCCGTCTAGGGCTTGGTTAATCTTCTTATCGCCCTCGAATCGGAAGGGAATGGTGACGATGCCAACGGTCAAAATGCCCAGTTCCTTGGAGACGCGGGCGATAACCGGAGCTGCTCCTGTGCCCGTACCACCGCCCATACCGGCCGTGATGAATGCCATGCGGGTGCCGTCGTTGAGCATGTTTTTGATATCTTCGAGGCTCTCTTCAGCGGCCAGGCGAGCTTTTTCGGGCTTGTTTCCGGCTCCCAGTCCTTCTTTGCCGAGCTGCAAGTGGAAGGGTACCGGACTGTCGTTGAGCGCCTGATTGTCGGTGTTGCAGAGCACGAAGGTTACATCGTGAATGCCTTCGCGGTACATGTGGTTGACGGCATTGCCACCGCCACCGCCAACACCGATTACCTTGATAATGCTGCTTGCTTTGTCTGGTTCTCCGAAATCGAGAATGTTAGGGGTGTGGGTATTGTCTGACATAATTGTAATTCTTAAAGGTTCGTTCTTGGGATGTCGTGATAGGGCTGCTTCTTATTCTTCCTCTTCGGTTATTTTGCTGACAAAGTTTTTAATGCTTTTCCATATTTTGTTGACGGGAGAGTTCTCTCTTTTCTCTTTCGCTATGCGGCGTTCCTCCTCTTCCTGCGCCTTTCGTTCAGCTTCTTCCTGTTCCTCCTTTTGTTTACGCAGCTGTTCTTTTTCTTCTTCGGTCTGTACGATGCCCGTGCCGGATGTCTCCGTATACGATCGAGGACCTTTGGCTGGTGCGGGCGTTGGTGTGGTGTGCTTGGGTTCGTTGCTTTGGAATAAGTCAGCAGAGAACTCTTCGCCAGCACAATTGATGTCACCTTTGGCGAGCAAACCCAGGATGGTGTTCATCGTTCCGGTATGAGTTGTGATCTCTGGGAGGTTGGAATTGATGTTCTGGTTCACAAACTTGGCTATGCGAATCTTCTCCGTTGGGGCTTGATTGGTGAAGGCCTTCTCAATGTTGGGCATGTTAGAACCGCCGCCTGTAAGGATGATTCCGCCAATGAGTTTGTCGGCATATTCGTTTGGAATCTGATAAAAAACGTTCTCAATGATTTCTTGCAGGCGCGATTCTACAATCTCGATGAACTTGCGGCTATCAACTTTTCTGTCTTGGTCGATAGGGTATTTCTTGTTGTCATCAATGTCGCTGTTATCGGTGTAGGCAGAGGCGTATTTCAATTTCATTTGCTCTGCCTGACTGTCTTCCATCAACAAGGAGGTGATGTCCTTGGTGATGTTCTCGCCACCCAATGGGATGACGGCGAGATGGCGCAAGATGTTTTTGTAATATACCAGTACGGTAGTAGTGTCAGCACCGAGGTCTATCAGTGCACAGCCAGTTCTTTTCTCGGTCTCTGTCAACACGGCATCGGCCAAAGCCAGTGGCGCTAAATACAGTTCGGCAATCTCCACACCAGCCTTGTTGAGGCATTGGTTGAGGTTTTTGTAGAATGTTTTGCGCCAAAGTATGTTGAGGAAATTACCCTCCAACCTTGAACATGGAATGCCAACCGGATCTAATTGGTACAGCGCGTCAACCTTGTATTCCTGCGTGGCAGCGTCCAATATCTCCTGTTCAGCGTAAGTCATGCTGCGATTGGCATCCATCAGCTCGTTAATCATGTCCTGAGTTACGACGGTTTCTGCGGGCAGATCCTTGATGATGACGTTCTTGACGCTGCGGATGCTCTGTCCTCCGACACCGACATAGACTCGGGCTATGTTGGTTTTGAGCGTAGTTTCCAACTTCTTGATGATGTTGGTCAAGCACAATACTGTCTTGTCAATGTTGAAAACTACACCTTTGCGTATGCACGAGGTGGAATCTTCTTTGACAACAGCAAGAATGGAGATGCTTCCATCTGTATTCTTTTTTCCTGCAATACCTGTGATTTTTGACGATCCCAGTTCAATAGCTACGATAAATTCCTTTGCCATACGTTTTTATATCTTTATCAAATCTTTTTGTTCGTGTTATGTTCTTTTGTTCTCACATCCGTTCAATTGCTTCGTCTTTTGCAGATGATTTGGTTGTCAAACTCCAGGTTGATGTAAGAATATTTGTTCCATCCTGCCTGCGAAAGGCCATATTTATAGAACTTTTCCAGACGTGTGAGTTTTTTCTTGGTGAAGCTCTCTATCAATGAGAGTCGCTTTGTTCGGTCATTGCTTGTGGGCAACTGACCCAAATAAATGATGTGGTCGCCCACCCTGGGGACCAACTCTATGCCACGATCGGGTAGAACATGTATTTGTTCTATCTGGTTTTTCCATAGCTCGTTGCCCATCAATGCCTTGCTCAGCGCCGACACATAGTGCGTGGCAAACCATTTGTTGATGCAGCCAGTTGCAATGATGAGGTCGCTCGTGTAACTGGAATTGGGCATGATGGCATCCTTATCATCCAGATAATAGTCGTCACCATTCACCGACTTGATGCGCACGATGGGCATTCGTTGCGTGATGCTGATGTTGACATGTCCATTTTGTGTTTTGTAACATTCAGCCGTATTGACAAACGGACTGGTCTTCAACATGTCCTCTATCTTACGGGCATCCACGTATTTCAATGGCTTTTCCAGCGGATAGAGCTTGTGTTTCTCCAGTCGATCCCTGATTTCTGCGGCGTTGATAAAACCATTTTGGGCTTCGTCTGCAATGTCAATGCTCACCTTCGTGCATACGTTGGCCGTTTCATCAGGCTTGTTGAATGCCGTGAAAGCAAAGACCAGATAGATGCCCAGCACCACGTCCAGTACGATGGTTATTATCTTTTTCAGGTTTCTTCTCACTTGCTTTCTATGATCTTAGCCATTTGTGGTACGTAATTATCCAAGTCACCGGCGCCCAATATCACGAGGACGTCGAAGTCGCGTTGCTTCACCAGGTTGAGAACCTCTTCCTTGTGAATCATGCTCTTCTCCTTACAGGTAAGTTCATCGTATATCAGTTGTGACGTTACTCCCTTGATGGGTTGTTCACGAGCTGGATAGATATCGCACAAAATCACTTCGTCCAGTTGGCTCAGTGCTTTGGCGAAATCCTTGTAGAAGTCTCTGGTGCGGGTGTAAAGATGCGGCTGAAAGATGGCAGTCACCTTGCGGTCGTGATACAACTCGCGCAGGCTTTTGGCACTTTGGTATATCTCCTGTGGGTGATGTGCATAGTCGGAAAGCAGCACATGGCGGTCGTTCTTAATCTTGAAGTCGAACCTTCGCTCCACTCCATGATAGGTAGACATGCCGTATCGCAGTTCTTCGGCTGTGCAACCATTCAGTTGTGCCATGGCCATGGCAGCCACACCGTTCTCGATGTTGATGGGAATGGGCTGACCCAGTTCTATGCCTTCTACATTTTTTAATGGCGAAATGAAATCGAAAGTGATGTGACCATTTTTAATTTCAATATTCTCTGCATGGAAATCTCCCTTGTCCCTGCTGTAGTCATAGATGCTTACGTCCTCTTGAACCGCTGGCTTCATTTCCAAATCCCGATGGATAATCAACGCTCCTCCTGGCTGAATGAGGGTGGTATAGTGACGGAAACTCTCCAGATAAGCCTCTTTTGTGCCATAGATATCCAGATGATCGGGGTCGGTGGAGGTGATTACACTCATCCACGGACGCAGCCAATGAAAACTACGGTCGAACTCATCGGCCTCGATAACGATATAATCACTCGCATCTGACAGGATATAGTTCGTGCCATAGTTCTTTGAGATGCCGCCGAGAAAGGCATTGCAGTCGACATGACTTTGGTGCATGATGTGTGCACACATGGTGCTGGTGGTGGTTTTGCCGTGCGTTCCTGCAAAGCACAGTCCCTTGTGTGTCTGAGTCAATGTGCCGAGCACCTGGGCCCGCTTTTGTATCTCGAAGCCGTTTTCCCTGAAGTATTTCAGCTCTTGATGGGTTTCCGGAATGGCTGGTGTGTAGATAATAAGGCACGTCTGAGGGTTCTTACATGCATGCGGTATCTCCTCCACATTTTCTTCATAGTGTATAAGCATTCCCTCTTTCTCAAGTTGGTTGGTCAGTGCGGATGGAGCCTTGTCGTATCCAGCTACCACCACACCTTTATGAATGAAGTAGCGGGCGATGGCACTCATGCCAATGCCTCCAGCCCCAATGAAATAAACCGACTTGATTTCTGTTATATCCATTTCTCTTCTCTTCTATTGTCTTGTGGAGTTATCGAAAGTTGTAGGTAACTCGTTCGCTTCGTTCATTGACGTTGGCGGACGTTACCTTTGTTGTTCTATGCTTTTCTTTGCCGGCGTTTTTGTCTACCGGTGCGTTGCCAGTTTGATGACCTCATCTGCGATGATGTCGGCAGAATGAGGTAATGCGAGCTTCAAGACGTTCTCGCTCAGCGATGCCAACTTATTGTCGTTCTGTACTGTTTCGATGGCTTGTTGTAGCAATATGTCCTTCGCTTCGGAATCTTTGACATAGATGGCAGCGTTCTTGTTGACTAAAGCCATGGCGTTCTTCGTTTGATGGTCTTCCGCAACGTTCGGACTGGGAACCAGGATGACGGGCTTGCCAATAAGGCAGAACTCGCTGATGGAACTGGCTCCGGCGCGGCTTATCACCAAGTCTACCGCCTTGTAGGCAGCCCCCATGTCGCTGATAAAATCAGTTATGTGGAGCATTGGAAGCGGCTCTTCCGACTGCAAGGCCTTGGTGATGCCTTCGAAATAATATTTTCCAGTTTGCCAAATAAATTGCACACCACTCGCTCTTACCATGTCCAAGTGGCTCATCACGCTCTCGTTGATGGTTCTGGCTCCAAGACTTCCGCCTACCAACAGCACGGTTTTCTTGTCGGGGTCGAGCCCAAACGACTTTCTGGCCTCTTGTTGTGTCAAGACAGTTTGCAACACATTTTGCCGCACAGGGTTGCCTGTCATGATGATTTTGTCGGCTGGGAAGAAGCGTTCCATGCCTTCGTAAGCCACACATATCTTGTCTGCTTTCTTTGCCAACAACTTGTTGGTCATCCCAGCATACGAGTTTTGTTCCTGTATCAAGCAAGGAATGTGCCGTTTTGCACAAACGTTCAAGGTGGGACCACTGGCATATCCACCCACTCCGACGGCGGCCATCGGCTTGAAGTCTTTGATGATGGCCTTAGCCATGCGCTGACTTTTCCATATTTTGAACAGCACGGAGATGTTCTTCAACAGGTGTTTGCGGTCGAATCCGCAAATGGGTAGTCCTTTTATCTCGTAGCCAGCTTTGGGCACGCGCTCCATTTCCATGCGCCCGAGAGCACCCACGAAGAGTATTTTTGCATCAGGACGCTTTGCCTTGATGGCGTTAGCAATGGAGATGGCCGGAAAGATATGTCCTCCCGTTCCGCCACCACTGACAATAATTCTCAATTCGTTGCTCATCTAACTCAGATGTATTTAATGTACAAAAGTAATCAAAAAATATGTCTTTTTGTCATAATTCACCATATTTATTTTATGCCGTTAGCTCACAAGACTATGCCGTTGCGAGCTTTTCGGACATCACCTCGTCATTGTCGGCGTCTGGTTTTTTCTTGGCCGAACGGCTAACACTGAGTATCGCGCCGATGTACACGCAGTTGATGATGGTGGAAGTTCCGCCCTTGCTGACCAGTGGCAGCGGCTGTCCGGTAACGGGAGCAAGCCCCACGGCCACGCACATGTTGAACAAAGCCTGCGTCACCAGTAGCAATGCCAGTCCCATGGCGAGGAAAGCGGGGAAGTTGTTTTCGCAGCGGTTGGCTATGCGTCCGGTTCTAAAGAGCAGGATGATGTACAGCATGGCCACGAAGAATCCGCCGAAGATGCCCATCTCCTCGATGATGATGGCATAGATGAAGTCGGAGAAAGCCTGCGACAGGAAGTCGCGTTCTACAGAGTTTCCCGGTCCCTTACCAATAAAGTTCGACGACACGATGGCAATGTTGGCATGCCCTATCTGTGCGTCTTTATCCAAGTCGAATTCCTCTGGAGAGGTCTCCTTGCCTGCTATGAATCGGTCGATGCGCCCTTTCCATGTGTCAAAGCGGTGGAACACAGAGCCAAACATGCTGGGATCTTTCTTTTGTTCCACCACGGCAACCTGTTCAATATGGTTTGGGTTAGCGTTTTCTTTCTCATGGTCTTTCCCCACAACCATCACCAGTGTGAAGATGGTTAGAATCAACAATGTGACCACCCCCAATGCTTTCCCAAGGATTTTGCCGGGTACCCGACCGATGATCATCATCATGAAGATGACCATACACAGCAGCATGGCCGTAGAAAGATTCTCTACCATGATGAGCGGAATGATGAAAGCACTCACGATGAGAATGTATTTAAAGGCGTTTTTGTCGGCCCCGTGCTCGGTTTGCATGGCACTTAGTATCTGCGCTGTGGCCAGTACCAACGCGCCTTTAGCAATCTCGGAGGGCTGAAACTGGATGCCTACGATGCTAATCCATCGCTGGGCACCGTTGGTAGACTGCCCTGCCAGTAAAACCGTAATCAGCGCGACGACGGCTATGAGTAGTAGGAAGGGGGTTACAATCTTGAAATACTTGCACTTGATGTTAAGGGTTACCACCATGGCAAACACGCCTACGAGCAGAATGCCCGTGTGCTTGAGGATGGGTGCCCAATAGTGTCCCCCCTTGTAAGTCAGTCCGGCAGAGGCCGAATACACCTCGATGACCGAAATGATGCAGAGGAAGAAGAAGACCATCCAGATGACCTTGTCTCCCTTGAAGATATTTCCTAACGTCTTGTCCATTACAGATTTCTTACCAATGTTTTAAACTGATCGCCCCGATCTTCCATGTTCTTGAACAAATCGAAGCTGGCACAACAAGGACTGAGCAGCACCGTGTCGCCGGGTTTGGCTAACTCGTAACATGCCGCCACGCAGTCTTTCATCGAGTGGGTGTCGCGAACCGGAATGCCCAAGTTGTCGAAATTGTCGTGTAGCTTGCTGTTGTCGGCTCCGAGATACACCAGAGCAACGCACTTTTCTTTCACCAAATCTTTGATAGGGCCATAGTCGTTTCCCTTATCCTTGCCGCCCAGAATGAGGATGGTGGGCGTTCTCATGCTTTCCAGCGCATACCAACAGGCATCCACATTGGTGGCCTTCGAGTCGTTGATGTACTGTACGCCGCCCACCTTGCACACCTTTTCCAAACGGTGTTCCACGCCTGGGAAGTCGCTGAGGCTCTTTCTGATAACCTCGTTCCTGATGCCTGCGATGTCGGTGGCGATGCCTGCGGCCAGCGAGTTGTAGATGTTGTGCTTGCCGGTGAGTGACAGTGCCTCCTGTTCCATATTGAATGGTGTAGGCTTCTCAATGGTGTACTCGCCCTCTTCGATGTATCCTATGGAGCCTTTCTCCTTTAATTCAGAGAAGGGGCATTGCACGGCCTTGATGTCATACTTCTTCAATTCGCGCTTGATGATGGGGTCGTCGTTCCAGTAGATGAAGCTGTCTTGCGCGGTTTGGTTCTGTATGATGCGCATCTTGGAATCCACATAGTTCTGCATGCAGTTATCGTAGCGGTCCAAGTGGTCGGGGGTGATGTTCAGCAAGATGGCGATGTCGGCCTTGAACTTGTACATGTTGTCCAACTGGAACGAGCTTAGCTCGATGATGTAGTACTCATGCGGGTCCTCGGCTACTTGCAGTGCCAGACTGCGCCCGATGTTACCAGCCAGTCCGGCATCGTAGCCAGCCGACTTGAAGATGTGGTAAATCAGCGACGTGGTGGTGGTTTTGCCATTGCTGCCCGTGATGCAAATCATCTTCGAGTGGGTGTAACGCCCGGCAAACTCTATCTCGCTGATGATGCCGATGCCCTTTGCTATGGCCTTCTGTACCATCGGAGCCTCTTTCGGGATGCCCGGACTCTTGATGATTTCGTCAGCATTCAGAATAAGTTCGGGGGTGTGTTGTTTCTCTTCCCATCTTATGTTGTGTTCATCCAGTGTCTTCTTGTATTTGTCTTTGATTTCACCCATGTCAGACACAAATACGTCGAAGCCTTGTTTTTGGGCTAAGATGGCAGCTCCAACTCCACTCTCTGCTGCTCCGAGAATAACTATTCTTTTCATGTTTTCTACTCCTTTTTCTTATTTTCTTGCACCCGCTTTTTTTGGCTGTAGTTTAGGTTGCTTGTACAAAGTCATTGACTTTGGCGGTTAATCTCCATGACTTTAGGCTCCAATCTCTATGACTTTGCGTGTCAATCTCAATGAGTTTGTAACTATCTCACTTTCAGAGTGATGATGGTCATGGTTGCCAGGATGATGGTGATGATCCAAAAGCGAATGGTGATTTTCGACTCGTGTACGGCCGAATGAGGTTTTCTGATGAGGTATTTGCAATCGGGATCCAGTTGCGAATCCTGCGTGCGGAAGTTGTCATGGATGGGCGTGCGTTTGAAGATGCGTTGTTTTACCCCTTTGCGTTTGCCCATTTTGTAATAATATACTTGCAAGATAACGCTCAGACTCTCCACGAAGAAGATGCCGCAAAGGATGGGCAGCAGCAGTTCTTTATGAATGATTACCGCACAAACGCCAATGATGCCGCCGATAGTCAGCGAGCCCGTGTCGCCCATGAACACCTGTGCGGGGTAGGCGTTGTACCATAAGAAACCGATGAGGGCACCCACGAAGGCGCACATGAACACCACCAGCTCTTGCGATCCCGGTATGTACATGATGTTGAGGTACGAGGCTAACTCGATGTGCGAACTGACATAAGCCAGGATGCCCAATGCCACGCCAATGATGGCCGAGTTGCCTGCGCACATGCCATCCATGCCATCGTTGAGGTTGGCACCATTCGAAACCGCCGTCACCACGATGATGGTCATTACGACAAACAATATCCAACCGGCCGCTGTCTTGTATTTGCCACACCAACGCATCACGCCCGCATAATCCAAGTTGTGTCCTTTGACGAACGGAATGGTGGTTTTGAGCGACTTGCGCGCGTCAGTTCGGTGCTTGATAACCATCTCATGTCCTTGCTGCTCGATGGCTAAATTTTCGTTAATCTTGACGTCTGGCGACGACCACAGTACCAGTCCGACAATCAATCCGATGCCCACCTGTCCCACAATCTTGTACTTTCCTTTCAGTCCTTCTTTGTTTTTGCGGAATATCTTGATGTAATCGTCCATGCCGCCGAGGAACCCCAGCCAAAGAGTTGTCACGACCATGAGGATGAGGTAGATGTTTCTGAGTCGGCCCAGTAGCAGCACGGGGATGACAATGGCGGCAATGATGATGACACCACCCATGGAAGGAACGCCAATTTTGTTGACACCAAAGGGGTCGATGGAGGCGTCGCGTTGAGTCTCGGTGATTTGCTTTTTGCGCAGGTACTTGATGAATCGCTCACCAAACCAGGCCGAGATAACCAGCGAAAAGATGAGGGCAAGCAAGGCTCTGAAGGAGATATAGCCCCATACGTGAGCACCCGAGATGCCGTATTGTTCTAAGAATCTGAAAAGATAGTATAACATGCTGTGTGCTGTTTATTATGTTGTTCAATGACGATGTTACTGGGCAAAAATGTCGCGCAGCACTTCCTTGTCGTCAAAATGATGTTTCACACCCTTGATTTCCTGATACGTTTCGTGTCCTTTGCCTGCAACAAGAACCACGTCTTGCTTCTGTGCCAGCATGCAGGCCGTGCGGATGGCCTCCTTACGGTCGGCGATGGTCAGCACCTTTTTCAGGTCTTGCGCATCCAAACCCGCCAGCATGTCGTTGATGATGTCTTGTGGATCTTCAAAACGAGGGTTGTCACTGGTGATGATAACCTTGTCACTGAGCTGCACAGCCTGCTTCGCCATGAGTGGACGCTTGCCCTTGTCACGGTTGCCTCCGGCACCACAAACGGTGATGATATGCCCCTTGCCGTCGACTTCGTGTATGGCCAAGAGCACATTTTTCAATGCGTCGGGCGTATGAGCGTAGTCTACGATGGCTGTAAACCCTTCGGGCGACTGCAACGTGTCCATGCGCCCGTTGACGGTGTGCAAGGTGCTCATGGCGATAAGTGTTTCTTCGCGTTGCTTGCCCAACATGCGTGCGGCACCGTAAACGGCCAGTAGGTTGCTGACATTGAACTTGCCCGTGAACTGCACGCCAACCTCCTGACCGTCTATCTCCAGGTACATTCCCTGAAAATGGCATTCGATGATACGCGCTTTGAAGTCGGCCATCGACTGGATGGAGTAGGTCTTGACGTTGGCTTTGGTATTCTGTACCATCACCATGCCGTTCTTGTCATCAGCGTTGGTGATGGCAAAAGCCGACTTGGGTAGGCCGTCAAAGAATGATTTCTTGGCGTTGCGGTAGTTCTCGAAGGTCTTGTGATAATCCAAATGGTCGCGTGTGAGGTTGGTGAAGATGCCTCCCGTGAAGGTAAGTCCGCCGATTCGTTTCTGTGCAATGGCGTGTGACGAACACTCCATGAATACATATTCGCAGCCGGCAGCCAGCATTTTGGCTAACAATTCGTTGAGTTCAATAGGATCGGGGGTGGTGTGGTCGGCAGGAATCTCCTGCCCTTCGATAAAATTGCAGACCGTAGAAAGCAGTCCACACTTGTGACCTAACTTTCTGAATAGATTATATAATAAGGTGGCAACGGTGGTCTTTCCGTTGGTACCTGTGACACCTACCAGCTTGAGGTGCTTGGAAGGATCGCCAAAAAAGCGGGTAGCAACTTTCCCTACTTCATCTTCTGTCGATTTCACCACCGCGTAGGTGACGTTTGGTTGTGGCTGTTGTGGCGCTTCTTCACATAAGATGGCGGCGGCTCCCTGGTCTATGGCTTTGGGTATGTATTGATGACCGTCCACCTGTGTGCCTTTGATGGCTACGAATAGGTTGCCTTCTTTTACTTTGCGGGAGTCGATCTCCACGCCTGTGATGTTGACATTGGCTTCGCCGATGATGGCGGATGTCTTGATGCCTTTAATCAATTCACTGAATGTCATATAGGTAATTTCTTATAAATGTTACTGTGGTGTATTGCTAAATCTATTGCAATGTCAGGTGACATACATCGCCTTTCTTGATGCTATGGCCTGGTTCCAGACTCTGACTGATAACCTTTCCACGTCCGTCTAGCTTGACTTTTACGCCTCGGCTCTCCAAGATGTAGACGGCATCACGTGCACCCATTCCCTCAACGTTGGGGATGAACTTGTGCCCATGCACCTTTACTTTCCTGAGTTTGACAACCGTATTGTTCTGTATTTCAGCTGAACCCCAGATAGGATTGCCCTTGGTGTATGAGCCAGACCAATCTTGATTGGCATTAATTCCCAAATGACTGAGCACATAGTTGGCTGCGAGGACATTGCCATTTTTTACATCTGGCAACAAAATCGATGTGGAATCTTTGGCGTCTTTAACGTCAAGTTTGAGGTCTTGGGCCATAATTCCCTCTGAAATGTGATGAAACACAACACCGCTCATGCCACCTCCTGATGCGGGAAGTCCCGACTTCTGGATGCAAACGATGCAGCTGTAGCGAGGCTTGTCTGCGGGAAAATAGCCGGCAAAGCTCAGCAAGTAGTTGGTTCGTCCTACCTTATATCCACCCGAACCTTGTGAAATTTGTGCCGTACCAGTTTTGCCTGCCACCTTGAAGGATGGTGATCCGGCCTTCTTGCCCAGTCCTTGGCTGACCACATGTTCAAGAATCGTTTGAATTTCACCAAGCGTTTTAGGCTTGCATATCTGTGAACGGAGTACCTTGGGTGGAAACTCTATTAGCACTTCTCCATTTTTTACCACCTTTTTTACAAAGCGCGGTTGCATCATCTTGCCGTTGTTGGCGATGGCATTGTAAAACGTGATCATGGAAATGGGTGGAATTTGTGTTTCGTATCCGATGCTCATCCAGGGCAAAGCAGTCTTGCTCCAGTTGAGCCATTGGTCTCGTTTGTTTTTCTTGGGCAGACGGATGACGGCCGGAGACGAACCAACGAGCGGAATATTCAGGTTGTCCGCCAAGCCTGTTCGATAGATTCCCCGCACGAATTTCTCGGGATAATCTTTATAGTTATCATCGATAATGCGACTAACACCGATGTTGGAACTGTATAAAAGAGTCTGTGGAAGCGTTAGCAAACCATAGCCGCCCCTACGCCAGTTGTGGTCTTTCATGTGTCTGCCATACATCGGCCAAACGCCACCGGCAGTCTCTACTCTGGCCGTGGTGTCCACAATTCCATCGTCTAATGCGACCATGATTGAGGCAACTTTAAACACAGATCCAGGTTCCAGTAGGTCGCTGACGGCATGATTCTTTACTTCTCGGTATTCACCATCAAAGCATTTCTCCATATTGACGATGGCCTTGATGTCGCCAGTAGCCACCTCCATGACCAGTGCCACGCCAACATTTCCGTTGATTTTCTTCAACTCATCGATGACAGCTCTTTCAGCAAGGTCTTGCATGCCAACGTCAATGGTTGTGACAATGTCTGCCCCATCAACGGGAGGCGTGTCCATGATGTCAAGAAACTTGTTGAGCACCTTGCGACGATGCACGATGCCATTCTTCCCACGGAGAATGGAATCGTAGGACAACTCAAGTCCAAACCGCGCCGTGTCTTTAGCTCCATACATGGCACCCACGGTTCTACCAGCCAGTGAACCATAGGGGCGTTGTCGCGCATTGAATTCTTCGTAGTGGAAACCACTGGAATATTTAGAAAGATTGAACAACGGCAACGCTTTCACGTCTGTAAAGGTATTGTAGTCGATGCGCTTTTTCCAAATGGGCCAATGGCGGCTTTGTTTCATCCTTCCCTCTTCCAACTCGGCTCTGAATGCACTGGCAGGCTTTTCTGGAAAGATGGTTGCCAGACCTTGACAGATAGAGTCAATCTTCTCATCCCATAGCGTGTCGGTTTTTGACTCATGCAAGGTTTTGAAGTCCATGTATACCTTGAACTCGGGTAATGAACTTGCCATGAGTTCACCATTGCTGCTAAGAATGTTGCCTCGCATAGGTTTGATGTCTACACTGTCGCGCTTTACGCGATTGGCCACTTTGGTCCAATAGTCGCGCTTGGCTGTCATGATGTAGATTGTTTTACCAACCACGGCAAGTGCTATCAGTGTCATCATGATGGCGAGGGCACTGTAGCGAGGCATTATCTTTTTATAATCAAACTTATTCATTCTGCAGGAACGGTGATGATGTAAGGTGGTTGGTTTGCTATTTTGAGGACGCTGTCCTTATTGTTCTTTAACATTTCGAGCACGTTGCTCTCTCTGCTCTTTTCCGTCAGTTGGCTACTGGTAGACAATGCTTTGTATCTAGCATCTTGCAACTCTTTCTGTAACAGGTCAATTTTAATGAGGTTTTGCTGCACGCTGTATCGGTTTGAAATGTAGATGATGATGAAAAAAGTGATGAGCAGTACCACCCAGATTTGCTTGCGGATGGTGGAAGTAGTCAAAATGTCTCCACCAAGAATCTTCTTCAATGTGAAATTCTTGGACAGTGGAGCCTCTCCTTCTCTGGCTTGCTCTAGGATTACTTCCTTGAGTGTAGGACCCTCATCTGCAACTTCCTTTTGGTTGTTCGCAGATTCTTCCGGTTGTTTTCCTTCTGAAACCGACAAGATGGGGTTTGATTCTTTGTCTATATCTTCTTTTTTCATTACTTCTTTTCAGCGATTCTTAACTTCGCACTTCTGCTTCTTGGGTTTCGTTGCTGCTCATCCTCTGCTGGCACAATCACTTTTTTGTTGATTAGTGAGAAAGGAGTTGTTATCTTTCCGAAAAAGTCCTGCGTCATTTTTCCCTCCACATTGCCTGCCTTCATCATGTTTTTAACAATCCGATCTTCCAGAGAATGGTAAGTGATGACAGACAATCTGCCTCCCGGTCGAAGTAGTTGCTTGGCACCTTCAAGCATTTCTTTTAAGGATTCCATCTCGTGATTCACCTCGATGCGCAGGGCTTGGAACAGCTTAGCCATGTCTTTCTTTTCTCGTTCTCTCTTGAACAGAGATGCTGTGGCTTGAATGAAGTCCTGTGTGGTCACAATCATCTCTTCGGTTCGCGCTTTCACCAGGAGCGATGCGATGTGCCGAGCGTTTCTTAATTCTCCATAGAGGTAGAACACATCGGCAAGGCGTTCTTCGCTATATGTGTTCACGATGTCGGCAGCTGTGATGCTTGCCGTCTTGTTCATGCGCATGTCGAGCGGTGCGTCGAAGCGGAAAGAGAACCCCCGACTTTCGTCATCAAAATGATGACTGGACACGCCTAGGTCAGCCAACAGGCCATCAATCTGCTCTATTTCGTAATATCGCATCCAGTTCTTGAGGTATCTGAAGTTTGAACGTACAAACGTAAAATTGTCTTGTTGCAGCAGTTCATTGCTCGCTTGTTGGATGTTTTTCTCTGCATCCAGATCTTGGTCGAAGCTGAACAAGTGGCCATTTTCCCCCAGTTGGCGCAGAATCTGCATGGAGTGGCCACCGCCTCCGAAGGTCACATCCACGTAAATCCCATCGGGCTGGATGTTCAACCCCTCAACGCTCTCTTGTAAGAGAACCGGCACATGGTATGTTTCTGCTGTCTTGATGCTCATTTTTATTCAGTCTCTTTGGTTGGCTCCGAGCTTTTACTCATGATTTCTTGCAGGGCCTTGCCGAACTCCTCCGGCTGCATGAAAGGTTTCTCTGTCACGTCGTTGCACCACATCTCTATGGTGTCGTCCATGCCAATGAATTTCACAGCTTGTTCGATATTTGCCATCTTCAGGTAACGTTTCGGTATCAATAAGCGTCCATTGGCGTCGAGTGACAACAGCTCAACATCGGAAACAAACTGACGGAAGATGAGCTGTTCTTGTGCATTCCAGCGTGAAAGGCGTCTTCTCAAGGTGTCTAACTGTGCGTTCCATACCGATTCAGGATAGAGGGTCAAGCACGATTGGAACACGTCCTTCCGCAAGACGAGGCTCTCTTCGCCTGCTGCTTGCAGTACCTTCCTGAACGTTGCCGGCAAGAACACTCTGCCCTTGGCGTCTATCTTTGCTTCTATATTTCCTAAAAATCGCATGTGTACCTCTTTATATGCATATCGATATTTGTTGTCAAAGATACATATTTTTCCCCACATTTCCCCACTTTCATACATAAAATGATGTGAAAATTGTATTTTTAGTTTATTTAACGTATTTTATTCTCTACAACTTCTCGATTCGATGGCTTCAACTTAACTCAGATCAATCGTTCAAAATGATATCTGTAACTTCCTTGAAACATCTGTTTCGTCGTGTGACAACGGTATAACAGATTAGATAATTTTTGAACATTTTTGCATAAAAAAGCGGCATAATACAAAAAGTTATGTTATTTTTGCAAAGAAAGTTTTTTGACCTAAATGAGTGACGTAACAAAGAAAACCATAGACATCGATGACATCTTGCGCAGTAAACTAGGTGACAGTGCTAAATATGTTCCACATTTTGCAACCCGTTGGCTCAAGAAGATTACCCATCAAGATGAAGTGAATCAATTTCTTTGGGAAAGCAAGGACTTGACAGGAGTTGATTGGCTTGAAGCGTGTGTCCAATATCTGGATGTCTCCTTGGAGGTCAAAGGTAGGGAAAATCTGCCAAATCAACAAGACGGTCGACTATACATCTTCGCATCAAATCATCCGCTAGGTGGTGCTGACGGGGTCGCATTGGGCACTATTATCGGCCAACATTATGGTGGTCGCATCAAATACCTGTTGAATGATTTGTTGATGAACCTGCCGGGACTGCGCCCTTTAGGCGTCGGCATCAACAAAACTGGTAAACAAAGTCGCAATTTCCCCGCAATGGTGGATGCGGCCTTCCAAAGTAACAACCACATCATCATGTTCCCAGCCGGCCTCTGTTCACGTAAAATCAATGGTCAAATTCGTGACATTCCCTGGAAGAAAACCTTCATCACCAAGAGTGTTGAATATCATAGAGACGTGATACCCATTCATTTTGAGGGGCGAAACTCAGACCGGTTCTATCGTATCGCCGATATATGTAAGGCCCTGAATTTAAAGTTTAACGTGGCGATGCTGTTCTTAGTTGATGAAATGTATCGCAACAGACACAAGACATTCCGCGTTACGATAGGCAAACCGATACCCTGGCAGACCTTTGACAAGCGTAAGAATGCGCAGCAATGGGCGCAGTATGTACAAAATAAAGTATACCAACTGCAACCAACACAAACAGCAGAATAGAGATAACTGAAATATCAATCAAGCGTTGAGAGATCTTATTTGAGAGAATCCCATACTCGCAATGAACGGTCCTTCTTCGTCAATCCTCTAAGAAACCATGCAAGAAGAGATTATCCAGCCCATCGATAGGGAGCTGTTGAAAGCTGAATTGACGCCTGAGAAGCGGCTCCGGATGACGAACAAAAGCCACAACAAAATTTTCGTGGTCACAGCCCATGACTCACCCAACGTGATGAAGGAGATTGGACGATTGCGCGAAATAGCCTTCCGTACCGCTGGCGGAGGCACCGGAAAGTCCATGGATATCGATGAATTCGACACTTGCGACAACTGTTACAAACAGCTGATTGTGTGGAATCCCGAAGCGGATGAGATTATCGGAGGCTATCGGTATCAGTACGGTTCCAACTGGGAATTGGACGACAATGGACAGCCTAAGTTGGCCACCAGCCACCTTTTCCATTTCTCCGACAAGTTTCTTCAAGACTACATGCCCTATACCGTGGAGCTGGGAAGATCTTTCGTGGCGTTGGAATATCAAAACGTGCGCCGCAACACCAAAAGCATCTTTGCCTTGGACAACCTGTGGGATGGCCTCGGAGCACTGACCGTTCTCAATCCTAATCTCAAGTATTTCTTCGGCAAAATGACGATGTACCCTTCTTATATCCGCAGGGGACGTGACATGATTTTGTATTTTTTGAAGAAGCATTTTGACGACAAGGACCACCTCATCGTGCCGAGAAATCCTTTGGAGTTACAGGAAGATCCCAAAGAATTGGAAAAGTTGTTCTCTGAAACGGATTTCAAGTCAGATTACAGAATCCTCAACAGAGAGATACGGCAATTGGGATACAACATCCCTCCCTTGGTTAATGCCTACATGGGGTTAAGTCCTACGATGAAACTGTTTGGCACTGCCATCAACAATGGGTTCGGTGATGTGGAAGAAACGGGAATCCTGATTTCGGTAGACGAGATATTGGAGGACAAACGTGTGCGCCATATCGATAGTTTCATCAAGGAGCATCGTGAGTCGCTTGAAATCACTTCGGGTGTCAACAATATCATTTATAAGGAAAACAACAACAAGTCATAAGCAGCCAAAAGTTACTATTAGTAGTGACTGGCACGCGCATGCTTGTTCATCTGCACCATCTTCAATAGTCAGAATCTGCATGATTCAAACAGTAGGAGGTGGCGTATACATTTAGCTAATTCACTATTATTAACTAACAAGAATCATCAGACATGAGAAAAATTTCAATGGCATTACTGGCTTTCGCCGGCATTTTTGGCATGATGTCCTGTACGAAAACTGACAATGCAACAACAGAAGACCTGACAAACTATGTCGAGCCACGCATCGGAACGGCGCACTGTCGTTATTTCCACATGGCTCCCGGTGCCTTACCTTTCGGCATGGCCAAGCCCGGGCCATCAACCAATGGGCATTATGGGAATAAGTCTGGCTGGGAGGCAACGGGTTATGATTATCGTGACACCAGCATCGAGGGATTCCCCTGCCTGCACGAGTTCCAGATTGGAGGCATCACGTTGATGCCCGCCGTGGGCAAATTGTTCACCGTACCTGGCGACACTGCCATGACGGACGAGCGTAAAGGCTACCGCTCACGCTTCTCGCACGATGATGAAGTGGCCACGGCTGGCTACTACTCTGTACTACTCAAGGACTACAATGTCACGGCCGAAATGACAGCCACCACGCGTGTTGCCTTCCAACGTTACACTTTTCCGGCCAGCAAGGAGAGCCGCATCCTCTTTGATATCGGTAACCGCCAGGGCGAAAGTGGTGCCGTAAAGGATGCCTCAGTGCAGATTAAGGATAACGGAACCGTAGTCGAAGGCTGGGTGATCACCCTGCCTGAGTATGTAAAGAAATACCAGCCGGGCGCCGAAGTCCCCTTGTATTTCCATGCCGTTGTCGACAAGAAACCTGTTGGGGTAGGTACTTTCAACGGCGAAACCGTTAAAGCTGACTCGCTGTCCACTACGGGTTTGGGCGCGGGTGCTTATCTGACGTTCGAGACAACTGATCAGGAAAAGATTACCGTAAAGGTGGGTGTGTCCTACACTTCGGTGGAGAACGCCCGTAAGAACCTTGAGGCTGAAGCGCAGGACTTGGCTTTTGACGAGGCTAAAAAGCAGTCGCATGAGGCTTGGAACGAGCATTTGAGCCGCATTGCAGTTGAAACAACGAACAAGGATGATAAGGTGAAATTCTACACAGGATTGTATCATGCCATCTTGGGTCGTGGTATTGCCAGTGACGTAAACGGCGCTTACCCCAAACACGATGGTACCGTTGGCCAAATTGAGATGAAGGATGGCAAACCTGCTTTCAACCTCTACAATACCGATGCCATGTGGGGAGCACAGTGGAATCTCAACCAAGTGTGGATCATGGCTTATCCCGAGCACATGTCCGACTTCATCAGCAGTCATCTTCAGGTATACAAAGACAGTGGATGGCTGGGCGACGGACTGGCCAATAGCCGTTATGTATCGGGCGTAGGAACCAATCAGTTGAGCTTGATGATTGCAGCAGCTTATGCTTGTGGCATTCGTGATTTTGATGTCAACTTGGCTTACGAAGCTTGCCGAAAGAACGAATTGGATGGCGAGAACCGCCCATTTGGTGCTGGAAAGACCGATACCAAACTCTTTGTAGAACACGGTTATGTGCCTCACCAGGACACGGGTGAAGGATCAGACGAAATGTTCATGTTCTCTGCTTCGCACACCTTGGAGTATGCTTTTGGCGCATGGGCTACCGCACAGATGGCCAAGGCATTGGGAAAGACAGACGACTATAAGAAGTTGATGGATCTTTCCAAGGGCTGGGAACGCATCTATGATACGTCAACCAATTTTGTTCGTCCGAAGAAGGCCGATGGCAGCTTCATTGAGAATTTTGACCCGATGCAGGTATGGCGCGGCTTCCAGGAAGGCAACGCTTGGCAGTACACGTTCTATGCACCGCACGATGCCAAAGCGTTGGTGGCTAAGGTAGGTGCCGAAGAGTTCAACAACCGTTTGGATAGCATCTTCACCCAATCGCAGAAGCTCATCTTCAGCGGTGGTACCGAGGTGGGTGCTTTCGCTGGATTGAAGACGCTTTACAACCAAGGCAATCAACCTTGTCTGCACATCTCATGGATGTTCAACGAGGCTGGCAAGCCATCGCACACCCAGAAGTGGGTGCGTGCCATCTTGGACGAGTTCTATGGTACAGATGGTATTCATGGCTACGGTTACGGACAGGATGAGGACCAGGGCCAGTTGGGCGCTTGGTTCGTACAGTCGTCCATCGGTATGTTCGATGTCAAGGGACTCACAGCTGAGCAACCGTCCTTTGGTTTAGGCAGTCCTTTGTTCGACAAGATTACTATTCGTCTGAACAAGGATTATTATAAGGGTGACAAGTTTGTCATCAACGTGAGCAACAACAGCAAGGAGAATATCTATGTGCAGGAATACAAGCTCAACGGAAAGACGCTCAACAGCACTTACTTGCCGTTCGCAACCTTCGCCGAGGGCGGCACGCTGGATGTGACCATGGGTGCCACGCCTAAGGACAAGTATTAGCCCCCTTTCTCTTTCGGCGCACCGCGAAGGCGGTACGTCGCCAAAAGCGAAGCGTGCCAGCCCCTCGATCAGCCTGGGGTAGGCACGCTTTCCTCATGCTGCCTAGGTTGCCTTGTACCGGAAGTGTAGCTATTTTTTCAGACTTCTTCAACTTCGGAAGAGCGATTTTGCTTCCTATAGGGCGCAGTCCCTCAACGTGCACCAATGAGGGTGTGTCAAAATGGCGATGCACTCTCACCAATGAAATAAAATCTATACAAGAACAAGCAATAAACCTCACAATTGATTTCAGAAAGAAAAAAGGTTTGATACGCTAAATCATAATTTAG